>X235_Pygmy_Slow_Loris__coassemble_6_pt1 | contig 51144 bp, 53 predicted proteins | sample X235_Pygmy_Slow_Loris__metabat2_high_PE_008 | metagenome-assembled genome bin X235_Pygmy_Slow_Loris
CCATATCCTAAATACCTTATATCATAAGTATTCATAATCTTTCCATCAATCCATTCCAACTCGCCTTTGTAGTTACGCTTCGCCTCGCTTACTAGATTTACTAGATTATTCCATTTTGTATTTAGATCATAATAACAATAATACACATAGCAAAAATAACTTATAGAAATAGCCGTTACAAAATACGCAATCTTTTTATTTTGCAAATATTCTTTATTTAAAATCACAATAATCGCAACAAGCAAAATCACGCCAAGAGCGCGGGATCTAAAAGGCAAGTTTAGAAGTTGAAATGTGCTTAAAAGGCTTAAAAAATAAAAAAATAGCAAAATCGCACAAATTAAAAACTTCATCTCCCCTACTTTTAGATAAATCCAAATAAACATCGCAAAAATCATCAAATACGCACAAACAGGAAATTCCAGTAATATAATCAAAAACAACACAAAAGACAAAATCAAAACCAAAAAACCAAGGATTCTATTTTTTATTTGATTTTTAAAGGCATAAATAAAAGCGATGATAAAAGACAAAATTGGGAAAAATATGGGATTTTGATTAAATGCATTTTTTAAAACGATATACAATCTAGAAACAATCCCAAACAATCCAAGAGATAAAAACTCCCCAATACTCAAATAATCATATTTCGCAGATTCAGCAAGGATTCTTGCATTTTGTCCGGGTGAAAAAAATAAATACAAAAATCCCACAAAAACCCCAAGAATCCCAAGAATAAAGCATAATGGAATAGATTTTTTTAATATACATTTCATATAAAAACAATACAAAATCAAGCTTGACAAAATCAAAGCCGAAGTGCCTTCGTGCCACACGCCCACAACAAGCCCTAATAAAAACATAAAAACACAGAAAATCATTTTATTTTCAAATCTAAAGCCTTGCAAACTCTTTCTATATGGAATCAAAAGCAAAGCCCCAAAAGTAAAGCCCCACAAATAATTCATACTTCCAGCTCCCCACAAAAAGACTTCCTCAAAGCTAAGCAACAGCAAAAACAATAATAAAATAAACAAAATAATAGAGAAATCAATAAAATTATTTGGGAATCTCAAAAATAAAATATAAAACAATAAAAATACAAAAACACAAGCGACAATCGCATTTAAAAAATTAAATAAATAATCTGGAATCTGCGAAAAAAATGACGCAAACAACAATTCACCAAGCCGTGAATTCCAATTAAAAAATACATCAAGACTATTTTTCAAAGAATCTCGATTTGACAAAATATAATTATAATCATCGCCTTGTGGTGGCGACAAAAAATTTAATACCAAAAAATACAAAAATGTAAATAAAATAATCATTGTAGTTTTGTTTAATGCAAACATTTTTTACCCTTTTTAAAAAAAATATATATAATACTACCCAAAAAACAAAAAAGTATTTTATGAAAAAAATAATTATATGCATATTATTAATGCAATGCAATGGAGAAAATATAAGTGATATAAATCTAGGCGAAATCACAACAACTGCAAACAAAACTTCATCGCTTACAACGCAATCTGCTGGCAATATAAGCATCATAACAAAGCAAGATATAAACAAAACACCAAATACAAAATTTAGCGATACGATAAGAGGATTAGAGGGCATAAACACGCCAAAAGGAAGAGGTTTAGAGACCTTTGATAATGTGGTTGTAAGAGGCATTAGTGGCGGGACAAATATATTAATTGATGGCGTTAGTATCAATGATATGAATAATAATACAAAAATGCTAACAAGTATGAATGCCCTTGATTTAGAGAGAGTGGAGGTTGTGCGCGGTCCTTTGTCAAATATCTATGGAAGTGGCGCACTTGGTGGCGTGGTAAATTTCATCACACAAATATATGACGAACTCACAATAAAGGCAAATATCGGCTATGGGAATCCACTCCAAGACGCTAACGCACCGCAAAATCTCGTGCGCGGATTTGTATCATTTGGAGATGTATATTTTGATAAAAAATTTAAAATCAAAGCAAGTTATGCCTTTAGCTCATCAAAAGGATATGCCGCGGACCACGCTTGGGTAAGTAGCCAAGAATCTAATGTAAGCGGATATATACCTACACAAAGTAGCACGGGAGATACAAGATATATCGTAGGCGATATGGGAAGACAATCTTATAATACACACGATTTTAGAATGCAAAGCAAATTAGATATAGGCGATTCTAGCGAGCTTGGCGTGATTTTTAATTATTCAAATTATAATTACAAGCATATCGATCAAAAAAGCTTTTTGATAAAAGATAATAAAGAATATTTTGGAGAAACTAGCGGTGGCTCTGGCACTATACCTTATGCGTTTGTGGGCGGAATGGGAAATGAATCCTATCATCAATTCATAGAAGCAATCAAATACAAATATTATTTTCAAGATTCTACATTGGAATTTAATATCTCTAGGATTGATGGATTTGATTATTGGAATGGTCCAAATGCGGGTGCAAGTCCATTTGGTGGAAGTGGAAAGCAAGTCTATACAAGGCATCAAAAAAATGCACTAGATTTGTTTTATTCATTTAATCTAAATCAATATTTTTCTTTGCTTTTTGGGATTGATTATAAAATGCTATCAATGGATATAAACAACCATAATGTCGCTAATTGGCAGGATTTGGATTCTACAAAAATCGCATTTGTGGGAAAAAGTGGCGGTGAGGCACATTTTATTGGTGCATTTGGCGATTTGAATATGAAATTCTTTGATGATAGATTGATTAGTTCTATTAGTGCAAGAGTGGATTCTTGGATTGGGAGAAATTATTATAATATCGATGCAAATAAAATAGGCTTGCCAACAAAGGGAAATAAAAAGCTTGCATTATCGCCAAAATTATCGATTAATTACACTCCATTTAAAACAACATTACTAAAAACATCTCTCTCACAAGCCTTTAGAGTGCCTACACTAAATCAAATGTTTGCCGAATATGTATATAACGATGGGACAAAAATTCTTGGCAATCCAAATCTAAAACCAGAAAACGCAACAAGCTTTGATATAGGAATAGAACAAAGAATCTTTAATCAACCCATAAAAATATTTTATTTCTACACGCATTTAAGCAATGCAATTTATATGGATTCTCTAACAAGTAGCTATCAAAACGCAGGAAGTGCGAGATTGCAAGGCATTGAGATTGCATACAAGGAGAATCTAATCGATGATTTAATCTTACATTTTACTTACACTTGGACGCAATCAAAAATACTAAAAAATAGCATAAATCCAAGCAGCATAGGCAAAAAATTGCCCGAAATCCCCGAACACAAAGCTTATGTGAATTTGTATTATGAATATAAGCGATTATTTTCGCAAGATTCTACGATTTATGCGAGTTTAGGCTATGAATTTGCAAGCAAGGCATATTATAATGCCGATAATTTGGATACGATAAAAAATGTATATGGAGCAAAGGATTCTTATTCTTTATTTGATTTTAGAATTGGAATGAAGTTTAATAAGGATTTTGGAATGAATTTTGATATAACAAATCTATTAAATGCAAAATATTATTCATATTATAAAGGTGCAGGCAGGGCGTTTTTCATTAGTTTGAATTATAATATATAAAGGAAATAGAGTGAAAAAATTTTTATTGATATTGTTGCCATTGTTTTTATTTGGAGATTCTATTGTTATAGAGGATTTTTTAAACAACAAAACAACACTCACAAAACCAGCAAAAACGCATATTTTTCTTAGCTTTTGTGAAATGGTAGCAATGCTTGATATTTGGGAAAATGCCGTTGGCTTAAGCCAGAGTGTTTATCAAACGCCGCTTTTAAGAGATTCTAATCCAAATATAGATTCCATACCAAAAGTAGGCGGTGGAAATGGCTCAAATATCAACATAGAAGTCCTAAAAAAGCTAAATCCAGATATTGTCATCATTTGGGCAGGACAAAAAGAAAGTATCAATTTTGCAAGGGAAAATGGAATAAAAATCATTGCCTTTTATCCAAGCGATATACATTCGCTAATTGATGATATGAAAAGCATTGCAAAAGCACTTGGCAAAGAAAATATATTTGATAAAAAAATGCAAAAAGGCTATGAAATAATCAAACTAATAGAATCCAAAAAATCAACCATACAAGAGAAAAAAACCGCGCTTTATCTATGGCATAAGCCAAATGATATTTCAGGCGGGATTGGAATCATTGCTAGTATGCTTGATTTAATAGGCGTGGAGAATCTAGGAAAAAATATAAATACAGATTCTGCGCAAATAAGCATAGAGCAAATCATCAAACTCAATCCAGATATTATTTTTATATGGGGAGCTGCGGGATTTGAGGCAAAAGATATTTTAGAAAACAAACAATTCAAACACATAAAAGCAATCCAAAATAAAGCGGTTTATAAAATGCCACTATGGGATAATTGGGGACCTAGAATCTTACAAACCTCGCTAATTGCCGCAAAACTCGCATACCCAAATATATATAATGATATAAATGTCGATAAAATCATTAGCGATTTTAATGAGGAATTATTTGGTGTTCATTCAAAATAAAACAATCAAAATTATGCTAATGATTATCTCGCCACTTGTTTGTGGCTTTTTTATGCTTGGTGTTGGTGCCATTGATATTAGTTTGCAAAAAATCATAAGCGAATGTTACAATTATCTATTTTATGGGGTAGAATTAAGCAATGATGGCTCTATTATCATTGATACAAGGCTTCCTAGAATCTTAGGCGCGATATTAATCGGTGCGTCTTTAAGTGGCTGTGGCGCGGTAATGCAAAGCATTTTTAAAAATCCCCTAATCGACCCATTTTTGCTTGGCATTTCAAGCGGTGCGGCACTTGGCTGTGCAATAGCGATTTTTACTTCTATCAATCTGCCTTTGCTTGCGTTTTGCGGGGCGTTTTTTAGTGCTATTTTGATACTAATCATTGGCAAAACAAGCAATAATATATCGCTTATTTTAGCGGGCGTTGTGATTAGTGCGTTTTTGAGTGCAATAACAAGCCTTATACATTTTTTTGTTCCAGCGGAAAAATCCCAAAGTATCACAATATGGCTTTTTGGAAGTCTTGGATTAGTTGATTATAGCGATGTAGCGATGATTTTTGTTGGATTTGTTATTTGCTTTGGGATATTGTTTTTATTGTATTCAAAAATAAATATCCTAAGCCTGCAAGATAGTGAGGCAATATCACTTGGTGTAAATATCACGCTTATAAAATCAATTTGTATGCTTGCTATTAGCTTTATTTGTGCTTTGTGTGTAAGTGTGAGTGGAACGATTGGCTGGATAGGGCTTGTTGTGCCACATATTGCGAGATTTTTGGTAGGTAGCAATATGAAGATTTTGCTCCCTTGTTCGCTTAGTCTTGGGGCAAGTATGCTTTTGTTTAGTGATGGAATCGCAAGAGGAATAAGCACATTTGATTTGCCACTTGGAGCGGTAAATGCAATCATTTTTGCGCCATTTTTCATTTTGCTTCTTTTTAGGTATTTAAATGTTAGATATTAAGAATCTAAGTATTTTCTATGGCAAAAAAGAAATCCTAAAAAATATCAATATCAAATTTAGAGATTCTAGTTTTAATGCGATTTTGGGCGTAAATGGTGCGGGGAAAACCACGCTTTTTAAATGTTTATTAGGATTGATAAAGGCTTATAGTGGCGAGATTTTTATAGAAAACAAAAATATCAATGATATATCAATCAAACAAAGGGCAAAAATATTTTCGTATATGCCACAGATTCTAGATTCGCCATTTGATTTTAGCGTGTTTGATATGGTGGCTTTTGGGCTTGAGCCACACAAAAATATCTTTAATAAAATCGATAAAAACAAGATTTTTAATGTGCTTGAAATGCTTCATATCAAAGATTTGGCAAATAAAGGCGTGCAAACGCTTAGCGGTGGGCAAAAGGCGCTTGTTTTGCTAGCTAGGTGCATATTGCAAGATAGCAAGATTCTGCTCCTTGATGAACCAAGCGCGTATCTTGATATAAAAAATCAAAAATTATTGCTTGATATAATCTCTAAATTAAACAACAAAATAATCATCATCAATATCCACGACCCAAGCTTGGCGCTTGATTATGCCACAAATATCATTGCTATAAAAAATCAACAAATATTATTTCAAAAAAATAAATTTGAGGTAACAAAAACAGATTTAGAAAAATTGTATGAAATAGATTTGAATTATCACAAAATAGAGAATCTGCATTTCATAAAGGCAATTTAGAGTGTTTTTAGAAAAGATTCTACTTGAGATTGTAAATGTGATAGATCCTTGCTATTGTCGATGATATAGCTAGATAAGGCGATTTTAGATTCTATATCCATTTGAGATTCTATTTTTTTTAGGGCTAAATCTATGTTTATATGATCTCTTTTCATTAATCTTTCTAATTGAATCTCTCTTGGCGTGTAAATAAGCAAGATTCTCTCTATTGGGTATTTTTCTTTTGCTTCAAAAAAAAGCGGAATATCTACAAAATAATTTTTTTTATATTGCTCTAAATCTTGGGCTTTTTTTAGAATCTCATTTTTTATAAATGGGTGCAAGATATTTTCTAGGATTTTTCTTTTTTTTGTATCACAAAACACGATAGAGCCTAGCTTTTTTCGGTCTATATTATTATTAGAATCCAAAATCTCATCGCCAAACTCCAAAACAACCTCATCTTTTAATAAATTTAGCGCACTATGGGCTATTTCATCTGCATCAATGATACTATAACCATACAATCTAAGCAAACTACAAACGCTACTTTTTCCGCTTGATATTCCGCCTGTGATTGCTATTGCGTTTTTTAAATTCATCAATTTCTTGCCACACCTTTTAAAACATCTCTCAAATAATTCGGCATAGCAAATGCCGCTTCGTGAATCTTGATATTGTAATATTTTAGGGATTCTATCATATCGATTTTTTGCAAGCATATATCGGCGAGCGGGTGAAATTTGTTTGATAAAAATAAATAATAATTTTCTGCCAATTTAAATGGCATTTTGATGCCAAAATTCGCATTTTTGATAGAATCTAGCGCATTTTGTTGATTGGTTTCTAAATGTGGAAGATTGATAATCACAATAGAATCTTTATTTATTTTCTCTAAAAAATGCCTAGTTGTAGTGTTTTTCAAATCAATAATCAAATCAAATTTATCTAATTTATCGCTTTTATTATAAACATTGCAAGGAAACCTACCAAGCAATTCTAAGAGTTTATCATTATCACAACCAAGCAATAAAATATCTTTTTTTTCATAATTAAAATCATTGATACACAAACCCGCACAAGCCAAAAACTCCGCTTCTATAAGATTTTTATCCATTTAATAGCCTTTTATTTTTTTTAGATTATAACAATTATTAGAGATTTATTGAAAATAAAAAAAAGAATCATAGAAAAAGAGGCGCCCTTTTCCAGATTACTATGGCACACAAATATCATAGGGGCTCTGCTGTGTTCCCACCCTGAAGTATTGCCTATAATACCCATTGCATAGGTCTAAAAAAGAGCATTGAAATATTAATTAAATATTTCTTAAAAGCAAATTTAAATCACAAGATTAAATATTTTTTTGTAGTTTTTTAAGTGCTTTTGTTATAGAATCCAACATTCATTACTTTAGCACAAAGAGAGATTTATGCCAAAGCGCGCCGATATTCACACCATTTTACTTATTGGTTCAGGACCAATTATCATAGGGCAGGCTTGCGAGTTTGATTATTCTGGCACACAAGCAGCAAAAACGCTTAAAGATTTAGGCTATCGCGTGGTGCTTATAAACTCCAATCCCGCGACTATTATGACAGACCCAGATTTTGCGGATAGGACTTATATCGAGCCTATTACAGAGGAAGTTATTGCCAAAATTATCAAGCAAGAAAAAGTCGATGCCATCTTGCCTACGATGGGTGGGCAAACCGCGCTTAATGTAGCGATGAAAATGCACGAAAAAGGAATGCTAGATGGCATAAAATTCTTAGGCGCAAATATCGAGGCGATAAAAAAGGGCGAGGATAGGCAGGCTTTCAAAGAGGCTATGCTAAAAATTGGTATGGATTTGCCAAGAAGCCATTATGCCTACACAGAGGAGGAAGCACTTATTGCGGCAAAAGAGATAGGATTCCCCCTAATTATTCGTGCAAGCTATACGCTAGCAGGTGGCGGAAGTGGCGTGGCATACAATATCGAGGAGTTTAAGAATCTCGCGCTTTTGGGCTTGCAGGCTAGCCCGATAAATGAGATTCTCATCGAAGAATCCTTGCTTGGCTGGAAAGAATATGAAATGGAGGTTATCCGCGATAAATTTGATAATTGCATTATTGTATGCAGTATTGAAAATCTCGATCCTATGGGCGTGCATACGGGCGATTCTATCACGATTGCTCCAGCCCTCACACTCACAGACAAAGAATACCAGCGAATGCGCGATGCGAGCTTTAAAATCTTGCGCGAAATCGGCGTAGATACGGGCGGAAGCAATGTGCAATTTGCCATAAATCCTAGCAATGGACGAATGACGGTTATTGAGATGAATCCTAGGGTTTCTCGCTCTAGCGCGCTTGCTAGCAAAGCCACAGGCTATCCTATCGCAAAAGTCGCTACGATGCTTGCTGTTGGATTCTCACTTGATGAGATTAAAAACGACATCACAGGCACGCCTGCTAGCTTTGAACCTAGCATTGATTATATTGTAACTAAAATCCCGCGCTTTACATTTGAGAAATTCCCAAATGCCGATAGCACGCTTACTACAAGTATGAAAAGCATAGGCGAGGTTATGGCAATTGGCGGGAGTTTTAAGGAGTCGTTGCAAAAAGCGCTTTGTAGCTTGGAAAATGGATTGTGTGGATTAAATACCATATCAAACGACCTAGATTTAATCACAAAAGAAATTCGCCGTCCAAATGCAAATAGATTATTATATATCGCTGATGGCTTTAGAATGGGGCTTAGTATAAATGAAATATATGAATTAAGCAAGATTGATAAATGGTTTTTGAGTAATATAAAATATTTAGTAGAAAGAGAGAAAGAAATCAATCCAAATATTTTAAATGATGAAAAATTGCTAAGAGGATTTAAAATCGATGGCTTTAGCGATGAAATGATTGCGCTTTTGTTAAACAAAAACAATGGCTTTAATCTTAGTCAAAACGATATTTATCAAGCAAGAATGAAATTTGATATAAAACACGAATACAACGAAGTAGATACTTGCGCGGGCGAATTTCCAAGCCTCACACCTTATCTTTATTCAAGCTTTTCACAAAATCCACAGAATCCAAAAAATGATATAAACACAAAAAACAAAAAGATTCTAATCATTGGTAGCGGACCAAATAGAATCGGACAGGGAATTGAGTTTGATTATTGTTGCGTGCATTCGAGTTTTGCCCTAAGAGATTTAGGATACAAAAGCATTATGTATAACTGCAATCCAGAAACGGTTAGCACGGATTATGATACAAGCGACACGCTGTATTTTGAGCCGATTAATTTTGAATATGTGCGCGAAGTAATCGATAGAGAAAAGCCAGATGGGATTATCGTGCATTTTGGCGGACAAACGCCTCTTAAACTCTCAAAAATGCTTTCTTTGCTTGATGTAAATATCATAGGAAGTAGTGCAAAAGTGATAGATACCGCGGAAGATAGAGAAAAATTTGCAGCATTTATCGAAGAAAATAATCTCTTGCAACCACAAAATGGAATCGCTTTTAATAAAGAAGATGCTTACAAAATCGCTTTTAATATCGGATTCCCCGTGCTTGTTCGCCCCTCTTATGTGCTTGGTGGAAGGGCTATGAAAATCGTTTATAATGAAGATGAGCTAAAAATCTATATGGACGAAGCATTGCATATTAGCCAAAATAATCCCATTCTAATTGATAAATTCTTAGATGGTGCAATAGAGCTTGATGTCGATGCACTAAGTGATGGCAAGGATACTTATATCGCAGGGATTATGCAGCATATCGAAGAAGCGGGGATTCATAGCGGAGATTCTACTTGCGTGATACCTACAATTAGCATAAGCGAAAAACATATCAAAGAAATAGAGCAAATAACCCAAATTGTCGCGCTAAAACTTGGTGTAATAGGGCTTATGAATATACAATACGCAATTTATAATAATGCAATTTATATCATCGAAGTAAATCCAAGAGCATCGCGCACTACGCCATTTGTAAGCAAGGCTACGGGAATCCCGATTGCAAAAGTCGCAACGCATATAATGTGTGGAAAAACACTCAAAAAATCGCTAAATTTCTATGATAAATACAATATCATAATCAATGAAAATGGAATCTACAAGCCAAAAACGCCAAAATATATTTCTGTAAAAGAATCTGTATTTCCATTTAATAAACTTCCCGGAGCCGATGCATTGCTTGGTCCAGAGATGAAAAGCACGGGCGAGGTTATGGGGATTAGCTCTTCTTTTGGCATTAGCTTTGCAAAAGGGCAGATTGCTTGCAACAACGCACTTCCTTTAAATGGAAATGTGCTTTTGTCGTTTATGGATAATGACAAAAAATATCTTCCAAATATTGCAAAGAATTTTATTGAACTTGGATTTAATATTTATGCTACCGCAGGGACTTATGCTTATCTAATCAATAATAATATAGAAGCTACAAAAGTATTAAAAATAAGCGAGGGGCGACCAAATATCCAAGATTTATTAGCAAATAAAGAAATCAATATAGTGATTAATACAAGTGATAACAAATCAAGCAAAGATGATGCAAAAAAAATAAGAGAAAGGGTTGTGCGCCTTGCAATTCCGTATTTTACGACAATATCTGGGACAAAAGGTGCGCTAAAAGCCATAAAAGAATTAAAAAAATCATCGCCGTGTAATGTGCAGGCTTTGCAGGATTATTTGAGTTAAATGTATTTATTTTTAGCCCAAAGCGACACAACCGCTGGATTTTTAAGCAAATCAAAAGATAGAATCTTGCTTGCAAAGCAAAATACGCAAGATAAGCCGATTTTATTAGAATCTCATTCGCTTTTTTTGATAAAAAAATACTCAAAGATTCCACAAATAATAAACAAAGCGATACGAAGAAGCAAAAAAACTACTTTCATATTCCAAAACAATCGCTCTTTTCGGCTTGTAAATGATGGTTTGCATTCGCGCTTTTTGGAGGATTTTGGACTTCTTTATTCTTCATCTGCAAATTTGCATAAACACACATTTGACCTAAATTTTGCTATAAATAAGGCTGATGTTTTGGTCGTGGATAAACGGGGAATCTTTGAATCCTCGCCATCTAAAATATTTAAAATAAAAAAAAATAAGATAAAAAAGATAAGATAATGGATAAAATCATAGCGGTAATTTTTTTTGGAGAAATTTGTGAGAATCGATAAATTTTTAAATACTACAAATATTTTAAAAAGAAGAAGCGTGGCAAAGGATTTATTAGAAAATCACTTAGTAAGTATCAATGGCGATATAATAAAAGCAAGCCGAAATGTAAAAGTTGGCGATATTATTGAGATAAAATTTTTAGAATATTCAAAAAAATATGAGGTTTTGATGATACCTACGACAAAAACAATATCAAAAAATCAAAAACAAGCATATATCAAAGAAATCAATTAAAGGAGAAAAAATGAAGTTTTTATTTGGAAAAACATTTATAAATATATCAACAGCGATATATATTTGGATTCTAGGAATTGCGCTTGGAGCGTTGATTGCAAGTGGCGCATTTGTGGCAAGCGTGATATTTAATGCTAGTTCTTTTGGAATTGATTTAAGCCAATTTCAAAGCGGAATCTTAATGACACAAATATTTCTAAAATTAAATACATTGCTTATCGTGGTTGCATTTATTATCGCGGTATTTGAGACTTTTGCCCTAAGATTAGGAGAAAATACAAAAACAATCAAGATTATATTATTTTTAAGTGGCGCAATTAGCGTGATTTGCATATTGTTATTTGCGCTTTATTATACGCCCTTTATCGTAGAACAACAGGATCTTGGCACGGCTTTTGTTGAGGGAAGCGAGTTTTATGCAATGCATACTCAAAGCGAAGTGGTAGCAAATATATTATTTTTCTCACTTAGTGCGAGTATTTTATTTAGATTGATTTATAGGAAATAAAATGTGGCTTACAAAATACAATGCAAGCGGCAATGATTTTTTGATATTTCATTCATTATTAAATCAAAAACTAGATTCCAAACAAAGAGCAAAATTTGCAAAAAAAGTATGCAATAGGCATAGTGGCGTTGGCGCTGATGGGCTTGTAATCATTATGCCACACAAAAAATACGCATATCAATGGGATTTTTATAATTCCGATGGAAGCAAGGCAAATATGTGTGGCAATGCAAGTAGATGCGTGGCGCATTATGCTTATTTACACAATCTAGCGCCAAAAAAGCATTCATTTTTAAGTGCGGCTGGAGAAATCAAAGTAGAAATTGATAGCAAAGATAATAATATCGTAGAAGTAAATTTTGGAAAAATAGAGATTCTAAAAAATAATATCAATGAATACAAAATGCAGTTTTGCTTGCTAGATTCTGGTGTTCCGCATTTGGTAAGCTTCGTAGATGAATTGCCAACAAGCAAGAATAATATAATGGAGAGTTTGAGGAAAAAATATAATGCAAATGTCAATTTTGCAAAAATATCTAGCAAAAAAACGATTCACATAGCCACTTATGAGCGAGGTGTAGAAAATATCACGCTTGCTTGCGGGACAGGTATGGCAGCGACTTATTATCTGGCATTAAAGCAAAATAAAATCAACAAAACTGCCATATTGATACCGCCAAGCAATGAAAAATTGTATTTCAAAGAAAAAAACAATGAAGTATATTACAAAGGCAGAGTAGAGAGAATCTGCGATATTATGCTTTTTGAGTGAGAATATTAAAAAACCAATACAATAGCCCGATTGCATAAAATAATAAACTTGCATAATATAAATCAAATTTTCCTAATAAATAAGAGCAAAAAATAATCAAAATAAAGCCAAAAACAAGGATAAAAAGATTTACGATATTATAAAAAGTAATAAAACTTTTGAGAGAAAAAATAATCCTTGCAAACAAAACAATACTACAAAGCGACAAAACAAAATCAATCATAGAAAATAAATCATTAAAATCATAAGCCCTCAAGCAATAACCAAACAAAAATATAATACTCACATTTAGCGATGGGGCGAATTCTTTTATATATGTTTTGTAAAAATAATTATCAAATATATTTTTTTTATAAAAAAAACTAAGCAATGGAATCGTGATAAAATAAACAAACACAACGCTATCGATGATTAATTCTTTTGTGCTATTTACCACTAAATAGCGATTATCTAACTCATAAATATCAAAAAAAATATCTTCACTCTTATCTTTTGGAGAAAACAAGCTAATCAACAATAAAGACAAAAAAACAAAGATTCCAAAAATATAAATATATTTATTTTTTTTTGATTGGAGGAGGTATATCAAAACACAAATAGCACTAAATAACAAAATCCGCGTTAATTGGATAAAAAGATTATTTGGACTAAGAAAAATATCTAGTAAATCGCCAAAATTATCAACAAACAATGATGAGATAATCGTTAAAAAGAAAAATGAAGAAAAGAAAAAAAATACAATAGAAAAAATAAATTCATTTTTTTGCATTAAAAATTCTTTAAAAAATAATTATCTATGCCATCAGCAATGCCGATAGCTAGCTTTTCTTGGTAGTTCTTTTTTTGCAATTTTTCTAAATCATTTTTATGCGACATATAACCAACTTCAACCAAGATCGAGGGCATCAAAGCCCCAACCAAAACCCAAAAAGGTCCCTCTCGCACGCCGCCATCGATTGTTTTGCTATATAATTTTCTTGTGTTTATAAGCATTCCGTGTTGAATATCAATGGCAAGTTTATTTGAGGCTAAAAGTCGCTGCGAATTGATAGAATTTAGAAATGATAATTTTGAGAAATAATTCATCACTTCAATATCATCTTTATTTTCTAATTCTGCGACTTTTCTTGCACGCTCACTTCTTGCATTGGATAAAAAATAAGTTTCAATTCCGCTTGTGGAATCATAATTTTTTGAAGTTTTAGGAAGTGAATTTGCGTGAATGGATACAAAAATATCGGCTTCTTTATTATTAGCGAATTTCGTCCTATTTGTAAGGCTTATATATTTATCGCTATCTCTAGTCATATATACTTTGTATCCCCTAGATTCTAGTGTTTTTTTGGCAAGTTTGCTTATTGCAAGCGTGATTGTTTTTTCACAAACTCTGAGTGCTTGCGCGCCACAATCTTTTCCGCCGTGTCCTGGATCTAGCACGATGATTTTATTATTTCTTATTAAAATATTGCTTGGGGGCGTGGATTCTACTTGATTTTTGGGCGTGGATTCTATTTTTGGTGGGCTAGAATCTATTTTTTCATCTATTTTATCAAACAAACTAGCTATGTTGTTTTTAGCAGAATCTTTTTCAAAACTAAGTGATAGAATATTTTTATTGATATTGAAATTTAGAGATTCTATTGTTTTGCTTTGTATAACGATCCTTGTGAATTTTTTGTTGTTTTGCGCGATAGTGATAAAATTCTCATTTTTTAACCGAAAAGTCCTTTTTTTGAGTGTATATTCGGCTGCTATGTCATAATAGATTCCCGTGCTAATCTTGTATTTTTTAAAATTAGATTCTTTGATTTTTTTATCAAAAATAATGCTAACTACGCCGTTGTTTTCTTTTAGATTGATGATTTTTAGTGGCGCACTAAATAATAAAAAAGGAATTAAAAGAAAAATAAATCTTATCAATCTTATCTTCCACTCAATTCATTTATAAGCTCTTTAACGCTAATGATTTTATCGATTTTGTATCCATTTGCACCCGTAAAATACAATCCCGTGTCTAGATTCCCATTGCTTGCATCGCCTAATCTATCCGCTATACAATATCCTACTTTTTTTTCTTCCATTCCTCGCTGCAAGGTTGCACGCAATTGCTAACACAAGATATTTTTGGCGCTCGATTTTCATCTAGAGCTTTTAAAACGCCCATATTAATCGCTCTAGCAGGATAGCCAACGGGCGATTTTATAAGCTTTATATCTTCTTTTTTTAGCTTTGGCATAATCTCCAAATATGCTTTTGCATCGCATTCAAAAGTGCCTAAAAATCTAGTAGCCATTTGCACGCCAAGAGCGCCTAAGCCCAAAAATCTATCAATATCATTTCTATCCCAGATTCCACCTGCGGCAATCACTGGAATATCACCTTGGATTTTGGCTTCTTTAACAACGCTTGGCACGATATTTTCTAATTGAAATTCCTCTTTAAAGCAATCTTCATATTTAAATCCTTGATGTCCGCCGCTTAGCGGTCCTTCGACTATTATTGCATCGGGGATTTTATTGTATCTTTCTTTCCATCGCTTGCAAATAATACGCAATGCCCTTGCACTTGACACGATAGGAATGAGGGCTACATCAGGAAAATTCTTTGTAAATTCGGGCATATTGATAGGAAGTCCCGCACCTGTGATAATGACATTTGCACCCGCCTCGCAAGCATCTTTTACCACTCTGCCGTATTCATTGATTGCATATAAAATATTTGCGGCAAGCGGGGCATTTCCGCATATTTTTCTTGCGTTTTTAAAGATTTCATTTAACGCATTTTTGGAATAAAAATTAATCGCCTCAAATGGCTTAGAGCGGACGATTTTCTCTGCAAAATGCATTTTTTTATAATATCCAGTCCCAACACAACTAATCGTCCCCAAAGCCCCTTGTAGTGAGACATTTCCCGCTAGTTCGTCCCAGCTTATCCCAATACCCATACCGCCTTGAATGATTGGATATTTAATCGTATGCTTGCCGATTTTTAGTGATTTAAACAACACATTGCTCATTTTATAATAGCTCTCAAAAATTTTCTTTTGCCAATTTGGATTACATATATACCTGATTTAAGCTTAAGATTCTCATCTAGTATTTTATCGCCATTGATTTTTAATGCTCCTGCCTTTATATCTCTCCTTGCTTGCGAGCTAGAATCGACCATTTTAGAATCCACTAATAATTTGCAAATCCAAATATTAGATTCTGCACTAAATTCATCTATATCATTAGGAATAGAATCCTTGCTAAAAACCAAGTCAAAATTTTCTTTTGCCAAATCTGCGCTTTCTTTTGAATGGTAACGCCTTGTAATCTCTAAGGCTAGATTCTCCTTTGCTTTTTTTGGGTGGAGCGTGCCGTTTTTGACATCATTTTTCAATCTATCCAATTCATCAAGGCTAATATCACTAAGCAATTCATAATAACGCCACATCATAGAATCTGAAATACTTAGAATCTTCGCATACATATCATTTGGGCTATCTGTAATACCGATATAATTGCCAAGACTTTTACTCATTTTATTTATTCCATCAAGCCCTTCTAAAAGTGGCATCATAAGCACTGATTGTTCTTTGTTTAATCCATAAGCCCTTTGCATACTTCTACCAACAAGTAAATTAAATTTCTGGTCATTTCCACCGCACTCTATATCACAATCAAGCGCTACGCTATCATATCCTTGCAACAATGGATACATAAATTCAACAATGCTAATTGATTGATTTTCTCTGTATCTTTTTGCAAAATCATCTCTCTCAAGCATTCTTGCAACGGAGAATCTGCTAGTTAGCTTTAGCATTCCCTCACTTCCTAGTGCATTAAGCCATTTTGAATTAAAACAAACTTCTGTGTGTTCTTTTTGCAAGATTTTAAATACTTGCTCTTCGTAAGTTTTTGCGTTTTTTAATACCTCTTCTGTGCTTAAAATTTTTCTAGTTTCACTTTTGCCACTAGGATCGCCGATAGTAGCCGTAAAATCACCAATGAGAAATTTGATATTTCCACCAAATCTTTGCAATGTGGCAAGTTTTTGCAAAAGCACACTATGCCCCAAATGCAAATCTGGCGCAGTTGGGTCAAAGCCCGCTTTTACAATAAATCTCTTGCCAAATTTAAAATAATTACCAAGCAAATCTCTAATATATTCAATTCCTACAATCTCGCTTGTGCCTCTTTGTATTTCTCTTAGGGCGTTATTTATTTTAGATTCCATTATTTTTCCTATACATATGCGTCTTTTAGATTAAAAAAATCAATGATTTTATATTTTTTAAGCAATGTGTTTTTTAGCTTTTTTGTATCCTGTATCGGCGTCTCAAACATAATCTCACAAGTCGTCATAAATTGATTCTTGTATCCATTGTATGAGACTCCAATCACATTGCAATCATATTTAATCAATGCACCCAAAAACTCCGCCAAAGTCCCTTTTTTGCCCTCTAGCGCTACAATCACTTTATAAATCGCATTTATATCATCTTTCCAATGCACAAAAACCATTCTAGCGCCATTTGATACCTCAAAAGACACCCTCTCGCATAATTTATGATGAATATACACTTTAGAGCCATTTTTGATTGCCAAAACCTCATCATTATGCTTTGGACGGCAACAATAATCAAATAGCGTTTCAGAAATAGTGTGATTTGAATAGACGATTAGATTCCCAAATTCTTGTTTTCTTATTTTCAATCTATCAATCCTTAATCTAGAAAAAATACCAGCATTATCTCTTAGGTGATTTTTGATTCTGTTTTTTAGGTCAATCAAAAAATCCAAATCCTTTGTAGCCCTACCGATAGATTGCAAGAGATTATTTTCTTTTACAAAATTTTCTACAATATTCATATTTTGGTCAAAAAATATCGTAGAGATAATATTAATCGCGCTTTTTTGCTCGATTTCCTTTATCTTATGCGAACATTGAATCCTCAAATCACTTTTTGCCTTAGAAGTCTTTACCGCATCAATCCAAGTGCATTTTGGCACGGGAGAATCCCCTGTGATAATCCTCACTATATCGCCACTTTTCAAGGTAGTAAGCAAAGAGGCTTTTTGATGATTGATATATGCTTCTTTTGCGTGGCTACCTAATTCTGTATGGACTGCATAAGCAAAATCAAGCGCCACAGCACCACGCGGAAGTGTAAATGTATCGCCAGCGGGCGAAAACACAACAATATCCTCTCTATACAAATCATTTTTTGCTAATTCGTAAAATTCTTCTATATTATTATTATCTTGATGTTGAAGATTTGTTAGCCAGCTAGTTGAAGGCTCCATACCTGTATTTTTGTATTTCCAATGTGCGGCTACACCAAATTCTGCGGAATTATGCATTTTGATTGTTCTTATTTGAATCTCAAATATAGAAGATTCATCAAAAACCGTTGTATGTATCGTTTGATAGCCATTTTCTTTTGGTAATGCAATATAATCCTTGAATCTAGAGATAATAGGCTTAAAATCAAGATGAACCAAGCCCAAAACTTTATAGCAATCAATATCGTTATTAACGATGATTCTAATAGCAAGCAAATCTAATATTTCATCGATGCTAACGCCCTTTTTTTGAATCTTCAAAAATATAGAATATGGGCGCTTAATCCTGCTTTCTATCCTAAAATCAGAATCCAAAAATCCGCCTTTCATAAGCAAAGAGGATATTTTGGTCGTAAAATTATTTAGTTTTAAAATGAGATTCTGCCTATGTTCATCTAAATATGCGCCTATTTTATTGTATTGATCCCTAAAAATATAATAAAAACTTCTATCCTCTAATTCATTTTTAATAGATGATATGCCAAGCCTATGCGCGATAGGAGCATAAACTACGAGAGTTTCTTCTGCTATTCTTCTTTGTTTGTGTTCGGGCAAAACATCAAGGGTAAGCATATTATGCATTCTATCGCTTATTTTTATTACTAATGCTCTTATATCTTGGATTGACGCAAGTAGCATTTTTCTAAATGACAATGCGGAGGCGACTAGTTTTTCATTCGTATCTGAGGGAAATTCTTCTTTTCTAATATCGATTATTTTTGTGAGACTATCCACAAGAGACGCCACATCATAGCCAAATTCATCTTTTACCCAATCGATATTATAATCCGTATCCTCTACAACATCGTGCAACAATGCCGCACATATCATCGATTCTTCGCCACCATAATATGCAACAATGCAAGAAACTAATATCGGGTGTATTGCGTATGGGATTCCGCTTTTTCGAACTTGTCCTTTATGTGCGACTATGCAAAAATTCAATGCACTTCGAATCTTTGGAGACATCGAATAAAATAAGATATTTTCTAATCTATCCGTAGCCTTTTCAATCGTATCAATATCAGCAAATGATGAAAATAGATTCATAAACTTAAATCAAAATCACTCTATATTATCTATTCTATCTAAGAATATTTTGCCCTCTGCAATCTCTTTTAATGCTATATCTGTTAATTTGTATCTAGTTACATCCATATTAACAAGCGGAGTTGCACCATTGCCTAATTCCTTTACTCTACTAAATACAAAGCAAGATAATTTATATCTATCATTATCGACTTTTTCTAGTGCTTTTTCTAATACATCTTCGATTCTATCCATATATACTCCTTTTATTTTACAATTGAATAAATGCCTCTGTTGTGCTTGATGATATCAAGTAAATTGCCCGGTTTAAACATATTGCAAACAATAATTGGCAATCTATTATCTTTTGCTAGTGCAATCGAGGTATCGTCCATCACTTTAATATCATCTTTTAATGCTTGATCATAAGATAAAATATCAAATCTCACGGCATCATCGAATTTATTTGGATCTTTATCATAGATTCCATCTACTTTTGTGGCTTTTACTATCACATCAGCTTCAATCTCAATAGCCCTAAGTGTCGCTGCGGTATCGGTTGTAAAAAATGGATTCCCCGTTCCAGCCGCAAATATCACTACTCTGCCCTTTTGGATATGCCTAATAGCTCTTCTATGGATATAAGTCTCACATATTTCTTGAATCTCAATTGCACTTTGCACCCTAACATCAACACCGCTATGCTCTAGTGCTTCTTGCATCGCAACAGCGTTAATAACCGTTGCAAGCATTCCCATATAATCCCCGCTAGTCCTTCTTATAATGCCACCTTCACTAGCACTCACGCCTCTAATGATATTTCCGCCACCAATAACGATACAAATCTCAATATCATTTTGGGCTAGCAATTTTATTTCTTGGGCGATATATTGTAAAATCTTTACATCGATACCAAAGCCATTTCCGCCAGCTAGCGCTTCTCCAGAAAATTTAACTAGGACTCTACTCTTTTTAGCATTAATATATTGTTGTTGCATTTTCTACCTTAAAATAAATCACAAATTAAATTATTATGAAAGAATTTTTGGATTGTATAAAATATTTTCTTAAAATGTAAGAAAATCATTTAGATTCTATCCAAGCTTATTAGATTTCTATACCTAAATATTTATTGATAGTGGCAGTATTTATCTTTTGTTTTAGATTGCTATTATAGATTTCAACCTGTTTAAATTCATTTGTTTTATCTCTTAGACGAACAAATACTTGTATAGAATCTGCTAATCCGCTATTTTGCACTAGCTTTATATTTTTAGCTAGATTTTCTACTACATTGTCGTGGTGTATTTTGTTTGTGTGCCTTGCTTCTTTTGGATTTACTTCAAGCATTTGATTATATCGCTCCAAACAAGCAGCCCAACTAATATTTTTATTGCAAGTTTGTATTAAAACACCTGTAACATAGCCATTATTTTTAAATATTTGTAAGGTATTAATTGGAACTTGTGCTGTTCTAAAAGTGCCTTCAACTACAATGTTGTATTTTTCATCTATCGCTTTTTGCAAAACTGCTTCTACCATAGAGGCACTAAATTCTGCTGTATATGTTGGAGAATCTTGCTTATATTGCTCTTGGAAGTTTTTATAAAGAGGGTGATATTTACGAAAATCATCTCCATTAATTATAATAATATTTCTATTAAAACTATTACCTACCATTTCAATAAGCTTTGATTTGCCAGCTCCTGGCTGTCCTCCTAAAACATATCCAATAGGTTTATCTTGCGGAGTAGCTAAGGGATTATTTTTTATAATTTCCTCTTGCCATACTTGAATAAGCTTAGATTCTACTAGCTTTTTAGTCGTTTTCATATTTATTCCTAATAGCCTTAATCCTTTTGATAGTTGCTTGATAGTCTAAATCTTTTTCATTTGTATATAATATTTCATTCCACAATGCTCCCATAGCTGTTAGATCATCATCTATTTCTTTTGTTTTTTCCATATCCATTACTAAATGTCCTAAATGTGCGTATTCTAACAACACATCTTTTTCCATTATTGTTGCCATATTTTAACTCCTTTTATATTATTTAAGAATCTTTAGCATTTTTTGATAATAAATCTAGCAAATTATACTATTTTGTGATAGAATCGCATATTTTTAGTTTAAAATTGATATTAGGACCTTAATAAAAATTATGATTACTTGGATGCAAAAGCATAGAAAATACCTCATTATAACCGTGTGGATAAGCAGTATTGCATTTATTGCTGCCACTATGGTCGGTTGGGGTGCTTATAATTTCTCCTCTTCGGCATCTAGCGTAGCAAAAGTTGGAAATATAGAAATTAGCATTAGTGACTTCCAAAGACAATATCAAAATATTTACAATCAATACAGCGAACAATATCGACAAGTTTTCAATCAAAATTTAGATGAAGAGCAAGCAAAAAAAATGGGGCTTCAAGACGAAGCGTTGCAAATACTTATAAATAGGGCGTTGCTTGAAAATTTTGCTATGGATTCTGGCATTCGAATAAGCGATGAAGATATATCATTAGAATTGCAAAATTTCGATATTTTTAAAGAAAATGGCGTATTTTCAAGAGCAAAATACGAAGAATTTCTAAACCAAAGCAGAATGAGAGCTGTGGATTTTGAGAATCTCATCAAAAAAGATTTGCTTATAAAAAGAATCATAGATTCATTTCCTAGCATAGTAACGCCACTAGAGCAGGAATTATACACATTGCCAAATAGATTAGAAGATAGAATCTCCATTGAAATTATTGATAATGTGAGATTAAATATCACAGATAATGATTTGCAAAAATATTATGATGAAAATAAAGAAAATTACAAAAAAGACAGGGAATTTGAAGTAGAAATCATAGAAACAAACATACAAAACAAAGAAATTACGCCTAGCGATTTGCTTGCTTATTATGATGTAAATAAAGCAAATTATACGAAAGATGGCGAGATATTGGATTTTGAAAATATCAAAGATGAAGTAAAAAAAGATTACCAAAAACGAGAATCTCAAAAAGAAGCCCTAAAAACATATAATGATTTTATCGCAAATAAGATTAATGGCACGAAAAAAACCATCACCGAAACAAATATAAATAATGAAATCTTAAACGCCATAAACACCGCAAAAGAGGGCGATATCATAAAACCTATATTTGATAATGATAGATTTATAACAATCAAAATCATCAAAAAACTTCCACAAGAAATAAAAAAATTTGATGAAGTAAAAAGCACATTAAAAAAAGATTATGAAATAATCGCAAAAAAAGATGCAATCAAAAAAACCGCAGAATCTAGATTAAATGTATTTAGAGGGCAGGATATAGGATTTGTATCTCTCAATCAAACAAAGCAAATAAGCAATCTAAACGAGCTTGAAGCACAACAATTATTAAATCAAATATTTACTTCGGATTCTAAAAATGGCTATTTGTTATTAGCAAATAAAGCGATTTTGTATAAGATTACAGATCAAAGAATCACCGATAAAAAAGTCGATAATAAGGAATTAGAAATGTTTAAAAATATCAAATATAATTTATTAGAGCGTTCAATACTTGATTTTTTATCTAAAAAATATAAAATAACAAACAATCTTAAAAAGGATTTGTGATTTGGAACAAGTAATTCTTGGTATTGATATAGGATCTTCAAAAATATGCTCTCTTATTGCAGAGATAAAGGACGGCGTTCCTCATATCATTGGAATGGGGATTGAGCCAGCCCAAGGCATAAGAAAAGGCACAATAACAAATATAGAACAAGCAAGCAAGGCTATTAGAAAATCCGTAACTGACGCAAACAGAATCGCAGGCGTGAGTATCTCACAAGCAGTGATTTCTATATCAGGTTCATATACAAAAAGCATTAATAGCAACGCAATAACAAACAACTCAAACAAAGAAATAGGGATTCAAGAGATAAATAGAGCGATGAATACAGCCTTGTATAATGCAGAAATACCGCCTAATTATGAAATGCTACACACGCTTCCTTATTCATTTAAAGTCGATAGCGGGGATTATATCGATAATCCATTTGGTATGAATGGCAATCGATTAGATGTATCCACGCATATCGTTGCCGCACAAAAAAACGGACTTGAGAATCTAAAAAAAGCCGTGAGAAATGCGGGGATTGAGGTAAGTGATGTTGTGTTGAATATATACGCCTCATCGATTGCAGTTTTGACAAATGAGGAAAAAGAATTAGGCGTGGCTTGTATCGATATGGGTGCAAGTAGTTGCGATATTATGATACATTCTGGCAATGCTATGAGGTATAATTATTTCTTAGGCGTTGGTTCAGCACATATCACAAAAGATATAGCAAGCGTGCTAAATATCACGCTAACAACCGCAGAAGAATTAAAACGAAAGCATATTACGCTATATGATTTGACGCCAGAGGATATTCATTCGGTATTAGAGATTCCATCAGAAAATAAAAGCATTCAATTAGAAACTTTGCACGATGTTGTAGCATCGCGCGTATCAGAAACATTAATGCTTATTGAGGAAATCATAGAACATAGCGGACTAAGAAATAATCTTGGTGCAGGTATCGTTATCACTGGCGGAATGGCTAATATGAAAGGCTTATCCGAAATGGCTCTAAACATATTCAAAGGCTTGCCCGTTAGAATCGCAAGTCCCAAAAATCTAGATGGCTCATTTGATATACTAGATCCATCGTATTCAACCGCCATAGGATTGATATTGTATGGCTCTGGTAAATATACGAATTATGAATTAGATTCAAATAAAAAACTAAAACATAGCCAAAATAGAGATATTCCAAAATCACACGAACCAAAAACTAATAATGATTTGAGTGATCTAAAAATCTCAAAAGATGAAGAGAATAAAGATAAAGCAGAAAAAGAGAATATTGATATTAAGTTAAAGAAAAATACGATTACAGAAAAAGCCTTAGAATGGCTAAAAAATTTATTTTAAGAGAGGGGTTATTTGATGGACATAAACATAGAAGAAGTATTTCAACCAAATGAGGTAAAAATCACTGCTATTGGCATAGGTAGTGGCGGAAACAATGCGATAAATCATTTAAGTATTCACGGCATTTATAATGCTATAAATCTAATAGCCGTCAATACGGATAAACAAGCACTAGATAAAACAGAATCTCACGCAAAATTACTCATTGGAGAGAAGATTACTGAGGGATTTGGTGCGGGAATGGATCCAACAATTGGGCAAAAAAGCGCTGAAGAGAGCTACGATCAAATCAAAGAAATGATAAAAGATTCAAATATCGTATTTGTTGCCACAGGGCTTGGCGGTGGAACTGGGACTGGTGCATCGCCAGTAATAGCAAAAGTTGCAAAGGAAATTGGTGCACTTACGATAGCCGTAGTTACAAAGCCTTTTAAGTTTGAAGGAACGAGAAAAGCAGAAATAGCAGAAAAAGGCGTAAGAGAGTTAAAAGATGTTGTCGATGCAATCATTGTAATCCCAAATGAAAAATTGCTTGCAACGATTGATAAAAAATTAGGTTCAGCAAATGCCTTTAAGATTGTTGATAATGTCCTAGCACAAGCACTAAATGGAATCTCAGCGATTATTTTAAATAGTAGCAAAGGCGGAATTAATGCGGATTATGCGGATTTAAAGAGAGTTATGCAACATAGAGGCTTGGCATTAATTGGTGTAGGCGACAAAACAGGCGAAGATTCCGCGATGGATGCCATCAAAGAGGCTTTAGAATCGCCATTACTAGATAATATTTCTATAAAAGGCTGTAAGGGCGTTATTGCATATTATGAAATAAACGAAGATTATCCAATAGCCGCTCTAGCTACTGCAAATGAACTCATCGAACAACAATTAGATCAAAATGGAATGTTTAAATTTGCCTTTTCATACAATAATGAACTAGAAGAAAACCAAATCAAAGCGATACTTGTTGTAACTGGATTTGAAAAAGAAGTATTAGTAAAAGAAGAGCCAAATGATAATAATTTGACGCATAATAAGCCAAATGTAACACAAACAGGAAATATTATAAAAAGAAGAAAAGTAAGCGGCTCAAATGAAAGTCTATTAGATGATTTGGAGAGTTTGGAAAATATCCCTTCTTTCCTTAGAAATCAACGAGATTAGTTTGCTACTAAATATTTCATTTAAAAGTCATAGATGAAGTATTTAGTCATTCTTGCAGTTATTATCGTGGCGATAATCTACATCAATCAAGGCGATACAAACAAGCATATATGCCAACTAACAGGCGATAATATCATAACCATAGGCGATAGCATCGCAAATGGCTTTGGAGTGGAAAACAATAATAGCTTTGCGATAAAAAGTGCAAGATTATTAAACAAGAATCCAATCAAAATGGGAATAAATGGCGAAACAAGCACAGGATTATTAACACGAATAGATAAAGCCCTAAGTAGCACAAATAGCATTGCTGCGGTATTTATTTCTATCGGCGGTAATGATTTTTTAAGAAATATAGATAGAAATATCACAGAATCCAATCTCGATAAAATCGTAGAAAACACAAAAAAATATACAAATTGTATCGTGTTGCTTGGCATTCCAAGTAGCGTTAGTGGAAGTATATTAGGCAGTGTATCGCCGATATACGATAACATAGCCACAAAATACAATATTCTAGTAGAATCCAAAAGTATGACAGAGATTCTAAAAAATCGCGATCTAAAAGTCGATCAAATACACCCAAATGAAGCTGGACATACTATAATTGCAAACAACATCGCAACATTAGTAAAAAATAATCAATGAAAGGAAAATAAAATGAAAAAAATTCTAATTTTAGGGCTTATGGCTCTTTTGACAAATGCCTTGGCTGAGCAATATCCAGTGGAGTATTTCAGCATAAAAGAAGCTATGCAAAGCGAGTTGTTTAAAAAACTTGATAAAAATATCAGTTTTGAATTTGGCACAGATTCTACTAACAAAAATGATATTATCGTAAAAGGGGCGCAAACTAAACGAGGAGCAAAAATCGGCGATAGAAGCAACAAAGAGGCTTGCAATGAGGCTTTGTATGAGGCATTGCTAAGATTCCAAAAACGAGCCATAAAAGAAAATAGCACAAAAGTAATCAATCTAATCGGCTATGCCTACAAAGAAAATCACGACAACAAAAACACTTTTCAATGCGTCATAGTCCCAAACAAGAAAAGTTTAGTTTATCTAAGAGGAGACATTGCTAAATAAAATTTAGATTCTATGCAATGCTTATTTTTAAGCAACGCCCAAGAATCTAGAATCTTTATCGCCATTCTTAAGCGTAGCAAAGAATCCAAACACAAATCCAGAAAAATAAACGAAAAATAAACAAATATTGTTTTTTTAAGAATAGATTCAGATAAAAAATGTTTAAATTTCATTAACTTTTATCCAAAATGGATTTAAGAAATTTCTAAAATAAGGAGAAAGAAATGAAAAGAAGTGGTTTTTCTATGATTGAATTAGTATTCGTCATCGTTATATTAGGGGTTTTGGCAGCTGTTGCGGTTCCTAGATTTGTTACAACTAGAACTGATGCACAAGTAGCAATGCTAAGAAGTGATATTGCAAGCGTACTAAAAGCAATCCCTGCTAGAGTTTTTGCAGAAAATCTTGATCCAACAACTACTCCACCTGGATTTTCAAACTGGGGTGAGTGGATGATAGATACTGGTGGATTAGATAGAGGTAGATGGCTTGCTACGGATAACAAAATAGATCCTGTAATACAAAGTAGTAGTGCAAATGCAAGTGCTAGTAGCAATAAATGTAGTGATGGTATCATTGAAATTGATGGAGATGGTGATTTGATTTTTAATCCAGATAAAATAAATAATACTAGTGGCACTGGCACAACATTATGCACAACATTAAAAAATTCTTATCCAAGTAATAGCAATAGATCAATCCCACTTGCTACAACTGGTGCAGTTAAATTCTAATAATCTCAAAAAGATTCTAGCCTTGCTAGAATCTAACCCCCTCTAATATTGCAAGCCTCACATATAAGTGAGGCAAGCAATAATCCTTTTTTTATATTTTTTGTTTTTTTCAAGATTCTGTTTTTGCGGAGTATTTAAAAAATGCGTGGCAATCTACAAAAAACATCTTTTGATGAATCCTTATGGCTTTATTGTGTGAAATTTGCTATATTACAAGATTTAATTTAATTTTTAAATAAAAGGTTATTTTGTGGGAATCATCATCACCATTACTTCAGGTAAAGGCGGCGTTGGCAAATCAACTGCCGTTGGGAATATATCCGTTGGGTTGGCAAATCGTGGCAAAAAAGTCGTGGCAATCGATTTTGATATAGGGCTTAGAAATCTTGATATGATTTTGGGGCTTGAAAATAGAATAGTCTATGATGTAATCGATGTAATGGAGGGCAAATGCAATCTAAATCAGGCATTGATAAATGACAAAAGAGCAAAATCGCTATATTTTTTGCCCGCTTCTCAAAACAAAGATAAAACGATCCTTGACAAAGACAAAGTAAAGATTCTAGTCGAGGAATTAAAGAAAAATTTTGATTTTATTATTATTGATTCGCCAGCGGGCATTGAGGGCGGATTTGAACACGCTATTTTTTGGGCAGATAGGGCGCTTATCGTGGTAACTCCAGAGGTTAGTAGCGTGAGAGACGCAGATAGAGTGATAGGCATAATTGACGCAAAAAGCGATAAAGCAAAAAATGGCGAAGAAGTCAAAAAGCACCTAATCATCAATAGAATCAAGCTTGATATGATAAAAAAAGGCGAAATGATGAGTAGCGATGATGTGCTTAATATACTTGGAATCCCGCTTATTGGGCTAATACCAGAAGATGAAAAAATCGTATCGGCGACAAATAGCGGCGAGCCAGTGATTTATAATAAAAAAACAAAAAGCGCAAAGGCATATGAGCGAATAAGTGATAGAATCTTAGGCAAAGATGTGCCTTTTGTAGTAGAAAAAGATGGTTTTTTTGATAGATTTTTTAAATAAGGTTGTTTAAATGTTTTTTTGGAGAAAGAAAAAATCCGCAGATGAGGCGAAAAATAGGCTTTTAGTCGCTTTGGCACACGATAGAACTTCAAATATTCCATATATAGAAGAGATGAAAAATGAGATTTTGGCAGTGATTAGAAAATACACGCAAACAAACAGAATAGATATAAAGACGGATTCTTCTAATCAAAATGTAAATATGTTAGAGATAGAAATCATATTAAATGAAAAAGATACATAATTTAATGATTTTATCTCTCATATTAGCGGCTTCTTATCTAATCATAAATTTAATAGAGCCAAAGGCGGATAATTACATAAGCCTAAATGACAAAACAGCGCAATTAGGGTCTAATTATACGATTCGATACAAAAAAAGAGTGGATTATAACAAGAATCCAACCTCATCTGAGGCGCTTGATTATAAAGATAATATCATTGAGAAAACACTAAAAGAAGAGCCAAAACAAGAACCAAAGCAAGAAAAAAAAGCGACAATCCCATATAGAGATTCCAAGCCAAAAATCGTCATTATAATCGATGATGTGCTTAGCACAAGGCAATTAAATGATATAAAATCAATCGATCTAAAACTCACGCCATCGATTTTTCCAAATAAAAATGCTGAGATGATAGAGGCGACAAATAAGCTTGATTTTTTTATGATTCACTTGCCGCTAGAGGCAAAAAAATATACTGATGAATTAGATACGATAAAAATCAATGATTCGATTGAAAAAATCAAAGAAAAAATACAATCCATAAAAATTTCTATGCCAAATGTGAAATATATCAATAATCACACGGGAAGCAAATTTACCGCAAATAAAAAAAGCGTGGAAAATCTCTTAAGCGTGTTAGATAGCAATCAAATAAAATTCGTAGATAGCAGGACGACCCCCGATACAAAGCTAAATGAAATCGCAAAAGAGCAAAATAGATTGATTTTGTATAGAGATATTTTCATAGATAATAATCTAGCGCCAAATGCGATAAAAAATCAAATCAAAGAGGGTATAAAAATCGCAAAAAAACGAGGCTATGCCATACTTATCGCACACCCTCACAAAGAAACATTGCGTGCGCTAAAAAACGCAAAGGAGAATCTATTAAAAGAAGTTGATATAATCTATCTAAATGAATTAGATGAAATCTTGCAAAACGCCCAAATCACGCAATACGCCCAAAAGTTTCATAAATGAATTAAATACAAAAAAACAAGCAATGATAAACACGCTTACAATCCCAAAAAGATTAGAATCTCTAAAAAAACCGCCAAAAGAGTTATATTATATCGGCAATAAAGATTTATTAGATCGCTTCAAAATCGCTATTGTTGGCACAAGACGCCCAAATCAATACACACAAATCACAACTGCCACGCTAGCACAAAAACTAAGCAAACACGCCACGATAATAAGCGGAGGCGCAATAGGGATTGATTCTATCGCGCATATCAATTCAATGCCAAATACGATTATGATTTCCCCAGCAAGCCTAGATATAAACTATCCAAAAGAAAATAATAAATTAATCAATGATATAAAAAACAAGGCATTGATTATTAGCGAATACAAAAGCCCATATTTTCCCAAAAAATATAGCTTCCTTGAGCGCAATCGAATAGTCATCGCGCTAAGTGATATAGTCATATTTCCGCAAGGCGATTTAAATAGCGGGACGAATTATAGTGCAAAAATCGCAATCGAGCTAAACAAGCCCATATGGACGATCCCGCATAGATACAAAGAAAGCCCGCTTAGCGAATATCTCATCACAAATCATTATGCAAAAGTGATTTATGATATTGATGATTTTATCAAAGATAATATTCCAGATTCTAAAAACACAGAATCCCTAGAATCTAAAAGCGATGAGATTTTAGAGTTTTGCAAAAATGCGCCAAGTTTTGAGGTGGCTTTGGAAAAATTTGGGGATAAAATCTTGGAATATGAATTTATGGGGCTTTTAATAAGGCAAAACAACAAAATAAAAACAAATGATAGCAATTGATTTTGGATTAAAAAAAATAGGAATAGCGCAGTATATAAATGGCATTATCTTGCCACTCTGCCCTATCATTCGAAAAAATAGAAATGACGCGGCAAAAAAACTAGATGAATTATTAATCGCAAAAAACGCAAAGATTCTAATCATCGGCATCGCAAATGAAGAAATGCAAAGGCGAATAAAGCACTTTATCACACTTCTAAGATTTAGCGGAGAAATAAAATTTGTAGATGAGAATCTAAGCTCAATCGAAGCCGAAGAGATATTAAAAGATCGAGAAAATAGCCACATAATGCGAAAAAATGGCACGATTGATAGCATAAGCGCAATGATAATAATGGAGCGGTATCTAAAGGCTAATTCGTAGAATCTTTTGTTTTTATCGGCTTTGCAATATTGCTTACAGGAATATCAATAAGCCAAAAATGCCCTATATCGTTGTTTTTATTATACAAATCAACTTCGGCTACAATGTATCCATATTCTTGTGATACTTTTTTTATTATACCGACCTTAATGCCCTCAAAAAAGATTCCATCAAGCCCGCTTGTAACGACCTCATCGCCTATATTTATCTCATTCCAAGCATTGATATATTCAATTGCGATATTTCCATTTGTATTATTTTTTAGGATTCCAATCGATTTAGAATCCCCGATATACACGCTATAACTAGCCTTAGAATCGCCATTTAGAACCCCAAGCAAATTTCCATTTGAATTTAGGGCAATTCCAGCGGCATATCCATTTCTAATAAGCCCAAAAATCTTATTTTCGTTTTTGTTGTTAAATTCATCGCTTTTTAGCCACACTTGAGAATATTTTCCCATATTTACATAAGAATACGCCTGCACCAAAAAAACATCATCAAAAGCGGGCTTTTTATTGATATTTAATAGCGAAAGAAGTTTTTTATTCTCATTTTCCAAAACAAGCAATCTCGTTTGCATTCGCTCATTTTGTAGTTTTATATTGTTTAGATTCTCTATTTCTTTTGCTTGATTTATGTATTTATCAAACGCAAGCGAGGCATTTTCTTTTATGGTAAATACATTTTCTCTAACAAAATTATTAATCAAAGCAATATACGCAAATATGCCCTTATTTGCCTCAAGCACAAACAAAATACACACAATAATTATACTAATCCATAAGATTCTATTGTGCTTTTTCATATATCAAATTATTCTTCATACACTAATTGCTCTAAGATTCCATCTTCATCTAGGACTTTTCCCGTGCCTTTTGCAACGGATAAAAGCGGTTCATCGGCTACATAAACAGGCAATTTTACCGCGTCTGCTAGATATTTATCAATTCCCCTTATCAACGCTCCGCCACCAGTTAGAATAATGCCATTATCCACAATATCGCCAGATAAATCAGGCGGCATTACTTCTAAAACGCTTTTTAGTGCGGAGGATATATCTCTTAGCGGCTCTTTCATCGCCTCTCTTGTATCCTCACTTGTAAGCTCGATTGTATTTAATAATCCACTTACTTGATCTCTTCCATTAACTTGCATTGATAGCATTTTATCTAGCGGTGCGGCACAGCCTATTTTTATCTTTATCTCCTCGCCCGTTCGTTCGCCAATCAAAAGATTATATTTTTTTCTCACATAATCAACGATAGATTCGTCCATTCTATCGCCTGCCATACGAATCGATTTGCTTATTACAAGTCCGCCAAGAGATACAACTCCAATCTCCGTTGTCCCGCCACCAATATCAACGACCAAGCTACCTTGCGGTTCTTTGATAGGCAATCCCGCACCAATTGCCGCTGCCATAGGCTCTTCTATCAAAAATACTTCTCTTGCACCCGCACTTGTGGCAGATTCTTTTACTGCTTTTCTCTCAACGCCTGTAAGTCCATAAGGCACGCAAACAACAATCCTTGGGCGAATCATTTTTCTTCTATTATGTGTTTTTTCTATAAAATGCCTAATCATTTTTTCAGTCATATCAAAATCAGCTATCACGCCATTTCTCATAGGTCTTATTACTTCGATTCCATCGGGCGTTTTTCCCATCATTTCTTTTGCTTCCTTGCCTATGGCTAAGGTTTTATTTCTACTATATTTATTTGATTGCACAGCCACAATGCTTGGTTCATTTATCACAATACCGCGACCTTTTACCAAAACAACGGTGTTTGCAGTGCCAAGATCTATTGCAATATCTTGTGAAAACATACCTATAATAGCGTCTAAAATCATTTATATCCTTTCATTATTTATTTGCTTTTATTTTTAATTTTTTTTGAGAACCTTTTTTGATAAGCATAGGTGGCTTATTTTTTGATATAAAATCCGCCGTTATAATCATTTTATACCCAGCATAATCTTTTATATCAAACATCAAATCCACCATAATGCTTTCCATTATGGCACGCAATGCCCTAGCACCCGTTTTTCTCTCTATTGCCTTTTTTGCTATCAATCTCAATGCACTCTCTTCAAATTCCAAATCCACATCATCAAGGGCAAATATCTTTTGATATTGCCTAATCAATGAATTTTTTGGCTTTAATAATATATTTAACATTGCTTCTTGGTTGATTTCATCAAGCGTTGCGATAATATGCAATCTACCAATAAGCTCTGGAATCATTCCATAATTCATCAAATCACTAGAATCTACCAAGTGAAAATATCGCTCATCATCATTAATCGCCCTTTTATCGCTATTAAAACCTAGCATATTTCCACCAAGTCGCCTTTTTATAATATCATTCAATCCATCAAATGCCCCGCCACAAATAAACAAAATATTCTCCGTATTGATTTGTATAAATTCTTGGTGCGGGTGTTTTCTGCCACCTTGAGGCGATATATTGACGATACTTCCCTCTATGATTTTAAGCAAAGCTTGTTGCACGCCCTCGCCAGATACATCTCTAGTAATCGAGCGATTCTCGCCAACTCTAGCGATTTTATCAATCTCATCGATAAAAACAATCCCTCTCTCTGCCCTCTTTACATCATAATCTGCGGCTTGAAAAAGCCTTGTTAGTATATTTTCTACATCTTCACCAACATATCCAGCTTGAGTTAGACTCGTGGCATCAGAAATTGCAATAGGCACATCTAAAAATCGCGCAAAAGTTTGCGCCATCAATGTTTTTCCACTTCCTGTTGGACCTAATAATAAAATATTTGATTTTGCTATCTCAACATCATCGTATTTGTCATCATCATTTTTTTGCAAGATTCTTTTATAATGATTATATACCGCGACTGATAGAAGTTTTTTTGCCTCATCTTGCCCTATTACATATTCATCTAATGCAGCTTTTAGAATCTTTGGAGAAGTGTTGCTAAAATTTATATCGCTTTCTTCCTCAACATAATCCAAATCAAAGAGATCATCATCAACTTGCTTAGAAAACTGCCTTTTACCCATATCCATATCAAGCCTATTCATAAAATCATCTAAGCCCGTTCCGTATTTTCTTTGGCAATCTCTACAAATAAACAAACCTTTTTTTACAAAAACTGGATTCATATCGCTATCTATCGCACCGCAAATACTGCATTGTTTTTCATTCATTGATAATACCTCTTTTATATGGGATTCCGCGCTTTGATTCTTTGATAAACTTGCAAATATCCTTTATGATTGATAATCTAGCATTACAAAGAATCTCATCTGCTATTTCTCTAATGGGCTTATTCCCCGATAATAATAATCTATACGCGTGGCTTATTTCATCTATTTCTTTGGGTTTAAATGCTTTTCTTAATTTGTATTTATTCAATCCCCTAATAACCGCTCTATTTCCCTCCGCAAGACAATATGGCGGAATATCTTGGGAGAGTGCGGACGCACCAGCGATCATTGACCCTTCGCCGATATGCACGAATTGATGAATAGCACTAAGCCCGCCGATATTTACATTATCATCTATATGAATATGTCCGCCAAGAGTCGCACAATTTGCAAATATGCAATGATTTCCTATCACGCAATCGTGCGCTATATGCACATAAGCCATAAATAAATTATTATCGCCGATGATTGTTTTGCCATTTTCTCCTGTGCCCGGGTTAAACATAGTAAATTCTCGAATGATATTATTTTTGCCGATGATTAATTCTGTTTTTTCTCCATTGTATTTCAAATCTTGCGGTGGCGTGCCAAGAGTGGCATTTGGGAAAATAGTCGTATGATCGCCGATTGTCGTGTAGCCATCTAAAGTTACATTATTATAAATCTTGCAATTTTTGCCAATTTTGACATTTTCACCAATGACGCAAAACTCGCCAATTTCGCTTCCCTCGCCTATGTGTTTTGTTTTAATGATTGATGTATTCATTGATATGTTCTTTATTTATCATCATTATCGGCAAGCATAGCTTTCAACTCCGCTTCTGCGACTAGTTTGCCATCGACAAAAGCCTTTGCATCAAGCACCCAAATCTTGCCCTTGTGTTTTAATACTTCTAGTTTATAATCCAGCCTATCGCCCGGACGCACCATAGATCTAAATTTTGCTCTATCGATACTCATAAAATAAACGAGTTTGTCATTCATTTCATCGACTTTGTCCCCATACGCACTATAATAAGCCAAGATTCCGCCAGCTTGTGCCATACCCTCAATAATCATAACGCCCGGATATATCGCCTTGCTTGGAAAATGCCCCAAAAATATCGGCTCATTAATCGTTATATTTTTGTATCCCTCAACAAATTCATTGGGTTTTAGTAAAGTTACTTTATCGACTAATAATATCGGGTATCTATGTGGCAATATTTTTAGTATTTTATCTATGTCTATCATCAAAATAAGTCCGTGATTTAAGATTTAAAGAGTATGGATTCTACTAAAATATTTATAATTAAAGCTTAATAAGCTTAAAAATATCGATATTTTGGAATACACTCTCTATATTTATTTTTAGATTATCAAAAGCAATAGAATCCAAAACAATAAATGGCTTTATGCTCTCAATCCCTAGAATCTTCACTCTAAAAGCCAGCTCTTTTTCATAAAGTGGCGGATTATAAAGCATATCTAGCGCGTTTTTGTAGTTTTTATCAAAGATTGAATTAATGCTTTTTATATCGATAAACATCGCATTATCGCAGAATCCAAGCATTATTTTTTTATCCTCAAAAGCCATTTCCCTCCACAAAATATTACCGCTTTTTAGATTCTTTGATGATTTTGAATGCGTAAAAATATAAGAGGGAATGATTTTTTTACTAGAATCACAAACATAGCCACTTAATAATCTATAAGATTCTACATTGTCTTTTTGCAAGATATGCGGGATATTATCTTTTTCGAGTTTATGCAATTCTTTGAAAGTATTTAGCGTCCATTGTGCGCTGCCTTTTAATACCTGTTTTCCTATATCGCTAAACATCTCAAAAGTCATTTTATTTGCGCGCTCTCGTTGCTTTTCTAGCGCAAAAATGCAACCACAATAATTCTGTCTATAAAGATTAGAATCCTTTGCTAATTTGCTTTGTCTTTGCGTCCCACCGCCACTTCTAGTATCAAGGCTAATAAATTCAAGTCCGTATTTTTTTGCGATATTTTCCCCTTGATTAAATAATTCATTTTGATTTTTCATAGGGCTTGTTAATAAAGTAGTAGTCAAGTATTTTTCATTTAATTGCATTGCAAAAATCGCACTTTTTAGTAATCTTTCATCAAAGCATATAGTGCATCGATCGCCCTTTTCTTCCGCATTTTCAAAGCCTTTGATTTTATCAAGCCAAGATTTTAGATCATAATCCCCAACAACCAAATCGATATTTAGAATCTCACAACTTCGCTTTACATCAAAAAGTCGCAAATCATATTCTTCTTTTGGGTGAATATTTGGATTATAAAAAAATCCTATCATTTTCTCATTTGGATATATTTTTTTTAATTCCTGCAAGAAATAATGGCTATCCACAGAGCAACAAATATGAACTAACATCATTATCTCTTATTTGCATATATCAAGAATCCCACGATTCCTATGATAAATACGATTCCTAAAAATATCATCAACATAATATCAAGAAGCATAATATTCCTTTTGTTTCATATGAAACATTTATTTTTCATTTTTGTATTTCAACTGCCCGCAAGCCGCATCAATATCAATGCCTTTAGATTCTCTAATCGTGCATAATAAGCCCTTATTATACAAATAATCTGCGAATTTCTTGGCATTTTCAAAACTTGGTCGCTTAAATTCACTGCCCTCAAATGGATTAAACAATATCAAATTTACCTTTGCTTTGATACCATCAAGCAATCTTAATAAATCTCTTGCATCGTCCAAGCGGTCGTTTATATCCTTTATCATAAGATATTCAAACATCACTCTTTTTCTAGTATCAATTGGGAAATTTTTCACACTCTCAATAATGCTATTGATATTATAAACTTTATTGATAGGCATAAGCTTATTTCTAGTCGTATCATTTACAGCGTGAAGTGATATTGCTAATTGCACGCCTAGATTCAAATCACCAAGGACATTAATCATAGGCGAGATTCCGCTTGTGGATATAGTTTGCCTCCTTGTTGAAATAGAGAGTCCATCGATATGAGAGATAGTTTTTATCGCTTTTACTAGATTGTCAAAATTATCAAGCGGTTCGCCCATACCCATATAAACGATATTTACGCATTTTTCTGGGGCGATATGATTGTCTTTTTTGATTGCAACGACTTGCTCTACAATCTCGCCCGTGCTTAGATTCCTTGTAAATCCATTATTCCCCGTGCAACAAAACTTACAGCCGATCTTGCAACCAATTTGAGAGGAAATGCAAATAGTAAATTTTTCGCCACTTTTTATATTTCCATTTTCATCAAATTCCTTTTCTTTCATCTTCAAAAACACGGATTCAAAAGTGTGATTATCATTTGTTTGAAATAGATATTTTTTCGTCCCATCATTGCTTAATGCGATATTTGCTATATCTAGATTCTTTGCACTAAATTGTTCTTTTAGTTTATTTCTCATCTCTTTTGGAAGATTTATCATCATAGAAAAATCATCTTCATAATGGATATAAAGCCAATTCCAAACTTGTTTAGCACGAAAAGACGGGGTCAAAAGCCCTCTTAATTCATCAAAACTATAATCAAAAATATTTTCCATAATGTTCTCTTACATAGGATTCCAAATATTTCTTTGCCATTGCGTGATTGTTGATAAAATCACTATGAGCGTTTTTGTCGCAATAATTCGTTACGCAAAAAATACCAAATGCGGGAATCTCAAAATATTGAGCGACTCTTAGAATGCTAAAAAATTCCATATTTTCAAGTTTTATTCCAGCTTTTAATAGTTGATTTGAGAGATTCTCATCGGTTGTAATATAGTTGCTACTATTTACAATGATATTTGTTTCATATGAAACATTTTCAATCTTATTAAAAATCGGCGTGTATGAATTATGCGTTATAAACGAAGTTTCAATCTGCATTGCATTCGCACTACTAAAAATATCAAAAATCTTTATATTTTTATCATAACTTCCCGCACTGCCTATGAAAATCAACTCTTTTGGATTCTCTTTTAACACAACACTACTTAATATCATCGCACTATCCACAAGCCCTATGCCTATCTCCCTTGCAAATGAAAATTTTTCGCCACTAGCACAAATAAACATCGCTAAATCCTAACTGGAATACTACAATCCCTCAAATATTTTTTTAATTCTATAATCTCTATTTCTTTGTAATGAAATATGCTAGCTGCCAAAGCCGCATTTGCTCCTGCTAAATACGCTTCTTTTATATGTTCCATATTTCCTGCGCCTCCGCTTGCAATGAGTGGAATCTTTATATTTGATGAAGTCCATTTAAGCAAATCCAAATCATAGCCGTTTTTTGTGCCATCGCTATCCATACTCGTTAATAAAATCTCGCCTGCGCCAAGATTCTCGACTTCTTTTACCCAAGTAAAATAATCGATCCCTGTGTCAATTCTCCCGCCATTAATAAAAACATTCCACCTAGAATCTGCCACTTTTTTAACATCGATTGCGACAACGATACATTGAGAACCAAAATGTTTTGCGCCCTCGCTTATTAATGATGAATTTTTAATCGCTGAGGAATTAATACTAATCTTATCGCAACCAGAATCTAATAAATTATACATATCATATAGATTCTTGATACCGCCGCCAACCGTGAATGGTATAAAAATCTCTTTTGCGACAGATTTTACGACATTTATCAATGTGCCTCTATCTTCATTTGTCGCGGTAATATCCAAAAAAACGATTTCATCTGCCATTTGTTTATCATAACCGCGCGCAATTTCTACGGGATTGCCAACATCTTTTATATCCACAAAATTAATCCCCTTTACAACCTTGCCATTTTTGACATCAAGGCAGGGGATAATTCTAAATGCTAAATTATTCATCATACAAATATCCATTTATCAAATAAACCCTATAACTTGAAATTTTATCAAAAAAAAGTTAGAATAAGCGGTGCTTAAGAAAGATTGCTAAAATTGTTTTGATTTAAGGCTTGTGAATCTTGGGAGATTTTAATATAAAAGCAAATAAAAAATTTGGACAAAATTTTCTCAAAGATGAAGCTACATTGAATAAAATCATCGAATCTGTATTCGATATGGTAGATAATTTTAAAGGAGAATCTTTAGATATTATCGAAATCGGACCCGGCTTGGGTGATTTGAGCGTAAAGTTGTTGAATAACTTTAGTTTGATTGCTTATGAGATTGATAAAAGATTGTGTAAATATTTGGAAAATAGATTCTCCAAAAATGATTTTACATTGCATAATAAAGATATTCTATCAATAGAGATTAGCAAGAATAGTCAAGGCGAGAGTTGTTGGTTGCATAACAAGCCTTATATATTAGTATCGAATCTGCCATATTATATAGCGACTAGAATCATACTAAATGCCCTTGATGATAGAAAGTGCAAAGGAATGGTAGTGATGACACAAAAAGAAGTTGCTTATAAATTTTGTGCTAAACCTTTGGATAGCGATTTTTGTGCAATTAGCGTAATAACTCAAAGTTTAAGCAAAGCGATAAAATTAATATCAATCGTTCCACCAAGTGCGTTTAATCCAGCGCCAAAAGTGGATTCGGCTATTTTTTGTATCACAAAAAATGATAATATCTTAGAAAAAGATTTTTATGATTTTATCAAACTTGCCTTTACTTCGCCTAGAAAAACGATACACAAGAATCTATCTAAAATAGAAAACATAGAAAAAATACTAGAATCTCTAAGCATCAAAAAAACCACTAGAGCCCATCAACTAAGCACATCGCAGTATCACCAAATTTTTAAACTCACAAGGAAATAAAATAATGGAAGAAAACAATAATGAAAATAATGAAATAAAAAACGAACAAAATATAAATAGTGAAAATCACAAAAAAAGACCATTTAAAAAATGGAAAAGAAAAGATGAAAATAAAGATTCTCCAAAAAAAGAATATTTCAAAGAAATGCAAGATGGCGTTAGTGCTATCTCTGAGGGCTTAAATGAAAAAACAAACTTAGGCTTACACAAAGATCTAAAAAAAGTCGTAGAATTAAACAACAAAAATCACAAAAATACCCTAAATCCGCATTTTAAACTTGATTTGAAAACAAAAGCAAAGATACGAATCACCCCGCTTGGCGGGCTTGGGGAAATTGGCGGAAATATAACTATTATAGAAAGCCAAGATTCGGCGATTGTTGTCGATGCGGGTATGAGTTTTCCAGAATCTAATATGCACGGCGTTGATATTTTGGTGCCTGATTTTAGCTACTTGCACGCGATAAAAGACAAAATCGCGGGGCTTATCATCACGCACGCACACGAAGATCATATAGGCGCAGTGCCTCATTTGTTTAAACAATTGCAAATGCCAATATATGGGACTCCCTTGCCGCTTGGAATGATTGGAAATAAATTTGATGAATATGGATTAAAAAAATTTCGCTCATATTTTAGAATCGTAGAAAAAAGAAAGCCCATAAAAATCGGCGATTTTGAGATTGAATGGATTCATATCACTCACTCTGTTATCGATGCAAGTGCGCTAGCTATCAAAACGCAAGCGGGCGTGATTTTACACACGGGCGATTTCAAGATAGATCACACGCCTGTTGATAATTTCCCAACAGATTTGCATAGACTTGCATATTATGGTGAAAATGGAATAATGCTTATGCTAAGCGATTCTACAAATTCACATAGAGTTGGATACACGCCAAGCGAATCTAGTGTGGGTCCATCATTTGAAAATGTGTTTAAAAACACGCAAGATCGAATCATTATGAGCACATTTAGTTCTAATATTCACCGAGTTTATCAAGCAATTAGCTATGGCATACAATTTAATAGAAAAATATGCGTTATAGGTAGATCAATGGAGAAAAATCTTGAGATTGCAAGACAATTAGGCTATATCAACATTCCACAAAATGCCTTTATAGACGCGCACGAGGTAGAAAAATATAGCGACAATGAAGTATTGATCGTTACCACAGGCTCACAAGGCGAAACGATGAGTGCATTATATAGAATGGCGACAGACGAACATAGGCACATAAAAATCAAGCCAACAGATACGATTATCATCTCTGCAAAACCAATCCCCGGAAATGAGGGAAATGTATCAAAGGTAATCAATTTTCTAATGAAATCGGGCGCAAAAGTCGCATACCAAGATTTTAGCGAGATTCACGTAAGCGGACACGCCGCACAAGAAGAACAAAAATTAATGTTAAGACTTATAAAACCTAAATTTTTCTTACCTATTCACGGCGAATACAATCACTTAGCAAAACACAAAGAAACAGCGATAAAATGCGGCGTTTTGGAAAAAAACATATTGCTTATGGAAGATGGCGATCAAATCGAAGTTTGTCCAAATTATATTAAAAAAATTAGAAGTGTGAAAAATGGAAAACTCTTTGTGGATAATCAAGTAGGAAAAATCATAGACGATATAACCGTCCTAGATAGGCAAAAATTAGCAGAAGATGGAATCATAATCATCAATATGCAAATAAAAGATTCTAAATTAATCGATAATCCTAGAATCCAGACTTTTGGCTTGCTTGGCGACAAAGAAGAAAAAATCTTTATAAAAGAACTAGATGAGGCGATAAAATTATACATAGGCAATGCAAAAAAAGAATCTTTAAATAAAAACTTAGATAGCAATCTTAAAAACACTTTAAGAAAAATTGCATTTAAAAAATTCAAAAAATACCCGACAATTGCGATAAATATTTATTTCTTATAGGAAATATAATGGACTTTGGAAAAATTGCAAGAGAAGTTTTGAGTGATGAGGCAGGGCAATTATTAGAATCTGCAAAAAAAATAGATTCTAGTATTAATGCAATGATTGATGATATTTATCACACAAAGGGTAAAGTTGTCGTAACTGGCGTAGGAAAGAGTGGATTGATAGGACAAAAAATAGCTGCTACTCTCTCTAGCACAGGCACGCCTAGCTTTTTTATCCACCCAACTGAGGCAATGCACGGCGATTTGGGAATGATAAATAAAAATGACATAGTGCTTGCGATAAGTTATAGTGGGGAGAGTGATGAATTATTAAGCTTAATGCCGCATTTAAAGAGATTATCTTACAAAATCATTACAATGACAAAAAATAATAATAGCTCCATTTCCAAGCTTGGCGATTATTTTATCGATATTAGCGTATCAAAAGAAGCCTGCCCGCTAAATATCGCTCCTACTTCATCTACTACTTTGACGCTTGCGCTAGGCGATGCAATAGCTATATGCTTGATGAAAAAGCGAAATTTTAAAGATAGCGATTTTGCCGCTTTTCACCCAGGTGGCACTTTGGGGAAAAGATTGTTTGTAAAAATCAAAGATTTAATGCAAAAAGAGAATCTACCAATCATATCAAAAGATATGATTCTAAAAAATGCAATCATAGAAATGACTAATGGCAAATTAGGAAGTGTGCTAATTGCAGAAAATAACAAGCTCATCGCAATATTAAGCGATGGCGATTTAAGAAGAGCGATGTTAAGAGATGATTTTGATTTAAACAAAAAAGCACTAGATTATGCAACAAAAAATCCAAAAATCTGCGATGATGAAAATACGCTAGCTTTTGATATATTGCGATTTATTGAAGATTCTAAGATTCAATTACTTATAATAACCGATAAAAATAAAAAAATAAAAGGTGCGATCCATATCCACAAACTTGTAGAAGCTGGAATCAAATAAGGCAAGAGAATATGTTTGATAAAATAGACACAATCATAAGAGAAATAGAAGATATACAACAAGAAATAAAGATTCTGCTAAATATGCATAAAATTAGCCTAATTGATTATATTATGATTAAGCGATGTAGCGCGGATTATCCGCCTCATTTAGAAATGTGGATGTTAGAGCAAATAGATATAGAAATAAATAGGCTAAAATCAAAAATCGATGAATTAAACAAAGTGAAAAAAGAATTTTTAGTTTGGTAAAGGTTTGTTTATGTATGAGAAAATAAGACCTCTTTTATTCAAATTTGACCCAGAAAATATGCACGCTATGGTAGAAAATCTACTCATTGCCGCGCAAGCTACGCCTATGGTATTAGAATATTTAGCAAAACAATATTGCATAGTGGATAGTAGATTGAAGCAAAATATATGCGGATTAGATTTTTATAATCCTATCGGGCTTGGCGCGGGATTTGACAAAAATGCAACGATGACAAAGGCGCTAAGTGCATTTGGATTTGGATTTATAGAAGTAGGCACTGCCACGCCAAGAGCGCAAGATGGCAATCCAAAACCTAGAATCTTTAGATTTGTAGAAGAAAAAAGCCTCCAAAATGCAATGGGCTTTAATAATGATGGTGGCAAAAAAATCCTAGAGAGATTAAAGAGAATCTATCCTTATGCCATACCAATTGGCGTAAATATAGGCAAAAACAAAATCACGGAAGAAGAAAAAGTGATATTTGATTATAAAAAATTAGTATCTATTTTTAGGGATACTAGCGATTATTTCACTCTCAATCTATCCTCTCCAAATACCCCGAATCTGCGAGATTTGCAAAATGAGGAATTTGTAAAGATATTGCTTAGCGAATTAAGAAATCAAACAAAAAAGCCCATATTTTTAAAAATTTCTCCAGATATGAATATAGATTATATGCTAAAAGTTTGCGAATGTGCGATAGATAACGGCGCTAGCGGGATTATTGCTACAAATACAACGATTGATTATTCATTGCTTAAAAATCCAAAAGACAAAGGCGGAATAAGCGGAAATGCCCTAAAAAAACTCTCAAGAGAGGTTTTTCAAATACTAAGCGAGAATCTATTCAAAAAAACAACACTCATTTCAATAGGCGGAATAGATGACGGATATGAGGCATATGAGCGAATAAAACTTGGTGCATCGCTAGTTCAAATCTATACAACGATGATTTTTGAAGGTCCAAGTATCATCAAAGAAATCAATCAAACGATATTAGAAAAACTAAACGAAGATGGATTCAAAAATATTAGTGAAGCCGTTGGAAAGAGTTTATATTAGGATTTAAAATGATTAGAAATATTTTATTTGGAGTGATTTTGATGAGTAATTATGTATTTTCAAGCGTATTATATAAATACGAAGAATTAGATCTAAAAAACGGGCTAAAAATCGTTGCGATACCTATGAATAATAATAGTAGCGTAGTTGATATTAATATTTTTTACAAGGTTGGAAGTAGAAATGAGATTCTAGGCAAAAGTGGCATAGCCCATATGCTAGAACATATGAATTTTAAAAGCACAAAGAATCTAAAAAGCGGAGAGTTTGATAATATAATAAAACGATTTGGTGGCAACACAAACGCCTCTACAAGCTTTGATTACACGAGATATTATATAAAATCAAATAAAGATAATTTGGATAAATCCCTAGAATTATTTGCCGAAATGATGAGTAATCTAAATCTAAATGATGATGAATTTCAAACAGAAAGAGCGGTGGTAAGCGAGGAGAGATTGTGGCGCACGGATAATTCGCCTATGGGATATTTGTATTTTAGATTGTTTAATACCGCATTTTTATATCATTCATATCACTGGACACCAATAGGCTTTATGGACGATATAAAATCTTGGGATATAAAAGACATAAGAGAATTTTACAAAACATATTACCAGCCAAAAAACGCCATTATAGTAGTCGCGGGCGATATAGATTCTAATGTAGTTTTTAAGAGTGCAAAGAAATATTTTGATTTGATAAAAAACACAAAAGAGATTCCGCACATTCACACAATAGAGCCAAAACAAACGGATAAAAGATTTATTGATATAAAAAGAGAGGACCAAGAAGTAGAATTATACGCCCTAGCCTATAAGATTCCAAATTTCGAACACAAAGACCAAAACGCACTATCTGCGCTAAGCTATATTTTAAGCGGTGGCAAAAGCTCGATTTTGGTGGATCATTTAGTCAATAAAGAAAAAGTAGCACAAAGCGTGCAAGCCTATAATATGGACTTAAAAGATGAAAGTTTGTTTATAGTAATGGCAATGGGAAATAAAGATATAAAAGCCGAAAAGCTAGAATCTTCTATATTAAAACAATTAGAAAACATAAAAGCGGGCAAAATAAACAAAGATGAATTAGATAAGGTAAAAATCAATATAAAGGCTGATTTTATATTTGGCTTGCAAAACTCCTCAAATGTCGCATCACTCTATGGTAGCTATTTTGCAAGGGGCAATATAAAGCCGCTATTAGATTATGAGGATAGTTTTGATAAACTAAGCATAGATGATATTATAGAAGTTGCAAATAAATATTTCAAAGAAGAATCATCTACTACGATATTTTTAAGAAAATAAATAAAGGTGGAGAAGTGAAAGAAATAACGGGTGCAATGAGTGCTTTAATCACACCATTTAAAAATGACAAGGTTGATTTTACAAGCTATGAAAAAATCATAAAAAGACAAATAAAATACGGAATGGATGCCTGTGTTACAATGGGAACTACGGGAGAATCTGCGACTTTAAGCCACAAAGAACATATGGAATGTATAGAAGCAGCAGTAAATATATGCAAAGAAAGTGGCACTTTAGTTTTAGCGGGTGCTGGAAGCAATTCGACAAAAGAAGCCATTGATTTAGCAAGATTCGCACAAAAAGCAGGTGCGGATTCTATTCTTTGTGTTTCGCCATATTATAATAAACCAACGCAAGAGGGCTTATTCCAGCACTTTTTGGCGATTGCAAATAGCATTGATATACCTGTGATGTTATACAATATCCCGGGTAGAACAAATATAAGCATAGATATAAACACGATACAAAGGCTACACAACGCAAATAAAAATATCTACGCCATAAAAGAAGCCGCTGGCGATATAGAGAGAATCGTTGAAATAAATGCAAAAATACCCACTATGAAAATATTAAGTGGCGAAGATTCTATAAATTATCCAATCCTTGCAAGCGGTGGCTGTGGCGTGGTATCGGTTACTGGGAATCTACTACCAAATAATATTGTGAATCTAGTTAGATTCGCAAAAAATGGTGATTACAAAAATAGCCTAAAAGAAAATGCGAATCTATTTGAGATCAATAAAATATTATTTTGCGAGACCAATCCAATACCGATAAAAACGGCTATGTGGCTATGTGGCTTGATTGATACGCTAGAATTTAGACTGCCTTTGAGTAAAATGAATAAAGAAAATATGAAATTATTAGAAAAAACTTTAGAAAAATACGAGGTAAAACAATGAGCATAGAATTAGAATACATAAAAGGAAAAACTCTAGTTATAAGCGGTGCGACAAGAGGTATAGGCAAGGCTATACTTTATAGATTTGCCAAATGTGGCGCAAATATCGCCTTTACCTACAACAAAAACGAAGAAGAAGCGCAAAAAATCGCACAAGATGTAGAATCCAAATACAAAATAAAAGCTAGATTCTATCCATTAAATGTCTTAGAACCCGAACAATACATAGAACTTTTCAAGCAAATTGACAATGATTTTGATAGAGTGGATTTTTTCATCTCAAATGCAATTATCTATGGAAGAAGCGTAGTTGGCGGATTTGCACCATTTATGCGATTAAAACCAAAGGGATTAAACAATATCTACACTGCAACCGTGCTAGCTTTTGTCGTTGGCGCACAAGAAGCGGCAAAAAGAATGATTGAAATTGGTGGCGGATCGATTATCTCACTAAGTTCTACGGGGAATCTTGTGTATATGCCAAATTATGCAGGACACGGAAATTCTAAAAACGCCGTGGAGACAATGGTAAAATACGCCGCAGCAGAGCTTGGCGAATATAAAATCCGCGTAAATGCCATAAGTGGCGGACCAATCGACACAGACGCGCTTAGGGCTTTCCCAGATTATGATGAAGTAAAAGCCCAAGTTGAGGAAAAATCGCCATTAAAAAGAATGGGGAATCCAGATGATTTAGCAGGAGCGGCACTTTTCTTGTGTGATCAAACGCAAAGCGGTTGGCTAACAGGACAAACAATCGTAATTGATGGCGGAACGACATTTCAATAAAATATGTGCTACAAAAATATACCAAATATACTAACAATCATTAGAATCTTACTTACTATATTAATGCTTATTGTTATTTTGTATGGCAGTAGCATTTTTCCACGCTGGGTGGATTATTCGTGGGTTAATTATCTTGCTTGTTTGATATTTTGTATCGCTAGTTTGACGGATTTTTTTGATGGATATATCGCAAGAATCTACAACATAAAAAGCAAATTTGGCGAAGTTTTTGACCCGCTTGCTGACAAAATGCTTATACTTGGCGCATTTATTGGATTGTTGATATTAGATAGGGCGAATCCTTGGGCGGTTTTTTTGATTTTAAGTAGAGAATTTTTCATCACTGGACTTAGAGTAATTGCCGCTAGCGATGGAAGAAATGTAGCTGCTAGCAGTCTTGGAAAATACAAAACAGGATTGCAAATTGCAGCGGTTGCTTTTCTTTTGGCAGATTTATTTCCGGGCGGGAGATTGTTATTATGGTGTGCGACAATCGTTACAATATATTCTGGATACGAATATACAAAACAATATTATAAGAGTTGAATATGTGGCTTATTATCTCCATTATCGTTTTATCATTTTTGATTTTTTTTCACGAAAGCGGGCATTTTCTCGTTGCAAGATTCTTTGGCGTGAAAGTAGAAGTTTTTAGCATTGGTTTTGGAAAAAAAATATGGACCAAAACCTATAAAGGCACGGAATACGCCATATCCATCATACCGCTTGGTGGCTATGTAAAGATGAAAGGGCAAGATGATCTAAATCCAAATGAAATAAGCTATGATGATGATAGCTACAACACAAAAGCACCTTGGAAAAAAATCTGTATTTTGTTTGCAGGAAGTTTTGCAAATATATTGCTTGCGTTTTTGTTGTATATTTTTATTGGTTTTTATGGGATTACGGCTACTTTGCCTACAATAGGAAAAACTTTAGAAAACTCGCCTGCGCAAAGAGCTGGGCTTATGCAAGATGATTATATATTGAAAATAAATGATATCGAAATAAAAACTTGGAGAGATTTAAGCCAAAATATAAGCAATCAAACACAATCAATAAACATAGAATACAAACGAGGAAATCAAATATTACACACAACAATCACGCCAGAGATAAAAGATTCTAAAAATATTTTTGGAGAGGATATAAAACAGGGATTTATCGGCATTGCAGCAAAGGGCGATATAGCAAAAATTCGATACAAAATAAATGAAATCATACCTTATGCCATAGATGAGACGATATTTGCATCAAAATTAATCGTTCTAAGCTTGCAAAAACTCATCATAGGAATCTTACCAATAGAACAACTAGGCGGACCAATCGCCATCGTGCAGGCGATAGGGCAAGCGCAAGAGGCGGGATTTGTTGCGTTGCTTGGATTAAGTGCGCTTATATCAATCAATCTTGGAATCCTAAATCTACTGCCCATTCCCGCACTTGATGGCGGACATATTGTATTTACGCTATATGAATGGATTGCAAGAAAACAACTAAATGAAAATATCGCATACAAGCTAACGATATGTGGCTGGATTATATTGTTTGGATTAATGGCTTTGGGTTTATATAATGATATAGGGAGAATAACAATAAACAATGGATAGACAAGCACAATTAAAAGAGAATCTAAGGGATTTAATCGAAAATATAGAAAAAGAGAGATTAAAATACTCATCTCATCAAATAATCAATCTAGTAGCAGTATCAAAATATGTAAATAGCGAGGATATACAAGCTCTTTATTTTGCTGGGCATAGAACTTTTGGTGAAAATAAGATTCAAGATTTGAAAGATAAATCAAACGCGCTAAAAAATCTCCCATTGCAATGGCATATCATAGGAACGATACAAAAAAACAAAATCAATCAATTAATCGCGCTAAAGCCATATATGCTACAATCGCTAGATTCTATAAATCTGGCAAAAGAATTGCAGATTCGATTAGAAAAACAACGAACAACACTAAAATGCCTATTACAAATAAATAGCTCAAATGAAAGCACGAAAAGCGGATTTAAAATCGAGGAGGCAATAGAATCTTATAAAGAGATTCTACAAATCGCCCCAAATATAAAACTAGAGGGAATAATGACTATTGCCGCAAATACAAACGATACAAAAATCATAGAATCTTGCTTCAAAAAAACAAAAGATATTTTTGATAAATTGCAAGATTCTGGTGCGAGGATATTGTCTTGTGGAATGAGTAATGATTATAAAATCGCCATTGCAAATGGTGCAAATATGCTTCGCATAGGCTCAAGTATATTTAAAAAATAAATTCACTAATAATTCACATAATTGCTATATAATTCGCAAAAATTATCAAAGGAAACAAAATGAAATCATTAAGCATTCTAGCTATTCCATTTTTATTTTTAAGTGCATTCAATTTCCAAGAAATGCCCTCAATCACGCAAAGAAACAATGCTTCTTTAAATTCTATTTATTCATATAGCAACGCAATAAATGAAGTCAAAAAAAGCGTAGTAAATATATCCACACAAAAAAAAGTAACAAATAATATAATGAATCATCCAATTTTTAGCGACCCGTTTTTTAAGCAGTTTTTTGGCGATTTATACAATAACGCGCCACAAGATAGAATCGAGCGCTCACTAGGAAGTGGCGTCATCGTATCAAGCGATGGATATATCGTTACAAACAATCACGTGATAGATGGCGCAGATAAGATTCTAATCTCACTTCCAGATGGTTCAAAAAAAGAATATGAAGCAACAATCATAGGCAAAGATCCAAGAAGTGATTTAGCCGTCATCAAAATAGAAAAAAAGAATCTTCCTTTTGCAAAATTAGGCGATAGCAATAATCTAATGGTAGGCGATATTGTGTTTGCAATAGGGAATCCTTTTGGCGTAGGAGAGAGTGTAACACAAGGAATCATATCTGCTTTAAACAAAACTGGAATGGGGATTAATGATTATGAAAACTTCATTCAAACCGATGCCTCGATAAATCCGGGGAATTCAGGCGGTGCGCTTGTGGATTCTCGTGGTGCATTAATCGGCATAAATACTGCAATCCTCTCAAGAACAGGCGGCAATCACGGCATAGGCTTTGCAATACCATCTGATATGGTAAAAAGAATCACAAGCATATTAATCGAAAAAGGTAGCATTGATAGGGGATTTTTGGGAGTTAGCATTCAAGATGTAACGGAAAATTTATCGAATTTATATGGCGGCAGAAACGGAGCTGTGCTAGTAAATATAGATAGCAAAGGCGCAGCCGCAAAGGCGGGATTAAAAATATGGGATTTGGTCATTGCGGTAAATAATAAACCCGTGCAAAGTGCTTCAGAATTAAAAAATATGATAGGCTCTTTTGGTCCAAATGAAGTTGTAACGATAAAATACATAAGAGATAAAAAAGAATACACAACAAAAGTAAAATTAGGCAAATTAGAAAACGATGAAATAGCACAGGCAAATCAAGCAAAAAATAATAATTCATCGGCTAATAAAAATTATGGATTAAGCGTAGAAAATATCACCGATCAAACAAGACAGGCAAATAGACTTCCTAGCGATTTTAATGGAATCATCGTTAGCAATGTCGCAAAAAATAGCAAGGCAGAGGAAGCTGGATTTGAAGAGGGCGATATTATCTCTCAAATTGAAGATATTGCCATAAAAAACACAAAAGATTTTAATAATGCGATAAAAAAATATCAAAATCAAGCAAAAAGAGTATTGGTTTATAAAATGGGCGGCGTGCAAACTTTGGTGTTGCCTTGAGGAAATAATGTGAAACAAATAAAGCTAAAAATAGTCGATTGGTGGGGGGGGGATTTTGATGATAACTTTGTAGTAAAGTTACTTAGAGAAAAATTTGAAGTAGTAGAATCTTCTAACCCAGATTATTTGCTTTATTCGGTGTTTGGTTGCGAGCATATTAATTATGATTGCGTGAGAATCTTATTTATTGGTGAAAATATCATTCCTAATTTCAATGTATGCGATTATGCGATAGGAGTGAATTATATCACTTTTGAGGATAGATATTTGTATTATCCGCTATTTCTTTTGTATCAAAAAGATTTGGATAGGGCTTTGCAAAAACATAAAATTCAAGATATTTCGCATAAAAATAAATTTTGTAATTATATTTTTTCAAATACACAGGCGGCAAAGATTCGAGGTGATTTTTTTGATTTTTTGAGTAAATACAAAAAGATAGATTCAGCTGGAGTGGATAGAAACAATATAAATATAGCTCTGCCAAGAGAGGGCGACACGAAATATGAATTTATGAAAGATTATAAATTTAGCATCGCATTTGAAAATTCAAGCACAAATGGATA
>X235_Pygmy_Slow_Loris__coassemble_14_pt1 | contig 33993 bp, 28 predicted proteins | sample X235_Pygmy_Slow_Loris__metabat2_high_PE_008 | metagenome-assembled genome bin X235_Pygmy_Slow_Loris
TTATATGCCTTTGCGCTTTTGTCGCTATGGATTAGAGTGAATAGATTCTCATCATAATTTTCATACAAAAATAACTGCACGCTAAGAGAATTATGCGTCCTCTCATCGATTGCAAAAAACATATTTAATTCTTTTGAATAAATTATATGCAATTTTGTTTTGTCATCGCTGTATTTTGTAGTCGTAGTTTGCAATTTATCGCCGATTCTAGTGATCGTGTGGAATTGCTGCACTTTGATGAATTTATTTTTTTCTATGCTCTTAAATACGCCATTTTGTGGATAAAATTCAAATTCATTATCTAGCAAGAAATAATCCTTTTTATCTACAATAGAATTATATTGTGCGAGGGTTTTGCTCTTTTCATCGTGCAATGCCTTTCCTGTTGAATAATCAATATCGCTAAACATATCGATTGCCGTTTGAATAGCAAGTATGCTAAATGGCAGATATAAGTAAATATTGTGATTGATTATAGGCGCTTTGAAGCTAGAATCTCCCAAGCTTTCCATAAATCTTTTTGGCTCTTTTGTGGCGTTGTATTTATGGAGGATTCTATCTAGGTTGTGATATTTCATCAAATCTTTATCTTGCGTGTAATACGCCTCTGCGATTAGTTTTGACATATTGTATGAGGCAATTTGTGAGGTAGAGGATAGAATAAAGCTAGTGATAAAATGATTTACGCCGTCTAAATCCGTGCCTTGAATGATTGGCTTTGTGTTTGAATAATATGGAATAAGAAAGCCATAATCCCACCAAGAAATACTCAAATCATCTCTACTTTTGGAATCTTTTTTTATAGAATCTAGCGCGTTTATCTCATTTCCAAACACAACAGGCTGGATAAAATAATTTTTTGTATGATAATAATTTGGCAATATGGCAAAAAGCGCAAAGGCGATAGATGCGACACATTTCACTACATTTAAAACCATTTTGTCTTTAAAGAATTTATTTAATAGATTCAACAAAAAATACAACAAATAAAAATAACCAAGGCTAAAAATAGGCGCTCCAAACATAGAGAATCTAAGCCCAAATTTTAAACTCAAAAGCGACAAAAGCAAGAATGGCAGTAAAATAATGCTTTTGTTTATTTTGATAAACATCACAAAAATGCCAATCAATCCTAGCACAAATGTGGCACTATCGCCCATCGTGCGCGAGGCTAAGTTTTCTAATTCAAGCGGGGCAAGCTCCATTATCGTGCCAGAAGTGCTACGGATTGCAATCGTGCTTTGTGTTATCATATTATCTGTTACATAAGTGGCAAATCGTGCGAGAATCAAATCAATATTTGCTATGATAAACACGGCACAGCCTATGAGTAATATAAGTGCGCTTTTGTATTTTATTTTGGATTTTATTGTGTTTGTGATTTGTTGAAAAAACAAGACCTTATCACTCATAAAATGTAGCAAAATCGCTAATAAAATAATTTTTATATAAATATTAATAAATGAAATAGAAATGATTAGAATCCCAAGTGCTTCATATAATTTTAGATTCTTTCTATCTCTAAATAACACATAACAAAATGCAAAAAAAACGCTTGCAGTAAGCAAATAAGTCGCACTAACCTTATGCCAAGAGAGCGCCAAAATGAAAAAAATCGAGGCAAAAATCACATCTCTTAGATGATATTCTTTTAGGATTCTATACAAAAAATACACGCCAAATACTGGGAAAAACAATATCAACATATCCGTATCATAATATCCGCCCGGCGTTCGATTGCTATAACCTATGCTAAGAGGGACTAGAATCGCTGCAAAAAGGGCAAAATATTGATTTGTCATATCTTTTGCTAATAAATATATCGGGATTGCCACAAGGCTAGATAAAATAATAGGCAGAAAGAAAAATAAATTATCTATTGAAAATGGCAGGATATAATAAAATATCGCGCTTATGATTGAGGGCATTTCAAACGATGCTATGGGATAAAACGCATCGTCTATATTGCCATTTATCAAATCTTTTGTAGCGGTTGCAAAATGATAGGCGTCATTTGTGGTTAATATTCTATTGCCCTCGAAAAAAAAATACACAAATGCACCACTAAAATCAACAAACGCTTCTCTTGCGTATATTGAGATAAAAATCGCTAATGCTATAAAAAAAATATCAATATATATATTTTTTATTTTCATCAATTCTCCTTAAAATAATGGCTTTGACATAGAATCTGGAATCTTAATATTAAGCAATTTTAATATGCTTGGTGCGATATTATCTAATTTCCCATCAGCGACTTTTTTAATATCTCTATCAAGGACAAAACACCACACATAGCCCGCTGTGTGATTTGTAAGCACATTTCCATTTTCATCTTTCATCATCTCACAATTCCCGTGATCGCTTGTAATAATCAATGAATAATCGCAATCTTTGGCTTTTTTTATGATTCTACCCAACTCAAAATCAACCGCCTCAACGGATTTTATAGCGGCTTCATAATTGCCCGTATGCCCGACCATATCGCCATTTGCAAAATTAATAACGATAAAATCTCTATTTTTATCCATTGATTCTAGCACCGCATCGCAAACTTCTTTTGCACTCATTTCTGGCTTTAGGTCATAGGTTTTTACCTTTGGCGATGGAATGAGGATTCTATCTTCAAGATTGTGTGGCTCTTCTTTGCCACCATTAAAGAAAAATGTTACGTGAGCGTATTTTTCGGTCTCTGCGATATGGCTTTGGGTAAGATTATTTTTGCTTAGGATTTCTGCTAGCGTATCTTTTATCTTTTCTTTTGGAAATAAAATAGGAAATGAAAAAGTCGCGTCATATTCACACATCGTAAGAATCTTTACTTTTGGCTTTTTCTTTCGTTTAAACTCACTAAAATCATCAAAATCAATCGCTTTTATAATCTCTCTTGCCCTATCACTTCTAAAATTAAAAAACACAAATCCATCATTGTCATTCATTCCGCTATAACCATTAAAACTAGCGGGGATAATAAACTCATCAGTGATATTATTATCATATTGAGATTGCACATAATCAAGCGGATTTGTTTGCGGATTTGAAGCATTCACTATACAATCATACGCCACTTCTATCCTCTCCCATCTATTATCTCTATCCATTGCGTAGAATCTTCCATTAATCGTTGCAATTTTTATATTGTTGGATTCTATTGCCATTATTTCTTTTATGTATTTTGGGGCGCTAAATGGCGGAACATCTCTGCCATCGGTAATAATATGGATATAAATCATTTTTCCAAAAGATTCTAGAATCTTTGCTAATCCTATCAAATGGCTTATATGCGAATGCACGCCGCCATCGCTAACCAAGCCACATAAATGAATCACTTTTAGATCTTTTACAAAATCAAGCAAGACTTCATTTTTTGCAAGCGGCGAATTTGTTAGATTATCAAAATCAAGCGACATAGAGATTTTTACCAAATCTTGATACAAAACTCTACCTGAACCAATACACATATGCCCTACTTCGCTATTACCCATTTGCCCTTCTGGAAGCCCAATATCTAATCCAAAAGTGCTAAGAAGCGAATATGGCACATTTTTAAAAAGCCAATCATAATTTGGCTTTTTTGCATTTGCAAAAGCATTCCACAAATCGCTTTTATTTAATCCTATGCCATCGGTGATAACCAACACAACTTTTTTTTTCATTTTAGAATCCTGTATAAATTAGTATAATTCCGCAAAATATTACCAAAATAATTTCAATTTTTAGGTTTTTAATGCTGTATTATTTGTATTCTCAATTTGGGATAAATATATTCCAATATATATCATTTCGTGCGGGGCTGGCTTTTATCATCTCTTTTAGTTTGTCTATGTTTTTTTTACCAAAATTCATACAATGGGCAAAGCAAAAAAGAGCATCTCAGCCAATATCCGATTTCATTCCCGCACACAAAGCAAAATCAAATACGCCAACAATGGGCGGTGTGGTTTTTGTCTTGTGTAGCATTGTGGCAAGTATTTTATGCGCAAATATTGCAAATTGTTATGTTTTGCTTGGAATCTCTATTTTGGCGGCGTTTTGCATTATCGGTGTGAAAGATGATTACACAAAAATATCACAAAGAAACAATAAAGGCATAAGTGCAAAAAGAAAAATATCCTTGCTTATTATCGTATCGCTTGTCGTTTCTATATGCTTGTTTTTATCAAATCACAATAGCAATTTATATATTCCATTTATCAAAAATCCGCTATTTGATATGGGGCTTTTTGCGATTATTTTTTGGATGATTATTTTTATTGCTACAAGCAATGCGGTAAATATCACCGATGGACTTGATGGACTTGCAACAACGCCTAGCATTTGCGCGATTGCAACGCTTAGTATTTTTATTTATATCTCTGGAAATGCGATTCTTAGCTCGTATTTGTTAGTGCCAAAAATCATTAATAGCGGGGAATTATTCATCGTATCATCTGCTTTGCTTGGCTCGTTATTTGGGTTTTTGTGGTATAACTGCCACCCTGCACAAATTTTTATGGGCGATAGCGGGAGTTTGGCGCTTGGCGGATTTATCGCATATATGGGAATCGTATCTAATAATGAAGTGTTGCTTGTTTTGATTGGCTCTGTTTTTGTGATTGAAACTCTAAGCGTGATTTTGCAAGTTAGTAGCTATAAATTGCGAAATAAAAAGATTTTCCTTATGGCGCCAATTCATCATCATTTTGAAGTAAAGGGCTGGAATGAAAATAAAATCATTATTAGATTTTGGATTATTGCCTTGCTTAGCAATTTATTAGCACTTTTGAGTATCAAAATACGATGATTTCTTTATTTGGTTATGGGCAGACGATGAAAGCCCTAAGTAAGATTCTAGCACCTTGTAATATTTATGATGAAAAATTTGAAAATAAAAGCAAAGATGAATTTGGGAATAATCTCCTGCCTGTGAAATATTTTGATAGCAATGATTCTAGTTTGGAGATAATAAGCCCCGGAATCCCGCCTAATTTTGTGTTAAACAAGCAAGCAAAGAATCTAATTAGCGAATATGATTATTTTTATCCAAATAATGCATTAAATATATGGATAAGTGGCACAAATGGCAAAACCACAACCACGCAAATGACGCAAAATTTGCTTTGTAAATATGGAAGTGTGTGCGGGGGAAATATCGGAATCCCGCTATGTAATTTGGATAAAAATGCAAAAATATGGATACTTGAGACTAGCTCTTTTATGTTGCATTACACAAATAAAGCAAATCCAAAAATCTATGCCTTGTTACCGATTACACAAGACCATATTTCTTGGCATAATAGCTTTGAAAACTATGTAGAGGCAAAATTAAAGCCTCTAAAATTGATGAAAAATGATAGCATTGCAATTATTCCAAATCAGTATAAAAATAAAATAAATGATTTTAAGGGCAGAATATATTTTTATGATAGTATATCTAGCTTGGCAAAAATATTTGATATTGATACAAAAAAGATAAAATTTAGAGGCGCGTTTTTGCTAGATTCTCTTATGGCGCTAGCGATTGCAAAGATTTTGACAAATAAAATTGATTATAAAACAATCAATGAATTTACGATAGATAGCCACAAAATCGAGGAATTTAGAGATAAAAATGGGCGATTATTTGTAGATGATAGCAAAGCCACAAATATCGATGCCACGATGTGCGCCCTTGAAATCTACAAAGATAAAGAAATATTTTTGATACTTGGCGGCGATAATAAGGGCGTTAGCTTAGAGCCGTTGTTTTGTGAAATGAAATCATATCGCATAAAAATATTTGCCATTGGAAAATGTTGCGATGAGATTCTAAAATTATCAAAAAAATACAATATTTACTGCAAGGATTCTAAAACATTAAAAAATGCACTAGATTCTATAAAAAATATATTTGTTGATAAAGAAAATAGCGTTTGCTTGTTATCGCCTGCGTGTGCGAGTTTGGATCAATTTGAATCATATAAACATAGAGGTGAAGAATTTAAAAAATATGCACTTTTGCAAAATAAGAATGGTTTTTAAGTAAAGTTTAATTACTAATCGTATAAAATCCAAATTTCAATAATGGCTCGATAGCTCAGTTGGTAGAGCAGAGGACTGAAAATCCTCGTGTCGGCAGTTCGATTCTGCCTCGAGCCACCATTAAGCTTAAAAATATAGATTAAGCAATGTTTATTTTGAGTTTCAATTAACAAACTCCCTCCCGTGTTTTGTTTAAAATGAAATTTCTTTTATATCTCCCACTTTAAAAAACTCCTTGTAAATTTGATTTACAAGGAGGATTCGGTTTTCTTTTATTTTGTTGTCATCGACATTTATCATCACATTATCGAAGAATTTTTGCAATATTTCTTTGAATCCTAGTAATTTTTCTATTCGATTTTTTGGATCTTTTATCTCTATTGCTTGAAATTTTTCTAATGCCTCAAACAAAATCCTCTCTTCCTCGCACAAAAATAAATTACAATTAATAGAATCCGCCTTTATTTCTACATTTTTTAATATATTTGCAATCCTTTTAAATAGAATCTTAAAATCTTTTGGAATAGATTCTAATGCTTCAATCTGCCTAACTAACTCAAATAAATCTGTTTGATTTGATTGAATTGCGGCGTTGATTATGGATTGATTGATATTTAGCGTTCCCTCTAGGCGCTCGATAAAAAAATGAAATATTTTGTTTGCATCGATTTTTTTATAATGAGATTCTAGTTGCGAAAAAATACCAAATAAATCAAATGGAATCTCAAATTTCACTATGATTTTGATGATTCCACTAGCGGCTCTACGAAGTGCAAATGGATCTTTTGACCCGCTTGGAATCTTATCTAGCGCAAAAAGAGAGAGGATAGAATCTAATTTGTTTGAGATAGATACAATCGCGCTATTTAATGTCGTTGGGAGAGAAGATTCTTCTTGGAGTGGCAAATATTGCTCTTTTATCATCGATTTTAAATCATCATCGTTTATATAATACGACCCCATAATCCCTTGCAATTCGCCAAATTCGCCCACCATTTCGCTAAGCAAATCATTTTTACTCACAATCACGGCTTTTGTGATATTTGTGTTATCGATTTTTAGAATCTCACAAAGGATTCTAGCAATTTTTACTTCCCGCTCCACCTTATCAAACATCGTTCCATTAATAAATTCTATATTTTTTAATTTTTCATCAATACTATCTTGGATAAATGTTTTTAGATCATTTTTATAAAAAAACAACGCATCTTCTAGCCGCGCTTTCAAAACCCGCTCATTGCCTCTTAATATCTCATCAAATGCGCTTTTTTCAAGGCTATTACACACCACGATAAAGCCATTATTTAAATCTTGGTTTTTGTATGTCGCAAAATATTTTTGATTGATTTTCATCGAAGTGATGATAACTTCATTTGGCAGTGCCAAAAATTTGCTATCAAAGCGACCATAAAGCGCGTTTGGATATTCTGTAATTGCTATTATTTCATCAAGCAAAGCAGAATCTATTTCAACTTTTATATTTTGTTTGTTTTCTATATCGTTTATCTGCCCTAAAATAAGTTCTTTTCTTATATTTTGGTTATAAATCACGCCACTAGATTCCAAAAAATCAAAATATTCATTAATATTTTTTATCTCTCTTTTATTCTTGCTTCTGTGCGGATAAATGAGATTTGTTTGAGAAAATTGATATTTTTGCTCTAGTTTTTTTAATGCCAAATTTTTTTCGCCAAAAAGCACAAAAATATTTCTAATCGGGCGAATAAAGCTAGATTCTACACTTCCCCATTGCATACTTTTGCCAAATTTTAGGGCTTCCAAAAATTCCAAAATAATATTTTCTAGCAAAGATTCGCTACTTTTGCCCTCTATCGTGGTTTTGTAATACAAACATTCTTTGCCATTTTTGATATTTGTTTGCAAACTATCTCTACTAATATTTAATTTTTTAAGAAAGCTTATTGTGGGTTCTGTTGGGTTATTATCTTTGTCAAATGCGATATTTAACGGCGCTCCAAAATATTCAAGCACTTTACTCTCTTGGCTCAATGGAAAATCTTTAGATAAAAATATCAATCTCCTTGGCGTCCAAAAAAACTCTATATCAATTGCATTCAAGTTATTTTCTGCTAATATTTTTTCAAATTTTGGCTTGATAGATTCAATCTCTTTTTTTATGGCACTAAATGGTAATTCTTCTAAAAATATCTCTATTAACAATGATGAAGTATTCAATACAAAAATCCTTAAAATATTATTTATAAAAAATGAAGTAGAATCTTACCAAAAAATAGCTCAAAGGGTTTAGATGCGTTTTATTGCATTGCTTTTATTAATCAATTATTATATTTATGCAACACCTGTAAATAAATGCGTGAGTATCGATAAATTTAGCGAAGAACAAAAAGAAGTCATCGTTTATGCTTATAATTATGGAAAAAAATATGATCTTGGATTCACGCTTGCAGCGATTGCGTGGCACGAATCTTGCGCGGGCGAATATAGAATGAATTTCGCCGATCCAAGTGCGGGAATCTACCACGCATTGATACCGGGCGTAATAAAACGCTATCAAATGCTAAAAGACACGGGATTTAATCGCAATGTGATTGGTGCATTACTCATTAGAGATGATGAATTTGCCTCAAAAGTGGCGATTGATGAATTATTGTTTTGGAATAAAGTGCGAAATGGAGATTGGAAAAATATCATAAAATCCTATAACAAAGGCTATCTTTGGGAAAAAAACGAACGATACAATGAAATGGCGGAGGATTATTACAACAATATCAAACTAAAAAAAGAGATTTTAGAGAGATATTTGCCACAAAATCTAAAAGATGTTAAGCTAAAAGAGCGCTCGCCTATGCTTGCGAATTTTGATTCAAGTAAAACAAATCTTGCTACAAAAAAACAAGAAAAAGAAGTAATCGAAAAAATAAGAAAAGTAGAAAAAACGATATTGAAAAATTACAACGAACAAATCATAAAACAAGCCAAAAAAGACAAAAAAGCCGTCATTAGCATATACAAAAACGATGGAGATTCTATCACGCACAAAGAAACAATCATCTTACAACCATACTACACAAACAAATAGGCGATTTTAAGTGAAAATAGCTATAAATGGATTTGGCAGAATCGGCAGGGCTTTTTTTAGAAGTTTTTATGAAAACAAGCCAAAAGATTTAGAAATAGTCCAAATAAATGATATTTGCGATTTTGGGACATTGATTTATTTATTAAAAGAAGATTCTATTTATGGAAGATTCAAATATGATTTTAGCTACCAAAAAAATGAATTATTAATCGACAAAAACAAAATCAAGCTAACTTCTTATAAAAATCCAAAAGAATTTCACACAAATGCGGACATCGTGCTTGAATGCAGTGGTAAATTTGATGACACAAAAAAAATGCAGCCATATATCACAAACGGCGCAAAAGTGGCTATCCTTGGGGCAACACCAAGAGATAATATGAATATTTATATATTTGGCGTAAATGAATCTAAATATAGCGGCGAGAAAATCATATCAAATGCCTCTTGCACCTCAAATGCAATCGCTCCTATTATAAACACGATAAATCAAAAATACAAGATTTTGCGCGGAAATATATCCATTATCCACCCATTTAACAACGACCAAAGCCTCTTAGATTCGGCACACAACGATATAAGGCTTAGTAGAAATGCTACTATAAATATCATACCAACAACAAGCAGCATAGGAAAAGTGCTAAAAAAAATATTTGATATTGATTTTTATGGAGATTCTATTAGAGTGCCAACCTCGATAGTGGCGTTTGCTAATATTGATTTAGTGTTTGGTGAGAAAATCTCAAAAGATGAGATTTTAAATCTACATTTTGATCGCCAAATCATAGGCATTGATTCTAATTTACTTGTATCAAGTGATTTTATAGGCGACAAAAGAAGCGCTATTATCGCAAGCGATTTGATAAATATCAATGGAAATCTTGCGAGGATTGGAATCTGGTTTGATAATGAAAGCGGATATGCAAATAGATTGCTAGATATGCTAAAAATCGTGCAAAAATATCAATCCTAAAACCACAAGGCTTTTTTATCATTGCGAGCCGTTTGTAAAACGGCGTGGCAATCTATACCGCTTGTCATTGCGAGCCTCATTTGTGAGGCGTGGCAATCCAGTCCTTTTGTCATTCTGAGCGTAGCGAAGAATCCAATTTATTTTTCTAGATTCTTCGGCTTTTTACAAAAGCCTCAGAATGACATTTTAATATGTCATTGCGAGGCGACAAAGTCGCCGTGGCAATCCATTTTTTAGATTTTATAGATTGCTTCGTCCTTGCAGTCCTCGCAATGACGGACTGGATTCATAGATTCTTCGGCTAAAGCCTCAGAATGACGGATTAGATTCATTTTACTTTGAAAATATATGAATTTAGTGGCAGTCTAAAAATATTTTGATGTCCAAATAGGCTGTGATTTGATTTTGTTAGATTTAGATTTGCAAATTTTATAAGGGATTTTATGTTTATGTATGGGATTGTTGGGAAATTGCTCTTGTAGATAAGCGTATATTTGTCCTTTAAATCTTGCATATATTTTTTATCGATTTTATTTGTAGTGGTGTTGTTTAAGATGATTAGATCGCCACTTTTTGGGGTGTGTAAATCTAGTGAATTAAAATATGTATATGCTTTTTTGGAATCTATTTTTATGTCTTTTAGATTTGGCATATTTGTTTTTATGTCAAATTCTTTTACATTGTAGATTTTGTTTAGATACTCCGCAAAATATCCCACATAATATTCTGCATAAATCTCTCTTCCCCTGCCTGTGCCATCAAAATAAATATTTGTATTTGGATATTGCTTTAAATATTTTGCACTAAAATCTAATACTTCATTAAATTGCACGCCTTGGGCTTTTAGATTTATCATCGTGTAGATTCCAAACGGAAGAGATGAGGTAAAAAATCCAAGCAAGCCTAAAATAAGCGCAATTTTTATCAAAATGAATTTTATATATCGTTGATTAATCAAAAAATACAATATGCTTGCCCCGCCAAAAATATAGCACGGAAGAAGATAATAAGTCTCAAAGATTCCAAGCGCTAGATACGCACACAAATACACAAAGCTAGCACTAAGAAAGCTATCAAAAAATATTTCAAATGCCTCTTTTTTGATAAAAACTTTAAAGATTCTGTATATAAACAAAACTGGGATTAAAAAGATAATGATTCCATCATTTAATATATAATTGATGATTCCTTGCAAAGTTATCGTGATTATATCGGAATTCTCTGTGTATCTATCATAGGATTTGTCTATGTGATTGAAAATCAACATAAAATACAAAATGCAATAAATAACACTACTTAACATAATCAAAATGGAATATGTTTTTAGGTGTTTGTGCGCTTTTTGGAGAAAAAGCAAGAATCCTATGTAAAATGTAGCGATAAATACGGGTTCTTTTAGATATATGCTAAGGTTTAAAAATAATATTCCAAGAAATATATATATTGGATTGTTATTTTTGATGACATAAAAAGTGCAAAGCATAAAAAGGCTCAAAAACACAATCATACTTTTATCGCCATAACAGATTCCAAAAAATATAACGACAAATCCCACGCTTAGCATAAAAAATGCGATGATGAATAGATTTAGAATTGAGTGGTTTGTGTTGTTTAGAATCTTTAGATAGATAAATGCAAATATGCTAGCTAGCAGTGCATTGTATGTGAAAAATAAATATGGCGAGCTAGAAAAACGCATAAGTATATTTAAATCAAATGAAGCAAGCGGAAAAAATCGCCCATTATTTGGAGAATATCCATTCCATATAGCTTCTTTATCGTATATTGCAAGCCACATCCAAATATCATCTAAATTAAAAGTGTATCTACTAAATGAAATCAAAATGATATTATAGAATCCAAGGAAGAATAAAAATATAAGAAAACTACTTAGTTCGTGCTGCCCCCCCCCTATTTTGCGTGATTTTTGTCATCATTTACTCCGTTACTTTTATATATTGTTCAAAGAAAGCGTTTTTGTTGTTTATCGTTATTTTAATCATCGCTTTCCAGTCGCCTTTTTCTAATAAAATCTCATTTGATTTAAAAATCTCATTGTTTTTAGGCAATTCACCTAGATTCTTATCAAATTTTGATGTTGCAAAACGAGTGATGATGGATTCTACTTTTGCAGAATCTATATTTTTGTCATTTTTATCTGTGATTTTTATATTTAATATAAATGGCGTATTAGCCTTTAAGTCAATTGGGATTGATGTTTTTTTGTTTGCTTTTTGATTTAGTTTGTGGCTTCCAGTATTATCGATATAATAAAATTTATATGCTTCTTCTAATTGATTTTGATCTTGCAAAATATCATTTATATCCTTATCTACAACCTGCCTTGTGGAAAAATACGCATTGTCATCTTCGGGCGAGGATTTGATTGATATATAAATTGTTAATATAATCATACATACCATTATGCTTAAAAACAATGCTATGCCTATGGGCCAAAATGTTTTTTTATTGTCCATTATTGTTCCTTTTGTTTCTAATGATATACATAAAGGCTATTATTCCTAGCATAGAAAATAGCATAATGTATAAAATAAGCTGTGCTACGGCTTTTGCACCTTTTTCATCTTTTGGGATATTGTGTTCTATTTTTGTATCAAATTTATCTGCTATCAAATCTACACTTTCTATATATCCATTGAAAACTACCGCAGACAAGGCTTCTTTTGTGATTTCAGAATCTTTTGTCGGTATCAAAGGCACCATATATTCCCAATAGACTTTTTTTCTATCAAATAATTCATTTTCAGAGCTTATAATATCTATTTTTTTATCATTTTTTATTAGAATAATCGCGGCAAATGGCTTATTTAGCGTTTTGATTAAATCTTCTTTAAAATTCAAATAATCCTTATTATCCAAACTCTCGCCCATATAAACATATAGATTCACGCCTGTTTTTTCTAAGAGTTCTTGCGATACTTTTTGGATAAAATCCGCACTTTTTTGTGTGAGAAGATTGTTTGGATTTAAAACAAAATTATTCGCACTTAGATAAGTGCAAAATAAAATAATGAGGATTCCACATAATGGAATCCTTTTTATTGTAAATACCAAAGATTTTATACCAAATGAAGAAACATATTTGGCACAAAAGCAATTACGATAGATATGATTGCTAAAACCACTAAAGCTATGGCAAGCACTTTTTCAACGATAGTATAATCCATAATCACTCCTTTATTTTGTAATGTTGTGCATTTGCGTTATTAACCATTTCTATATTTGTTGCGTCCAAATTATAATAATTTGTAGCCTCTCTTTTTTGCACATTGACAGCACATATGCCAAGTGCCACAACAATAGCCAAAAGCAACACAACTGCTATTATAAATCCACTCAAGCCATTTAGGCTAAAATATCCACCATTCATCATATTCTCCTTATTCATCAGATAATATAAAATTATTTAATGCTTTTTCTTGCACTTCATTGAAATTCACATAATCAAATGAAGGCATTTTACCGATATGTCCATTTTTGCCTTTTGATAGCACGATTTGTAAAAATTCATAAGTGCCATATTTTGACAAATCTGGAGCAAAATCTGGCATACCTTCTACGCCTTTTCCATCTACGCCGTGGCAAGCGGTGCAATTTATCGCAAATAACTCTCTACCTTTTGCAATAGATTCTGCATTTGCTGGTATTTTTGCATTTGATATTTTTGCCATCACAAAATCCGCAATAGCACTCGCTTCTTCCTTGCTTATTGCTATTGGCACCATCTCGCCAGCTAAGAAATTCATACCTTTGCTTCCATTTAGTGTTACATTGATTATATGCTCTTTTCTTCCCCAACTATTCAAATCCGCAGCTTTGCCATTAATCCCGCTTTTATCTATGCCGTGGCATTGTGAGCATTGAACTTGAAATATATTATCACCCATCACGATTAATTCCGAATTATCCAAGTTTGTCCATTTTTCTTCAAAACTTTTATTGTAATTATTGACTTCTCTATTGTATTCGCCAATTTGTGAATAAGCATTGAGTGGATACCCAATAAACATATACCACAACGCCCAAACAATCATACATAAAAATATCGTAGCCCAACCTATAGGCAAGTCATTTTTAAATTCCCTAATTCCGTCCCAATCTTCCTGTGTTAGCACACCATCTGCTTTGCTGTGCTTCATTTTGTTTAAATATGTGCTAACTATAAACGCAGTTATTATTAAAATGACAAGCGCTCCAAGCAGACTTATTATAGTTACACTATCATTGAATAAAGATTGCATTATTTATCCCCCTTATCTTTATTTGTTTGTCTTAATTCTATTGGTGTATCTAAAATATCATCATCTAAAGCAAGTCTTGCATATTTTTCATAGTCTTTTTTACCCGTTCTTTGCACTCTATACATATAATAAATATATGAATATAGAAAAATCACAAGCAAAATCGTTACTACAAAATATATATACGCTCTAGCTTCTATTATAAATTCTAGCATTACACACCTCAAAACTAATTAGCTGAAGTTCGTCTTTTTTGACCTAGGCTATTCATATATGCAATCAATGCAACTATTTCTTTTACTTCGCCTCTATCAAACGCTTCTTTTATTTCTTGATTTTTCATTTCTTCAACAATGATTCCCGCCTCTTCCATAAATCTAGCTTTGGCTTCTTCTAAACTTCCTAGTTTTACTGAATCTTCACTTGCATCATATGGAACGCCAAATAGTGTTTTTACCGTGTATGCTTCCGCATAAGCTGTTTCAAAATCAGTATCTTTTGTGAATGTGTGCTTATAGTTTGGCATAATAGAATCTGGCACTACGCTAGTAGGCTCATACATATGATTTGCGTGCCAATCAGAACTCCTAGAATCTCCGATTCTATGTAAATCAGGTCCGATTCTCTTTGAACCCCATAAAAATGGTCTATCATAAGCATATTCGCCACTTTTGCTATATTCGCCATATCTATCTGTTTCGGCTTTAAAAGGTCTAATTAACTGCGAATGGCAATTGTAGCAACCCTCTTTCATATATACTTGTTTTCCAGCTAGTTCAAGCACGCTATAAGGTTTCAATCCCTCTATTGGTCTTGCGGTTTTTGCAAAGCCCGGAAGTATCTCAACAAGCCCCGCAATAGAGAATACCAATATAAAAGCAACCGTGAAAAAAAATGGATTTCTTTCTAACCAACTAAACATATCTACCCCCTAATTAGACATAGGAGTTGCGTATTGAGGCTCTTTTTCAAGCTCTTTTCCCGCAACCATAGTCATTATAATATTATAAACAAACATAATAAATCCAAGCAAGTATAATACCCCAGCTATCGATCTAATCACATAATATAAATGCAATACTGAGACTGTGTCGATAAATGAATACGCCAAGCTTCCAAATTCATCTGTTGCCCTCCACATCATACCTTGAGTAATGCCTGAAATCCACATACTTGAGAAGTAAAGTATGATTCCAAGAGTCATAATCCAAAATTGCATTTCCATACTTTTTTTAGAATATATTTCTCTTTTGCATACCCTAGGAGTCATATGATAACAAGCCGCAATGATTGTGAATCCTACCCAACCCAAAACGCCATCGTGAACGTGTCCTACTATCCAATCTGTAAAGTGCGCGAGGGCATTAACAGAGCGGATTGATTGAATTGGTCCTTCAAGTGTTGAGAGCATATAAAATGTAGATGCTAATATCAAAAATTTAATCATTGGAGATTCTCTTAGTTGATGCCATTGTCCTCTCATTGTTAATAGCATATTAATAGCAGTTCCCCAAGAAGGCAAAATCAACACGACAGAAAACACAGAGCCAAGTGTTTGAATCCAATCTGGAGTTGTAGAATAAATGAGGTGATGTCCGCCAGCCCAAATATATACAAACATTAATCCCCAAAATGAGAATAAAGTAAGTTTATATGAGAATATTGGTTGCCCAGATTCTTTTGGTAGGAAATAATACATAACGCCAATAATTGCCGAAGTAAATACAAACGCAACCGCATTATGTCCCCACCACCATTGAACCATAGCGTCATTTGTCCCTGCATACATAGATACAGAATGCCAAATACTACCAACGCCAGAAACAAAATAAGTAGGAATTGCAAGATTGTTGAAGATATACAAAAACGATATTGCAACAAAGCTTGCTATGAAATACCAAATACTAATATATAAAGTATGCTCTCTTCTAACTGCCATAGAGCCAAAGAGGCTTACTCCCCATAATACCCATACAACTACCACGACCAAATCAAGAATCCAAGGCAATTCCGCATATTCTTTAGATTGTGTGATTCCCGCAAATAAAGATATAACCGCAACTAATAACAAAAGCAAATATATCCAAAAATGCAACAAACCTACAATTCTTAAAAAAGTATGTTGTTTGTATGTGATTTTTAAGACTCTTTGTCCTAAATAATACCAAGCCGCCCAGATTCCACTAAGCGTAAAGCCATATATTACGCCATTTGTATGAATTGGTCTTAATCTCCCAAAAATACCATATTCGCCAGCAATGTGATTGAGTGCTGGGTAAGCCATTTGAAAAGCGATAATTACACCAACTAGCATACCAACTATGCCAAAAATCAAAGTCGTCCATATAAACAACTTCGCTATGGAATAATCGTATTCTAACGCACCACTTGTTTGCATAATCCCTCCTGTTTTGTTTTTTAAAATTTAACGACTAGTATTATATTACAAAAAATATTTTTTTATTATAAATATAAAAATATTCTCTTAAGCATAATATAGATACTATTTTTATTTTTTAATATTAAAATCAAAGGAGATAATATGCCATTATTAGATAGTTTTAAAGTAGATCATACAAGAATGCCCGCTCCTGCTGTGAGATTGGCAAAGGTTATGCAAACCCCAAAAGGCGATGATGTATGTGTTTTTGATTTGAGATTCACAAAGCCAAATAAAGAACTCTTAAGCGAAAAAGGGATTCACACTTTGGAGCATTTATTTGCAGGATTTATGAGAGAGCATTTAAATAGTAGCGGTGTTGAGATAATCGATATTTCGCCTATGGGTTGTAGAACGGGATTTTATATGAGTGTTATAGGTAAGCCAAGTTGTGAGAGTGTAAAAGAATCTTGGGAAAATTCTATGCGAGATGTTTTGAGAGTGAAAAATCAAGAAGATATTCCAGAGCTAAATATTTATCAATGCGGGACTGCGGCGATGCACTCACTAAAAGAAGCCCAAGAAATTGCTAATAAAGTGCTAGATTCTGGCATTGGGATAATGAATACAGATGAATTATTACTCAAAGGCTTTTAGATGAAAAAGATTCTAAATGTCGATGGAATGAGTTGCAATCATTGTGTCGATAAGATTCAACGATTTGTCGGTGAATGCGAGGGCGTAGAGATTCTAAATATAGATATTGATAATAAGATTTTAGAAGTAGAAATCGATGATGAAAAACGATTAGTTAGCGTGATTGAGGCGGTAGAAGACGCTGGATTTGTAGTTAAGTAAATGAAATTGGAGGGGATTTGCGATGAAATTATTTAAGATATTGATTGTTTGTGTGGCTTTGTTGTTCATCTCGTGTGGCAATGAAGAAAAGGGAATCTTAGAAAAAACAAATGGCGAAGTGCAAACAGATATTAAGCCTATGATTTTATTTGATAGCGAAATTTCAACAAACAATGATAACCTGATTGTCGCAAGCGGTGAAATACAGGTAAATGATGATTATTTCATCGGTAGATATATGTTTGATAATGGAGATAGAATCGTTTTATTGCCAGATGAGCCATTTAGTGCAAATAAAAAATATACAATAAAAATAGATTCTAGCTTGATAAACAAAAACGCAGATTCTAATATCAATATCAAGAATCTTCAAATGAATTTTCAAACAAAAGCCCTAGAAGCGCAATTCCAAGATGTCCATTTCATTCGCGATACTCAATTTTTGGATAAAATCAAGCTTGAAGCAAGATTGGAAATATCGCAAAATGTACCATTAAAAGACATAAAAGAGAATCTAAAATTATTAGATTCAGATAAAAACAATATCGAAATTAGCATAAGCAAAGATCAATCAAATAGCTATTTCATCACCTCCACACTTTTAGATTCGCCAAAACAAGAAGATAAATCATATAATCTCTTTTTGTCAAAAGATATAGGCTTGCAAAGTGAAATCAACCAAATCATAACCGCACAAAAAAATTCATCGCTAGATGTAATTAGCTCAAAAATCATTAATGGCGATAAAATAAGCATAGAGATAAAATTTTCGGAGGCATTAATCCACAATGTCAATCTTGATAATTTCATAAGAATCTCGCCAGATACAAAATTCAATGTATCTCAAATCGATAATGTGATAAATATCACGGGCAATTTCGTGCAAGATAGCGATTATTCAATCGAGATTCTAAAAGGAATCAAATCGCAAAATAGCACATTAGAAAAAGATGTAAAAATCGATATTAAAACCTATGATATAGCCCCAAAAATCAAGTTTTCAAATGACGGAATCTTCCTCCCAGACCTAAATCACAAAAAAATCGCATTTCGCTCTGTGAATGTCAAAAAAGCAAATGTTGTGATAAAAAAAGTATATGCAAACAATATCACTCAATTTTTAAATAAAACGAGTTTAGTAAAAAGCAACGCACATAGCTATTACGACTATGATTTTGAATACATTGGCGATACGATAAAAGAAATGTCTATTGATATAGATTCTCCTAAAAATACTTGGGTGCAAAATGAGATTGATTTGAGTTCTATTGCCGATATTAATGGCATTTTTGTTGTTAGTTTGCATTTTGATGAAGATGGCGTCAATTATACTTTCCCAGCAGGCACGGCGAATTGGCGGAAGAATAATTATTTTTATGATTATGGCAATTCCTATAAACAACTCGTATTTACAAATATGGCGTTGATTGCGCAAAGATTCTATGATGGCAAGCAATACAAAATCATAGCAACGGCAATTGATATAAGGGATAATAAGCCACTAAGTGGAGTAAATATCCAAGCCATAAGCACAAATAATCAAGTCATATCAAGCGGAATCACAGATAAAAATGGCAATGCAACGCTTGAAGTAAAAAATGCAAAATTAATGTATCTAAATGGAATCAAAGATAATCATTTTGCGATTTTGCACCTAGATTCTATGAAATTGAATTTAGATGGCTTTGATGTAAGCGGAGTTGATGATAAGGGCAATTTAAAAGCATTTATATACACAGATAGAGATGTATATCGCCCTGGTGATAGCGCATATCTAAATATTATCGCAAGAAATGGCACTTCAAAGGTCGAACACCCTATAAAACTAACAATCACCACGCCAAGAAATAAAAAACAAATAAACGAGCTTAACATTCCGCCTTTGCAAAGTGGAATCTATTATTATGAATTTACCACAGATAAAAACGCAGATACAGGGACTTATAATATTAGTGTAGATATTGGCGGAAATGTATTTAATCACAAAATCGCAGTAGAATCAATCGTGCCAAATAGAATCAAAGTCGATATTGACGCGCCAGATGAGATTGATCTAAATAAAGAAAAAAATATCAAATTTGCAATCCAAAGTGATTATTTATTTGGCGCTCCAGCAAGCGATTTGGAATATAGATTGGATGTGGCTATTAGACCAAAAAAATTCATATCCAAAAATTACATAGATTATATTTTTGAAAACAAGACAAATCTAGCCTATCAAGATGGTAAAAATTATAATGGAATCTTAAATCAAAAGGGCAGAGTATCGGGCAATATTGATATAAGCAATATTGATGAAATCAATAAGAATCTTGAAGCCGTGCTTATAGCAAGAGTATTTGAAAATAATGGCAGGCAGGTAAATAATAGAAAAATAGTGAATCTAAAATTTTTTGATAGCTTTGTTGGTATCAAAAAACCTAGCACAAGATATATCAAACGAGATGACAATGTGAATCTATCTGTTGTGTTAATCGATGAAAATGAAAAACCCATTGCAAATAGAAAACTACAATACAAAGTCTATAATAATAATTATTCGTGGTGGTGGGATTATGATAGCTACGAACATTATGCCTTATCTATCAAAAGCGACAAAAATACAAAGCTTGTAGATGAGGGCGAAATAATTACTAATGATAAAATAAACAATATAAGCTTCAAAGTGCGAGATAGAGGCGAGATTCTAGTAGAAGTAATTGATTCTACAAATAATCAAAGTGCGTCTGTATTGTTGTATTCATCATCTTGGGGCGAGCCACTTGATATTGATAAAATCACGCAATTACAAATCAAAACTGACAAAAAAGAATATAGCCACAATGATAGTGCAAAAGTGATATTTGAGAGTATTAAAGGCGGAAAGGCACTCATTACTATAAGCGATAGCAATAATATCTTGGATCGATATTGGATTGATACAAAAGATAATCAAAGCATTGTTGATATAAAAATCGATGAAAAATATTCGCCAAATTTATATGCAAGTGTTTTATTGCTTCAAAATTACCAAAACAATGACAACGACAGGGCGCTTCGCTTGTATGGAGTTGTTCCTATTAATATCATCAATAACAAAACAAAATTAGAAGTTGATATAAAAGCCCCAGATGAGATTCTGCCAAATAGTAATGTAAATATCGAAGTCTCAAACAAACAAAACAAACAAGTAACTTACACAATGGCTTTGGTAGATGAGGGCTTATTAGGGCTTACAAATTTCAAAACGCCGTCTCCTTGGGATTATTTCTATGCAAAAATGAAATATAATATTGACGCATTTGATACTTATGGATATGTGGTGAATAAAACCACGGGCAAAATAGAAAAAGTATATTCAATCGGCGGCGATTTTGCAGTAGGTGCGGAATCTATGAATAAACAAAAAGATGATAGTGCTGATCGATTTAAACCAGTGGTATTTTTTGTAAAACCGATTCAAAGTGATAATCAAGGCAGGGCGAATTTTGAATTTAAGATTCCCTCATATTTAGGAAGTTTGAGGGCGATGGTCGTTGCCATAGATGAAAATAATTTTGGTAGCAATGACAAAAATATACGCGTAAGTGCACCTGTTGTTATGCTACCTACAATTCCGCGAAGTCTAAAAATAAATGATTCTTTTAAGATTCCCGTAGAAATAATGCCAATCAAAGATGGCGTGAAAAATGCGACAATTAGCATAAAAAGCAATGGCATTATAAAATTCAACAAAACCTCTTATAATGTATCTTTTGATAATAAAAAATCAAAAATCGTATTTTTTGAGGGCAAAGTAAGAGAAGAGTTAGGCATCGAAGATATTGTTATTAGCCTAAAAAGCGGTGATTTTTCTATGGTGGATTCTACAAATATCGATATAAAAGCACCAAATCCATATATCACGCTAAAAAATAATTTTGTGATAAACAATGAAAATAAAAGCGCCACGATAAAAGCACCGCTAGCGTTTGTAAAAAACTCAAATATCGGTAAAATCACTATTAGCAATAGCCCGATTTTAAGTATCGATCATCGATTATTGTGGCTTATTAGGTATCCTTATGGTTGTATCGAACAAACCACTTCAAGCATATTTCCACAGCTTTTTATAGGCAAGCTAAGCAATGCGGATTTTATTGACAAACAAACGATGATAGACAATGTAAATGCGGGCATTGCAAGGATTTCGTTGTTTCAAACAAGCGATGGCGGATTTTCATATTGGAAAGGTGAGGGAAGTAGCGATTTTTGGGGAAGTAACTACGCTAGCCATTTTCTATTTATGGCAAAAAAGCAAGGTTTTGCAGTTAGTGATGATATGTTAAATAGAGTGATTAATTATCAAATAAAAAATGCAAGAAATGAATATGATGATATGTATCCATTGTATCTTTTGGCACTTAGCGGAAATATACAGCTTGGTATTATGAATGAGATTTATGAAAACAATATGGATTCTCTTAGCATCGTCAATAAATGGCTACTTGCAGCAAGCTATAAACTCGCTGGATTTGATGATATAGCCACTAAAATCACTGCAAATCTTAGCACTATGCCAAATGATAATATAGCGTATTATGATTATAGCTATGGTTCATTATTGCGAAGTAAGGCTATGATACTTCAAGCCTACAAAATCATAAACAATGAGATTCACAAAGATTTATACAATGATATTAAAAACGCGCTAGAGGGCGATGAGTGGCTTTCTACTCAAACTACAAGCTATGCGTTATTGGTATTAGCGGATATAAAAGAAGATACAAAAAATAGCAATATCGAAGGCACAATCACAATAAACAATAAAAAGCAAGCATTCAATAAAGATTCTTCAAATATTATATTTGACTTAAATGACGGAATGGCAAAAGTAGAATCTAGCAAAAATCTCTTTGTAAATTACACTTGGGAGGGAATTGTTGCGGATAATGCAGGCGATAATATCTCCAAAAAATTGCGCCTAAAAAGAGAATTTGTAGAGATTGATAATTATGGCAATGAAACTATAATCAATCCAAAAAACTTGCAAACCTCAAAGAGTTTTTATATCAAGCTTACATTAGAAAAAGCAGATTCTAGAAGTTATTTAGAAAATGTCGCTTTAGTGCAGAATCTTCCTAGTGGTTGGGAAATAGAAAACACAAGATTAAATAACGACCCTATCCCAAGTAGCGTAACAGAGGCAAATGAAACGATTACTTATACAGATATTAGAGATGATAAGATTATGTGGTTTTTTGATTTGTATGATGAGCCACAAGTTGTGTATGTGAAGATTAATGCGGTAACACCCGGAGATTATACACTTCCGCCAGCGTTTGCAGAAGCAATGTATGATGGCAGTTATCAAGCAAGTAGCGATAGTTTTAGAGTAAATGTTTTTAGCAAATAAGAGATTTTATTATTTTGTTTAGAATCTCTAAAAAAATAAGCAATATTTTTTTTAAGATATTGCTATTATTATTTTTTGTTTTTGTTGTTTATTTTTGTTTTGTGTTTTTTAGTTTTGACCCAAAAGGCGACCCGTTTGAAAAGCGATATGGCAAAAGTATGCTAGATAGAAATGATGAAATATTAAGCATATTTCTAAACAAAGACGAACAATGGCATATCAAAAATAGCACCAAAATAAGCCCAAAACTAAGCATTGCTACGACTACATTTGAGGATAGAAATTTTTATTCTCATATCGGCGTTGATTTTGGAGCGATTTTGCGAAGTATTTATATCAACACGAGATACAATAAGCGCGTTGGCGGAAGCACTATTACGATGCAAACCATCAAGCTTTTATTCCAAAATAAACGAACATATTTTAATAAAATCAATGAAATCATATTATCCTTGCGCCTAGAATCTTTATATAACAAAAATGAGATTCTAGAAATGTATTTCAATAACGCCCCTTATGGCGGTAATATCATCGGAATCTCTGCTGCCTCACTTCTATATTTTCAAAAAAATCCAAATGATTTGACTTGGGGGCAGAGTGCGCTTCTTGCGGTTTTGCCACATTCGCCCGGGCTTATTAATGTGAGTAAAAACAATCATTTATTATTAGAAAAAAGAAATAAATTATTAGATGAATTACACAAAAGAGGGTATATTGACAAAGATAATCTAACATTAGCAAAAAAAGAAAGATTGCCAAATATCAATCGCTCCAAAAATCTCGCTCCTCACTTGGCATTTAGGTTTGAAAATCCCGTGATAAAAACGACTTTGGATAAACATATACAGATTCTACTTGAAGATAGGCTAAAACTATATCACAAAAAACTCCTCAATCTTGGCATACAAAATGTAGCTGGAATGATTGTTGATACGCAAAGTAGGGAAGTGCTAGCTTATGGCGGTTCGCAAGATTTCCTTGATATTGATGGTTTTGGGCAAATTGATGGAATCTTGGCAAAAAGAAGCCCCGGTTCGGTGCTAAAGCCATTATTATACGCACTTGCTATCGATAATGGAATCATCGCGCCGCAATCAAAACTCGTTGATGCGCCCACATTTTTTTCAAATTTCAAGCCACGAAATGCCTCAAAACAATATTTTGGATTAATTAGCGCAAAAGATTCACTGATAAAATCGCTAAATGTCCCCTTTGTGTCGCTTTTGCAAAAATATGGATATGAAAGATTCTTTTTCAATCTAAAAGAGATTCTGCGATTTGATGATAATAATTTTGAGCGATATGGATTGTCCTTGATACTTGGCACAAAAGAAATAAGCATAGAAGATGTAGCAAAGATTTATGTGGGATTTGGCAATTATGGGGAGTTTGGCGATATTTATTATACAAAGGACAAAAGGCAGGAATCTACCAAGAGAATCTTTTCAAAAGGCAGTGCGTATTTGATGCTTGATGCACTAAAAAATGTAAAGCGCTTGGGGATTGATAATTATTTTATCAACAAAAAAATATTTTATTGGAAAAGTGGCACGAGTTATGGCAGAAAAGACGCTTGGGCGGCGGGAACTTCGCCAAAATATACAATAGTTGTTTGGGCTGGAAATTTTAATGGAGATTCTAATCCAAATTTATTTGGGATAGATACCGCAGGAGCGCTTTTGTTTGACATTGTGAATGATTTGGGAAATGTTGGCGGTGAGTTTGAAAAAAGCGATGATCTAAAAGAGATTTTGCTAGATTTGCCCACTGGTTATAGATATGATCCAAATTATAAAGATATAGAATCCATAAAAGCCCTATATCCAAAATCCGCAAAGCCACTCAATAAATCGCCATTTTTGGTAAATGTGTTTTTGAATGAGGATTTGGAGGAGGTGGATTCTCTTCACAAAGATTTTATCAATGCAAAAGAGATAACAAAAATAAATCTGCCATTATCATTGCTTGAATATTATAAAGAACAAAATGTAAATATCAAAAAAAAGGGCAAGGGCTTGCAGATTCTCTATCCAAAGGAGAATCTTACCATTATCCGCACAAAAGATTTTGATGGCAAAAATGAACTCATCGCAAGGATCGCAAATATCAATAACAATAATGTATTTTGGTATCTAAACAAGCGATATTTAGGAGTAAGCAAAAATAATACAATGATTTTAAAGCTAGATTCTGGCTATCATACATTAAGTGTCATAGATAGTAATGGAGATAGCCATAGCGTCAATTTCGCCATCTCAAAGTGATTTTTGTGGTATAATCTTATTTATTAATTTTAAAGGAGAAAATATGAAAATTATTTTAATTGCATTTTTAGGCTTTGTAGCTTTATTTGGGGCGGAAGTAAATGAATCTAATTTAGCAGCTTCTATTGCTAAATGCGAGGCAGGAGATGGAAAAATATGTGATGATATATCATACTTTTATTCAAAAAAAATGACATCATCTAGAGGTAGTGATATAGAAGCTGAAAAGCTATACCTAGAATATAGCATTAAAGCTTGTAATCTTAGATATGGTGGAGGTTGCCTTGGAGCAAGCATTGCTTATGGTGAAAAGTCACATTACAACAAAAATACACCACAAGATTATGCAAAAGAGATAGATTATCTAACAAAAGCCTGTGAATACAATGAGCCTAATAGTTGTAATAAGTTAGGAAATAGATATTTAAGGGAATTAAGAAGTAAATCTGGTGCAGAGAAAATAGCAGCTGAACTAAAGGCAAAGCAATCTTATCAGAAAGCTTGTGATTTAGGCAGTAAATTAGGTTGTAGTAGTTTGAAAGATTTACAATAGCAATTAAAAATAGAGTGGAATCTTGGATTCTATTCTATTTAATGGTTTGATATAATTTCATTTATTAATCTTTTTAAGGAGAAAATATGAAAAAACTTATATTAATATTATTTTTTATTTCTAGCCTTTTTGGACAAGATGATTTATTGGAAGCTGCAAGAGCTGGCACTTTAAGTCAAAGTCAAATAAATGAATTAATCTCAAAATGTAATAGTGGCGATGGAGCATCTTGTAGAAGCATCGCAGCCTTTTATTATAATAAAAATAAAGATTTGAGAGAAAATGATGCAAAATTACAAGCATTAAGCATTGAATATTATACTAAAGGCTGTAACTTAAAGTATGGAGCTGCTTGTAGCTCTCTAGGAAGTATTTACAAGAGGGGAGAAGGTGTTGCACAAGACATTACTAAATCCTTAGAATATTATACTAAAGGCTGTGATTATAATGGTGTTCTAGGTTGCTATTGGGCGGGAAGGCATTACGAAAAAGAATCTAAGACTAAATCTGGTGCAGAGAAAATAGCAGCTGAACTAAAGGCAAAGCAATACTATAAAAAAGGCTGTGATTTAGGATATAAATTATGTTGTAGTGATTTGAAAGATTTACAATAATTAAAAATAGAGTGGAATCTTGGATTCTGCTCTATTTAATGGTTTAGTATAATTTCATTTATTAATTTTTAAGGAGAAAATATGAAAATTATTTTAATGGCACTATTAAGCTTTGTAGCTTTATTTGGAGCAGAAGTAAATGAGTCTAATCTAGCAGCTTCTATTGCTAAATGCGAGGCAAGAGATGGAAAAATGTGTTTCGAAGTATCATATTTTTATTGGAATAAATTTATAGATTTTAATGATGATAGAGATTCTGAAGCTAAGGCACTAATATACTCTGAGAAAGCTTGTAATCTTAGAAATGGAGCTGGGTGTTTTGATATGGCAGCAGCCTATGGCGAAAGAATAGGCTATGATAAAAGCACTCCACACGACCCAGCAAAAAGGTTGGAGTATCTAACAAAAGGCTGTGAATACAATAGTTCTAATAGTTGTCATTTGCTAGGAATTGCATATTCAAGGGAAGCAAGAACAAAATCTGGTGCAGAAAGAAAAGCGCTAGAATTAAAGGCAAAGCGATTTTATCAAAAAGCTTGCGATTTAGCTCCAAATTCTCCTTGCGTGTATTAAATATCAAAATAGAGTGGAATCCTAGATTCTGCTCTATTTAATGGTTTAGTATAATTTCATTTATTAATTTTAAGGAGAATATATGAAAAAACTTATATTAATATTATTATTTATCTCTAGCCTTTTTGGGCAAGATGCTTTATTGGAAGCTGCAAGAGATGGCACTTTAAGTCAAAGTCAAATAAATGAACTAATCTCAAAATGCAATAGCGGTGATGGAGTATCTTGTAGAAACATCGGAATTTTTTATTCCAATAAAGATTTTGAAAACCATGATGCTAAACTAGAGGCATTAAGCTTTGAATATTATACTAAAGGTTGCAACTTAAAGAATGGAAGTGCTTGTAGCTCTCTAGGAGGTATTTATCATAGGGGAGAGGGTGTTACACAAGACATTACTAAAGCCTTAGAATATTATACTAAAGGTTGCGATTATAATGGCAGTCTAGGTTGCTATTGGCTAGGAGATTTTTATGCACAAGAATCTAAGGCTAAATCTGGTGCAGAGAAAAAAGCAGCCGAGCTAAAAGCAAAGCAATACTATAAAAAAGGCTGTGATTTAGGATATAAACTAAGCTGTTCTAATTTGAAAGATTTATAATAACAGCTTTAACATAGAGTGGAATCCTAGATTCTGCTCTATAAAAAAACTATTTATCCCTTATTGACAATTATAACACTCAATGCTTCTATCTATGGTCTCTTCTTTTACATCGGGGCTTTGACTTCTTAGATAATATGTCGATTTAAGCCCAAGCTTCCAAGCTAGCATATATATTTCATTTAGATATTTTCCACTTGCCCTATCTATCTCTACAAATATATTCACACTCTGCCCTTGGTCTATCCATTTTTGTCTAATGCTAGCTGCTTTGATAATATCTCTTTGATCCAAGCTATAAGCACTTACATAATAATTATATGTATCGACATTTAGATTTGGCACGACATTTGGAATCATTCCACTTAGATTCTCCTCTAGCCATTTTCTTTTGTATATCGGCTCTATTGTTTGTGTCGTGCCTACCAAAATAGAAATCGAGCTAGTTGGTGCAATCGCCATAAGATAGCCATTTCTTATGCCTTGTGAGAGGACTTTTTCTCTCAAACTATCCCAATCACATCCATTAAACAAATCTCTCTCTACAAGCTTCAAAGCCTCATTATTTGCCACATCAATAGGGAAGATTCCCTTACTCCAATTCGATCCTTGATAATCTGGATAGATTCCCTTTTCTTTTGCTAGATCGCTACTTGCATTGATTGCATTAAAGCTTATTAACTCCATAATCTTATCGATTTTTTGCAAATGTTCGCCACTTCCCCAAGCTATTTGTTCTTTTGCTAGCATTTCTGCTTCGCCCATAACGCCTAACCCAATGGCTCTATTTTTGATATTTGTGATTCTCACTTTTCTTGTTGGATAGAAATTTAGATCTATTACATTATCAAGCATTCTAATTGCGATAGGAACGACTCTTTCTATATCCTCTTTTGTGTTTATTTTGGATAGATTGATACTTGCTAGATTACAAACTGCACTCTCACCGCCACTTCCTTCTTTTTGCGCTATGAATATTTTTCTGCCATTGATAGAATCTAGCGAAGTAAGTTTATTTGCCTTTTTATCCAATCCGCTATCAAGCTTAATCACGCTATCTTCCTCAAAATACTCAAATCCCCCATCATCAAATTCTACTTTTATTTTGTAGTGGCTAGGGGAAGTGTTTTGAAATATCTCTGTGCAAAGATTCGAACTTCTTATGATTCCGCTATGATGATTTGGGTTTGTTTTGTTTGCATTATCTTTAAAGCAAAGAAACGGCAAGCCACTCTCAAAATAATTCGTTAGAATCTTTTTCCATAAATCTTTTGCGTTGATTATTTCTTTTTGTATATCTGCTCTATTTTCAAATTCTATATATTTTTCCTCAAATTCTTTTCCATATAATTCCGTAAGCTCGCTTGTGTCATATGGGTCAAACAAAGTCCATAATTCATTATTTTGCACCCTTTTCATAAACAAATCACAAATCCATAACGCTGGAAACAAATCGTGAGTCCTTCGCCTTTCTTCACCACTATTTTTTCTTAAATCGATGAAATTCATCACATCAATATGCCACACTTCCAAATATGCAGCAATAGCGCCTTTTCTCGTGCCAAGTTGATCGACTGCGACTGCTACATCATTTGTAATCTTTAAAAATGGTATCACGCCACCAGCGGCATTTTTGTGATTGTCTATATAGCTTCCAAGCCCGCGAATCTTGGATACATCATATCCTATTCCACCGCCATATTTGGATAATAACGCCATTTCTTTGTAGCTATCAAAGATTCCCTCTATATTATCTGGCATACTTCCTACATAACAACTAGATAATTGATGTCTAGGCGTCCTAGCATTTGATAGCGTAGGAGTGGCTACCATCACTTCGAATTTTGACAATGCGTCATAAAATTCTATGGCTTTTTGATTGCAATCATCTTCATTTTGAGCCAAAAACATAGCAATCGCCATAAACATTTGCTGCGGCAATTCTATGGGTTTTCCAGCCTTATCTTTTATCAAATATCTATCATATAGCGTTTTTATACCTAGATAATTAAACTGCAAATCTCGCTCGGTTTTTATGTGGCTATTTAATAATTCCAAATCGAATCTATCGCTAAATCCCTTTAGAATCTTGCCCTCATTCATACCTTTTTGCATATATTCTTTTAAATGCTTGTATCCAGTAAATCCACTTACTTTATGATACAAATCATACAAAAACAATCTAGCGGCGACATAAGTCCAATTTGGCGTATCTATATCGATTTTATCGGCGGCAGTTTTGATTAAGGTTTGTTGAATCTCTTCTGTGGTGATTCCATCTTTAAATAGAATCTTCGCATCGACTTCTAATTCACTTTGACTTACTCCAGATAAATCTTTTACCGCAGAGCTTGTGTATTTTTGTATTTTTGTTATATCTAAATCTTCGATTCTTCCATTTCGTTTTATTACTTTTAATCCACTCATTAATAACTCTATAAAAATAAATTTTAAAAGATGAAATTATAGAATTTTAAAGTTATAAAAAAATAAATTATTTTATGTGAGAATCTTTAATCTATTAAAGACGCAAGATTCTAGTCGCAAGATTGATATAAATTTTTGGGCTTAAAAGAATTAAGCCCATTTAAAAAATGCAAAGCGAGGCTTAAATTTTAAGCTTGTGTGTGTGTGGATTTGTGCCTCGTGGTGGCATTTTGTGTGGATTACCGCCACTTTTACCGCCAAGGTGCTTTAACTCGCCTTTTTCATCGATAGTATAAGCCTGTCCAAAGCCTTTTACAAAGCTACCTGTAGCGTATTCAAGCTTGATTAAATGAAAATCAAGCATATTTCTAATGATATTAATTCCGCCTGCCTTGCCATTGCGTTTTTCAAACTCATCAAAAGTCTTGTCAAATTCCGCGGCGCGTTCTATGAAATGCGCCTTAATCTTGTATCTAAGCCTTTTTCGCAAAATCACAGAAGCCGCTTTGCTTTCATCTTCAAGAAATAAAACTTCTACATTATTAGGATTTGTTTTTATGCTCTCATAATGATCGCTCACCTCACTAATATAAATAAAATCGCCCCAAGCGGTTTGAATAAGCGGTGCATAAGAACATTGCACTTCATTTTTCGCACTTAAAGTAGCTAGGCAAATCGAACCAAAACTAGCCTTAAATTCCTCAAGCTCTTTTTTTATCTTGGTGTAATCAGTCGTGCTTTTTACGCTTTTGCAAAGCTCGATAATGATGTCTTTTAGGGCATCTTCGCTGCTTGCTTTTATGGGAAATGGCACACGCACGGATTTTGAATCATCATAAGCAATGTCAAGCCCCTCTAAATCGACTTTGATTAACTCTACTTTGCTTACATTTTCTACTGCGCCAAATTTTTTTACAAGGTCGATTAGATTCTCCTTGTGATGTTCGTTCATATGTGTGATAATCGTTTGAATACTCATATTTTCTCCTTTAATTTTTAGTTAAAAAATGGTAGCTAGTCCTAATTTAACTTCTGCTTAAAAAACTACCTTTAAACAAAATCATTTGCATATTTTTTAAGTGAAGGCAGCCTCCACTTGTGATTATACTAACTCTCACCTATCATTCGTTTTAAAAGTTTGTTTGCTTTCGTGTCTTTTGCCTTTATCGTGCTATTAAAAATCAAATTTACATATTTTTCATATTCTTCTTGCGAGTTTATGGCATTTTCATCATTTGGAGTGAGTTTTGTGTAAGTGCCATTTTCTTGCAATTCGTGGGCTTGGAGATTGTCCTCTAATTGTAATTTTAATATCCCAAATAATTTATCGGCAATATTTTTATTTGTAATTGGCGTCATTATCTCCACTCTTTTTTCTAGGTTTCTAGGCATTAAATCCGCGCTTGCAAAATATATTTGTGGATTGCTATGTTTAAAATAATAGATTCTAGCGTGTTCTAGGTATTTTCCTATGATTGAAATCACTCTTATATTTTCGCTAATGCCTGATACTTTTGGCTTTAAACAGCATATGCCGCGAATAATCATATCGATTTTAACGCCCGCTTTGCTTGCATTATAAAGGGCTTCTATTACATCTACATCAACGATAGAATTAGCTTTTAATACGATATAACCATCTTTTCCGTGTTTCATTTCATCTTTGATTAATTGTAAGATTTTTGGCTTTATTTGCGTTGGTGCGACAAGTATAGAATCTAGCTTGCATTGTTGCGCATATCCAGTAGAGAGTGTGTGAAAGAATTTTACCGCGTCATTTGCAATGCCCTCATTTGAAGTAAAATAGCTAATATCCGTATAGATTTTTGCGGTTGCTGGATTGTAATTGCCAGTTGAGAGATGGACATATTTTTTAAATTCATTTCCTACTTTTTTGATTACTAATGCTATTTTTGCGTGAACTTTAAGCCCCGGGATTCCATAAATCACGTGTGCTCCAGCGGCTTCTAGCGCTTTTGCCCAGTATAGATTATTTTCTTCATCAAATCTTGCTTTCAATTCGACTAATGCCGTTACTTGCTTGTTGTTTTCTGCAGCTTCGCTTAGCGCTTTTATGATAGGAGAATTTTTTCCCGCACGATAAAGCGTCATTCGTATAGCATATACATCGGGATCTTTTGCGGCACTAGAGATAAAATTCACTATCGGGTCAAAACTTTCATATGGGTGAAATAATGCTATATCATTATTATCGATTGTGTGAAAAATATCTGCACTATTATTTAGTGGTGGCAAGATTTTTGCACTAAATGCAGGAAGTGTAAGATGTGCAAATTTCTTTGCACCGATGATTTGCCACAATGTGCCTAGATTTAGCGGGATTTCATATTCGTATATATCCTCGCTTTGAATCTTTATGTGATTTGTGATGAATTCAAGCAAACTAGAATCCTCATTTTTTCCAATTTCAAGGCGGACGATTTCGCCTTTTTTCCTTGCTTTTAAGCCCTCTGCCATAATCTCCATAAAATCATCGGCTTCTTCTTCTTCTATCTCCATATCCGCATTTCTTGTGATTCTAAATGGCGTATGCGATATGACTTCACAACCCTCAAAAACTTCGCCTATAAATTCCCCAACAACATTTTCAATAGGCACATATACGCCCTCATCAGCTTCTATAAATCTAGGCAACATTCTACTAATTCTAACCATTCCAAATTTGATTTTGTTTGTAGAATCTTTTAGTTTGATTGCCATAGCAAATGATAGATTGTTTAGGTGTGGAAATGGATGCGTAGAATCTACGATTATTGGCACTATCACGGGATACAAAGATGAATGAAATAATTCTTTTAGATATTTTTTTTGCTCCGCTTTTAGTTCGCTAAATTTTTTAAAACTCAAATTTTCTTTTGCCAAAGCATTATTGATTTCACCAAATACTTTTTGTAATTCTGCTTGTTCGTTGTGTATGTATTTTCTAATTTTAGTTAGCTGTTGCAATGGCGTTAGCTTATCGGCACTATATTCGGTGATTCCCGCTAGAAATAATCTTTTTAATCCAGCCACTCTAACCATATAAAATTCATCTAAATTCGTCCCATATATCGCAATAAACTTCAATCGCTCAAGCAATGGAATCTTCGTATTTTTCGCTTCATTAAGCACTCTAGTATTAAATGTAAGCCACGATAATTCTCGATTGAAAAATAATTTTTCTGTTTTCATTGTTCCTCCAAAATAAAATTTTAAATTTTATATCATATATTTATTTATTTTTGTATTGTTTTTCTATCAAATTACATAACATATCGATTAAATCAGAGATTTCATTATTTATGCGCTTTTTGTATAGAATCTTATTTACATAATAATAAAACATCATCGTTGTATCCAAAAAATCAATCAATATCGTTAGTTTTTTATCTACTTTGATGTCATTATATTTTAGCGCTTGAAGTAAAAGCGATTTTCTATCATTTCTAACTTTTGTATATATTTTTTTTGTATTTTGTAATTTTGCTTTATCCGTGTATTCTTTAAAAAATAGATTCACATAAAGGCTTTCGATATTTTTCAATTTATCATCTTCTTCTATGATGAATGGCTCAAATAATAGATTGAATTGTTCTTTTAGATTATTTAGTTTTTTTATATTTTGTTTAAATTCTTGGGTATGTTTTGTTATCAATGGATTGATTGTTTGAAACAACAAATCATCTTTGCTTTTAAAATGATAATAAAAACTTCCCTTTGAGATTCCCAAATGTTTTAAAATCGCATTTAGCGTTAGATTCTCTATTTCTTGGTTTTCTTGATTTAATAAATCTATCGTTTTTTTAATAATTTCATCTTTTTTCATATTTATACCTTTATTGATAATTGTATTATAAATATTTTTCTATAAATTTTGTTAATTTATGTTGTTGTAAGCATTTTGAAGTTATTTTACACTACATTTTTAAATGTCGTTGCGGGATTCTAAGGGATTTTTAAATGGCGTGCCCAGAGGGATTCAAACCCCCGACCTACAGGACCGCAACCTGTTGCTCTATTCTGCTGAGCTATGGGCACAAATTTTAAAGATGG
>X235_Pygmy_Slow_Loris__coassemble_15_pt1 | contig 33930 bp, 35 predicted proteins | sample X235_Pygmy_Slow_Loris__metabat2_high_PE_008 | metagenome-assembled genome bin X235_Pygmy_Slow_Loris
AAAGAAAGGCCAAAAAAATGCTAGATTCTACCAAAAATGGCGGAAAAGATGGCGATATGGTGGTTTTAAATATCATTGATGAAAACAACAAAATAGGCGGGGTTGAAAATGAAATTACGATTTTAAGCAACAATCACAAAGAAAGATTCCACAAGCAAGACAAGCTAACTTTAAGCTTTGAAATCGCCAAAGCGATTAAGAAAAATATGAAAGAATAATTATGAAATATCGATTTTATGCTATTATTAAGCTTTTTTGAAAGGATATATTATGCAAGAACTTAGCCAAAAAACAAAATATTTCACAAACTCTATCATTCGCTCAATGACACGCACTTGTGAAAAATACAATGCAATCAATCTCTCTCAAGGTTTCCCAGATTTTGACCCGCCATTAGCACTAAAAGAAGCACTCTCTTGTGTGGCGATGAGTTCTACTCATCAATATGCAATCACTTCTGGCGCACAGGATTTTAGAGAAGCACTAGCACGCAAACTTAGCCATTTTATGGGGATTGAAATAAATGCAAATGAAAATATCATTACTACTTGTGGAAGCACTGAAGCAATGATTGCAACAATGCTTAGTATCATCAATGAGGGCGATAAGGTTGCGATTTTTTCGCCTTTTTATGAAAATTATGGTGCAGATACGATTTTAAGCGGAGCTGTGCCGATATTTGTCCCGCTAAATCCGCCAGAATTTAATTTTGATGCAAATTTACTCGAAGATGCTTTCAAACAAGGCGCAAAGGCTTTGATATTGTGTAATCCTAGCAATCCTTGTGGCAAGGTTTTTACTCGCAATGAATTAGAACAAATCGCCACTTTGGCTAAAAAATATGATGCTTTTATAATCACTGATGAAGTCTATGAACATATCGTATTTGCGCCCTTTAAACACGAATATATGGCAAGCTTGCCAAATATGTTTGAACGCACGATTAGTTGCTCTAGCCTCTCAAAAACCTATTCTATCACGGGTTGGCGACTTGGTTATTTGGTAGCTAACAAAGAAATCACATCTAGGGCGCATAAAGTGCACGATTTTTTAACCATAGGTGCAGCTGCTCCACTTCAAGCTGCGGCAATAACTGCACTAAATTTTGCCCCAAGTTATTATGATGATTTGCGTGCAAAATATACCTTGATGAGAGATACTTTTATAAGCGGACTTGAACGCCTTGATATAGTGCATACCAAGCCACAAGGGGCGTATTTTGTGCTAGTTGATATTAGTGAGTTTGGTTATGAAAGTGATGTAGAATTTTGTGAGAAACTCGCCAAAGAAGTGGGCGTTGGTGCGGTGCCGGGATCTAGCTTTTTTAAAGATGGCACAAATAAATATATTCGCTTTCATTTTGCAAAAAAGGTTGAAACACTAAATGAGGCTTTAAATCGCTTGGAAAAAATGAAAGAAAAAATGAGAAAATAAATAATCACCATCAAAAAAATCCTAGAATCAAATATAAAAAAGTTAGATGGATATGAAAAATTTGATGAGATTTTTATACTATGTGATGAAAATATAGAAATATTATTTGATTTATATGATGAAAATATCTTGGATATAGAAATATAAAATTTTTAAACAAAAAGTAAATATATTAGGATACAATACGATAATTTTAAAAAAATTTACAAAATGGGAAAATGCAATGATAAAAAGGCACGGATTTTCGATGATTGAATTAGTATTTGTGATAGTGATACTTGGAGCATTAGCGGGAACTGCGACAACTTGGCTATTACAAACAAGAATGGATTCTCAAGTAGCGATGACTAGAAGCGATATTGCCACATTACTAAAACAAGTTCCAGCAAGGGTTATTGCAGAAAATGTCGCTATCACAAATACGCCGCCAGATGGCTATAATACTTGGGGCGATTGGCTTATGGATACGCCATCACTTGATAAAAGCAAATGGCAACCTACTCAAAATGGATTACTTGCTATTTCTTTTCTTGAAACAAATCAACAAAACAACACAATCATCACTTGCCCGGGAAATTATATCTTTTTGGATTTAGCGACTGGAAAATTGCATTTTAACCCGGCAATGATTAGCAAAAATATTACATTTTGTAGATTACTTGCAGAGAGTTATAGCACTGGCTCAAATCGCGAAATAGACCTTACAACAAGTAACAAAACGATATTTTAAGAGAATCTATATTCTTTATAAATACTAGGCAGTAGATAATCGTTTATATCGATTAAATCTTTGTAGATTCCATTATCATAGCCTATTTTAAACAACGCATTTAAGGCTTGCAATTGAATCTCGCTTAATTTTATAGAATCCTTATTTGCATACATATTTAGATATGTATCAAGTTCATTTTTATTTACCCTTACTTTATTTTCAAGCATATTAGATAGTATTTTTTTGTTATTTACGGCGACTTTTACTGCATTTCCTAGAATCTCTTCTATTTCTATTGCGCGAAGAATGGGGATTGAGCGAGATATTGCCATACCGCCAAGTGGAAGCGGCAAAGAATCTTTTATAAAATCTATCCAAATATCCCATAAATGCGCCTCAACTACCAGCGAGCTATCAAAATTTAGTATCGATTCGTGTATCAATACACCCGCATCAACTTCGCCATTTAATACACTTTGTTCTATTTCCAAAAAATTTTTATAGATAATTTTTGCATTTTTGTATTTCATCTTAAAAATCATCGCATTTGTCGTCCATTTGCCACTTAATGCGACTTTGAAATTATTTTTTAGAATCTTATTTTTCTTTTTGATTAATTTTGGTCCATAACCATTTCCAAAAGACATCGCCGTATTTAACAAGGCATAATTATTGCGGATATACGGATACAAACCAAAAGATATAGCAGAAATTAGATATTTAGAATCTAGTGCGCCCAAGTTTAGGCTTTCTATATCAAGGGCGAGATTAGCAAATTTGATTTTTTTTCCCCCAACCCAACCAAAATAAATCGCATAATACATAAAAATATCATCTGCATCGGGAGAATGTGCAACAATAATTTTACTCATCACAAACACCTTTTTTACTTCAAATTCAAATTAATTTTAACCAAAAAATAGATAGAATCTACAATTATTTTTTAATTTTAGGAGTAAAAATATATGGCTAATAACGAAAAACTAAAAGCCGTTGAATTGGCGTTAAAACAAGTTGATAAGGCTTTTGGTAAAGGCGCTTTGATACGACTTGGGGATAAACAAAAAGAAAAAATCGAATGTATTTCAACAGGCTCTCTTGGGCTTGATTTGGCACTTGGGATTGGCGGAATCCCAAAGGGCAGAATCATAGAAATATATGGACCAGAATCTAGCGGCAAAACAACACTAAGCTTACAAATCGCGGCAGAATGCCAAAAACAAGGCGGAATCTGCGCATTTATCGATGCCGAACACGCGCTTGATGTTTATTATGCAAAAAAATTAGGCGTGGATGTAGAAAATCTCTATGTATCGCAACCAGATTATGGCGAACAAGCATTAGAAATACTAGAGACGCTAACTAGAAGTGGCGGAATAGATTTGATTATCGTGGATTCTGTGGCAGCACTTACTCCAAAAGCAGAAATTGACGGCGATATGGGCGATACTCACGTAGGACTTCAAGCAAGGCTTATGAGTCAGGCTCTAAGAAAGATTACAGGCGTTATTCACAGAATGAATACAACCCTTATTTTTATCAATCAAATAAGAATGAAAATAGGCAATATCGGCTATGGCAATCCAGAAACAACAACGGGCGGAAATGCTTTGAAATTCTATTCAAGCGTGAGGATTGATGTTAGGCGCATAAAAACACTAAAGGTAAATGAACAAGCCATAGGAAACACGGTGCGCGCAAAAGTCGTAAAAAACAAAGTCGCTCCGCCATTTAGGGAAGCGGAATTTGATATTATGTTTGGTGAGGGTATCTCAAAGCTAGGGGAATTGATAGATTATGGCGTAAAACTTGATATTATCGATAAAAGTGGCGCTTGGTTTAGCTACAAAGACAAGAAAATGGGGCAAGGCAAGGAAAATTCCAAGATTTTCTTAAGCGAAAATGCGGATATTGCAAAAGAAATTGAAAATAAAATAAAAGAGCAAATCGGTGCAAATGACGAGATTATGGAATTTATAGATGATGAAAATGACGAATCAAAGGATAATTAATGATTTATATTGATGATATTTTTGCTGATGAAGTAATAGATAGCAGAGGGAATCCTACAATTAGAGCGACAATCGCCCTAAACAATGGTATAACTTGCAATGCAATCGTGCCAAGTGGCGCATCTACGGGAAAAAGAGAGGCATTAGAATTAAGAGATGGCGATAAGAGCAGATTCTTAGGCAAAGGCGTGTTAAATGCTTGCAAGAATGTAAATACGATTATCGCAGAAAAAATCATTGGATTATCGCCATTTAATCAAAGTGAAATTGATTATATGATGAAAAATTTAGATGGCAGTGATAATTATTCAAATCTTGGTGCAAATGCCGTGCTTGGCGTATCTATGGCTATCACAAAAGCAGCAGCGTATGCGCTAGAGATTCCATTGTATCGATATATCGGCGGAGTAAATGCAAATATACTTCCCGTGCCAATGCTAAATATCATCAATGGCGGAAGTCACGCCGATAACACGGTGGATTTTCAAGAATATATGATTATGCCGCTTGGATTTGAATCTTTTAGGGACGCATTAAAGGCAAGTGCGGAAGTTTATGGACATCTAAAAAATATATTAAAAGAAAGCGGGCATATAACAAGCATAGGCGATGAGGGCGGATTTGCCCCGAATCTAAAAAATAATGAAGAGCCAATTGAAGTAATATTAAAAGCCATAAAAAAGGCTGGATACAAAGATGGAGAGCAAATTGCAATCGCCCTTGATGTAGCAAGTAGCGAATTTGTAAATGACAAAAAAGAATATTTTTTAAGTAGCGAAAATAGGACGCTAGATTCAAAGGAATTAGTGAGTTATTATGAGAATCTATGCGCAAAATATCCTATCGTATCTATTGAAGATGGATTAAGCGAAGATGATTGGGAGGGTTGGAAATATCTAACAGAAAAATTAGGAAATAAGATTCAGCTTGTAGGCGATGATTTGTTTGTTACAAATGAAAAAATTATCAACGAGGGAATAGATAAAAATATCGCAAATGCGGTATTAATCAAGCCAAATCAAATTGGTTCAATCACGCAAACTATGCAAGCCGTGCGACTTGCGCAAAGAAATAAATATAAATGCATTATGAGTCATCGAAGTGGCGAGAGTGAGGATACATTCATCGCTGATTTTGCAGTTGGGTTAAATACAGGTGAAATAAAAACAGGCAGCACCGCAAGAAGTGAGAGAATCGCAAAATATAATAGATTATTAGAAATAGAAAATGAACTTGATTATAGTGAATATTTGGGTTGGAGATTGTTTAAAAAATAATGCCAAAAGTATTTAATGAAAAAATAAGCATCATTAGCAAGATAAGATTATACAAGCCCTATATTATTGCGATTCTCGTTTTGATAGGGATTTTTATCTATATTTTTATTTTGCTTTTTGGGAATAAATCATTATTTGCGTTGTTGGAATTGCAAGAAGAGCAAAAAGAATTGCAAGAAAGCGTGAAATTCTATCAAAAGCAAAATGCTTATTTGCAAAAAGAAATCTTTGAAATTGCTGGAGAATAGATTGAAAAAAGGTGTTTTATTATTTATATTTGCAGGCATTTTATTTGGTAGAGAGAATCCATTTGATCCAATTGTAGAGCCAAAAGATTCTATTCGTCCATATTATGGCGAGACAAGCGTATTTGACAAGGCACAAATCACTCTACCTAGCAGTGCAAGATTGATAAAAAATATAGAAATCACATACCAAAATATCGATGGTTCAATCGAAAAAAAAAATATTGATGTAAGCGGTAGAATCGACTGGAGAATGCCGCTTACCATATCACAAATCTTGCAAGAAAACACAGATAAAATCACAAAAACGCAAGATATAACCATAGAAAATAATCAATTATCCCTAAAATACGAGGGAAAACTCCTTAGAGATTTTATTATGAAAGAGCCAGATAGAATCGTGCTTGATTTTGATAAAAATCTAAAACACTACAAAACAAATAAAATAATCCTAAACAAACCATATTTCAAAGCAATCAAATATGGCTTGCACGATCATTTTTTGCGAATCGTTGTTGAGCTTGATGGGAGCTATATTTACCATATCAAACAAATGCAAAATGGAATCATATTAAATGTGCAGTAATGTCATTCTTATCGGTTTTATGGGAAGTGGAAAAACGACCATAGGACGAAAACTAGCACAGAGATTAGATGAGATTCTAATTGATACGGATAATATAATCGAGAGCAATTATGGAATGAAAATTTGTAATTTTTTTAACAATTTTGGTGAAGAAAAATTTAGAGAAGTAGAAAAAAATCTCTGCATTTGGTGCGAAAAAAATTTGAATAATGCCATTATTGCCACAGGTGGCGGAATGCCAACGATATATAATATGAAAAAATTAGGCAAGGTTATTTTCTTGGATACGCCATTTAATGAAATAAAAAATAGAATCCTAAATGATGAAATAGAAAATAGACCGATGATAAAAGATTTAGAAAACACGAAAATGCTATATAATAAAAGATTTAAAATCTATCAAAATATGGCGGATTTTAGCGTCAATACTTTGGATTCTAAAGAAAATATAGTAGAAAAAATTTATCACTATTTGAGGGGTTAAGATTGAGAGCGATTTTAAGCGTAAGCGATAAAACAAATATAGATTTTTTTGCAAAAGAATTAATATCTCTTGGATATGAGATTCTAAGCACAGGCGGGACTTTGTCGTATTTAAAACAACATAATATAAACGCAATTGATATTAGCAAATACACAGATTCTAAGGAATTATTTTCTGGACGAGTAAAGACCTTGCACCCAAAGATTCACGGCGGGATTTTGTTTAGGCGCGATAATGATGATGATATAAAAAGTGCGGAAGATAGCGGGATTCTAGCTATCGATCTAGTATGCGTGAATCTATATCCATTCAAAGCCACTACAAAAAAAAGCGATGATTTTGATGAGATTGTAGAAAATATCGATATTGGAGGACCAAGCCTTATTCGCGCGGCGGCAAAAAACTATAAAAGCGTGCTTGTGGTGGTGGATTTTAATGATTATGAAAAAATCATTTTAAACATAAAAGAAAAAAAAGATTCCATTGATTTTAGAAAAGAATTGATGATAAAGGCATTTTCTCACACCGCAGAATATGATTCTTTTATCGCAAATTATATGAATGAACGATTTAATGGCGGTTTTGGGGAATATAAATTCATCATTGGTAAAAAATATATAAACACAAAATATGGCGAGAATCCGCACCAAAAAGGCGCTTTGTATGAGTTTGATGATGCTTGGAGTAAAAATTTTCATATTTTAAAAGGCGAGAGTAGTTTTAATAATTTTTTGGATATTAATGCCGCAAAAAAAATAGTCTATAGTTTTGATAAAAACGCAATTTGTATCGTAAAGCACGGGAATCCTTGCGGATTTGCAATCAAAGAAAATCTAATAGAATCTTACAAAGCCGCATTGAAATGCGATCATTTATCGGCTTATGGTGGCGTGATTGCAATAAATGGGAATCTTGATGTAAATCTAGCAAATCTTATTAATGAGACTTTTTTTGAGGCAGTTATCGCAGATAAAATCACAAAAGACGCGCTAGAAGTTTTCAAAAACAAAAAGCGAGTGAGATTGTTTGAGTTGGATTATATCAAGCCAGATAAATTTGATTTTAGGCATATAAATGGCGGATTCTTACTCCAAGAACAAGATGAAATATTTAATAGCGAAGTGCTAGATTCTAAGCAAATGGGAAAAGTGCGCGCAAATAAAAATGAAATGCAAGATTTGCTTATTGCTTATAAATTAGCAGCCCTTACAAAATCAAATTGCATTACTTATGTCAAAGATTGCGCGCTTGTAGGCATTGGAATGGGGCTTACAAGCAGGGTTGATGCAAGCAAAATCGCCTCTTTAAAAGCAAAAGAAATGGGGCTTAGTTTGGTTGGCTCAAGCTTGGCTAGCGAGGCTTTTTTTCCTTTCAAAGATAGCATTGATTTAGCAAGTGAATTTGGCGTAAAAGCCATCATTGAACCAGGCGGAAGCATAAGAGATAATGAAGTAATAGAAGCAGCAAACAAACATCATATCGCGCTATATTTTAGTGGCAAAAGACATTTCTTGCATTAAGAAAAAATATGGATAATATTAGAAATTTTTCAATCATCGCTCACATAGACCACGGAAAAAGCACGCTTGCTGATAGATTGATCCAAGAATGCGGCGCGATTGAAAGTAGAGAAATGAGTGCTCAAATTATGGATACGATGGATATAGAAAAAGAAAGGGGAATTACCATAAAAGCCCAGAGTGTGAGATTAAATTACACACTTGAAAATAAAGAATATATTTTAAATTTGATTGATACGCCCGGACACGTTGATTTTAGCTATGAAGTATCTAGGTCGCTTAGCTCGTGTGAAGGGGCTTTGCTTGTTGTTGATGCAAGTCAGGGCGTAGAAGCCCAAACAATAGCAAATGTTTATATAGCCTTAGAAAATAATCTTGAAATTATTCCCGTGATAAACAAAATCGATCTAAGTGCCGCAAATCCACAAAAGGTAAAAGAAGAGATAGAAAATACCATAGGGCTTAGTTGCAAGAATGCGCTAGAAGTATCTGCAAAAAGTGGAAAAGGTATAAAAGAATTATTAGAAATGATTATTTATACCATACCGCCGCCAAATGGAGATAAAAATGGCAAATTAAAAGCATTGATATATGATTCTTGGTTTGATAATTATTTGGGCGCTTTGGCGTTAGTTAGAGTGATTGATGGAAATATAAATATCGATGATGAGATTCTAGTGATGAATACAAATAAAAGCCACAAAGTCCTAAATCTTATGTATCCTCATCCACTCTACCCTAAAAAAACAAATACGATTAAATGCGGTGAGATTGGCATTGTGTGCCTTGGATTAAAGCAAGCAAATGATATTGCTGTGGGCGATACAATGACACACAAAAACAATAAAGCAGATAGTGCAATAAGCGGTTTTAAAGAGGCAAAGCCATTTGTGTTTGCGGGAATCTACCCTATACAAACGGACAAATTCGAGGATTTGCGCGATGCGTTAAATAAATTGCAATTAAATGATTCATCGCTTATTTTTGAGCCAGAAACTTCAATAGCGCTTGGATTTGGATTTCGCGTTGGATTCTTGGGGCTTTTGCATATGGAAGTGATAAAAGAGCGCCTTGAGAGAGAATTTGACCTAGATTTGATTGCCACAGCGCCAACCGTGCTTTATCATATCTATCTTACAGATGGAAAAATATTGCAAGTGCAAAATCCTGCGCAGTTGCCAAGTGAGCAAAAAATATCTCGCATAGAAGAACCATATGTAAAAGCCACAATCATCACGCCAAGCGAGTTTTTAGGCAATGTGATAAAACTAGTCCAAAATAGACGCGCAATCCAAGAAAAAATGGAATATATCACCGAAGATAGAGTGCTATTATCCTATCAAATCCCTACAAATGAAATTATTATGGATTTCTATGATAAATTAAAATCATCTACAAAGGGATATGCAAGCTTTGATTATGAGCCGATAGGCTACAAAGAAGGGGATTTAATCAAGCTTGATATAAAAGTCGCAGGAGAAGTAGTCGATGCGCTAAGCATTATCGTAAGTCGTCAAAAAGCTTATGAGAGAGGCAAGAATCTAGTAAGCACGATGAAAGAAATCATACCTCGCCAGCTTTTTGAAGTGGCGATTCAAGCTAGCATTGGCAATAAAGTCATAGCAAGAGAAAATATAAAATCAATGGGAAAAAATGTTACAGCTAAATGTTATGGCGGCGATATAACAAGAAAACGAAAATTGCTTGAAAAACAAAAAGAGGGCAAAAAGCGCCTAAAATCCATAGGAAAAGTAGAACTTCCACAAGATGCATTTCTTGCGGTATTAAAGATAGATTAGATTCTATTGTGTATAATAAACCCATTTTATAAAAGGATAAAAATGTTTGATTATGGTATTAATTTTTGGGCTAGAGATGATTTTATTATAGAAGATGGAAAGGTAAAATTAGGGGCAAATCCAAAAATTGCAATCATTGATATTGTAAATAAAGCAAGAGAAAATGGCTATAAAGGTCCGTTGCTTATGAGATTCCCGCATCTCATACAAAAACAATTAGATAAATTATTTGATTCATTTCATTCATCAATCAAGCAATACAAATACAAAGGCAAGTTTAAGGCTGTATTTCCGCTAAAAGTCAATCAATTTCCAAATTTTATTTTGCCACTTGTAGAATCATCGCAAGACAAGGATTATGGGCTAGAGGCTGGAAGTAAGGCGGAGTTGATTGTCGCTATGGCTTATACAAATCTAGATTCTCCAATAACGGTGAATGGCTTTAAAGATAAAGAAATGATTAATCTAGGATTTATCGCCTCAAATATGGGACATAATGTAACACTCACAATAGAGGGCTTGAATGAATTAGAAACGATTATAGAAGTGGCAAAAGAGATGAATCCACCTTATCCAAATATAGGGCTTAGAATACGATTGCATTCTATGGGAAGCGGAATCTGGGCAAAAAGTGGCGGAATCAATTCAAAATTTGGGCTTACTTCAAATGAATTATTAGAAGCTATCAATCTCCTCAAAGATTCTAATCTAATCTCGCAATTTACGATGATTCACTTTCACATAGGAAGTCAAATAAGCGATATATCACCGCTAAAAAAAGCACTTAGAGAGGCTGGAAATATTTATGCAGAGCTTAGAAAAATGGGTTGTGAGAATCTTAGTATCGTAAATATTGGTGGCGGACTTGCGGTAGAATACACGCAACACGCAGGATTTAACAACAAAAATTATACTTTGGCGGAATTTAGCGCAGATGTGGTATTTGGATTAAAAGAAATTGCAAAAAACAAAAAAGAAAAAGAGCCAGATATTTTTATTGAAAGCGGTAGATTTATCGCCGCATCGCACGCTGTGTTGATTGCGCCTGTGTTAGAGTTGTTTTCACAAGAATATGATGAAGAATCTTTGCGCCTAAAAGACAAAAATCCCTTGTTGATAGAGGAATTATTAGATTTATACAAAAATATCAATGAGCGCTACGCGATAGAATATCTCCACGATAGCCTCGATCATATGGAATCCTTGCTTACTTTGTTTGAACTTGGATATATCGATTTGCAAGATAGAAGCAATTCGGAGGTTTTGGTAAATTTGATTATAAAAAAAGTGATTGAGACACTAAAACACAAAAATCACAATGAAATCATACGAATCCAAGAGCAGATTCAAGAGCGATATTTGCTAAATTGTAGCTTTTTTCAAAGCCTGCCAGATTATTGGGGATTGTCGCAAAGATTCCCTGTAATGCCGCTAGATAAGCTAAATATCCGCCCTACAAGAAGTGCTAGCCTTTGGGATATTACTTGCGATAGCGATGGAGAGATTAGCTTTAATAAAAATATGCCATTATTTTTGCACGATGTGGATATAAAAAAAGAGGATTATTTTCTAGGATTCTTTCTTATTGGGGCTTACCAAGAAGTGCTTGGAATGAAACACAATCTTTTCACGCACCCAACGGAATTTAGCGTCATTTTTGATGAAGACGAACATTGTGGATACAAAATCGAGAATCTACTTGAAGCGCAAAATATTTTAGATGTGCTAGATGATTTGGATTATGATACAAAAGATATTGAACGGCGATTAAAACAAAGGATCGATGAGGCGGAGAATCTAGATATTGAGAGCAAAAAAGAAGTCTTAGGACAACTTTATATAATGCTTAGTGAAAATGGCTACCTAAGGACGATAAGAAAGAATCCTTAAAAATATTAGAGGAAAAAATATGGGAATCTTTAAAGACATAAAAGAAGATTTTTCAATAGTTAGAAAAAAAGACCCCGCGATAAAATCAAATATCGAATTGTTTTTTAATTATCCCGGGCTTATTGCAATCATTCATTATAGAATCGCGCATAGATTATACAAAAAAAATTTCAAGGTCCTAGCGCGAATTATTATGGGCTTTACGCAGTTTATCACACATATCGATATTCACCCCGCTTGCGTTATAGGAAAGAGAATCTTTATTGACCACGGAATAGGCATTGTTATCGGTGAGACGGCGATTTTGGAGGATAATATCACTATTTATCAAGGCGTTACGCTAGGTGGCGTTACGCTAGAAAAAACAAAGCGCCACCCAACGATAAAAAGTGGCGTAACAATCGGTGCTGGGGCAAAAATACTAGGAAATATTGTTGTTGGGGAAAATGTCAAAATCGGCGCAAATTCCGTTGTAATTAGCGATGTGCCAGATAACGCCACCGCAGTTGGGATTCCCGCAAGAATCATACAAAAAGGCAGGATCAAAGATACGCTTGCAATGGATAAGATTCCAGATATTGATAAGCAATTATTTAATTATATGTTCCGCAAGATTCAGATTCTAGAATCTCGAGTTGATTGCGATGGTTGCAAGCAAAAATTACAAGATTTAGATGAATTATACGACCATTTCATCAAATCCACAAAGGATTAATCAAAAATATCTTCTATAAAATATCTTGGGCGAGCCTTGCTTTCTTTGTAAATCTTGCCTATGTATTCGCCTAAGATTCCAAGTCCAAGTATTTGCACGCCACCCAAAAAATACATAGGCACGACCATAGAAGTCCAACCGCTAATTGTTCCACCCAAAAAATAAACAATAAGCGCCCAGATTCCAAAAAATAGCGATGCAAGCGATATAAAAGCCCCAAGAATGCTTAAGATTCTAAGTGGTTGAATACTAAAACTCGTGATTCCATCAAGCGCAAAACTAAGCATTTTAAAAAATGGATATTTGCTTTTCCCTGCCACTCTTGCGTGTCGTTTATAAAAAATATGACAAGATTTATAGCCAAGAAGTGGAATAATGCCGCGAAGAAATAAATTGACCTCGTGAAAAGATAAAAGCGATTTGATTGCGCGATTTGACAAAGCACGATAATCGGCGTGATTTTTGATGATTTTTACGCCCAAAAATTGCATCAAATTATAAAAACTTATCGCACTAAATCGTTTAAAAAAACGATCGCTACTTCTATCATCTCTCACGCCATAAACCACTTCATAGCCGTCTTTAAATCGCTCGACCATAGAATCTATCGCATTTATATCATCTTGCAAATCACAATCCAAGCTAATAGCCAAATCGCATTTATCAAGGCTATATTCAAGCCCTGCTATAAGTGCGTTTTGATGTCCGCAATTGCGACTTAGATTGATGATTGTGATATTATTATTTTTGAGTGATTTTAGAATCTCTAGCGTTTTATCTTTTGAGCCATCATTGATAAAAACAATCTTGCTTTTTGGGCTAATATGTTTATTTTTGATTAAATCTTGTAGTTTTGCATTAATGGATTCTACGCTTAGATTGATGATTTCTTCTTCGTTATAACAAGGCACGATGAGAAAAAGAATTGTTTCTTGCATTTTAAAATGACCTTTGAATGATTTAAATTTCACAAAAATTTTAACAAAAAATTTCACAAAAATTTCACATTGTTTATATTAAGATAACGGACTTTTTTAATAAAGGCAAATGTAGATGAAAATTTTTTATATGATTTTACTAGCATTGTTTTTTACTTCTTGTGCAGTGCCATACACGCAAGAAGCATTAAATGATGATTTCAAGCTTGATAATTTCAAAAACAATTATGATTTAAGCAATGAAAAAACGGATTCTTTATTTGATATTTTTGATGATGAGGAATTAAAAAAATTAATCAATATGGCATTAGCAAATAATAGCGATATTTTTATATACGATAGCAGGGTAAAAATCGCCGAATCTAGAGTAAAAATCGCAATCTCAAATCTAATGCCAGAAGTAAGCGGAAATGTTGGATATAGTTTTGATGGAGATTCTAGTGTTAATACGAGTTTGATGGCTTCTTGGGAGCTTGATTTGTTTGGGAAAAATATCAATTCCAAAAACGCTTATGAGGAGCAACTCAATATGGCAAGCGAGAATTTGGATTTTTTCAAAATCTCTTTGGTTAGCGATATAGCGCTTGCATATTTTAATCTCAAATATTTACAAAATGATATTTTGCTTACACAAGAGAGAATCACAAACTACAAAGAATTAGTAAGCGTGATGAATATTATGTATGAAAGCGGATTTATTAATTTTAGTGATTTTATGGAAAACAAGGCATTATTACAAAGCGAAGAGCAGAATCTAAACACACTTTTAAACAATCTTGAGAGTAAAAAAAATGAAATAAGAGTGTTAATCAACAATCAAGATTATGCATTTAGCGAAGATTCTAATTATAAATTTGATATTCCAAAGTTTTATGTCAATTTAGACAATAGCGCGGATATTATTTTAAATCGCCCCGATATAAAATCACAAATATCAAATCTAAATGCCGCAATACACAATCTAAACTCCACTAAAGCAAGTGCATATCCAAGCATACAAATAAGCGGCTCGCTTAGCAAGGCATTATTATCGCCTAGCGGAATCACGGATTTGGCGTATCAAATATTAAGCTCGCTTACGCTGCCATTATTTTCAAGAATGGAAATCTATGAAAATATCAAAATTAGCGATTATACGAGGCTTGAGGCTTATTATACTTTGCAAAAAGCGATATATACCGCATTAAATGAAGTAGAAAATGCGATATACGCCCTAAACACGAATAAAAACACACTAAATACAAGCTTGCAAATGTTAGAGGATAATGAGGAAATCCTAAGCACGCTAAAGCAAAGCTATGCGCTTGGATTGATTGATTTTAGCGAATATATACAAGCTATAAATAGCCATTTGGCGATGATAAAAAACAATAATGCCTCATATTTTAATACCATTAGCGCGACAATCTATCTATACCGCTCTATTGGCGGAAATAAAAATGATATAAAGGACGAATTATGAATGAAATTTACAACAACATAAAAAAACAAAAAACATCTAAATCAAAATTGATTGTTTTTGTGATTCTAGGCATTGCAGTAATCGCAATTGTGCTTATTATCTGGTTTAAGATAAATAAAAAAGAAGAAGTCTATATCACGCAAAATCCAGTCTTACAAGATATTTCACAAGATGTTAGTGCCACAGGCACGCTTGATCCAACAGATACCGTTGAGGTTGGCAGTCAAATCTCTGGGACATTATTAGAAGTGTTAGTCGATGTCAATGATGAGGTAAAAAAAGGACAAACCATAGCAATCATTGACCCCGAAAAACTAAATCAATCCGTGGATAATTATGTCGCACAATTGCAATCTGCCAAGGCGGAATTGTATAGCGCGGAAGTGCAATTAGAAAACAAAAAATGGAATTATGAAAATTATTTGGATCTTTATGAAAAAACAAATGGAAAATCGCCCTCAAAATTGCAATTAAAAACGGCGGAATTAGAATACAAAAATGCAAGTGCGGATATAGAAGTAAGAAAAGCAGCTATTGCGCAAATCGAAACTTCGCTAAAATCCGCAAGAATTGATGTGAAAAATTCAATCATCACAAGTCCCACAAATGGCGTTGTTTTATCAAGGAGTGTTGAACCGGGGCAAACCGTGGCGGCTAATTTTTCTGCGCCTACACTTTTTATCATCGCAAAAGATTTAAAAGAAATGAAGCTTATTTCAAATGTGCTAGAAGCTGATATTGGAAAAGTAAAAGTGGGACAAGATATAATTTTTAGCGTAGATTCTTATCCAAATGAGGAATTTAGCGCAAAAATAGCAAAGGTAAATTATGCGGATTCTTCTTCTACTTCAAGTAGCTCTTCTTCTAGTTCTAGTAGCTCAAGCACGGCTTCTAGCTCTTCAAACATAGTAAGCTACGAAGTAACGACTTATATCAATAATGACAAATTATTACTTCGCCCCGGAATGAGTGCTACTGCAACCATAAAAACAGAAATCCAAAAAAACGCTCTAGTAGTGCCATATCAAGCGTTATTGTTTGAACCAACAAGCACAACACAAAGTTCAGCAAAAAAAGGTAGCAATTTTCTAATGGGAGGCGGTCCAAGAGGAAGAGAGAGAAGATCGTATTCGCAACTTGGTTCAAGTGAAAAAATTTGGATTTTAGAAAATGGAATCCCAAAAGAAATCGAAGTAGAGATTGGAATCTCAAATGGCAAAAATGTCCAAATATTATCAAATAATATCGATACAAATACGCAAATCATTTTGCAAGCCCAAACAAAGTAAATCAAATGTTTATTGAATTGCAAGATATTACAAAATATTACGGCGAGGGCGAAAACTCCTTTAAGGCACTAAAAGGCGTGAATCTAAGTATCAATCAAGGCGATTTTGTAGCGCTTATGGGACCTAGTGGCTCAGGGAAAAGCACGACTTCAAATATACTTGGTTGCCTTGATATTGCAACAAGTGGAAAATATATATTTAGCGATGTTGATGTATTTAGCTTGGATAGAAATGAAAGGGCGATGCTTAGGAGATTTTATATTGGTTTTATATTTCAAGGATTCAATCTACTTCCACGAACAACGGCATTAGAAAATGTAGAATTGCCATTATTGTATCGTGGTATGCAAAAATCACAAAGAAAAAAAATCGCACTAGAGGCGTTAGAAATGGTGGGATTAGATGGATTTGAAGATCACACACCAAATAAACTAAGTGGCGGACAACAACAAAGAGTAGCAATCGCTAGGGCTATTGCTAGCAAGCCTTTGTTTTTGCTTGCAGATGAACCAACGGGGAATCTTGATACAAAACGAAGTATAGAAATTATGAATATTTTACAATGGCTAAATAGGGATTTAAAAATCACTATTTTAATGGTAACACACGAAAGCGAAATGGCTAGTTTTGCAAGTAGAGAGATACATTTTTTAGATGGCAATATTGATTATACAAAAGGAAGAAATTAATGATTTTTAATGCTTTTTTGCTAGCGTTTAGGCAAATTAGACGGAATCTACTTAGGGCGTTTTTGACGATGCTAGGGATTATTATTGGGACTGGAAGTGTTATTGTGATGATTAGCCTTGGAAATGGCACAACACAACAAATAAAAGATAATATAGCAAGCCTTGGAAGTAATATTTTGATACTCACGCCCTCAAGAGGACTTGATACATCTGGACAAAGCCTAAGGAGATATTTTAATCAAATAGAAGTAGATTTAATAAGAGATAGAGTCTATGGCATAAGGGCGTTATCGCCTATGGGTGAGGGAAGTGCGTTGATACAATACAAGCAAAACTCTAAAGAAACAGAAACTTATGGCGTTGTTAGCGATTATTTTATCGCTGGAAATTGGAGTATGGCAGAAGGTAGAGAATTTAGAGAAGATGAATATAAAAGCGGGGCAAATGTGTGTATCATCGGCGATAGCGTGAAAAATGCCTTATTTAAGAGTGATGATCCACTTGGTGCAAAAATCAAGGTAGGAAATAGAGAGGGAAGCGTTATTTGTGAATGTATCGGCGTGCTAAATGCAAAAGGACAAGGCGCTATGGGCAATGACCAAGATGATATCATTGTTTTTCCACTAAAATCATATCTAAGAACTCTAGGGCGAGAAAAAACATCGATTAATAATATCAATAGAGTTACTATTTCTCTTGAAGATGGCGTGGATTCTACGCAAAAAACGCAAGAAATCCAAAAAGTCCTAAGTGAAATACGAAATATAGGAGATTCAAAAAGTATCAATTTTGAGGTAAGAGATACCAAACAAATCGAAGAAACGCTAGAAAGCACGACAAAAATGCTAACTTTATTTCTTGGCTCGATTGCTGGAGTAAGCCTCATAGTCGGCGGAATTGGCATTATGAATATTATGCTTGTATCGGTAACGGAGAGAACAAAAGAGATAGGAACTAGGCTTGCGATAGGTGCTTTAGAGAGTGAAGTGTTGTTGCAATTTTTGATAGAGGCAATTGTGATTAGCTCGCTTGGGGGATTGATTGGCGTGATATTGTCTTTTATCGTTTCATTTATATTTGCAAATGTCTTTTCTGTGCCATTTGTTTATAGCATTCCAGTTGCGGTGATTGCGTTTTTGTTTTCTGCATTTATTGGAATCTTATTTGGGTATTTGCCCGCAAAAAGAGCATCTCAACTAAACCCGATAGACGCCCTAAGGCACGAATGATTCTTAAAAGAATCATTCGCTTTTGGATAATTTTTGAAATTTATATTTCAACTCATCGATACTCTCGACATTATCAGGGTCAGATACAATCGCATCTACTGGGCATACGCTAATGCAAGCGGGCTCATCATAATACCCGATACATTCTGTGCATCTATCTGGGTCGATTATGTAAATTGGATCATTTTCATCAATTGCCTCATTAGGACATTCTTCTCTACACGCATCGCAAGCTATGCATTCATCATTTATCATTAAAGACATAAATATTTATCTCCTTTAAAAGTTTTTGATTTGGATTTGTAGCATAAAAATTACAAAAAAGAATAAAAAAATAAAATTTTTAATTACTTTTCTATATATATGGCAATTTTATTAGTGATATTTGTTTTTGGAGAATCTATCATCACAAAATCAACATTGCTAAAAATATCGCTAGAATCGATAGAATCCCCAACCACTCTAAGCCCTAAATGAAGTGCAAAATCACACAATACCTCAAAGGAATTAGAATCCAAAATAGCAGAATCCAAAATAATCATATCAGCACCATAAATAAGAGATTCTAGGATTTGATATTTTGAGATAAAAATATCTTTGTGGATAATGATAAATGGCGTATATCGCCGAATGGTCGCAACTAAAGAAATATCTTTTGACAAGGTTGTATCTATAACAATCAAGCCCAAATCATTAGGCAGGTTTGAGATATGAGATTCATCTTTGATTGAACGCAATTTTAATATATTATCTTTAATAAAAATCGAAAAATCAAAATCAAAGCCGCGCGGTTGATAGGGATTGATAGAGAGGCTTCTACCAAGCAAATCAAAGTCAAATTCTTTATTTCTTTTTTCTACATTTATTTTTGTTTTTTCTATCAAATATTTTATATGATTTTTTTTAGAAAAAAAATTTGATATTACTTCAAACACTTCCTAATTTGCTCCAAATGCTCTTTTATCTCTTTTTCACTCTCTAAAATCTCTTTGTCTATTTTATTCATTATTTCCAAAGATTCTTCGCATTGATTGAGTTTATAATAACCCCACGCAAGAGAATCCAAAAACGCTGGATTATTTGGCTCTATATTTAGCGCGTTTTTTACATAGTTTATGCCCTCATTTATATCAATATCATAATCAATAAGCAAATATCCTAAATAATTCGCAAATGTGGGATTATCATCGTCTTTTAGGGCGATTTGAAAGTTTTTTATCACGCTATCTAAAATAGATTCTTTATCTTGCGCTTCTTCAAAATCAATGATTGCCAAGATTCCATAATAAAAACTATCGTCTTTTTTATCCATTAGTTTTTTTAATATAGCCCTAGCGTTTTTATAATCTTTTAAAAACAAATATTTATCAACAACTATTTCCAAATTTAGGTCATATTCATCTGCCAAAGATAACGCAGAATCCAATTTTCCATCGATTACATAAACAAGAAATAAATTATTAGCATTTATTTTATTTGGATATTTTTTGTAATAAGAATCAAATAAAGATTCTAATTCCTTTGTGTTTTTGGCTTCAAAAGATAATTGAATGATGATTTGCGCAAAATCGCTATCAATGCTCTCTTTAAAATAATCCTCTATAAGCGGCACACTAGAATTAAAATCGCCCAAAGCGATATCCGCAGAAGTGATAAGCAAAAGCGTGTGGAGTTCTTGTTCTATCGCATAAGATTGCATTAGATATTTTCGTGCGATTTTGTATTCTTTTTTTAATGCATACAAACCGCCTAGATTTTTGAAATTCATTTTATTGATAAAATCTTCTTTTTCGAATTTTATAATATCCTCATACGCCAAAATCGCCTCATTAGTGCTTTTTTGCATCATATAAATATTTGCAAGTATGTATTTTATTCTTAGATTCTTATTGTTGATTTTTTGATATTGCTTGATATATGAAAGTGCGTTTGAGGTATCGCCAATTGCCATAGATAGCCTTATTACTTCTTCTAAATATTCAAGCTTATTTGTAGAATCATAAATCTCATTATAGATTTCTATCGCGCTTTTATAATCGCCTACATCGATAAATGACAAGGCTTCAAAAATCTTATCATCTTCGAGATTCTGAGCACAAACAAACACAAAACCACAAAATAAAAATACAATTATTTTTTTAAAACACCTATACATTCTCTAAACGCTCCTTGTGGATTTTTCCTAAAAATATCCCAAAATGGAAAACTAGCGCAATTCTTCGGTCTGCACGGATAAATGCTACATTCTTTATTAGAATCCAAGAAAATACATTCATTATTTTTGTCATTATCTTTTAGTGCGTATCGATTGCCTATTTTGCGTAAATATTTCATACCAAAATCTTGAAGATTCATATTTAAATATTGTGCTATTTTTTGCGCTTCATCGACCTCCAAAAACACATATCCATCGCCGATACAGCACTTTCCGCCGCATTCTTTGCATTTACTCTCATCAAATACAAAATCAAAACCATCTTTTTGTATCATAGCACCTGCTTTATATTTGATATTTTAATGCTACAAGTATTGCAGATTTTAAAAATCTCTTTTGCCTCATTTGAATGCTCTTTGTCTATGAAATTATACAATGGTGCTAGAATCTTCGTTTGGCTATTTGAGATTCTGCATTTTATCATAACTAGATTCGCGTTTTTGGATATTTTTGGATAAACAAACATCATTTCCTCCACATTAAAGCCATTTTCACTAATCGCACTAAAAACATTTTTTATCTCTTTTGCATCATAGCAAAACACAAAAGTTCCATTTATTTTTAAAATAGATCTAACAAATTTCAATAACAAACAAAGCGGAAGATTCTCGCTCTGCCTTGCTAAATAGAGAAATTGATTTTTAGAATCTATAATATCTTTTCTATAAAATGGCGGATTTGAGATAATAAAATCAAATTTTTCTAATTTAGATTCCAAAATATCGCCTACAATCATCTCACAAGCAATATTATTTTTTTTTGCATTCATTGAGGCGATTGTCGCCATCGTTGCATTTATCTCATTTAAATAAAGCTTGATTTTAAAATCTCTAGCACACAAAAGCCCCAAGATTCCGCAACCTGCGCCAATATCAAGCAATGTTATATTATTTTTTAAAAATCTTTTGATGAAAGCATACAAAAACAAACTATCGCTATTGTAGCAATATCCATTTTCTAGCTGGTATAAATCTAATCTCTTTGTATCCATAATAAAATATCCTCGCCAATGCGCCTTGAATGCAAAATCCTGCCATTAAAATCACTAAAAAAATTTCTTCCTTTTTTGCTATTTGGTGCTAAAAACACAAGCAAACAATCGATTTTTTCTTTTGCATATTCAAAAAAATTCGCTCCACCCTCGATAATATTAAATCCATTTAAATTAATATCATTTATATCATTTGCAAATAAAATTTCTCGCTCTATCTTAAAAATATTAAGATTCTTATCCAATCTATTTTCTCTACCGATAATAATCACATTTGGCGCTTTTCCGCAAACAAGCCTAGAATCTAGCAAAGGATTATCATCAAAAATCGTTTTTTGCGAGATGATAATATGATTTGCGATATTTCTCATTTTATGCGAATAAATCATCGAATCATTGCTTGAGATTTGCCCATTTTCAAAGCTACCATTGAATCTTTGTGCGATTTTATAAAGCAAAAATGATGATTTTCTCTGCAAACACAAAAACGGAAATAACAAATCCCTGCCTTTGTTTTCTAGGATTCCATAGATTATTTTTATGCCAATTTTTTCTAAAATCTCCATTCCGCCGCTTGCAATTTCATTTGTATCTTTATGCGAAATGATAATCTCACTAGGCTTTAAAACACTCAACAACCTAGCGCAAGAGGGCGTTTTGCCACTATGAGCGCAAGGTTCAAGCGTGATAAATATCTTTGTGTGATAAAAATATCCATTGTGATTTTTTAGTAGATAATCATAAATCTCAAATGGATTTGTAATCTCATTTATTTTATTATTGCCACTTAGTTTTATAAATGCGGATTTTAGGGCGGAGAGTTCGGCGTGAGCGCCACCAAAATATGTGTGAGATTCTAGGGCGATGATTGCATTATTACAATCCAAGATTAGCGCCCCGACAGATGGATTTGGCAAAGCTAGGGCTTGAGATTCCCAAGCCTTTGATATGGCAATATCCATATAAAAATCATAATCTACCAAAGAAAAACACTCTTAGCTTTTTTAATATCGCTATATTTATAATAAATAGAATCCAAATAAAAGCCCTCCTCATCGCTTTCTTTGAGGATTCCAGTGATTTTTGTTTTATTTGGCAATTTTATCTCAATCATATCCCCGATAGATAATTTAAAATGATTTGGCTTTTTTAGGATTCTCTCAACCCCAGGCGAACTAATCTCTAAGAAATATTCCCCATCAATTGGGTCATACACATCAAGCAAGGGCGAGATTAAATCATTTATTTTTTGACAATCACTATGAGTTATGCCATTTTTTGAAGTGATAGAAATGCGAAAAATATGCGCGTCATTTTCTCTTAAAATCTCAATATCATACAAAAAATAGCCATTTTTCTCTACGATTTTTGTAATCTGGGATTCTAATTTATTATCAATCATTGCACTCCTTTTTTTGGATTTGCTTGAATATGGAATCTAATCTATTTAAAATCTGCATTTCTTTGTCAAATTCATAGCTAAGATTTGGCATTTTATACCAATCAAGCGAACTTTGCAATTGCTCTTTGATAAAATGATTTGCTTTTTTTAATAGTTTTAATATCTCTTTTTGCTCCATTTCATCAATGCCCGTTGTATCAAAAAAAACTTTTGCATATTCCTTGCCCTTGCATTCTACTTTTGTGATACTTAGGCAATTTAGCCTCGTATCATTTAGATTAAACAATGATTCTTGCAAGCTATCTTTTAATAATGATTGCATTTTTAGTAATTTTATGTGATTCATATTTGTTGTTGTTTTGCGACTTCTTTGATTACTTGCAAGCTATCGCCGACTTTTATATCATTAAAAGAATCAATCATAATGCCACATTCATAGCCTTTTGTTACTTCTTTTACATCATCTTTAAATCGCTTGAGTGATGAAATATTGCCTGAATGAATGAGTTTGTCTTTTCTAAATAGATTGATTTTTGAATTTCTAATAATAGAACCATCAAGGACAAAGCACCCCGCAATCACATTTCCTTTTCCTATGCTAAAAATATCTCGCACTTCAAGGCTGCCGATGATTTCCTCTTCGATGATTGGACTCATCATTGTTGCAATGATTTGCTTAACATCGTTGATTAGGTCATAAATCACCGAATAGCTATTGATACGAACTTGTTGCTCTTTTGCTTTTGATTTTAGGATAGATAGCGGCTTTACATTAAATCCCAAAATATAGCAATCACTCGAACTTGCCGCAATATCTATATCACTCTCTGTGATATTTCCAACCGAAGAAATGATGATATTTACTTTTACCTCATCATTGCTTAATGCCTCTAGTGATACTTTCAGCGCTTCTAGTGAGCCTTGCGTATCGGCTTTTAGTATGATTCTAAGTGGCTTTAATCTACCCTCTTTTACAATGCTACTTAATTCATCAAGCGATACTTTTGTGCTTTTTGATAATTCTTTTGTGCGTAAATATGATTTTCTTTTGTTTGCATATTCTTTTGCAATAGAATCACTAGCAACGCCCACTAGAATCGAACCCGCGCTTGGCACTTCATTTAATCCAACCAAGAGTGCAACTTCTGATGGATTTAACTCACTTACACTCTCACCATTATCTTTTATAAGCGCCCGAACTTTTCCATAAGCCGTATCCGCAACAACGCTATCACCAATCTTTAATTTTCCCTCTTGAATGATGATAGTAACCACTGGTCCTTTGCCTTTATCAAGGCTTCCCTCTAGCACAACGGCTTTTGATTTTGCAGCGATATTTGCCCTTAATTCCATAATCTCGGCTTGAAGTAGAATCGTATCTAATAGATTATCTATCCCAAAGCCCGTTTTTGCACTAACAGGGACAAAATCATATTCACCGCCCCAATCGGCTGGATTGTATCCTAACTCTGCCATTTCTGCTTTTAATTTATCTGGATTTGCATCTTCTTTATCCATTTTATTCATAGCAATGATGATTTGCACATTGGAATCTTTTGCGTGAGTGAGGGCTTCTTTGGTTTGTTGCTTGACGCCATCATCTGCGGCAATGACAATGATTGCGATATCAGTTACTTGCGCGCCACGCGAACGCATACTAGCAAATGCTTCGTGTCCGGGCGTATCAATAAAAGTAATATCCTTGCCATTTTTATTTACCATATACGCACCGATGTGTTGCGTGATACCGCCAGATTCTGTTTTTGTAACCCTTGAATTTCTAATATAATCAAGCAAGGAAGTTTTCCCGTGATCTACGTGCCCCATAATAGTAACAACGGGCGCTCTATTAATCAATTTTACCTCATTTGTATCATCGCTAAGATATTCTAACTCTTGCGTGGCTTTGGATAATTCTATATTCAATTTAAATTCATCTGCCAAAAGCTCGATTGTCGTGGCATCTAAAAAATCATTCTTGGTTACCATTTCGCCTAATTTGAATAATTTTGAGATAATATCAGTAACTCTTAGATTGACCTTATCTGCGAATTCATACACTCTAATTTCATCTGGAATCTTGATTGTGCCTGTGTTGTTTATGGACGAAGTATTGCTACTATTTGCATTTGTTTTTTTGTGATTTTTGTTTTTGCTTCTTTGTCTTCCTCTGCCAATATTATCCGAAAACCAAGGATTTGCACGCTGGATTCTAATCCTATCGGTGATTTTTTCTTCTTTGTCTTCATCGCTTTTATTGTCTATTTGATTAATATCAAACATCATTACTTCTTCGTCATCATCATCAATTCTTGTATCGCCTAGATTGCGATTAAGGTCGATTTTTTGCTCATTTCCTTTGTGGCTTTGAATCTTTTTAGGCTTTTTCTTTGGTTTTGGATCTATTTTTGGAAGTTCTATTGGGTGCAAGATATTATCTTTTGCCTCTTTTGCTTTTTGCACATTTTCTAATAATTCTTTTTGTGGCGCAGAATCTTTCGTATCATTTTTGGATACGATGATTATTTTTCTAACTTCTGGAATCTTCACTTCTACCACAGGAGTGCTAGATTCTACTTCTAAGGCTTCTTTTTCTTTGCTTGTTTGCGCTTTTTTCTTTGGCTCTTTTTTTTCTTTTTTTGTTTCGGTTTTTTTCGTGGTAGTTTTTTTTGTCGAAGATTCTTTTTTTGCTTTTTTTGGTTCTTCAACGATTTGAGGCACTATGCCTTGCGTGATATAAGTATAAATGATTTCTGCTTTGTCTTGTTCGACACTGCTATTTGCACTTTTTATCTCAATTCCAATCTCACTTGCTTTAAGCATAACATCTTTTGCTTTGATGCCTAATTCTCTTGCAATTTCGCCTACTTTTACTTTTGGTAATTGTTCTTTTGCCATTTAGTAGCTATCTCCTTAAAAAAATTCACAACTTTTTCATCATTATTGATTTTTAGAATCTTACAGATTTTGTTTGTTGTTTTTGTTTGCATTAGGCAAGTCTCGCATAAATAAAAACTCCTACCACTCATCGTATATAAAGATAATTCTCCATCTTTAATCTGCAATCGTAAAAGAGAATCTTGAGAAAATCGCCCTCTGCAACAAACACACATTCTAATTTTTATCATTATATCAAAAAAAGCCTATTCTATAGTAAATCCCGCATTATCAAATTCTAATTCCAAAACCCTAAAATCTCTAAACTTATTACTCAAACTTTTAGCAAGATTTGGCGAATCATCGCGATAACAAATATTTAAAAATGTCGAGCCACTGCCTGATAAAACGCTTAGTAGTGCGCCTTTTTTTAGTGCTTCTTTGCGAACTGCAAACAATGCGGGCAATAATGCCATTCGCTTATCTTGGTGAATCTTGTCCTCTCCTGCGATTTTTAGAAGATTCCATCGTTTTGAAAAAAATATCCCAGCAAGCAATGATGACCTAGAAATATTGAAAATCACATCATTTAAATTATATTGCTTTGGTAGGGCTTTTCTTGAATAACGCGTAGATATTGCCTTGTTTGGAATCACAACAACGGCTTTTATATCATTTGGAATCTTGTGTTTTATGTAAAATACCTTAGAGTTTTTTACCACAGCGATATTAAAACCACCATTTAATGCGGGTGTGATATTATCGGGGTGTTTTTCGTATTTTATCGCTTTTGATAGTATTAAATCCCTTGTGTATGGGACTTTTAACATCTCATAAGCAGAGATTATCGCACCAATAACGACTGCCGAACTACTTCCAAGCCCGCGAGAAATGGGAATCTCATTTCTTAAATGAAAAGTAAAATCTTTTCCCTCTCCACCTAATTCGCCATAAATATCTTTAAAAATTTTGATAAAACTATTATCGGTTAAAAGCTTTGGGATATTTCCACCCTCTCCATCAATCCTAATGCTTTGCACAATCGAGGGCGAAATCTCAAATCTATTATACAAACCAAGTGATAATCCAAGACTATCAAAACCAGGGCCTAGATTTGCACTTGTAGCGGGGACTCTTACTATCAATCAAACTCCTATATGGCAGGCAAAATATAAAGCGGAAAACAAGAATTACTAAATCTAGTAGAATCCAACACAAGAGGCAAATCAAATACCGCATTTTGTTTGGATTCTAGCTTGATTGTTTTAATATCATTATTTTCTTTAAAAAAATGGATTTTACCATAAGCCTCTATAAATTTATCTTTAGTAAAATAGAAAGAATCTACACAAAAAAGCTCTATATTATTTATAATGCTTAATGTTTGCAAAAAAATATGCGTGAGTTTGATAGCACTAAAATTTCCCGGACCATTTGCATAAAATATATGATTTATATAATATTTACTCATCACTTCGCTAAATAATTGCGGCAAAACATCGCTTGTTTTTCCGCTAGATTCAAGCTTTTTTGTGAGTTTAAAATCAATATAGATTCCAAGCAAAATCGGCGAAGAAACGCTAAATAGGCAAATATCACACTTTGTTTGTTGCATATTCAAGATTAGTAGCTTTTGCTTCGTCTTCTAGCGTGATTATCTCAAATGCATCGCTTTGTGATAGAATCTTTTTTGTCAAAAAATGATTGAGTTTGTGGCTACCTGCAAATGATATATAAGTCCCAAGCAAAGGCAATCCAAGGATACTCATATCACCGATTGCATCTAAAATCTTGTGGCGGACAAATTCTTCTTTATATCTAAGCCCTTCTTTATTTAGGATTCCACTCTCATCAAGGACGATACAATTTGACAGATTCCCGCCTTTTGCAAGCCCGATTGAGCGCAAATAATTTACTTCTTGTAAAAATCCAAATGTCCTAGCGCGCGCAATTTCATCTTTGTAAGCTTGGATTGAATATGTGAATCTATAATGCTGCTCTTTTATGGATTGATGAGAAAAATTAATCGTAAAATCAAAAATCGTTTTATTGCTTGGCTCAACCTTTACAAACTTTTCACCATCATTGATTTCAATCGTTTTTTTAATAGCAATGGCTCGCTTTTTTGCACTCTGTTCTACGATGCCCGCTTCATCTAATAACATACAATATCCAATAGCACTTCCGTCCATTATAGGCACTTCTTCGTTATCTAATATGATTCTAAGGTTGTCTATGCCATATGCGTGTATCGCTGATAAGAGATGTTCGATTGTGGATATTCTCGCATTGCCATTTCCAAGCACGGTTGCCAAAGTAGTATCTATCACATTATCCACAGATAGCTTGATACTCGTGCCTAAATCACTTCTAAAAAACACAATTCCACTATCTTCACCCAAAGGCTCTAATATCATTTTCACAGATACGCCTTTGTGAAGTCCAATGCCGACTAATTCAACGCTATTTTTTATGGTTCTTTGATTCATTTTGCTACCTCAAAAAAAAGATTTATAGAATCTAAAGCGACAAAATATCTTTAATGTTTAATTTATCATCATCTTTATAGATTAAATTTAGTTTGTATTTTAACATATTAGCAGTAATTATACTGCCTTGAAAGGTTACTTTTCCTTTTGTGATTTTGGATAATATCAAAAAATCGCCATCGCATTTTACATCACCATCGCATTCACCAAAAATACAAATATTATTTTGCCCCTCGATTAATGCGCCACTATTTACGCGATTAAAAATCAAAATATCATTATTGCATATAAGACTCTCGCCACTTCGAATTAGTCTTGTAATAAATGCCGATTTTGGATTCTGCTTAGGTTTTGGATTCTGCTTAGAATCTTGCTTGTTTTCTTGCGGATTATCGCTTTTTATTTGTTTTGTGATGTTTATGATTTCTTCTTTGTTGCCTACAAATTTCAAATGTTTATTTTTAATATAATCAATATCATTAGAATCCAAAAAATCTTTTATTTTATCACTCAAAACATCAAACACAAGCAAATATCCCTTAAAAAGTGGCAGATTCTTTTTAAAAAATCCTAATAATTCATCATCATCACTCTCGCCTAATATGTGAAAGATTCTAATATTTTCTTGATTTATTTTTGGCATTATTTATTCTCTATAATTTCAATTGCTTCGCTTAAAACATCATTGATATTTGCTTTAAGCCATCTACTATCCATAAACTCGGTGCTAAGCACAAAAACACCTTGGATTAATATCCCAAAATGCAAATGATCGCCAAATGCAAGCCCGCTATCGCCACTTCTTCCTATTATATCGCCATTTTTGACTTCATCATTTTCTTTGACATAAAATTCACTTAAATGCGAATACAAGCTATAAATCCCAAGCCCGTGATCTAAAACAATCGTATTTCCATAGATTCCAAGATTTTCTCTCAAAACCACGACTCCATTATTTGAAGCAAAGATTTGCGCGTTTTTGATACTCGCTAAATCCGTGCCTAAATGATACGATTCTCCAGCTAATTCTTTATCCAAAGTATATTTTCTATGATCGCCGAAAATCCCCACGATAACAGAATCCTTAATCGGTCTAAAAGCATTGATAGGATAGGCATTTGGCAAATCCAAATTTAGAATCTTATCATAAATGATTTTTTCATCATTATTTCGAATATATTCATTTGCGTATTTAAACATCTCTAATCTACTTGAAAAAGAATCAAGCGGAATCGCACTTACACTCTCAATCACAGAGGCGATTTTATTATCAATAAAGCTATTTTTTAGATTCAAATTTGAAATGCGGTAATGTTTGGAATATTTTGAAAAACCGATATTTGAATTTTTTGTATTTCTAGCTTTGTCTGTAACGATGATTTTCCCTTTGAAATCTGGATTGTGAATCGACCAAGGAATAATGCTTACATAATAATTTTCCTTGATAAATGGAAAAGCCACAAAACTTTGATAGCCATTGCTAATAGAAATATTTGCGAGATTCTCATCTCTTGCAAAAAACACAACTGCCGCACTTCCGCCATAAGTGATTTTATTACTCATCGCAATAATTCTTGCTTCTGGCGGATTTAGATCGATTTTAATCTCAAATTCTTTTTCTATTTTGTTGCCAAGGAAAAAACGATAATTGCTATTATCGACTGCCTCGATTTTGTATTTTAAAACATCGCCGTCTTTGATATTTATTTTTGGGATAGGGAGATTAAAGGCTATTTCTTGTTTGTTTTCTTCGTTTTTTTCATCGATGAGAATCGTTACCTCATCATTTTGAATAAAACTCACTTTATACGATTTAATGCCACTAAAATCCAATAATCTAACAGGCACATTCCATTTCAAATTCCAATAACTCATATCTGGAATCTCGATATTTGGGGGATTTCGCTCGAATTTTGGAGAAATATACACAAAAATACACAAGCAAGCAATCAAACCTAAAAAAATATAAAATGGAATATTGCTATTTTTCTTAAACATAAAAACCTCTAAGAAACCTTGTGATAAATAAAAGAGAGTATTTTACCTTGATTTCATTAAAAACACTTGATTTATTTCATCTATTTATTTCATTTTGGAAGCGATTTCAGTCATATTTTTCTCTCAATATTTTTAGGGCGTTTTTGTAATCTTGCTTGGTGTTTAGATTGATAAATTCATCGCTTTGAAAAGAGATCGCTTTTGTGCTACACAAGGACAAAAAATCAAGAATCTTAAATTGATTATTTTTTAGAGATTTGATGATTTTATCTTTTGTGCTTTTTTTCCAAATTCCAATCAAAGGGTGCAATTTATGCGAATCTTTTGCGTAGATTATATCGCATTCATCGTTATTTTTTAGCAATGTATCAATAGTAGATTCTTTGATAAATGGATAATCAACGGGAATAAAAAAAATTTCACTAAGACTCAATCTATCAAAACAATTTAAAATACCAAATAAAGGGCTAAAATACGACAAATCCTCTGTGATTATTTGAATGTTTTTTAGATTTATTTTTTTATTATATAGGATTCTTAGAATCTCATCTTTTTTATTTTCTTTTAGCGCGATTGCGATATTAGTAAATATCATTGATAGTTTTGTGATTTGATAGGTGATAAGCAAGTGGCTACCAAAAGGCAAAATGGTCTTATTAGATTCCATTCTGCTACTTTTGCCGCCACATAAAATTACGCAAGTTTTATCAAACATAAAAAATCATCACAAGATTTTTTCAAAGATTCTAGCAAGAATATGTGCTTACAAACTCAAATGGATGCGGTCTAGCCTCCCAAGTCCAAATCTCTGTTTCAAATTTATAAGCCTTGTATGTTTGCAAAAATTCCTCACTAAATACATTTCCATATTTTAAAAATTCCCTATCTAAAAGCATTTCTTCTATGGCACTTCTTAGCGTGTGAGGAAGTTGCTTGATATTTCGTTCTCTAATCTCATCAAGAGTCAAATCAAATAGATTTATATCCATAGGCTCACCTGGGTGAATCTTATTTGCGATTCCGTCCAAACCTGCCATAAGCAACGAAGCAAAAGCCAAATACGGATTGCTTGAACTATCTGGGAATCTAAACTCCATTCGCTTTGATTTTTCACCGCTATTATATGGGATTCTCACACTTGCACTTCGATTTTGTGCAGAATAACAAAGAATACTTGGCGCTTCAAATCCCGGAACAAGCCTTTTATACGAATTTGTAGAGGCATTTGTAAATGCGGCAATGCTCCTTGCGTGCTTCAAAACTCCGCCCAAATAAAACAATGCCATATCGCTTAATCCCTGATATTTTTTTCCTGCAAAAAGATTCTTGCCATCTTTCCAAATGCTTGTATGCACGTGCATACCGCTTCCATTGTCGCCATATAGCGGTTTTGGCATAAAAGTCGCCGTTTTGCCATTTAGGTGCGCTACCATTTTTACTACATATTTTAGTTTTTGCACATTGTCCGCTGCCTCAAGCAAATTGCCAAATTTTACCCCTATTTCGCCTTGGGCTTGCCCTACTTCGTGGTGAAGGACAAAAGTCTCTAATCCTACTTGATTTAGCACTTTTACCATTTCTGCTCTAATATCTACCATCGTATCAATCGGTGGAACGGGAAAATATCCGCCCTTTGTCCCACTTCTATGCCCGATATTAATACCGCCTTCAAATTCTCTATCCCTATTCCATTCGCCCTCTTCGGTATCAATCTCATAATATTGACAATTAATTGAATCTTTGATTTTTATGCTATCAAATACAAAAAATTCATTTTCCGCACCAAAATACGCAACATCGCCTATGCCTTGCTCTTCTAAATATTTGACTGCTCTTTTTGCGATACTTCTAGGGCATTTTTCATATGGTTGATTCTTGTAAATATCCCAAATATCACAAAAAACTACGATTGTAGTATCCGCAGTAAATGGATCTAAAAAATATCTAACGGGATCTGGAATAAGCAACATATCGGATTTATTGATCGGTTGCCACGCTGGAATCGATGACGCATCAACTGGCAATCCATCAAAACTTTCCTCATTAATCACACTCATAGAAAAACTAATATGATGCCAAGTTCCCTTAATATCAGTAAATCTAAAATCCACAAATTCGACTTCATTATCGCCACAAAACTTAAAAAATTCCTTTATCGCATTTACTCTTTCTTTATTCATATAATCTCCTCAATTTAAAGATTTTAAATCTTATAAAAACGCTTTTTTAACTAAAAAGGCTTTAAGGCTTTATAAAATTAAAAAAACTACCAAAAAAATAAATATGCTTAAACAATTAATATTTTAAGGCAGAATCTCTGGCTTACTAAAAGGCGTATGCACGCCAACTACACTTGCTTTTTGTGCTTTTAACTCTTTTAGATAATGTTTTCTTGTAATAACCGCTTCAGCTTTATCATTATCGTATTGTATGGCAATATCTGGCATAGTGTTTTGAATCTCATAAGCGTGAAATAAATCAGCGATAAAAACAAGATTCTTTGTATCGGTTTGATTTTGCGCCACTTCAAAGCTAATTAGATTATGTCCTGGCGTATGTCCGTAAGCTGGCAAGGCTTTTATTATAAGATTTGAGGGCAGAAGTGGCTTTGAGTGATTAAAAAATTCTTTATCTTCAAAAATATTCAAAGCCCGCTTCGCACTCTCATTCGTGCCAGCTAGCCAAAAATCAAATTCTTTTTTATCGATTAATAATTTTGCATTAGGAAAATTATTTTTTTCATTATTCAAAATACCGCCTATATGATCGCCGTGTGCGTGCGTGATAATGATATGTGTAATATCAGTAAAATCTACATCAAGCTTTGCTAATTCGTTTTTTAGCGTATCTTGTGTGTTTTCAAAGCCCGTGTCTATAAGGGCTATAAAATCTTTGTGTTTTATAAGAAGCACATTGTGTTGGTTTTGTGGATTTTTCTTGGCTATTTGCTTAATAAAATTTTTTTGTGATTCATTATTTGGCAAAAGCTTCTCTAGGGGTTGATTCCTTTTAGCTAGTGAGATGATATAAATCTTTGCATCATTCATTTGCATCTCATAAACCGCACCAAAAGCAAGGCTAAGGCTTGCTAAAACAAGTAATAATATTTTCATTTTTTCTCCTTTATTAATTATTCGCTAAATTTATCAATAATAATCGTAATGCCGCTTGTAAGATTCTTAAAATATATAATATCTGCTGAATGCTCGTATATAAAATCATTCCCGCCAAAGCTAAATTTTTGCGTTATTACGCCATTTGCATTGAGATTTTTTCCAATGCCATCAAAAATATCTTTTTTGCTTAATATTTCTTCAAACAAAGTATCATAGCCAACATCGCCGAAAAATGCCTTGCTTGCGACCCATTTTGGCGCGCAATCATCAACAAAGCAAATCTCTCTTTCTTTGATGATGAATTTACCTATGCTTTTGCCAAGCTTGAATAATTCAAGGGTAATTTCTGGGGTAAGATTCAAAAGTCCAAAATCATAAAAGCTAATATTTTTACTTTTTATCAATACTAATTTTAGATCTTTTTTAGGAATAATGGCTTGCTCCTCTGGCAAAGGAGGCGTTCCACAGGAGCTAAAAAAAATGATAAAAAAAATGATAAAAATAAAATTTTTCATCACCACAACCTCGTATATAAAATTTTGAAATATAAAGCAAATAATA
>X235_Pygmy_Slow_Loris__coassemble_17_pt1 | contig 32972 bp, 33 predicted proteins | sample X235_Pygmy_Slow_Loris__metabat2_high_PE_008 | metagenome-assembled genome bin X235_Pygmy_Slow_Loris
TCTTGCTAGCAATTTGTTTATTATCACTAGCATATTTACCATATTGATTCTTCACAAAAAGCCCAACAAATGCGATAAATACGACAAAAACACATATAAAAATATAAAAGATAAAAGACCTATATTTATAGGACTTCCATCTTTCTTCTAATTCGATGATTTTCTTCATAATATATAATTTTTATAGAAAGAATTAGAAATCTTTCTCTCTATCTAATTCCTTTGCTTCCTCTAATCCAGCAGTAACATCATTTGTTTCTACTACAAGATTCACTGATTCAGAATATCCTAAATCCTGCAAACTTGGATTATCATCGGCTCTTTTAACAATATGTGGCGTAATGATAATAATCATTTCAGTGGTTTGCTCTGAAGTGCCATCATATGAGAACAAATATTTTAACAATGGAATATAACCAAGTATCGGCACTCTATTTGTGGTATTTGAAACACTCTTGCTAATCAATCCACCCAAAACAACTCTATCACCATCTTTTGCCCTCACCAAAGAAGAAAGTTGATTTGATGATAAGTTTGGTGGTCCATCTAATACCGTAGCTTGATTTTCTATACCAGGATTCTTTGTTTGTGTAATAGAAGGATTGATTTTTAACATAATATATTCACCTTGCACAGATGGAGTAACATCTAATAATACACCAGCAAATACCGACGGATAGGTATCATTTGTGCTACTAGTTGAGCCCCCAGAAAGTATATTTTGGAATGTTGATTGTTGTGTATATCTCAAAATACTACCAACGCTAATTAAAGCAGGCTGATTGCTAAGTGTTAATACCTTTGGATTTGATACGGATCTTACTTTTCCATATGCATTTAAAAATTCAATGATTCTAGTTAATTGCACGCCAGATGAAAAAATATTAAAACTAGTTCCGCCACCGCCGATATTAAATCGTGAATTGTCTTCATTTCCAGAAGTATAAGCAGGCACTATAAAATTTCCAAAATTCCAAAATTGATTCCAATCAACACCAACGGTATTTGAATTTGTATGAGTAACGGTCAATATGTTTACATCTATCATTACTTGATTTTGGATTTGATCTTCAAGATTCTTGATATATTTTCTTACTCTATCAAGTTGTTTTACCGTCCCTGTTACAGTTACTAATCCAGCTATTTTATTTACAATTACACTCTGTCCGTTACCAATATCGCCATCTTGTGTTGCACCTTGGGCGTTTTGAGTGCTTTGTTGCTCTTGGTCGCTAGAAAAGATTCTCTTTGGTTGATGTGCATCGCCCGGTCTAAAGGCTATTTCAAAAATCTCTTTTTCTAATCTACCCCAAAAATCAAATTGATCCATAGATAGTATTTTTGTTCCAGATATACTATCTGCATTTCCTCTTTGTAAGCCATTTGAAGTAAGTGAAGTATGCACACTATTTTGAAGATTATCTGTTTGAGAAGCAGAAGTCAAACCGCTACCTGTGCCACCACTACTTGTTGTAGAATTTGTAGAATTATCAGTAGTCATAGCATTTTGAGATAGGACTATATCTGTATTACTTGCACCAACCCTAGAAGTGCCTATATAATTGATTTGAAATGTTTCAGTAACCAAAAAAGATATTTTTAATAAATTACCATCAAATTCATAATTTAATTCATTTTCAGTAAGTAACAAGTCAAAAACCTTTTCTATCGGCAACCCTCTAACATTCACAGAAGCAACGCTTTTTGATAATTTATCTTGAGCGGCTCTATCTTGGATAAGCATACTATAACCACATTGTGCAGCCAATTCGCTAAGCAAATCACCAAATGTTGCACCACCTTGATACGAAGTGGAAAATTCAAATACCTTACCCTCGCATAACTCAGCGTGCAAAAAATTCACACTTACTAATAAACCAAAAATTAAAGTAAAAACATTCTTTCTCATTCTATTTACACCTACTATTTATTTAATTTCATATATTTTTATATTATGATCTTTATATACAGACAAAATCTTTGTTTGAGTTCTAAACTTTAACTCTACTTTATTTTGTTGTATGTTTGATACAGTCCAACCCTCAATAGTTTCGCCTTTTCCAAGCCAAGTATTATTGATACTAGCTTTTTCTTCTTCAAAAACACCATTCAAAACAAGAACAGCTTGATTTGCCTTATTAAATGCTTCCAAATCAGCTTCTGATTGCGGATATACATATATAAATGGATCATCAATCTTTGAATTCTCTTTGATATAATCAACTCTATTAAATGCAATAATATCATTTTTCAATTTCTCATCAGCATTTATTGTGGGATCATTAGCCTCTGTTTTTGCTTGATTTGATGATATATTATTGTTATTTGATATAGTTGCATTATTATCATTTTTTGTAGTTGCATTACTATCAACAACAGATGTATTTAATTTCATCGTTGTATTATCATTTGCAAAAGAAAATACAACTAATAAAGATAAAACTAGAATCCTCATTAAGCCCCTCCTCTAAAATTTCTTATAGCTATGCTAAAGTTTAGTTTATTATCCTTGCTTTCTATAATAACACTATCAATAGATACAAATTTGCCATAAGTTTCTAACCAATCCATATATTTTAATATAGCAGAAAATCTGCCGTGCCCAAATAGATTAAATGACGAATATCGCATACCGCCAAGCGTTTCATTTTCACCACTCATAGCAATATCTGTGCCATTAACGGTCAATCCCATAAGATTAGCGGCTTTGGAAGCATCATCAAATGTCAAAAACCAATCCTTACTATGCTCAAAAATCTCTTCTCTTAATTTTTTTAATAAATCTAGCTCGCCATTTGCTTGAGTTATTTCTTCTTGTGAGGTTCTTATCCTTTGCTCCAAGGCATAAAAACCGCCATTATCCATACTATCAATATAATCTTGCTCTTGCGTTACTTTGGTAAGTATTTCATTATACATATCATTTTTATATATCTTACTACCTGCACTTAAATCAAATAAAAGAAAATAAATAATGCCTGCTAATACAACACCTACAACAACTCCAAGCAATAATCTCTCTGATTGATTCTTGCCTACTAGATACTCATCTAGCTTGTCTAATTGCTCATAAACTTGCATTTGAAACTTATTCATCTAACAACCACCCTAACAATAGAATTTAAATATCCTTTTACAAAACTATCTAACTCCTCATTTCCACTTAGATCGATATTTGCTGGTATTGGATCGACTTGTGGTATGGTAGAATTATTATCTTGCGTTGTAATCGCATTACTCACGGCTTGAGCGACATTTGTAGCAGCAGTTGTGATCGATTGAGCCACGCTACCTGCTTTAGAGCTAGCATTGCTATCTTCTTCAAGCCCTATTTTGATCACTCTATCTGTGATGACATTTTTGTATATGCCTTGATCGTTTAATGCTTTGATAAAATCAGATATATCTTGTTGCGTTCTTGAAAATAGATTTAATTCCACTACCAAACTTCTATTATCGCCAGATGAATTAGCAGTGGCTTTAATCACTCTAACCTTGCTATTTTCTGCCACTTTCAAAATATCATTTAGAATCTTAGATTTTTGGATATATTCAACCTGCCAAGATCTTATCGACCCCATATCATTTCGCATACCGCTAATTTCTAAAGTAATTGCATCTTTTTGTTTTTTTAGATTATCAATTTGAGCGTTTAATCTAGCTTCATCAGCTCGATATTGCTCTGCTTTAGGAAATATTTCAGTATCATAAGATGATTGAAGCATATTACTTCTAACGGAATAAAAATTCATCATCACAAAATTATATATAGGATAAATCAACGACAGAGCAAATAATCCAGCGGCGATTACGACAAATTGATAAGAATCTCTTTGGCTAAGTGGTTTTGGTCGCTTTGCGTGTGAAAAATTTGGAAGATCTGCATTCACATTAGATATTAAATAACTAGCATAAACCATTGATATATCCGCTACTGCATATAATCCTTTGGTAACAGGTATTGATGAAAGAGAGTTGTATGGCTTGGTTTCGATTAAAAAACTATCTCTAAAGAATGGTAAAAATTCTTCATTATATTCTATACTCATACCATAATATATAGCCGTTGGATCTAAATCTTGATAGACCCTTTTGACATACATAATATTTTCCTCAATATCTCTACTAATTTTATTTAACATAGAATCCAAATATGTTTTATAATCTGCTGCTTGAGGCGATTTGCCAGCTACAAGATTCTCAAACTCAATGCTATTTAATTCTAGCGAAGATTCTTGATTGAATTCAACTCTTAGCTTATGGATATTTGAGCTTAGAATCTTTGTATATATCAATTCTCCCTTACTATAAAAAGAAAATGTCCCGCTACTCTCACCGATAAAAACAAAAATATGATTTGGTGTGTCATCTAATTTATCAGTTTTATACAAAACTAATGGCAAGAAAGGAACGGAAGTAACAATATCGACAAATTGAGTTTTCTCTTTTAAATCGCTATATGTATTTTCTAAATAAGTATCATCGACTAAATAAACATCATAACTCCAATTATCCGCATCAAATCCAAGATCTACTTTACAATAATATATCTCAAAATTTGCACCTTGTTGCATATTGAGCTGTTTATATACACTTTCTGTGATAAATGTATCAACATCAACCTCATCGATCGTCTTAGGAACTTCGATTGTGGTTTTCATCAAAGCATCAAATGGAAATGTGCTAACAATCCTAGATTTACTACTAAACTTTTTAACATAAGGCGTAATACTATCGCCACTACTTACATACGCAAGCCTAGTATTAGAGTCGTAATAAATCATATCATTTATTCTTTTGCTTTTCTTTTTTATATTAAGCTTCATATTACACTATCCCTAAAAATTATAAATTTCAACAACTAAACTATTAAAATCACAAATTATAGTTAAAATTATTTGATAAAACAACACTTAAAATGCTAAAAATGCAAATATTTTTAAAAATATATGTTTTATAACTAGAATCTAACAATTTTTGCTCCAAAACCACCACTTTTAAATGGCGCATCGCTAAAGCTTTTTACATTTTTGTGATTTTCCAAAAATTCCTTTACAACCCTTGATAACACGCCCGTTCCTATGCCGTGCTTGATGATTACCTCATCATATCCAGCCATAAGGCATTTAGAAATATAATCATCTAATAATTCAAGTGCCTCATCGACCCTTTTGCCGTGCAAATCAAGCGATGGCAAACAATGCAAAGTATCCAAATTAAAGCTAATTTTTTGCCTATTTTGATTTTTTATTGTTGCACCTAATTTTAGCTTTGATATGTGAATCTTCATTTTTCTCCCATTATCCAAATCAACTAGCGCCTCATTATTGCTAATATTTACAATCACGCCACCGCAATTGCCAATCTGCACTCTATTGCCGATTTCAAATCGTATATTTTTATTGATTTCTGGCTTTGGTAGCGATTTTAGTAGCTCGTTTTGTTTGTTTAATGCCTGTTGCATTGTTTTTGTGTTATTTGTTTTGATTGCGGTTTTTAGGTCATTTAATGCGATATTATAGATATTTTCTAATTCTATTTTTTTCTTATTCAACACAAGATTCTGCTTTAAGATAAGCTCGTTTAATTCATTATTTTTATTTTCATTTGAGATGATTAATCTATCTAATTTTTCTTTTTTTTCTTTTAATTCTGCTTGAAGAAGTGAGGTTTGTTCGATGAGTTCATTTAGATTCTCCAAATTATCGCCATATAACGCCTTTGCCTCGTTGATTATATGCAATGGAATCCCATATCTAATAGCACTCTCAAATGCGTAAGATTTGCCGATACAGCCTTGCAAAAATGTATATGTTGGAATTCTGGCATTCTCATCATACAAGGCGGATACAAGCTCGACATTTGGATTTTTTGCCATCATTGAGGCAAGTTGTTTGTGATGAGTGGTAACAATGATTTTTACGCCTTTGTTTTGCAAATATTTTAGTATCGAAAAATAAAGCGCACTTGCCTCATTTGCGTCCGTTCCTAGCTCAATTTCATCGATACCAAGCAATAATCTTTCTTTGGATAAAATATATTTAAATTCCATCATTCTGCCCGCAAATGTGGATATATCATTTTTTGGATTCTGTGGGTCATTTATCACGGCGTATATATTTTTGAAATTTGCGATTGTTGATTGATGTGGGTTTATCTTAAATGGAATGAGATATTTTGCAAGCAAAGTGGCACTAAGGACGGATTTTAGTAGCATTGTTTTGCCACCTGCATTTACACCTGTAATAATCAATATTTGTTTTTTAAAATAAATATTACTCAATACTGGATTTGTAAGCGCGGGGTGCGAAAAATCACGCAACACAATATCACCTTTATTATTTGGCAAGATGAAATTATAATCATATTTTTTTGCAAACATTACTCTTGCTTGAATGCAATCAAATTTATCAAATTCTTTATTTATATATTTCAAAAATAAATGATTTTTTAAGAATATTTTAGAAATATCATTTTCGATTTCATATAATAAAATCTCCATTTCTACATAGAATCTATCAAGCCTATCATAGAGATTTTGAAGCGTAGCGGGAAATACATAAAAATATCCAGCACTTGAACGCTCCAAGATTCTGCCATCTAAATATTTATTAAATCCAGCTTTTAATAAAAGGCATTCTTTTGAGTCTATCAAATGAGTTTGTTTATCGACTAAATAAGGCAAGATTCTATCTTTTTGCAAGATTCTATTTATCGATTTTTTTATCTCAATTTTTAGATAAGCGATATTTGAATACAACAAATCAAGCTTGGGATACACGCCATTATTAATCTTTCCATCATCATCAAAACTATTTGCGATTTCTATCATTTCATTTGGGATTTTGATATTTGTTAGCCAGCTTAGTAAATGCGGGGAATTAGAAAAATTTATATTTTTTAGATACAAAAAATATTTAATCATCTTAACAAACTCAAATATAGAATCCAATTTTAAGATTCCTAGTTTTTTGATATGTAAAAGTGCAGAATCTAGATTTGGGACTTGTTTTGGAGGATTGAATTGCACCATTTCAAGCTCATCAATAAATTGTTTTAATCTAGCAATATCGCCCTCTATATAAAATGGCGAAGTGCGTGCAAAAAAATCACTAAATTTACTAATAAACTCGCTTAAATCAAGTTTATCGCATAATTTTTTTGTATCTTTTAGCATTTTAATAACATTGCTTTATGGATATGATTTTCCCATAAAATTCACTATCTTTTTTGCCAATAAAACTTAAAGTTGGGTTTGTGAAATTGAATTTATCATTTTTGATTTCTATATCGCCGCATTTTATCGCCTCGCCACGATTAAACGCCGCAATCAAATCCATATCTTTTTTGTTGCGATTATCTTGGAGGCTTGTGTATATGCCTATTACAACAAGCAAAATTGCCACCAAAACGCTCATAATAATCTTATTTTGTTTGGTAAAATTGCCCTTTATCACAAAATACAAAGCAACGCCAATAATAATTGCAAACAAAAAATATATAAAGATTTTCATATACTGCCTCTTATTTGATATGTAATATCACCTGCACCAAATCCCACAACAATCCCAGAATCTAGCACTTCTAAGATTCTATTATCTTTGATTAATTCAATGCTTGAGTTATTTCTCTTTATCTCATCGGCAAAAATAGGATTATATCTAGCAAAATAAGAAGCAAAATCGATTTCTATGGGCTCTTCATAAGCACGCCAAACGGGCAAAATCACAAGCTTATTCACACCATCAAAACAATCAATAAAACCACTAATATTATGAATCGTCCTAGAATATTTATGTGGCTGCCAAATCGCCGTAATTGAAGTGATATTTTTTAGCTTTGCATATTGTTTAATAGAATCTAGAGTGCTTTTTATTTCTGTTGGATGATGTCCATAATCATCGATAATCACGCAATCTTCATTACACAAAATATCAAATCTTTTTTTAATGCCAATGTAATTTTTTAGATTCTCTTTGATTATATCTATATTAAGTTCGCCAATTGAGGCAAGAATCGCAAGAGAGGCATTTAGCGCCGTGTGTGTTCCAAAGCCCCAAACCTCAAAATCACCGATAAATTTACCATCATTAAACAAACTAAAAGCGCTATATGGCTCATTTTCTTTTAGAAAAAATCTAAGATTCTTAATATCCTTGCTTGGATAAAGCCTAAGCGCATCGATATTTAGAGTCGATAAAAATTCGTCCTCCGCATTAATAACGCGAATCTTTGCCAAATCCAAAAAATCGCTATAAGCTTTGTAAAATCTCTTTAAGTCATAATCATAATATTCCATATGCTCGGGTTCTGCGTTTGTTACAATGGCACAATATGGATTAGAATTTAAAAAACTTCCATCGCTTTCATCGGCTTCAAATACAATACTATCGCTTTTTGTGGCACGGACATTGCAATCAAATTCCTTTGATTGCGCCCCGATAATTGCCCCATATTTATTCAAAATAGCACTAAGCATAGCCGTTGTCGTGCTTTTTCCGTGTGCGCCACATACAGAAAACACTCGCCTTTTAGATAATATAATCTTTAATGCCTCTGCTCGCGACAAAACGCTTATTCCTTTGCTTCTTGCGTATGCTAATTCTTCGTTGTTTTCTTTGATGATTGCAGAGTGAATAACCAATGATGGATTTGTTACAAACGCCTTATTGTGCGGGATATTGATAGGCACGCCAAGAGATTCTAAATATTTTGTAGAACAACTAAGTGCAACATCAGAGCCACTTATTTTTACGCCTTGTGCTTGCAAATATCTAGCCAAGCCAGAAATCCCAATACCGCCAATGCCAACAAAATGTATATATTTTATATCCACTCTTTAAGCCTTTTTAACGCATCAATAATCACATTTTCTTCACACACAAGGGCAAGTCTAACATTACCAAATCCTACGCCATTTCTACCCAAAAATCTACCAGGAAGCACCAAGATTCCCTCATTTTTATATAATTTTTTGGTAAATTCCAAATCATCATTTACTTTTAACCATACATAAAATGTATATGGACTTATATCAACGCCTAGAATCTCCCTTGCATTCGCTAGATTCTTCGCATATTTTTGTCTAAAAATATTTGGATTCTCATCATCACTCCAAGCAATACTTGCTGCCTTTTGTAATGGAATAGGACAAGCAACCCCGATATAAGTGCGATATGTTTTATACAAATCTAATATCGTTGAATCTCCTGCAATAAAGCCACTTCTTAGCCCGGGAGCTGATGATCGTTTGGAGATAGAATTGATACATAAAATATTTTTAAAATCAATATTACCCACGCTAATGCAAGCCTCAAGTATGGAATGTGGCTTGGAATCTTCATAAACTTCGCTGTAACATTCATCATTTAACAAAATAAAATCATATTCCAAAGCGAGTTTTACCCAAGATTCTAAATCACTCTTACTCAAAATCGCACCTGTTGGGTTATTTGGCGAATTTAAAATCACCAAATCAACTTTTTTTAGATCGCTTTTACTCAAACTTGGCTTGTAATTATTAGTAGAATCTAGATTCATATAAATGATATTTGCCCCGCAAGCAATGGCACTTCCCTCATATATTTGATAAAACGGATTTGGGAAAGCCATCGTTTTGTTTTTTTTCAAACTCCCAAAAACAAAGGCTGGAAAATTAAACAAACACTCTCTTGTGCCAAATGTAGGGATAATTTGATTATTTGTGAGATTTACATTAAATCGTCTTTTGACAAAAGCAATCTGTGAATCTATGAGATAGGATTCACCGCTACTTGGGGGATATTTGTTTAATAAATATGTATTTTTTGATAATTCATCTTGGATATTTTTTGGCGTATCAAATTGCGGTTCGCCTATGGTTAGCTTGATTGTATTTTTTTTTGGTTGTATATCTTTGATAAGCTCATTTAATCGTGCAAAAGGATATGGGACGAAATTTAACATTATCTTTTTCTTGTTTTTTTGATTTTTTGTTTTGGTGCTTCTTCTAGGCTATCTTGCAATTCTTTTATTTTGTTTTTTGAGATTCCATTCAAGCTATCACACAAATACGATAAGAGTTTGCAAACAAGTTGCGCGTTGTCTATTTTTGAGCTTAAAACGGGATACAAATCAAGAGAATCTGAAGATATTTTGTAATCTAATATTTTTGATATGAAATCATCTGTGTTGTAATTATTTGGCAATTCAAATAATTCTAATGTCGTGTTTATTTGCTCTTTTATTCTTTTTAGATCCCTAAATTCAAGCGGCGTTACAAGTGTGATTGCCATACCTTTTTTCCCTGCTCTGCCCGTCCTACCGATTCTATGGACATAGCTTTCTGGATTTAGTGGCATATGATAATTAAACACGTGGCTAACATTGCTTATATCTAGCCCTCTGCTTGCAACATCGGTAGCGACTAGTATATTTGCTTTGTTTTCTTTAAATGATTTGATTGCAACTTGTCTTTCTCTTTGTTCCATATCGCCGTGCAAACAAACTGATTTATAGCCCTTGCTTATAAGAAAACTCGATAATTTATCGGCTTCTTTTTTCATTCTTGTAAAAATGATACTTTTTTGTGGCGTTATTACATCGATCAAACGAGTAATAGCACTATCTCTTTCGCTTTCATTGATAATATAATATTTTTGTTCTATATCCGTATTTGCGACACTTGTAGCTGCGATTTTTACACTTTTTGGATTGTTTAGAATCTTATTTGCAAGATTCTTAATCGGGGTTGGCATCGTGGCAGAAAACAACAAAGTCTGTCTATCGCGTGGAATAAATCTAAAAATCTCTTCAATGCTATCTAAAAAGCCCATATCAAGCATTTCATCGCTTTCATCTAAAACGACAATTTTGGGATTAAATCTCTTTATTCTGTCATTTCTCAAATGATCAAGCAATCTGCCCGGCGTTGCGACCATCACTTGAGGCTTTTTGTTTAATAATTCGATTTGTCTTTTGATTGATTGCCCGCCATAAACGCATATTGTTTTTGTGCGCAAAAACTTGCCAAGTTTAAAAATCTCATCGCTAATTTGAATGGCAAGTTCCCTTGTTGGCGTGATAATCAACGCCTCGATTTCACTATTATTTTTTAGCATATTCAAAATTGGAATTGCAAATGCCGCTGTTTTCCCTGTCCCTGTTTGTGCCTGTGCTATCAAATCGTGTCCATTTAAAATCAATGGAATCGTATCTTTTTGCACGGGGCTTGGAGTATTAAATCCTAATTCAACGATGCCTCTTAGAATCTTGTCTTTTAATCCAAATTCTAAAAAGCCATTATTTTTGTATTTCATACATTTTTACCTTAAAAATTAAAATGATCTTGCTTATAAATTCTATTTGATAGTAATATTTAAGTCGCACGGATTATAACCAAATTTAATTAGTTTAGCTATAATTTATGCTTCTATCTATAAAGGAATATTTTTTGGATTTATTATTATTTGATCTTTTTGAAAAATTGCCATATTCTATTTCATTTCTGGCTGGAATCTTGACTTTTTTAAGTCCTTGCGTGCTTCCACTAATACCGCCATATATGTCGTATATAAGCGGAATCTCCATTCAAGAATTACAAAACAAATCGCTAAAAAACAAAATCATTATTTTTCAAAAAGCATTATTATTCGTGCTTGGATTCTCCATCGTTTTTATTTTGATTGGAATCTCATTTAATACATTGCTTGGGAGAATCTTAGGCAATCAAATAATCAATTATATCGCTGGCGGGATTATTATATTATTTGGAATCCACTTTCTTGGGATAATAAGATTTAAGATTTTATACAAAACAAAAAAGCTAGATTCTAGCAAACTAGAAAATATAAAAATCCTAAAATTCATCTCGCCTTTTATTCTTGGTGTTGTATTTGCGCTAGGTTGGAGTCCTTGTGTAGGACCGATATTAAGTAGCATTATGGTGCTAAGTAGCACGGATAAAGCGGGTGCTTTGGGCTTTATGATCGTTTATGCTAGCGGACTTGCACTGCCATTTTTATTAACCGCATTTGCGATAGAGAAATGTTTTAGATTGTTTGATAAAATCAAAAAATATGCAAGAATAATAGAAATTTCTAGCGGAATTTTGCTTATTACAATAGGCGTAATCATAGCATTTGGCGGACTAGATAGATTAAATGAATTAATAAGCTAAGGGGATATTATGATTTTAAAAAATGCGATGATAAATAACAAAAAACTAGACATACAAATAAAAAACAACATAATCACAAAAATAGATTCTAATCTCATAGATGATGAAGTAATCGATTGCAAAAATAAAACGATTCTGCCTCAATTTATCGATTTAAATGTTTATCCAAAAAACAAATCTCTCTCAAGAAAAAATCTAGAATCTCTAGCAAAAAAAGCAAAAGATGGCGGCGTTGGGATTCTCACTCTACATAGTGATACAAGCCCAAAAATCGATAATGAAATGATTTTGGAATTTATCAAAAGCATTAATAAAGAGCTAGAAATATCCATATATCCGCTAATATCATCAACAAACAATGAAAATAAACTCGTTGATATTTCTATTTTGCATTCAATGGGTGGCATTGGGGTAAATCTACAAAGTAATCAATCCCCAAATACAATAGATAAAATTGCAAAATATGCAAAAATGCTTGATATTCCCGTGTTTGTCAATGCAAATGATAATCTTGGCGGAGTGATAAATTATGGTGAGATGAGTGCAAAACTTGGATTGAGTGCGAGGAATCCACTAAGTGAAATCAAAGAAGTCGCAAAGATTCTAGAAGTCGCTATTTTTTATCAAATAAAGGTCATTTTTCAAGCAATCACGGAAATAAGAAGCATTGATTTAATCAATGAAGCAAAGAAACATAATCCAAATATTTTTTGTGAGGTATCCATTCATCATTTATTATTAAATGACGGCGCTTGCGATAATTACAACACGCTAGCAAAACTAGATCCTCCACTAAAAGACAAAAAAACACAAGAATCCCTCATAGAATCCCTTAAAAACAACAAAATCGATTTGCTTACTTCGATGCAATGCGCTTGCTACAAATCGCTAAAAGAGCAAGTTTTTGAGCAAGCCGAATATGGAATCGATGCGATAAATAGCTATTTTTCGCTGATTTACACGCATTTAATAAAAACAAATATCATTGATTTGCAAACGATTTCTAAAATCTGCGCCAACAATCCCGCCACGCTTTTAAATCTCAATTGTGGCGAGATAAAAATAGGCAAAGAAGCAAAATTGATGATTATTGATTTGGATTCAAGCAACACGATAGAAGATTCTCCTTATCATAAGGATTTATTTGGTAGAGTTATGGATTTTATTTAAAGGACAAAAATGGAAGAAAAATTCACAAAAATGCTAGATTTATTATGGCACGACCTAATAAATGCGACAATCATAGGCTCAAAAGCCCTGCTTGTCCTTATTCTTGGGATATGGTTTGCGTATTTTATAAGCAAGAGGGCAAGAAAAATTTTACAAAAAGCGCTAAAAGATGAAATGCTATCTGGCTTTTTATCAAAGGTTATTTTTGTAGGAATCATTATTCTTGTTGTTGTTGCGACACTTGGCACAATGGGCGTGCAAACGACTTCAATCATCGCCGCACTTGGTGCTGCTGGACTTGCAATCGCACTTGCACTTAAAGATTCTCTATCAAATCTTGCAAGTGGCATTATGCTTGTTGTGTTTAGACCATTTACAAAAAATGATATGATAGAAATAGAGGGAAATATCGGCATTGTAGAGGATATTTCATTGTTTCACACATATATGAAAACGCCAGATGGAAAACTCGTAGTGATACCAAATACAAATGTCGCAAATAGCGAAATCATCAATTACACCGCAAAAAAAGCGGGTTCAAAAAATATGCAACATATTTTGGATTCTACAGAAGTAGTAAGAAGGATTGATTGGCTTGTTGGCGTGAGTTATGATAGCGATATTGATAAAACAAAAGAAATCATTAAAAACGCCGTTTTATCGACAAAAAATATCAATGATGGCAAAGATGACCCGCTAAAAAGCGTATTTGTGGGCTTAAATGAATTGCAAGCAAGTGCGATAGAATTCGCCGTGCGGGCTTGGGTGGTTGATAATGATACATTTTTTTCAACCAAGTGCAATATGATAGAAAATGTCAAAAAAGCACTAGATAAGGCAAATATCGAGATTCCATATAGTAAATTAGATGTAAAGATAATCAAGTGAAATTAATTGGTGCTAGCATTGTCCTACTTTGCGATGAAAACTTTACAATCATCAAAGATGGCGGAATCTTATTTGATACAAAAATCATAAAAATTGGAAGATTTGAGGAATTAAAAAAAGGCGATATAGAATATATTAGATTCTATGATTCTTGCGTAATTACGCCTGCATTGATCAATGCGCATATTCATTTTGAATTTAGCAAAAATTATTCAACTTTGCATTATGGAAATTTTGGAAAATGGCTAGATTCTGTTATGCAAAATAGGGAAAATCTTATGCAAGATTCTACAAACCACATAAAAAACGCCATAAAAGAAAGCTTATATTCGGGCGTGGGCTGTGTTGGAGCGATAAGTAGCAATGGCTTGGATATTGAGATTTTAAATAAATCTGCATTAAAAGTAATGTTGTTTAATGAGATTATGGGAACAAACAAGGATTTTTTCAATCAAATAAAAAATCATTTTGAAAGTAGATTAAACAAAAGCAAATCCCTGCAAGATTCTACTTTCAAAGCCGCAATCGCGCTTCATTCGCCCTATTCGCTTGATATAGAGCTAGCAAAATATGCGATAAATTTAGCAAAAGATTCTAAAATCTTGCTTTCTACTCATTTTTTGGAATCCAAAGAAGAATTAACTTGGCTAGAAAATAATAATGGCTATTTCAAGGATTTTTTTAAAAGATTCTTTAAAAGAGAAAATATAAAAGCTTGTTATTCAAAAGAGAGTTTTTTGGCGTTGTTTAGGGAATGTGAGAGTTTGTTTGTGCATTGTTTGTATTTAGATGATGATATTTGGGATAGAATCTCATCGCTAGATTCTAGTATCATAAGTTGCCCGCGCTCAAATAGATTATTAAATAATATTTATTTTAATAAAGAGAAAGCAAAAAAATATCATTTTCCTTTTATTATCGCAACTGATGGAAGAAGTTCGAATAATTCGCTAAATATGCTAGATGAAGCGAGATGTGCGTTATTTGCGTATAAAGATGAGGAAATAAACAATCTTGCAAGAGAAATCATACTTGCAATGACGAAGAATCCTGCAAAAAAACTAGGCTTTAATAATGGAATCTTAGAAACCAACAAAGCTAGCGATTTTGCGATTTTTTATATCAACGATATAGACAAAACAACACAAATTGAATTAAATTTTATCTTGCACGCAAGAAAAGTGCAGGATTTATATATTGATGGAAAAAGGATAGACATTGAAAATTATTAAAAAAATTTTTAACATTTTTATTATCAAGCCATTTGATTTTATACAACGATATTTTAAGACATTTATATTTTTGCTAATTGTTGCGGTTGTGTTTAGTGCAATTAAGCCTACAAAAGACATAAACGCAAATCTCGCAAAGATTTATATCAAAGGACCGATTTTTGAGAGTGAGACATTTTTATCACAAATTGAGAATCTAAAAAACTATCCAAATCTAAAGGGAATCTTGCTTATGATAGATTCCCCTGGTGGCACTTTGGCAGCTTCGGTTGAAATAGCAGATATTATAAAAGACCTCAATCAAACATTGCCAATAGTGGCGTATGTGCAAGGAACTATGGCAAGCGGAAGTTATTATGCAGGAATGTATGCAAACACGATTGTGGCAAATAGAGGCGCTATGATTGGCTCTATTGGGGTAATTTTCAATGGATACAATATAAAAGATTTGCTAAATAAAATCGGCATTCAATCACAAAGCCTAGCAGCTGGCGAATTCAAAGAAGCAGGGACATTTACAAGAGAATGGAATAATAAAGAAAAAGAATATTTAGAGCAATTATTAAACGAACAATATAAAATGTTTATACTCGATGTTGCAAAGGCAAGGAATCTAAATCCAAATAATTATAAATATTTTGCGGAGGGAAAAATTTTTAGTGCAAATAATGCGCAAAATCTTGGCTTGATTGATTTGGTAGGTTCGCAAATAAATGCGATTAATATATTAAAAGAATTAAGCGGTGTAAATGAAATCGTGTGGGCAAAAAGCGGATTATTGGATTCGTATGTAGAAAAACTCACCACAAAAGCAATCAATCAAATATTTTTAAATTTAAGTGTGATTAAATGACGATATTAATCGATACGCAAGACAAAGAGGGATTGATTTATCAAATCTCTTCTGTGATTTTTGAAATGAATTGCAATATAGAGAAAAATGACGAATATGTGGATAGGGAAAATAATCACTTTTTTATGCGAACGCAAATAAAAATAGATGAGAATCTCTCAAAAGAAAAAATCTATAACAATCTAAAAAAAATCCTACCCCAAAATAGCAATATTAGAATCTTTGATAACACAAAAAAATCAATGGTGATATTTTGCAGCAAGGAAGCACATTGCCTTGGCGATATTTTGATGAAATACACAACAAAAGAAATCGATGTAGAGATAAAGGGAATCATCTCAAATCATAGAGATTTGGCATATCTAGCAGAAAAGTTTAATATTCCATATTTTTATATTTCACACACAGAATCTAATTGGCAACAACAAATCCTAAAACAATGCAAGATTCTAAATCCATCGCTTATTATTCTTGCAAAATATATGCAGATTCTACCAAGCGAATTTATAAAGGCATTTGAAAATAAAATCATCAATATTCATCATTCATTTTTGCCCGCATTTATTGGCGCAAATCCGTATAAACAGGCATTTGATAGAGGCGTGAAAATGATTGGCGCAACTGCGCATTTTGCAAGCGATGAGCTTGATTGCGGTCCTATTATATGCCAAGATATCATACAAGTAAATCACACTTATACTTGGAGAGATATGAAAAAAGTAGGAAAAACGATAGAAAAAGTCGTGCTTGCAAAAGCGATTGATTTGGCGCTTGAAAATAGGATTTTTATTTACCAAAATAAAACAATTATTTTCTAAAGACTTAAAAACAAATATAAAAATACTTAAAGTAATATAAATTTATGCTATAATCCATATCAAATTTTTTAAGGTAGAGTTAAGGCTTTATCAAAAGGACAATAAAATGCGTGTTTTAATCATAGAAAAGAATGAAGTGTTAAATAAAAAGCTAAGCGAAGCGTTGAATGCGAAAAAGTATCAAACCGATATAGCCGAGAATCTAAAAGATGGAAAATACTTTGTAAGTATTAGAAATTATGATTTAGTGGTTGCAAACTGGGAATTAAATGATACAAATGGTGCGGATATTATCAATGTGATAAAAGAAAAATCGCCAAAAGTGCCAATCATCATCATTTCAACTCAAGATTCTACGGATATAGAAATCCAAGCCCTAAATAGCGGTGCAGATGATTTTATCAAGCAACCTTGCAAAAATGAAGTGTTTATCGCAAGAGTCGAAGCGAGGCTTAGATCTTGGGGATCAAATCTCATAGAAATAGGCGATTTGGCAATTAGCCCTGATGAAGAGAAAATCATCTACAAAGGACAAGAAATCGAAGTCAAAGGAAAGCCTTTTGAAGTTCTCACACATTTAGCAAAATATAGAGATCAAATCGTATCAAAAGAGCAACTCTTAGACGCGATTTGGGAAGAGCCAGAGCTTGTAACGCCAAATGTAATAGAAGTGGCAATCAATCAAATTCGACAAAAGATGGACAAACCGCTTGGCATATCCACAATCGAGACCGTTAGAAGAAGAGGATATAGATTTTGCTATCCAAAAGAAAATAATTAGCAAATTTTTATAGTGCATTGCACTATCTTGCTAGTTAATATTGTAATAACAAATAAGGCAAAAGATTGAAGTATGGGCGTGCTACTAAAGCTATCACTAACGCCTCTTAAGATTTATCTCTTAGTAGAGATTTTGCCTCAAAAAAACTTATAAGAAAACTAATAAATTTTTATAGAAAGGGGGACAGAGGCAAGCAGATAGGGTCAAGCTCTACTATCTATTTTAAAGACCATAATTGTCGTGGCTCTGCCCGTAACCACATTATATATCAAACCACTTCTCAAAGTCAAAACATTTGATAATAATGAGTTTAGCCCTTGATGAAATCAAAAGGCTTGAGGCTATTAAGATTCTACAAATTTGCTATATATCTATCTATTCTTTTAATGCCCGCTTTGATTTGTTCCTCACTGCAAGCAAATGAGAATCTCACATAGCCATCTACGCCAAATGCCACGCCCGGGACCAATGCAACGCCCTCTTTTTCAAGCAAATCTTTACAAAAAGCCATAGAATCCGCATTAACTTTTTTGATATTGATAAACAAATAAAACGCACCTTGTGGCAATCTAACATTTAATAATTTTATATCATTGATTAATTTATATGCTAGATCTCTTCTTATATTAAATGCCGAGATAAAATTATCAATATCCATTTTTGCATCGCCATTTAAGCCAAAAATAGAGGCTTTTTGCGTGATAGAATTGATATTTGAAGTGCTTTGAGATTGAAGATTGTTTAGCATTTTTATCAAGGTTTTATCTTTTGATGCTGCATAACCCATTCTCCAGCCAGTCATAGCAACTGATTTACTTAGCCCATTAATCGTAATCGTCCTATTTAACATATCATCATTAATGCTACCAATAGAAGTAAAAATCATATTATCATATACCAATCTCTCATATATTTCATCGCTTATAACGATAATATTTGTATTTTTTAGCACTTCATATAATGATAATAACTCATCTTTTGAATACACCATTCCCGTTGGATTTGAGGGCGAAGTTAAAACTAATATTTTTGTTTTGGGCGTGATTGCGGCTTTTAGTTGATTTGCATTGATTTTAAAATCATTATCCTCATCGCTTTGTATAAAAACACTCTTCCCGCCAAAATATCTAACAAGCTCAGGATAAGTAACCCAATAAGGCGAAGGAATAATCACCTCATCACCAGAATCTACAAGCGCGGCAAAAACATTAAATAATGAATGTTTAGCGCCATTGCTTACGATAATTTCATTTGGCTCGTAATTTAAGTTGTTTTCATTTTTTAATTTATTACTAATGGCAACCAATAGCTCATTTATGCCGCTTACTTGAGTATATTTTGTAAAACCGCTATTAATAGCCCGCATTGCTTCATCTTTGATTATTTTTGGAGTATCAAAATCTGGCTCGCCCGCAGAAAATGACAATATATCTTTACCCTGTGCCTTTAAATCTCTAGCAAGCGAACTAATGGCTATTGTTAGAGATTCTTCTAAAGTTGAAATTCGTTTTGAATATTTCATCATATACCTTTATTTGAAATTAAATTTGCAATTTCTTTTGCGTGATAGCTAATAATCATATTTGCGCCAGCTCTCTTAAAAGATACCATCATCTCAAGCAAAGCCCGTTTATAATCAATCAAGTCCGCGCTAGCTTTTAGCATCGCATATTCGCCACTTACATTATAAACTGCTAGCGGAAGAAGACTATTTTCTCTAATATCTCGCACAATATCAAGATAACTAAGCGCTGGTTTTACCATCAATATATCCGCACCCTCACTCTCATCTAATAAAGATTCTCTAATTGCTTCACTTCGATTTGCTGGATTTTGTTGATAGGTCAATCTATCACCAAAGCTAGGAGTAGAATCTGCCACATCTCTAAAAGGTCCATAAAATGCACTTGCAAATTTTGTAGAATAACTCATAATAAGAGTATTAATAAAACCATTCAAATCAAGGCTCTCTCTAATAGCTTTTATCTGTCCGTCCATCATCGCACTTGGAGCGATAATATCCGCACCACTTCTTGCTAAAATCACTGCTTGTTTTGCCAATATTTCCAAAGTTTTGTCATTGTCTATATCATTATTAGAATCTAAGATTCCGCAATGTCCGTGGTCTGTGTATTCACAAAAACACAAATCTACGCTAATTATCATATCACTAAATCGCTCTTTTATCGCACGCACGGCTTTAGCAACTATGGAATCATCACTCAATGCACTAGAACCTATGCTATCTTTAATATCTGGCAACCCAAATAAAATAATATGCGATATGCCAAGATTCTGCAGAATCTCACATTCTTTTAGAATATAATCGATACTCATTTGATAAACATCTGGCATTGATTTGATTTCGTTTTTTATATTGTTGCCACAAACTACAAACAAAGGATAGATAAAGTCGCTAATGTGGATTCTACTCTCACTTAGCATTGCTCTTATTTTGTCATTTTTTCTTAATCTTCTTAGTCGAATCATTGATTTACTCCGTTGTTGCTTATTATACAATCCCTAATATAAAAATAATGATAGCCCTCTATATATTTATAATCAAGCACAAGTTGCTGGGATTCTATCGTATTTTTTATGATATACATACCAAGTCCAAGCCCTTTTTTCTTATTATCACTGCCATCACTATAAAATGGAGAAAAATATTTTTCCAAACGATCCCTAAAAGGCTTGCCTTGATTTTTTATCACGAGATCTTTGCCCTCTACAAACACTTCTGCGCGATTGTCCTCTGAATATTTGAGTGCATTATCTAATAGATTTTTCACACTAAGACTCATCAATTCAAAATCCCCAAACATTTCTGCTTCTCTACTAATAAGAATCACATTTCGCGGGCGCTCTTCTTCGATAAGTAGCATTTTGTTGATATTATCCACCAAATCAACAAGCAAAAATTTACTCTTAGAAATCTTGTAATTATGCGTATCCATCTCTTCGATTTTTGCGAAATTATCAATGATGATATTTAATCTTTCAAAAATTGAGATAAGCCTATTTTTTGCTTTTTCTTCTGCAATCATTTCTGTAACGATTCTACCCTTTGCAATAGGCGTTTTTAATTCGTGCATAATGGAGCGCAAAAACAAGACTCTAGCTTTATTCATCTCATTTATTTTATTTGCAGCTTTTGTAAATTCTCTACTTAATTCTCCTATTTCATCTTTATTATTTGAGATAATCTCTATATCCATATCTCCATTTGCAAATTTCTTCACTTCGCGCCTAAGTTTTCTAAGCGGAAGAAGCGATCTTAAAACAAGAATATAAAAAAATATGAGTGTAATAAAACATATAAGCGCTATTGCCTTGTAAGTCGTATAATCATCAATACTATAATCTGTGTAGATGAATTGCTTGCCATTTTTGACATCTTCGATAATGATATAATAATGCCCGTTTATGTTTTTCATATTGACAATGATTTGTTTTTTGTCATTATAAATCACCAAATAGCGATTTGAGATTTTTGATAAAATGCTAGAATCATCTACTTCATAGAATCCAGTATCTTTAAGATATACTTGCAAATCTTTCACATCATAACCAAATTTAAACAAATCGCTAATATTATTTATCACATTATCATATCTTTGTTCGATAACTGCGTTATTTCTGCTTGTTGTTGCACCGATAAAATACAAAGCAAAAAATACAAAACATATCGAGCTAAAAATAAATAGCAATGTTATCTTTACAATCAAAGAATCTGATTTTAGCATTTTATATATTCAATTTATAACCAAGCCCTCTTGCAGAGAGGATATATTTTGGACGCTTTACATCTTCGCATATTTTACTTCGCAATCTACCTATAATCACATCTATGCTTTTAAAATCACCTTGCGATTTGATAGAATCGCATTTTTCTGCAATTACCGCCCTAGAAAAAATATGATTTGGCTTCGACATAAAAAGAGTTAGGATTTCATATTCGGCTCTTGTTAAATCTAGCTTTTTGCCTTTAAAAAACACATTCATACTATCTTTATCTACAACAAAATCCGCATTGTATTGATTGCCTAAAATGGATTGTGTTGGGACGATACTATATCGCCTAAGGACGCTATTTATCCGCGCTAATAATTCTTTTGGGTCATATGGTTTTGGGAGATAATCATCTGCACCATATTCAAGCGCATCTATTTTATCTTTTGTATCACTTCTTGCCGAAGATATGATGATTGGGATATTTTTATGCTTTGTGATTCGTTTGCAAACTTCGATTCCATCGATATTTGGCAAGGTTAAATCAAGAAGCAATAAATCATATTGTTGTTTTTCTATCGCCCTCATTCCTACTATTGGGTCTGGATAGTTTGTTACATTGATATTATTTTTTTTCAAAAACTCCGATAAAATTTCTGCTAATTCTATATCATCTTCTATCATTATTATTTCTATCATTTTATTTTGCCTTATCTTGTTTATTATCTTGTTTATTATCTTGTTTATTATCTTGGATTGCTTTTAATCTATCTTCGATGATATAAAGTTGATATTCAAGATAATTAAGGACCATTTCTAGTTTTATCTCTAATGTAGAATCCTTTGTATTTCTCAGCCCTTCAAACAACACCAAAGATCGCTCTTTTAATCGAAGCAAGGTAAGAATCTCATCATTACAATCATTTTTTGCTTCTTCTTGTATATCGATTGATATATCTTGTTCGTTTGTTGTATCTTCGATCCCAAGCTCAGAAATCGTAGATAATATCGCTTCTTTAGTATCCAACTAGCCACCTCTCCAATTCTATTAATTTTTCTTTAGAATCTGCATTCAAAAAAATATTATACATATCCAAATTCAATCCACTAATATTAATACTCCTTGTAGCAAGCCGCCTCAAAGATTCCTCAGCTTCAATATCATTTGGATCAAGGGATAATATATCTCTATAGATTCTTGCCACTTTTTTCTTTTCTCCTCTAATCTCATATATGCTTGCTAAAAGATGTTTATCCATCATATCCTCGCTTATAGCTATCATTAAATTTGTATTTTTAAAGGAAGTTTTTTAAGCTATAATTTTAACAAAAATGAATTAAATTAAACTTTTAAACCAATTTTTTAAAAAGGCAAAAATATATGGACAACAAAGAAGAACTTACCGAAATGCTCTTTAAATTGATTGAGGATATAGGGCATACCGAAGAATTAATCGAAGAAATAAAAGGCGAAACAAGATTGATGAAAAACACAATCAAACAAAATATAGAATTGTTTGAAGAAAAACTAGAACAACAATCAAGAGCCATTAGCGCTAGGAATCTTGAAAATAGCGAAGAGGATTCTAAATTTGAAGAAATCAATCAAAAAATAGAATCCATAAACAACGAAATAAAAAACCTAAAAAATCTAAAAGATTCTATTAAAACGGGCAAAACGATTAATATAGATTACTCCGCAAAGCACACACTAAAAAGCGAAATGACAAAATGGCAAATGATGCTTATTGGAAGTTTGGCTATATTTGCAACACTTAGTATTATATTTTTTCTCATTTTAAAGGATATTTCATTATTAAGCGTAATTGTTTATATTGTGTTTGCTGTCCCATTTTGTATGGCAATGTATTTTTTCAACGACCATCTAAAAAAAATCAAAAATAAATAAAATCAAAATTTGACGATTTTAAAATAAAATATTGGTGGCTTAAGATGAAATATATAATTTTTATTTTATTGATTTTTTTTGAATGTATTTTCGCAGAAAATCTTATACCACCGCCATATCACAGAGAAAATCCACAAGATGGCGCAGAATATTATAGAAATGAGGGATTTAGGGCAGCTAGCTTTGGGGCAAATATCATTGCTAGAGATTTGTTTTATAAATCGTGCATATTAGGCGATTTGCTTGCTTGCAACGCACTTAGCGAGATTGATGCTGGTTTGAGGATAGATTCTATTATGACAAACAAAGATGAATGCTATCTAGGCGATAAAAATGCGTGTTTTGATATTTATCAATATTATTCAAATGAGGGTATCTTGGATCGTTTTAAAATTACTTGGTATCTATCAAAAGCGTGCAGATTAGGACATATAAAGGCTTGCGAGATAGAAAAAAGAGAAAATCATATTTTCATAAAAAACAATAATCAAGTCTTAAGCACAAAATGTTTCAAAAATGAAATATTTGCCTGTTACAAGCTAGCAAATATGTATTTATTTGGCGATGGCGTGAAAAAAAATATCAATCTTGCGATAAACTTGCTTGCAAAATCTTGCAATGGCGGGTTTAAAAAAGCTTGCATAAAATACAATCAAATCATCTCACTAAAGTAATTTTTTGGATATTATTAGCTTTTTATAAAATATAAGTAGTGAAAATGGAATTTATCAATCTAAAAGCACAATATGAGAGATACAAAAGCGAAATCAATCAAAAAATTTATGAGATTCTAGAATCTTCAAGATTTATAATGGGCGATTATGTTAGTTGTTTTGAAAAAAATCTAGCTAGTTACACCAAAAGCAAATACGCCATTGGTTGCAGTAGTGGCACGGACGCGCTAATTTTATCACTAATGGCACTAGATATTAAATCAGGTGATGAGGTAATCACTTCGCCATTTAGTTTTATTGCAAGCATAGAGGCGATATTATTGCTTGGGGCTACACCTGTATTTGTTGATATAGATGAAAAAACATACAATCTAAATCCAGCATTGCTAAAAAACGCCATCACAAAAAAAACAAAAGCCATCATTCCCGTATCGATATTTGGGCAAATGGCAGATTTGATAGAAATAAACAAAATCGCAGGCGAGATTCCAGTAATCGAAGATGCCGCGCAAAGTTTTGGGGCAAGTTTTGTGTATGAAAATAAAAAATACAAATCTTGCAACGCAAGCCTCATTGCTACTACAAGCTTTTTTCCAAGCAAGCCTCTTGGTTGTTATGGCGATGGCGGGGCGATTTTTTGCAATGATGAAAAATTGAATGAAAAAATACGATGCCTTTTAAATCACGGACAAACCAAAAGATACAAACATAGCTATATCGGGCTAAATGCTAGACTTGACGCATTGCAAGCTGGAATCTTGGATATTAAATTAAAATATTTAGATGATGAAATCAATCTTAGACAAGAAAAAGCCAAATATTATAATAAACATTTAAAAAACGCTCCATTTATAAAAAATGGCTACGAAAGTGTTTATGCACAATATTCAATTAGAACTAACAATAGAGAGAATCTAATCAATAAATTTGAAAAACAAAATATACCATATGCCATACACTACCCTATACCACTTCATTTACAAGAAATCGTGCAGAATCTTGGTATTTACAAAAAAGGCGATTTTGGGATTAGTGAAATGATATGCGATGAGATTCTCTCAATCCCTTTTAGTCCATTTATCACCAAAGAAGAACAAGATAAAATAATAGAGTGTATCAATGGATAAAATCACCAAAATCGCATTACTTGGCATCGGCAAAATGGGGCAAAATCACCTTAGAATCCTAAATATGCTAAAAGATGTAGAAATCGCCTTTATCTATGATATAAATGAAGAAGCCTGCAGAGAAATCGCAAAAAAATTCAATCTAAAAGTATCAAATGACCTAGATTCTGATTTGGCAAAATGCGATGGTTGTATCATCGTAACGCCTACATTCACGCATTTTGATTATATAAACAAAGTAAGCGATTATGTGAAAAATATCTTTGTAGAAAAGCCACTAACAAACACGCTAGAATCTTCGCAAATTATCTTAGATCTAGCCAAACAAAAGGGATTAAATATCCAAGTGGGCTTTATTGAGCGATATAATCCCGCGATAATCACCCTAAAAAATATATTGCAAAATACGCACAAAATCATTAATATCGATTTAACTAGAACAAATAAAATGAGTAATAGAATCACTGATGTCGATGTAATCATTGATTTGATGATACACGATATTGATTTGGCACTCAATCTAAATGGCGAAGTAGCAGAAGTCTATTCGCAAGGCGTAATAATCAATGGAATGATTGAATATGCAAGAGCTATTTTGACGCATAAAAATGGCATTTTTTCAAATATCCTTGCAAGCAGAATCACAGAAAAACGAATTAGGCAAATAAGCATTACAACCGATAGCGAATATATTGATTGCAATTTGCTTAGTAAAGAAGTTTTTGTCAATAAACAAAGCGTAGAACAGAGATTTGGGAATGTATCCATTAGCTCAAATACAGAGACGATAGAAGTGCAAGCACGAGAATCCTTGCTTTTGGAATTAATCGATTTTATCAATCTTTGCAAGGGAGAAAAAATCAAAAATATACCAAATCAATACGATGGAATGATGGCGATGAAAATCGCATACAAGATTCAAGAACAAATACGAAGCAAAGCGAAAAATTAATTATTACTCCTTTTAAATACGATTTTTGAGGCGATAAGATAAACATATCTAAACAATCCAAACAAAATATACAAGCTTATCAAAATAAATATACTCTCGATTGGATGCACGAATAATAAAGCAAGAATCATTACAAGCAAGATAAAACTAGATAATCGCCATTTTACTTGTTTGAAATTTGGATATCGAACATTGCTTACCATTAAGATTCCCACCAAAAACGCCGCAATCAACAAATACAAAGAATATTCTTTGAATAAATCATATCGTATTTCTAATACAATCATCGTAGCCACAAAAATAGCCGCTGAGGGGATTGGAAGTCCTATGAAATATTTGCTTATTTCGTTGTTGTTATTTGTAACGATATTAAATCTAGCAAGTCTAATTGCCCCAAAAACGACAAAAAGGCAACTAACCATAGCGCCAAATCTATCATAATACTGCCCGATTGAAAAATACAATAATATCGCCGGCGCGCAACCAAATGCGATTACATCACAAAGAGAATCAAATTCCACTCCAAATTTGCTTGCGGTATTTGTCATTCGTGCCACTCTACCATCAAGCCCATCAAAAATCATTGATACGATTACAAGCCAACAAGCAAACTCGATTCTACCTTTTGAGGCATATATGATACTTAGCACTCCCAAAAAAGCACTTGCGGCGGTAAATAAATTTGGAATGATAAATAATGGATTGATTTTCATAATATCCTCTTTAGATCAATTTTTTGCAAGTATATTTTTTGCAATCAAACTCTGCCCCGCAAAAACATTATCGCCTCTTTGGACTTTAATATCGCATATAGAATGTATATTTAGCACCAAGTAGCCATATTTCATAAATCCGATTCTATCGCCCATAAATGCTTGATTTGCCTCATATATGCTAATTTTATTCCAAACTTCAGGGAATAATTTCATCGAATAAATAACGCGATTATCTTTTATGCCATCGATGCAGTGCTTTGTGTTTAGAATCTCTTTTAGATTCTCATCATCTTTGATAAATAAGCCATATTGATAAGTGGCATTGATAGAATCCACAAACATAGGCGTCCTAAGAATCCCCACATCAAATAATCCAATCTCTATTTTTATCGTGGCTTCATTGTTGTTGATCGAAATATCGCGAATGATTCCATCACAAGGTGAAAGAATCGCATTATCTTTGCGATATTTTGAGATTCTCTCTGGATTCCTAAAAAGCACGATAAAAAACAACGAAAGGATAAAAAAAACCAATGCAAAAATTTGCAAATGTATAAAAATACATAAAAATACCAACATACAACTAAATAATATAGGCTTTATGCCCTCTTTTGCGATGATTTGAGTTGTAGTTTGTGTATCTTTATTCATTGATCTAATTGTTCGCGCTCTACAAGCCGAGTGGGTAGATTGTTTTTTACCTCAAATGCGGAGATAATATCTCTTACTCTACTTCCATCAATCACTTCTTTTTCAAAAAGTTCGCTTACCATTAATTCTATGGCTTCTTTGTAATCGCTTAGCGTTTGTTTGACGAAATTGTATCTATCATTTAGCGTTGATTTGATGAATTTATCCATATCTTCGGCGGTTTTTTCACTAAATTCTCTTTGATTCCCAAATCCACCGCCCAAAAAATTATTGCGTGGCTTCTCTAAGACCATCAATCCGCTAACATCTGTCATACCATAATAGCTAATCATCGCTTTTATAATATCCGTGGCTCTTTCTAAATCATTGCTAGCTCCCGTTGAAATCTCGCCTAAAAACACATCTTCGGCGGCTCTACCGCTTAATAAAACATCAACTTCTGCGATTAATTCGTGTTTTTGCATCAAATATCTATTTTCCTCTGGCGTATGCAATGTATATCCAAGTGCCGCCATTCCACGCGGTATAATAGATACTTTATTTACCTTGCTTGCACCTTCTGTCATCTCTGCAATTACGGCGTGTCCGCTTTCGTGATAAGCTACGATTTTCTTTTCTTTTGGTGAGATTCTGCGTGATTTTTTTTCTAATCCTGCGATACTTCGCTCTACTGCTTCTCTAAAATCTTGTTGTGAGACTTCTTGTTTATTAGCTCTACCTGCAAGCAAAGCCGCCTCATTAATGATATTTGCTAAATCCGCACCCGCAAGCCCCGCTGTAAGCCTAGCTATCTCTTGCAAATCCACATCACGACTTAATTTAACGGATTTTATATGGACTTTTAAAATATCCACTCTTCCATTAAAATCTGGCTTATCAACTAAAACTTGCCTATCAAATCTCCCCGGTCTAAGCAAAGCGGGATCTAGCACTTCTGGTCTATTTGTAGCTGCCAAAACAATAACAGGCGAGCTATCGGAGTTAAATCCGTCCATTTCGGCTAAAAGCTGGTTTAGCGTTTGTTCTCTTTCGTCATTTCCGCTTATCATACCGCCTGCAGCCCTTGATTTGCCTATCGCGTCAATTTCATCGATAAAAATAATACTTGGGGCTTCTTTTTTTGCCATATCAAACAAATCCCGCACTCTACTTGCTCCAAGCCCTACAAACATTTCTATAAAGCTACTTCCACTCATTGAGAAAAATGGCACATTTGCTTCCCCTGCAACAGCCTTTGCAAGCAAGGTTTTGCCCGTCCCTGGCGGTCCTACAAGCAAAACGCCCTTTGGTATTTTTGCACCAATGCTTGCATATCTATCGGGGTGTTTGAGAAAATCAACAATCTCTACAACTTCCTCTTTTGCTTCTTTATTTCCAGCCATATCATCGAATCTTACCTTTGGTTTTTCGGCATTGACAAGCTTTTTTGCATTTCCCATACCAAAGATTCCATTGCCCATACTTTTTTGCATTCTACTTGCCATAAACATCCATAAACCAAGTATGATAAACACCGGTATAAGCCAGCCTAGCATATCAGTAAACCAATTAGTCTCACTAAAGCCACTATAAGGAATGGCTTTTGAATCTAGTAAAGTAACAAGCGAGCTATCATTAACTTTTTTGGCAGTATAGATGATATTTTGCCCATCTTTATTTCCTTGCGCTTTGATGATTGTTTGCCCGATGCTTACTTGTTCGACTTCCTTGTTTTCTATCATTTTTTTCAATTCATAATAGCTAATCGTTTGCGCCGCACCGCCACTTATGAGTGAGCCACCGGGCGAAAAAACCTTAAATATTAAAATCACAACAATAGTAAAAATCGCAAAAATTAATAGCGGATTCCCGCCTATTGGGTTGTTTGGTTTGTTATTTTGATTATTGTTTTGTCTCATTATATTCCTTATTGTTTTGGTATATCATCGTAATCCACTCATCTTTTGCTTTTTCTTCTATCAAATGCAAATCCTTGAATCTATCTTTTATCAAATGTGCGTATTCATTCAATATGCCAGATAATATCAAAAAAGCATTGTTATTTAATGATGATAATAGATTCTTAGCCTGCTCTATAATCGTAGAAGCAATGATATTTGCGACTACAATATCATATTTTTTATTATTAGATTCTAGCGAGCCAAGCCATAAATCTGTAATTGTAGCATTATTTGCTAAAAAATTTTTCTTAGTCTCATTTATCGCCAAATCATCAATATCACACAAACTCACATTTGCACCTAATTTATAAGCGCAAAGCCCTAAGATTCCACTTCCACAACCAACATCAAGCAAACTAGGATTCTCTTTTTTTATGCAAGATACAATCGCCTCTATACTCATAAATGTGCTTGCGTGATGCCCCGTGCCAAAGGCTAAAGATGGCTCTAAAATGATATTTATCTTAGAATCTCTTGGCATAACCCAATTTGGGTGTATAAAAAAATCGCCACATTCCAAGCCAGTTATGGATTGTTTGTAGATCTCTATGTAATCTTTAGTTTCGTTTTTGGAAAGATTGTATTTGAAATGCACGGGGATATGATTTATTTTATTTAGATTCTTTGATAATTCGTTTAGATAAGGTATAAGCGTAGATTCTAGATTCTTGCTTGTGCGAAGAATGATATTTTTTTCTCCATCAATCATACATTCTTCTAATGCTTGAGAGGTAAAATCTGCTATTTGGCTTACAAAAATATCAAAAAAAGCATTTGGAATAATGCGCATTTCAAAATAAAATTTATTCATAACACGACTAAAGCTCATTAACTCCTAGCACTGCTTCTAGTTTTTCTTTCAATACTTGTGGCGTAAATGGCTTTACGATATAGTTATTTACACCCGCTTTTAGCGCAGTAATAACCTCTGCTTTACCGCCCTCAGTGGTAACCATAATGATAGGAATATCAGCGAATCGTTGATCGCCTTTTACTTTTTTTACCAAATCAAGACCATTCATTTCAGGCATATTCCAATCTGTGATAAGAATATTTATACCATCTATCGTATCCAACAACTCCCAAGCTTGCAATCCGTGTTCTGCTTCCAAAATATCATCATATCCAAGTCTTTGAAGTGTATTTTTTATAATCCTTCTCATTGTAGAGCTATCATCAACAACAAGCAACTTCAATGGTATCTCCTTTTCTTCAATAAACAATTTAATCGAAATAATAGCATATATAACTTAAGCTTGATATTTTACAAAAATATCCCTTAAATTTATCCAGCCTTCATAAAATGCCCTGCCAACAATCACTCCGCCAATATCCTTATTAATAAGAATCTTTTCTAATTCATCGATACTACGGAATCCACCGCTTGCAATGGTAAAAATCTCACTGGCTTGTGCGATTTGTTTGGTAAAATCAAGATTTATGCCATTTCCCGTGCCATCTTTGTCAATATCAGTGCAAATAATGGCTTGAATCTTGCTTCCTTTAAATTTTTTTGCTAAAGAAATCGCATTTGTAGAATCTATATTTTCCCAGCCATCAATCGATACATTTCCATTTTTTGCATCGATTCCAACGACTATTGGATATTTTTCTGCCATTTCTATTACAAAATCTGGATTTTTTAGCGCAATTGACCCAAGAATCACTCTATCTATGCCAAGCGATAAATATTGTTTGATTGTATTTTCATCTCTAATGCCACCGCCAAGCTCGATTTTTAGATTGCAAGATTCTCGAATCTTTTTTATTTGTTCTATATTTTTTGGGATTCCCGCAAATGCACCATTCAAATCCACGATATGAATCCATTTTGCACCATAATTTTCAAACTCCAAAGCAAATTTAAACGGCTCTCCATAGACTTTTGCGCTATCCATTTTGCCTTTATATAATCTAACTGCCATTCCATCTTTTAGATCAATGGCTGGAATAATTAACATTTTTTCTCCAATCTATAAATTAATAAAATTATCCAATATCTTTAATCCCGCATTTGAGCTTTTCTCAGGGTGAGGCTGGATTCCAAATATATTATCTTTTTGCACGATCGCACAAAAATTTTCTCCATAATTACACATTGCAAGAATATTTTCCTTGTGCGCTGCTTTTACATAAAAACTATGCACGAAATAAAAATATTCATTGTTTTTAATGCCATTTAACAATCCTTTATGTTGTTTTATTTCAATCGTATTCCAGCCAATATGTGGAATCTTAAGCGTAGAATCTTCAAATTTCACGACCTCGCCGCTAATTAGCCCAAGCCCCAAATGCTCGCCAAATTCATAACTCTTATCAAATAAAAGCTGCATTCCAAGGCAGATTCCAAAAATATGCTTTCCACTTTTTGCAAATAGATTAATCGCCTCGTCCATATGATTTTCCCTCAAATGATTCATCGCATTTTCAAATGCACCAACTCCGGGCAAAATAATCTTGTCATATTTAGCAATCAAATCCGCATCGCACACAATATCCGCAGAAATATTCAAAGCTTGCAAGGCATTTTTCACGCTTGCAAGATTCCCGCTATTATAATTCAAAATCGCAATATTAATCATCGCCTAATCTTTCTAATTCTTTTGTAATAGAATCTTTGAATATTTTTGTGTAGTTTTTGTTTTGTGGAATCTTATCAAAAAACACATTTAGCAAACTTGCATAATCTTTTGTATTGATCTTATCTTGCAATAATAAATACTTCAAAAACAACCAATAAGTATTCAAGCAATCACTTTGGCAATAATTATTGATTGTCTCCATCTCATTTTCATAATATAACCTAAAAATATCCTTAGCATTTGCTTCAAATTTGCCCGGAATATTTGCCATTTTGCAAAGCACATCAAGGCGAATTGAACGCACCGCACCAAAAGAACCAAGACTATCGAGCAAATCTATATGAAAATTCTCACTATAACGACTGCGATAATTATCCCATTTGTTTTTATTGTGTTTGATATTTTCGATTTCAAAATAAGCACTCGCATTTAGATTATACTTCATCGCTCTAAGCATAATAAGCGGAATATCAAAACCTCTGCCATTAAAGCTTACTAATTTTGGATTATGCTTATTAAAAAAAAGCAAAAAATCGCTAATTATTTCTTGCTCGCTTAAAGATTCTTTATAATTCCCAACCTTGATAAAATTACAATTATCATCGCAAATTACAGCCGATAAAGAGATGATTTTGTGAAATGGAAGTGGCAAAAACTCACTCCCGCTTTTATTTTCTTGCTCTCTAAATGCTATCTCACACACCTCTAAATCACTGCCCTCATATCCATAAATCTCCCTTAAAAGAGATACATCTGGCACACTCTCACAATCAAAAACACAAATCATATT
>X235_Pygmy_Slow_Loris__coassemble_20_pt1 | contig 30193 bp, 33 predicted proteins | sample X235_Pygmy_Slow_Loris__metabat2_high_PE_008 | metagenome-assembled genome bin X235_Pygmy_Slow_Loris
TATTTTTGTGCAAAAATAATGTATGGAACAGATAGAATCACGCAACCATTGCTTAGATGTAATGATAATGGTGAGTTTGATAAAAAAGGCAAATTCAAGCCTGTTAGCTGGAAGAGAGCTTTTGATGAAATGGAAAAGCACTTCAAAAAAGCCTATAATGAATTAGGACCAACGGGCATTGGTGTATTTGGCTCTGGGCAATACACCGTCCAAGAGGGCTATGCAGCCGTAAAACTCGTAAAAGGTGGCTTTAGAAGTAATAATATTGACCCAAATGCAAGGCATTGTATGGCAAGTGCGGTTGTTGCATTTATGGAGACTTTCGGTATGGACGAGCCTGCGGGTTGTTATGATGATATTGAATTAACAGATACAATCATCACTTGGGGAGCAAATATGGCAGAAATGCACCCGATTTTGTGGAGTCGCGTATCAAATAGAAAATTATCAAATCCAAATGTAAAGGTTATCAATCTAAGCACATTTACTAATAGAACATCGGATTTGGCGGATATTGAAATCATTTTCAAACCAAATACAGATTTGGCTATTTGGAATTTTATCGCACGAGAGATTATCAAACGAGGCGCAATCAATCAACAATTCGTAAAAGATAATTGCGTATTTACCACGGGCTTTGTCAATATCGGCTATGGAATGAGAAATAACCCAAATCACCCCAAATTCAAAGAAAGCGAAAAAGATACCGTTGCAAAAGAATTATCAAAAATTGTAAGCAAAAATGAGGGTGTTAGCTTGCAATATCTAGGCATTAAAGCGGGCGATGATATGAAAATGGATAATGCCGCAAAAGGCGGGAATCACTGGGGAATTAGCTTTGAGGAATTTAAACAAGGCTTAGAACCATATGATATTGATTTTGTGGCACAACTTGCAAAAGGGAATCCAGATGAGAGCATAGAATCTTTTAAAGATAAACTAAAAACGCTTGCAGATTATTATATAGACAAAAATCGCAAGGTTGTTAGTTTTTGGACGATGGGAATGAATCAACATCAGCGAGGAACTTGGGTAAATGAGCAAAGCTATATGGTGCATTTATTACTTGGAAAACAAAGTATGCCGGGAAATGGTGCGTTTTCTTTGACAGGACAACCAAGCGCTTGCGGAACTGCAAGAGAAGTAGGAACTTTTGCGCATAGACTTCCAGCGGATATGGTGGTTGCAAATCCAAAACATAGAAGCATTACAGAAAAGATTTGGAAATTGCCAGAAGGGACGCTAAATGGCAAAATGGGATCACATTATGTAAAGATAATGCGTGATTTAGAAGATTCTAAAATTAAATGGATTTGGGTGCATGTCAATAATCCTTGGCATAATACCGCAAATGCCGAACACTGGATCAATGCGGCTAGAAATTTGGATAATTTCATCGTTGTTAGCGAATGCTATCCGGGTATTTCTGCAAAGGTTGCGGATTTGATTCTCCCAACGGCAATGATTTATGAGAAATGGGGAGCATATGGAAATGCCGAGAGAAGAACGCAACACTGGAAACAACAAGTATTACCGCAAGGCAACGCGATGAGTGATACTTGGCAGATTATGGAGTTTTCAAAGCGATTCAAAATAAAAGAAGTATGGGGCAAGGATTATAAGAATCTTGAATTAGTAAGCGTTTTGGATAAAGCAAAAGCGATGGGTTATGATGAAAATACGACTTTGTTTGAAATAATGTATGCAAACAAAGATGCACTCAATTTTAAAACCACTGATAAAACAATGGCAGGCAACATAAACACAGAAAGCATAGGCGATAGTAGAAATGTTGTTGGAAGTGATGGCGAAGTGTTTAAGGGCTATGGATTCTTTATTCAAAAATATTTATGGGAAGAATATAGAAAATTTGGGCTAGGTCACGGACACGATTTGGCGGATTTTGACACTTATCACAAAGTAAGAGGATTGAGATGGCCCGTTGTAGATGGCAAAGAAACACAATGGAGATTTAATAGCAAATATGATTTTTACGCCAAAAAAGAGGGCAAAGAATTTGCATTCTATGGCAATAAAGGCAAAAATATCGCTGGTGGAAATCTAAAAGCCCCAAATGAAAGCAAAGTAAGCATTGATAACAAAGCCAAAATCTTCCTCCGTCCATATATGGATCCGTGTGAAATGCCAGATAAGGATTATCCATTGTGGTTATGCACAGGTAGAGTGCTAGAACATTGGCATAGCGGAACGATGACAATGAGAGTGCCAGAGCTTTATCGTGCGGTGCCAGAGGCATTATGTTTTATGCATAATGATGATGCGAAATCTCAAGGATTAAAACAAGGCGATGTTATTTGGGTTGAAAGCAGGCGATCAAAAGTAAAAGTAAAAGTTGAGACAAGAGGTAGAAATAGACCGCCAAAGGGATTAATCTATATTCCTTGGTTTGATGAAAATGTGATGATTAATAAAGTCTGTCTTGATGCGACTTGTCCAATATCAAAAGAGACGGACTTTAAAAAATGCGCGGTAAAAATATATAAGGCATAGATTTGCAAACAATAAACAAAGATAGACGAAATATCATACTAAAAACCGCACAAGGCATTGGAATCTTTGCTTTTAGTGGGCTTATATGGAGTGCATATGTATCAAAAGCAAAGGCATCTAGCTTTAGCCTTAGACCGCCTGGTGCAAAAGCGGAGAGTGAGTTTTTAAAACTATGTATCAAATGCGGGCGATGTGTAACATTTTGTCCTTTTGATACCTTGAGATTGGCTACTCCAAATGATGAAATCCCAACTGGGACGCCGTATTTTGTGCCAAGAGAGATTCCTTGTTATATGTGCGTTGATGTGCCGTGCGTGCCTGTATGTCCTACAAATGCTCTTGATGAAAAGTTGTTGAATATAAACGAAAACAATCAAGACGCAATGGATATAAGAAAGGCTAAGATGGGCGTTGCAGTCGTTGATATGGAATCTTGTGTTGCTTATTGGGGGATTCAATGCGATGCTTGTTATAGAGCTTGTCCCTTGCTTGATGAGGCTATCAAACTAGAATACAAGCAAAATGATAGGACGAATAAACATTCATATTTATTGCCTGTTGTTGATAGCACAAAATGCACGGGTTGTGGCTTGTGCGAACACGCTTGCATTACCAAAAAAGCCGCCATTATGGTGCTTCCTAGAGATAAGGCATTAGGCAGTGTGGATATAAATTATATCAAAGGCTGGGATAAGAGTGATGAAGCAAGATTAGAAAACTTAGATACAAAGCCAAAAAACAATGATGGAACTAAGGGTGTTATGGACTATCTAAATAGCGGGGATTTGTGATGAAAAAAATAAGATTTTTGATTTTAAGGAGATGTATCCAAATTGGAATCTTGATTGCGTTTTTTATTTGTAATTATTATGCAATCAATTTTTTTAACGGGAATCTCAATTCATCAAAGATTTTTTGGGTGATTCCTATGAGTGATCCATTGTCCATAGCACAGATTTTTTTATCTGGCGCAATGAGTGGAATTGTAATCGGCGCAGAGGCGATTATCGGGCTATTTGTTGTGTTGTTTGTTTATGGTGTGTTTTTTGGGAGAGGATATTGTGCTTTTGTGTGTCCTATGAATATCATCACAGATTTTGCTAATTTTTTGAGGAGAATCTTTGGATTTAACACAAACAAAAAAATAAATATCTCTCGCAAAAGCAAGTATGGAGTGCTAGTTTTAAGCTTGTTGCTTAGCTTTATGCTTTCAATCCCTGCATTTGATTTAATAAGTCCTATTTCAATGCTTCATCGAGGCATTATTTTTGGTATGGGTTTTGGAATCTTTGGAGTTTTATGCGTATTTTTGTTTGATTTGTTTTTTGTGAAAAATGGATTCTGTGGTTATATTTGCCCTCTTGGTGCGACTTATTCGCTAATTGGGAGATATAGTCTTCTTAGAGTGAAACACGATAAAGATAAATGCACGAAATGCAATAAATGCATCATTATATGCCCAGAGCCGCAAGTATTGGATTTGGTTGGAAAAAGAAGTGGAAGTATTAATAAGATTGATTGTATGAAATGTGCGAGATGTATCGAAGTGTGTGATGATAACGCACTTAAATATGGAATTTTTGATTTTAAAAACACAAGGAGTAAAAAATGAAATATATAGTTAGTATAGTGGCTATAATGCTGCTTTTTTTGGGTTGTGCGAGTGATAATGGAAAGAAAATGTCGCTTGATGAAAATGAGATTGGGTTAAGAAGTGCGTCTTTGTATAGTGAAAATGTGAATCTAAAAAATATCATATACACTACTCCGCCAGCTGGAGAGAGTAAAAATATCGATAGAGCATTTGAAAATGCACCGCCTATGATACCTCACGATGTAGAGGGTATGCTTGATATTACAAGGGATTATAATGCGTGTATTGACTGCCATAGTAGGCAAAATGCGCCTCTTATGAATGCCACAGCGGTGCCATTGTCGCATACTTATGATACATTTAGCAATAAACAAACCGATAATATCGTAGATGCTAGGTATAATTGCAATCTATGCCACACACCGCAAGCAAATGTAGTGCCTTTGATTGGTAATAATTTCAAGCCAGAATTTAGAAGCAGTGATGGCAAAAACAAGTCAAATTTATTAGAGATTTTAGATGAAGGTGTTGAATAAAAAATTGCTAAATCGATTTAAAAAACAAATCCCTCTTCCATATTGCAAAGATTCTAATATATTAGAATCTTGCAAGAAATGCGAAAATAATCCTTGCATTTCTATTTGTCCTACAAATATTATTACAAAAAAAGATAGTAGAATCTATTTGGATTTTAAAGAAAATGGTTGCATATTTTGCAAGAAATGTGCTGAGGTTTGCAAGAGTGATTCGCTTGGGTTGCTTGATTTGAGAGAAAATTATATCAATGCACTAATCAATCTAAATGAGGCAAAATGCCTTGCTTGGAATAAAATAATATGTTCTTATTGTAATGATGTATGCGAGAATAAAAGTATTGAGTTTATCTCTATGCTCTATCCAAAGATTCTAGAATCTTGCAATAAATGCGGAATGTGCCAAAGTGCGTGTCCAAAAGAAGCAATCACTTTTAGGGGCAATTTTTAGGAGTTTGTAATGAAAATATTGTTGATTTTATTTATTTGTATTATCACTTACGCGATAGAACCGCACAAAAAAATAACTATCGAGAATCTAGCCACTTCAATCAATCTCTATAAAAACAAACTATACATTTCAAGCGATTTAGGCAAAGTCGAAGTGTATGATATAAACACATTTAAAAAAATAAAAGAAATAAAGATCGATAAAATATATGATTATTTTGGCGAGCCATTTTATCCACGAATCTTTAGCACGCATACAATTGATGGGGAAAATGTGTTGATTATTAGCCAAGATTCAAATGGCAATTCAAAGATTCAGATTCACAATAAAAATGGATTAAAAAAAATACCATTAAATAATACTTCATTTATAAAAAAGGCGTATTTTGTGGATAAAGATAGAATCTTGATTGGATTATTAAGCAATGAAATTATTTTATATAGTATTGCAAAAAACAAGATTCTATGGGAAATTCAACCTAGCCAAGCGGTATTTTCAGATTTGATATTTGATGATAGATTTGCATTTAGCACCACAGAGGGCGGAGTTATTTATATCATAGAAATAGATTCTGGAAAAATCATAAAAAAGCTAGAAGGCGCTAATTTTGATAATGTTTATATGCTAGCTAGTGCAAAAAATATCTTGCTTAGTGCTGGGAGAGATAAAACTTGTGGGATATATAATATAAAAAATGGCGAATTTAAGCGCCTAAAAACGAATTTTTTAAGCTATGCTGTGGGAATCTCAAGCGATTCAAATCTTGGTGCAATTAGCGATAATGAAAATAACGACATTTTGATATTTGAGACAAAAACTTTAGATAAAATTGCTATTTTAAAAGGTGGCGATGCCTTGCCAAATACAATTATTTTCATTGATAACAACACGATTGTAGCTGGATTTGATAGCAAAAATATATTATTTTGGAAATTAGGAGGAGAAAAATGAATATCTCAAGCGTGATTGTAAAAACAAATGATTTAGAAAAATGCAAAGATGAATTATCTAAGATTGAGGGCGTAGAAGTGGCGCTAAGCGAGGATAATACGATTATTGTTGTTTTGCAAGCAAAAGATATAAATGAGGAAATTGAGATTTTTAATAAAGTAGAAAAAGCGAGATTCGTCCTCTCTGCTTCAATGCATTATAGTTATATCGAAGATGAATTGCGTGAGGATTTGATGAATATGAATCATAACGCAGATGAGATTTTAAATGATGATTCTACGCCGATTAATGAATTGCAATATAGCGGTAGCGTTTATACAATGATGAATAAAAAGAAATAATAATGACAAAAAGTATATATTTAGCAGGCGGTTGCTTTTGGGGCATAGAGGAATATTTTGGATATATCAAAGGCATTATTCAAACAAAAGTTGGCTACGCAAATAGCAAGATTCTAAATCCAAGCTATGAAATGGTGTGTAGCGGCGCGACAAACGCCGTTGAGGCAGTAGAAATTATTTATGATAGTGATATTATTTTATTAGATTCTATATTAGATGAGTTTTTTAGTATCATCGATCCTACGACTCTAAATCAACAAGGAAATGATATAGGCACTCAATATAGAAGTGGAATCTATTTTATAGATGAAAATGATAGAGAGATTATCCAGCGATATATAAATAAAATCGCCCCAAATTATGACAAAAAGATTCTAACCGAAGCAAAAAAGCTTGAAAACTTTTTTGAGGCAGAATCTTATCATCAAAAATATCTAAAGAAGAATCCAAATGGATATTGCCACATTGATCTAAGCAAATTCATCTAGTTATTTGACTAGATTTGATATTGCCTTAAACTCCTCTGCCCTAGAATCTTTCAACAAATCAAATAAAATACTCTCGATATTTATTACATTTATATCTAATCTATTCATCAAATCTAGTGCATTGTTTTTGTTGTTTTTATCTCTTGAAATGACCGCATCAAAAGCCACAACCACATCAAAGCCAAGTTTTTTCAAATCTCTTGCAGTTTGCAAAACGCATACGTGCGTCTCCATTCCACAAATAATAATTTGCTTGATATGTTTATTTTGATTTAAAAAATCTAATAATTCACTGCCCTCATAACAACAACTAAACACTCTTTTTTCAAAATCGATTTTCTTTGTGTCCGCACAAAACAAGCCCTCTACACTATTTCCTAATCCTTTTATATATTGCAAGGATTGCATTATGGGAATCTTTAGCGCCACTGCTCCATTGATTAGAATCTTTGTTTTGTTTAGGAAAATCTCAAATTCATCTTTTTTCATACTACCACTTAATCTTTCTTGTATATCGATTACAAGCAACATTGCTTCATTTTTATTCATATAAAACATAAAATCTCCTTATATTGCATTTTTGTATTTATAATACGCGGCACAAGCACCCTCACTACTTACCATACAGCTACCTATTGGATTTTGCGGATTGCAAACTTTGCCAAAAACCTTGCAATCTGTAGGCTTTGCTGCACCTTTTAATATTTTGCCACATATACAAACTTTATTATCCATAATGGGTGCAAATGATAGTATATCATTAAAAACAATCTCTGCGTCAAATCTAGCATATTCATCTCTTAATTTTAATGCCGAATCCGCGATATTTCCAAGCCCACGCCATTCAAAATCTCTTTTTGTGAAATATTTATCTACTAATTCTTGCGCGAGTGTATTGCCCTCCATATTCACTACTCTACTATATTCTATATCTAGCTTTGTTTCGTTGTTATTTGTTTGTTTGACAATCCTAAGCACAGAATCCATAATATCAAGCGGCTCAAATCCGCCCACAACAATTGGTATATGATATTTTAAAAGCGGTTTGTATATCTTTGCTCCAGTGATTACACTCACATGCGAGGGCGCGATAAATGCGTCAATATTGCAATCCTTAGAATCCAATATACTCTCTAGCGGTGGCGGAACTAATACGTGATTTATGTGAAAAAAAAGATTGTTTATATTTTGGTTGATTGTTTTATTTAAAAGTGCGGCACTCATAGGAGCGGTAGTCTCAAAGCCTATTGCAAAGAAAACGACTTTTTTGTTTTTGTTTTCTTGTGCGATTTTCAAAGCCTCCATTGGCGAATAAATAAATCGCACATCGCAACCCTCGCTTCGTGCTTGTTGCAAACTCCCCTTGCTTCCGGGGATTTTTATCATATCGCCAAGTGTTAATAATATCACATTATCTTGCATTGCGATTTCATAGGCGTGGTCGATTCTATTTTTTGGCATTACGCACACAGGACAGCCCGGTCCGTGAATGAAATTGATACTATCATCTAAAAGCTTATTTAAGCCATATTTCATAATGCTATGCGTATGTCCGCCACATACTTCCATAATATTTAGCTTGTTTTTTAGCTTTTTTGTCTCAAATTTTATATTTTTTGAGATTCCTAGAATCTTTTCTTTATCTCTAAAAGAATCAATCAATAATTCCATTATTTAAACCTTATTTCTCAATACGAGTATAATCTTAATGATTGATTGCCGCATTTTGCAAAGCGATTTTGTTTGATTTATCATCTATATAATATGTATCGTATGATACTAGCGAATAATCAAGCAATAATTCACTGATTTTGTATTCTAAAGCAAATTGCTTTAGAATGTTTTTGATGCTACTTCCTTGTCGTAAATATTTGTTATCCATATCCCCAACTATCAAAAAATATATATGAGGATTCTACCAAAAATAATATTTATCTAAAATGCAGTGATGATTTCGCCTTTGTATTGCTCTTCTATGAATTGCTTTGTTTTCGGGCTTAATAATCTTTCTTTTAATTTTAATATTTTTGGATTATTTATATCATTACTTCTAACAACTAAAATATTTGCATAAGGCGATCTAGAATCTTCTAAAAATACCGCATCTTTTGCGCTAAGTCCCGCTTGAAGTGCATAATTTCCATTGATTACCGCGCCATCAATATCAGCAAAAACCTTTGGCAAAATGGCTGCTTCTATTTGCTTTATTTTGATATTTTTTGGATTGTCTATGATATCTAATTCGGTTGCATATAAATTACTTGGGTCTTTTAATGTCAAGATTCCATTATTATGTAACAAAATAAGCGCTCTTCCGCCATTGCTTGGGTCATTTGGTATAGCAATAGTCGCCCCATTTTCAATAGAATCTGCGTCTTTGTATTTTTTCGAGTAGAATCCAAGCGGCTCTATATGCACTTTTGCAATGGATTCTATCTTTAGTTTTTTATCCTCTATAATCTTGTCTAAATATGGCTGATGTTGATGGAAATTCGCATCAATTGAGCCATCATCAAGCGAGAGATTTGGCAAAACATAATCGCTAAATTCTACTATTTGCAAATCAATTCCATCATTTTTTAGATCATCTTTTATATTTTCTAAGATTCTTGCGTGCGGATTTGGCGTAGCCCCGATTTTTAGGATTTCCAAAGTGGATTTTGCACTAGATTCTGCTTTTGTTTGATTTGTATCATTTCCGCACGCAACAAACAACGCACTAAAAGCAATGATTAAAAATGTTAAATATCGTTTCATTTTTTCTCCTTAATTATTCGATGAAATAGGGATTATTTCACCTTTATATTTTTTCAAAATAAATTCTTTTACTTCCTTGCTAAGCAATACTTCTTGCACTTTTAGGATATTTGGATTATTTTCATTTCCTTTTTTTGTGGCAAAAACATTGACATATGCGCTTTTGTCATTTTCATAAAAAAACGCTTCTTTCAAACTCATATTTGCCTGAAGTGCATAATTTGCATTAATCACCGCACCATCAACTCCATCAAGGACTTTTGGTAACATTGCCGCTTCAACGGGCTTAAATACGAGATTCTTTTTGTTTTCTACTATATCAAATTCGCTTGAAGATAGATTGCTAGAATCTTGCAATTTTATCACGCCATTATCGTGCAATAAAATAAGCGCGCGTGAATAATTTGTCGGATCATTTGGCAATGCAATCGTTGCACCATTTTTAATAGAATCTACGCTTTTGTATTTTTTTGAATAAAATCCAAGTGGCACGATATAAATTGGCTTTAATGCAACAAGATCAAATCCTCTATCTTTATTTATTTGCTCTAAAAATGGCTTGTGTTGAAACATATTTGCATCGCTACTGCCATCATATAATGCAATATCTGGCGTAATATAATCCGTAAAGCTTTGCACCACCAAATCAATGCCTTGCTTTTTTAATATCGGTTTTGCAAACTCTAAAATCTCTGCTGCTGGAACTGGTGTAGCTCCTACTTTTATGGTTATATTTTCTGCATTACTAAAAACTGCAACACAAAAAATGCTAAGAAAAATTTTTTTTATCATCGATGTCTCCTTAATAATTTTACGATTAAATCACCGCTACTTTGGATAATTTGCACAAGCACAATTATCGTAATGACTGAATACATAAGTATATCAGGGCGGTATGTTTGATATCCTATCCTAATTGCCAAATCCCCAAGCCCACCAGCACCAACAGCGCCAGCCATAGCCGAATAGCCAATAAGGCTAATGATGGTTATTGTGATTGCATTTACAAGTGAGGGCATCGATTCAAAAATCATCATTTTTACAATCGTTGTTTTTTTTGCCCCCATACTTTTTGTAGCCTCAATCAAACCTTTATCAACTTCATCAAATGCCCCTTCAAACAATCTTGCTATAAAAGGAATAGCTGATATTGTAAGCGGAATAATAGCCGTTGTGCTACCTACGCTAGTGCCTACAATGATTCTAGATAATGGCAGAAGTAAAATAATCAAAATAATAAATGGAAATGAACGAACGACATTTACCACGCTACCTAGAATCTTGTTTGTAAGGGGCATTGGCATAATGGAGTTTTTCTTTGTGATACAGAGAAATACCCCAAGTGGCAATCCAAAAATAATAGCAAGAATACAAGAACTTCCAACCATATACAAAGTATCTAGTAAATGCTGCCAAATAGTATTAAATATGATCATTTTTATCCCCGCTTAAATATTGAATTGTTACGCCTTGATTTTTTAGCCAATTTAAACTTTCATTTATCGTTGTATCACCTCCTAAAAATTTTAGCACCAAATGCCCTACTTCGGCATCTCTAATCTCCTCAATGCTTCCAGATAAAATATTTACATCAATATCAAATTTTTTTACCATTTTGCTAATAAGCGGTGCTGAGGCATTTGGTCCAGTAAATAGAATCTTGTATATATTGCTTTTATCATTCAACAAATCCACGATATGCGCATCGCTACTAGGCGGCAAAAATGATATAAGCTCTTTTGTGATAGCCTCTTTTGGATTGATAAAAATATCTTTGACTTCCCCGCGCTCCACGATTTCGCCATTGCTAACAACGCACATTTTATTACATACTTCTTTTACAACTTCAATTTGATGTGTGATTAGAATCACGCTAAGCCCAAGTTGCTGTTGAATATCTTTTAATAAATGCAAAATAGATTTTGTCGTTTTTGTATCAAGTGCGCTTGTAGCCTCATCGCACAACAACAAATCAGGGTGATTTGCTAACGCCCTAGCAATCGCTACTCTTTGTTTCTGCCCGCCTGAGAGCTCGCTTGGATAATAATTCACTTTATCGCTTAATCCCACTAATTCTAATAATTCTAAAACGCGATTTTTTATCTTTCGTTTATCCCATTTTGCGATTTCTAAGGCAAATGCGACATTTCCAAATACATTTCTTGCACTAAGTAGATTGAAATGCTGGAATATCATACCGATTTTTTGCCTAGCTAGGCATAGATTGTGATAATTTAATTTGCTTAGATTCTTGCCATTTACTATTACCTCGCCACTTGTGGGATATTCTAATAGATTTATGATTCTAATGAGAGTGGATTTTCCCGCTCCACTAAATCCTATCACGCCAAAAATATCGCCACTTTGCACTTCAAGATTGATATTTTTTAGTGCGTGAAATCCATTTGGGTAAATTTTATTTATATTATTTAGCTTGACTATGATGATTCTCCTAATTTTTGTAAAAAATATTTGGAAGTATATCAAACTTTTTTTAATTTGAATATGTATTTTTAAAAAAATGTAAAAAAATATGTGAAGATTCTATAAAGATTTATAATATAATAAACCAAAAATACTAAATAAGGAACATAATAATGAAATATCTTGCTTTAATAATCTTTAATATAGGGATTCTTGGTGCTACTGATTTGGTGCTAAATGGTGCAATAGATAAACAAGTCGATGTAAAAACACAATATAATAGTGTTACAAATTATGCTACTTTTACAAATGCTAGCACGAGTTTTTTCTTAGATAATGGGGGGGGGTATTAAGGATTTTATCAATTTTGGAAACACTTATACATTTTGGATAAAATACGAAAATACAAATGCAGGAAATATAAATATATATAATTATGGCTATATGAAAAATTTCTCAAATGGCTATAATGCAAATGGCGCTGGCTCAAATGGCAATTTTGCACTTAGCAATGGAATGGTAACGATACATATCTTTCATCTAAAAGTAAATCAAAATGCAAATGAATTCAATAGCACTAGCGGGAATCTAACAGGCTATGAAGATTCAAAACGCAATTCTCATATTTTAGTAAGCGGTTCAAACAATGGCAGACTTACTATGGCAGATGGTGGCAAAATCATACTTAGCTTTGGAAATGGATTTAAATTAGGAGAGAGTTATAATAGCAAATATGTATTTTTAGATTGCGATGGAAATAGTGGAAATAATGATCTACGAAGTTGCAATCTTAAAACTAATGGCAAATATGTAATCCCATTTCTTACTACTTACAACAATGGGCTTTTTTCTATGCAAACAAATGGCGATAATTTTAATATAAATATAGGTGATGATGAATACGCTAGCATAAATACAATCTACAAATCTACATTATTATCTATGAATACATACAAAACAATCATCAATAACATCATCAACAACCCAAAAACTCGCACAAATCAAGCCACAAATACAAAAAACACAAGAGAAAATAGAAGAATGGCAAGGATAGAAAGAAGCAAATATCACGCAGAATCTATCCAAATAAATACAGAATCTAGCACCGAATCTAGCGAAGTAAAAGATATAGAATCTAGGGCAGATTCTAATAATTATATATTTTTCTTGCCACTTATTTCATATCAAAATTTAAATGGTGGCGGTGGATACAATGGGCTAAATTACGGCTTTGTAGGCGGATATAACGCAACAATAGGTAATCATCTAGCTGGAATCCATTTTGGTTTTACATATGGAGGGATAAAAAGCAAAAATAGCAATATCGTGCAGTTAAAAAACACGAGCTATTCGGGCTTTTTGGGATTCCATTATAAATATAATTTTAATTACAATATGTATCTTTCCGCTAGATTAGAAGCATTTTATTATACAAATACGCTAGAAGGATATTTTAATAATGTCCTTTATGAAACACTCAAACCTAGCACGATTGCCTCAAGCGCAAATATCGCATTTGGGAAAAAATGGGATTTTGATATGAATAAAATTGGCGTAGAGGGCGGACTTGATTATAGTGTAATGATGAATTCAAAATTAGATAGACTTGGTGAGAGCTATGCTAAAAATCTATTAAATCTCGCATATTTTGATATAAATGGCAATTATGAATTAGCGACTAAATATTTTGGATTGAATATTTTACTTGGTGCAAAAACACTTATTACACCATATCCAAAAGCCAAACTTGATATTTCTAATGGATATAACATAAATATATACGAAAATCGTGTAAGTGCCTATACTTCGATAGGTGCGACATATAAGATAAATAATATAATTGCTTTGGAATTGAGTTATTTAGGAATCTATGGCGATAGAATGATTAATCATAGTGGATTTTTTAATACAAAAATATGGTGGTAGAATCTAGCTTGCAAGCAAAATCTTGCAAGCAAAATATAGATTACCACGAAAAACTGCGTTTTTCTCGCAACAACAAAGATTTTTAGATTGTTTTGATTTTCTTGCAAAGATTCTAAGATTTATAAGCCTCATAAATGAGGCTTATAAAATATCATTTTTGTAATGCTTCTAGTGCGTATTTTTCACCAAGCAAAAAGGCTTTTTTATTTACTTCGGCGACTTTTGCAGGGACTTTTGAGAGCATTGTATCAAAAACTATGTCTCTATTGACGCATTTTGTAAGCGTAACGGTGATTGCAAGGGCTACAACAGATTGCGTAACGGTATTTCCTACCTCATCTTTTGCTATTGTGATAATTGGAATAGGATAAATCTTGTATTTTTCAAAATCCTCCCTAGATGGCTTGACAAGGTTGCTTTCCACTACGACAATAGAATTATCTAGTAAATCGATTTTGAATTGATCATAGCTAATTTGTGCCGTAGATAGCATAAACCCCACGCTTTGCGCATATGGATATAATATCTCATTATCATCAAGCAAAATATCTACTTTTGTAGGTCCGCCACGCACTTGGCTTGTATAAGTAGCGGCTTTTACTCCATAGCCATTATCCTTAATCTTTGCTTCCGCTAGAATCTCACCAGCAAGCAAAACGCCCTGCCCTCCTACACCTGTAAAGCGAAGTGCTATCATCATTTTCCTCCTTTTGCTTTTGTAACTACTTTATTAAAATAGGCATTGCAATATTCTTCTTTTGTTGTATCTTGTTTTAAGATTCCAGTGATGAATTTGTTTTCTCTCTCTTCCTCGCTTAATTTATCATATTCCATTTTGCTTACCAATCTACTATCAATCCAATTAAGCATATCTGTGGCTTCTGCCATTTTGTTTTTTCTACCAAGATTCACGTGGCAATTGCTATGAATATCAAAAAAAGTAAATCCCGTGTGTTTAAATCCAGATACAAGCAGATTCTCTAATTTTTGTGGCTTTGTAACACTACCTCTAGCGATAAAAGTCGCTCCTGCCGCATCTGCAAGCTTGCAAGGATCAAAGCTATAATCGATATTTCCATATTGTGCCGTTACAGTCCAAAAACCTCTAGGCGTTGTGGGAGAAGTTTGGGAATTTGTCAATCCATAAATAAAATTATTTACCAATATAAATTTTATATCGATATTTCTTCTACAAGCGTGAATCGTGTGATTTCCGCCTATTGCCATACCATCGCCATCACCAGAAATAACGATGATATGCTTTTTTGGATTTGTTAGCTTTATGCCAGTAGCATAAGCAAGCGTCCTGCCGTGAGTAGTATGCACGGTATTGCAGTTTAGATATGAAGAGAATCTTCCACTACAACCAATGCCACTTACCACGCAAACATCATTCATATCCCAGCCGATTTTTTCTATCGCTCGAATAACGGTTTTTAAAATAACCCCATCGCCACAGCCCCAACACCATAGCGTAGGCATTTTGTCGATTCTTAAATATGTATCATAATTGTATGCCATTATAACCCCTTTACTTCATTTATAATTTCATTTGGAGAGATTGCCCTCCCATTTGCTTTGCCAAAAAATCTAATATCTTTTTTCATAACTCGCTCGATTTCCTTTACATACTGCCCCAAATTTAGCTCCACTACTAGAATCTTATTAAACTTCTTTCCTAAATCAATCAATTTTTGCTCTGGTGAGGGCCAAATTGTCGTTGGTCTAAACAATCCTACTTTTATTCCATTATTTCTTAATTCCTTTATCGCCTCTTTTGCACTTAATGATACAGAACCATAAGCAATGATTAGAATCTCCGCATCATCTAATAAATATTCCTCAAATCCCTCGATAATAGATGATTTTGATTCAATCTTATTAAACAATCTATTGATTAATTCCGCACTTAGCTTTTCGTCCTCTGTTGGAAATCCGCTATATCCGTGCGTAAGCCCTGTTATGTGGTATTTGTATCCACTAAAAAATGGATTTAATATCGCACCCTCATTATTATTCACTTTATATGGTTGATAATCTTTTGGATCGCCCTCAAATTTTCTTCTATTTTTAATCATTTTTTTTACATCATCAATTTCTGGTAATGAGGCTCTGCCTTGCATATGCCCTAGTGTTTCATCAAGCAACAAAAAAACAGGCGTCATTAACTCTTCTGCTAGATTAAATGCCTTGATTGTTTGGGTATATGCTTCATTTAGATTTCCCGGATACAAAACAACAGCTTTATAATCGCCGTGAGTTGGGGATTTTACTTGATTTATATCGCCTTGTGAAACTCTTGTAGGAAGCCCCGTTGATGGACCGCCACGCATAACATCAACCACAACAAGCGGAATCTCCGCCATAAAAGCATATCCTAGTTGTTCGGCTTTTAGTGAGATTCCCGGACCAGAGCTTGCAGTAAGTGATTTTGCACCACCCATTGACGCCCCGATTGCAACAGAGATTCCGCCTATTTCATCTTCCATTTGTATAAAAACGCCATCATTCTTTGGTAATAAAACACTCATTTTATGCGCTATTTCACTAGATGGCGTGATTGGGTATCCGCCAAAAAACTTACAACCAACATCAATAGCCGCTAAAGCTACTAATTCATTTCCCTCCGCAATAACATCTCTCATATTAACTCCCTTACTTTAAAAATTTCTCTCATACAATCTCCACTTTTATAACATCATATAATTATTATTTTTGATTTTTTCTGCAAGTTCTTTTGATTCTTGTGTCAATTTGGCGAATTTAAACTCACTCTTGCTTGCCACGTGGATTGCAAAATCTGGACAAGATAATTCGCAATTATTGCAACCTATGCAATTATTTGGATTGATTATTTCTATAATCTTTCCGCTTACATAGGATTTGTCAGATTTCATTGCAAGTGTTCCACTTGGACAAAGAGCCACGCAAATATCGCAACCTTTGCAACGATTATAATCAACCCATACTGGGACATTAGGCGGTGCGGCTAAACTACTCATATTTACTCCTTTTTTTTATATGAAATAAATCATATTTCTAAATTGTAATTTTTATTAAATAATATACAAGAATTTCATAAACTCTTTTAATCAAATTTATTTTATCTGTAACATTTTTACATTTTGAGATTCTCTTTATTTATTGATTGATATTGTCTATATGGGTTTTATAATTATTTGAAAAACTATGAGCGCCAGATGAATTTTTCACAAAAAACAAATAATCAACATCGGCAGGTTTTATCGTGGCAATAATTGCATCCATACTAGCACTTCCAACGGGATATGGCGGAATCCCATAGTTTTTATAGGTATTATAAACGCTTTTATCCGTTCTAATTCTCTGCGGGGTTACTTTTTGGTGAGAATATTCTCCATAATTTAGCGACCCGTCCATTTGAAGTGGCATTTTTAATTTCAATCTATTATAAATAACCGCAGCAACAAGCGGCATTTCTTCTTTGTTTGCGGCTTCTTTTTGGATAATTGAGGCAATAGTTACATAATTAAACCATTGCTTTTCATCATATCTTCCTAGAATCTTGATTGCATTTTTTTTGTGTTCTCTCATTGATTGCTCTATTAAATAACTCATCAAATATCTAGGACCAATATCAAGCGGGACTTTGTAAGTATTTGGCAAAATCACGCCATCTGGATATGATGTATATTCTTGATATGCACTCCATAATTCATCTTTATCTAATCCAAGCGTGGCATTTATATCTTCTATGAAAAAATACATTGTCTCGCCCGGAATTAGCGTGATTTCTTTTAGTGCGGCTTTTGAATGCGTGAGTTGATACAAAAAATCGCCCTTTGAGGTTTCATAATTGATGTTATTTGTGTATTTTATCTCTATCCAGCCACTTTGTGGAGGACCAAAAAAACGAAGCAATATAGAATCTAATTTATTTATATCTAAATTATTTTTTTGTAAATGTGTTATAATTGATGTAACGCTCCCCTTTGGTATGTTGATTACGCTTGGATATGACGAAGTTAAACTTAAATAATAGAAAATAGATATGAAAAAAAAGAAAACTACATTAAAGAAAACATATAGCAAAATAGCACTTCTACTCATCATTATTCTACTTTTTATATTATTTTTTAAAATCCTAAGCGATGGCTTTAGAATAAATAGCATATCATTTGCAGGAATTAAAATCGATGGATTATACCTAAAATTAAACGAAAAACTTATCTTAGATATAGATAATATTGATATTAGTGGAATCAAAAGATCAACAGATTCTAAACCTATCACAATGGAAGATATTGAAAATGGCGTAAGGCGGGCGATTTGGCTTGTGTCGTTTTTTGAGAGATTGAATATACCAAATATTCAATATGCAAATGATTATTCATCGATTTATTTTGATGGCAAACAATACAAAATCAATGTCCCTCAAGCAATGGCGGTATTTGAATTAAACGACAATAATGGCGATATTTTTATCCATATCAAAACACTCAAAATAAAACAGCAAAATATCGATGTCAAGGGAAATATTTTGTATGTCAAAAGCGATGGCGTTTTTACTTTTGATTTATCTTCTTATATAAACAAAAAAGACGACAATATCATAAATATAATGGGGCAAACGGATTTCACTCATTTAAATGTTGTCCTAGATACGACAAATCTAGAATCTATATCCGTGCTTGCTCCATATATAAAAGCGCTTGATTTAGATGTTTATGATTGGATGTATGAGCGATCTAAATATGAGAAAGTCAAAGTTGATTTTGCATATATTGTTATTAATAATCTAAAATCAAAAAATATTCAACAAGATATAGTTGATAATCTATACGCAAGCGGCGTGGTGGAAAATGCGGCGTTGTGGATAGATTCTTCGTTGTTGCCAATTACGACAAATTTGGTTGAAATATTGTTTGATAAGGGCAAATTATCATTCAAAACAAATAACGCATCTTATGGTGGCGTGGTAGCAGATAGCGGATTTGTGGAATTATCTGGATTCTTAGAGCCACAAACATTATTAAAATTAAATATTCAAGCCAAACAAGCAATATTAGATTCTAGAATCCTTGGAATCTTGAATTTCTATGATATTACCTTGCCAGTTACCCAAAAAAGCGGCTATGGCGATGGATATATCAATTTGGATATTTTATTGCCAACAAAAAAACTAGAGACAAAAGTAACTACAAATGGATTTTTTAAAATCGCAGATTCTACGATTGATATAAGTGGCGTGGAGTTGTTTATCAAGCAAACAGATTTATATATCAAAGAAAATATCATAGCTATCGCAAATGCTTATACGCAATTTAAAGATATTTTAGATTCTAAAGTCGATTTGGTAATCGATGTAGATAGCAAACAAATAGATTTAGTCGCCGTGCCTACATATTTTAATATCCACAAAAAAAATCATCATTTAATCGATTTTGAAAATAAAGCAATCAAAACAAAAATCGATTTTTCAAAAGACGATATTTTTATTAATTTTGAAGATCACAACGCAAATATCGAAATCAATGATTTTATCAAGGTAAATATCAATGATATTAGCACTTTGCTTCCTTATGCGCCTATCCTCCAAACGCTAGATTTAAAAAATGGAAATATCAATTTAATGATAAAAAATGTAAATGATATGACTATTCACGCGAATTTATACGACCTAAATTATCCCGTATATAGTTTGGATAGGACAAAAATCAAAGCTTTATCTATAAGCGGCGCATTGAATAATAATCATTTATTATTGCAAGATTCTACTAATGGATTAAATGCTAGCATAGATCTAAAAAGTGGCGATATAACGATCAAAGGCAATAATCTCTTTGTTGATATTGATGAAATGCTAGAATCTAAGATTCCATTATTTGCAAATATGAAAGATGAAAATCAAACAAATAAAGATTCCGCAGAATCCACAAAAATAACGATAAATGCCACAAATACTCTATTAAAATTATTTGAATATGAATTTGATATTGATGAGGGCGCGTTGCAAACAACACAAAATGGATTTGTAAGCAATGCAAGAAATAAAAACGGCGTAGCAAATATGAAAATGGATAATAATCGAATCGAAATTAGAGCAAATAATTTTGATGATGAATTTGTAAATAAAATATTCAATAAAGAAGTCGTGCAAGGTGGCACATTTGGGCTACTTGGAATCTACAAAGATGATAAATTTTTAGGCGATATAACGATGTCTCATACAAGTATCAAAAATATGGCAAGTTTGCAAAATATATTGACCTTGATTGATGCGATTCCCTCGCTTGTGGTGTTTAAATTGCCCGGTTTTAGCACAAGTGGTTATGAAATCGAAGATGCAAAGATTAGAATCGGTATAAATAGCGAATTTATCGCATTAGAAAAAATAGCAATCAATGGAAGTTCTGTTGATATAAATGGCGAAGGCGTGATAGATTTGGTGCAAGAAGATATAAATTTGCAACTAAGCATATCCACGATGAAAAGCCTTAGTTCTATTTTAAATAAGATTCCAGTTGTTGGATATTTATTGCTTGGAGAAGATGGAAAAATAACCACTGAAGTGCTTGTAACAGGAAAAATTAATAATCCAAAAACCGAATTATCCCTCCTTGAAGATGCAGCAAAAGCGCCAGTGGATATATTAAAGAGAATCTTTTCGCCATTTCAAATATTAGTCGATGAGTTAAAGAAAGAAAGTCAAAACAAATAGATTCTAAAGTTTTTCTCGCAAGGCGCGTAAATTTGCCTTTATATCGCCAATCCAAATAGAGCTAATCATCGCAAGCATATCATTAGAATCTAATTTTGTGTGTTTAAAATGCGAGATATTAGAGAGATTTATGCCCCCAATGGCACATAATGGTATGTTTAGATTCTCTTTTGCATTATTTAATATATTTATATTGATTATTGTTGCATTTTGCTTTGTGGGGCTTTTAAAAATACTTCCAAATGCCACATAATTCGCGCCAAGATTCTGGTATTTGATCGCTCGATTTATATCGCCATAACAAGAGATTCCAATCATTCCATCAAAATTTTTTCGCAAAACTTCAAAGCTTATTTTCTCATCATCTTTTCCTATGTGAATCCCATTTATATTTAATTTTAGGGCTAATTCTATTCTGTCATTTAAGATAAAATCCACATTATTTTTTTTGCAAATATCATTTAGCTCCAAGCACAATGATGAAATTTCGCTATCTTTTGCACTTTTATTTCTAAATTGAAATATCTCACAACCGCCTTCTATGGCTAATTCTAGCATATTTGGAAGTTTTGAGAGTGGCGTTAGAATCTCATCGCTAATTGCATAAAATCTCAATACGCTATCCCATTTTCTAATAATTTATCTCTAATATATCGCATTTGTATATTTTTATCAAAACACCATTTTGGTGCGACAAGGCTATCATCGTGCGCGCCGGCGGAGATTCTTTGCACGACTACATTGTGAGGAATAAGCTTTAGGCTTTGCACGATTAAATCAGTATAATTTTCTAGCGAAATTGGCTCGTATTTGTTTGCGTTATACATTTTTTCCATTGCGGTTTCTTTGACGATGTAAAGCGGGTGAATCTTGATTCCATCAATTCCCCAGCTTAAAACTTCCTTTAGCGAAGAAATCATCATAGAATCATTTTCTTTTGGCAATCCATAAATCAAATGAATACACACTTTTATGCCATATCCTCTGCTTTTTTGGACTAATTCTTTTGCGCCTGCTATCCCGTGTCCTCTATTTATCAATTTAAGCGTAGAATCAAAAATAGATTGTATGCCATATTCAAGCCAAATTTCTTTTTTGTTTGTTACATAACTGCCAAGCAATTCCAAGATTCTATCCTCTATGCAATCTGTTCTAGTGCCTATGGATAAGCCAATTACATTTGGCAATTTCAAGCCCTCATTATATAGCGTTTTTAGCGTGGCATATGGGGCATAAGTGTTGCTAAAGGATTGAAAATATAGCATATATTTATTTGTGCCAAATTTGTCATTATGTGATTTGGAATAGTTGTAAAATTGCGATTTGAGTGTTTCTATTTGTTTATCTAATATGGGATTAAAATTAAGCTTAAAATTCATATTAATATTTGATTTTTCAAGAGAAAGAAGTGAGGGCGAAAATGTCTCATTCTTGCAATAAGTGCAACCGCCTTTTGCGACACTGCCATCGATATTTGGACAAGTAAAACCCTGCAAGGATATAGGCACTTTTCTAACCATTTGTTTGTATTTGCGTTTAAAATACCTGCCGATTGTGAGTATTTGCTTCATATTTTCTTTTTCTAATATATCCATACTATATGATATATTCTCTATCAAAGCAAGCCTTACAATATCCCTCTCCATTATTTGCTTCATAGCCGATACTTTGATACAAACCATCTAATGATAAAAAATGCAAAGAATCCGCATTGATAAAATCTCGCACTTCTTCAATGCTTTTCGTTGCCGATATGAGTTGCGATTCATCGGGCGTATCCACGCCATAATAACAAGGCGCTATTGTTTGGGGTGAGGCAACAACTAAATGTATTTTTTTTGCGCCCGCTTTTCTTAGGATTTTGATGATTTGCTTGCTTGTTGTGCCACGAACAATGCTATCATCGATGACTATTATTTCTTTGTCTTTGATGATTTCTTTGATAGGATTTAATTTTAATCTTACTTTTAATTCTCTATTTGTTTGCGTAGGCTCGATAAATGTTCTACCGATATAATGATTTCTAACGATTCCTAATTCAAATGGAATCTTGCTTTCTTGCGAATACCCAATAGCCGATATTACGCCACTATCTGGCACGGGGATAACCAAATCCGCTTTTATTTTGCATTCTCTTGCAAGCATAATTCCCATATTTTTGCGAATCTCATAAACGCATTTATTGAATACAAAACTATCTGGTCTTGCAAAATATATAAATTCAAAAATACATTTTTTTGGAAGAGGTTGAAAAACTTGGATACTCTCATATACACTTTTTGTATCTTTTGTGCTAAAGATAAGCATTTCTCCCGGATTTATATCGCGAATATATCTTGCATTGATTAAATCAAAAGCACAAGTCTCGCTAGCTACGACATACCCTTTACTTCCATCTTCATTTTCCACTTCGCCCAAAGATAGCGGTCTAATCCCATATTGATCTCTTATTGCAAATAATTTTCCTCTACTTAAAATAACAAATGAATATGCACCTTTGATATGCGATAATGCTTCGATGATTCGATCTTTTAGTTTTTGTGCTTTGCTTTGGGCGATTAAATGTATGAGATTTTCTGTATCTAAATGGCTTTGAAAAATCGCACCTTTGGAGATTAAATCATCTCTTACTTCTTTTGCATTGACTAGATTCCCATTATGTGCTAGTGCGATTTGTCCTAGCGAATATCTAGCAAAAATAGGCTGCACATCGCATTTAGAATCCTCTCCTGCGGTAGAATATCGATTATGTCCTATGCTTATATTGCCTATTAATTTTTCTAATCCGCTATTAAATACATTTGTAACCAAGCCCTCACCTTTGTGTGTAGTGATATTTGAGCCATTAGAAGTTGAGATTCCGCTTGATTCTTGTCCTCTATGTTGCATCGCAAATAATGAATAATAACACAACATAGCAGAGCGAGTCGAGTTAAAAACGCCTACAACCGCACATTTTTCATTAAGAGAATCCATTCAAAACCTCAATGCGTCTTCTATATTATACAATCCATTTTTTTGTTTAATAAGCCATTTGCCAACATCGATTGCCCCATTTGCAAAGGTCATTCTACTTGTGGCATTGTGTATCAACTCGATATATTCGCCATCAAGATAGAATCCTATGCTATGGCGACCTACCACATCTCCGCCACGAAGAGCCATTACTGCGATTTCATCTTTGCTTCTTTTACCAATCATTCCATCTCTGCCGCTTATGCGAACTTTGTTAATATCCAAATTCCTTGCCTCCGCGCAACTCTTAGCAAGCCTCAAAGCCGTCCCAGAGGGCGAATCTTTCTTTTCTCTGTGATGAAGTTCTACTATTTCTATATCACTATTTTTTAATGTGCTTGATACGATTTGCGCTAGTTTATTTAGCACCACAATGCCTTTTGACATATTTGATGCGTATAAAATCGGCATTTTTTGCGATGCGGCGATGAGTAAATCTTGCTGCATTTTATCCAATCCCGTAGTGCCTATAACAATTGGTCTTTGGACTTTATCAATAGCACAATCAAGCAATAATTTTGTCGCTTCTGGTGAGGAAAAATCGATAATCAAATCACTAGATTCCAAAAATACGCTAATATCATTTGTTACCATAACGCCCTGTGGTATGGAAAATTGAAGTTCATTTCTCACATAAACGCAAGAGAGATTTGCTTCTTTGTCCGCTTGCAATGCTTCTATTAATAATTTACCAATTCTTCCTGTTGCCCCAAAGATTCCAATCTCTAACATTTTCTCACCTTCAAAATTTATCCCATAGCTTGTAGATATTCTATCGCGCTTAATGCTGCTGTTGCACCATCGCCTGCGGCAATGACTACTTGTTTTAGAGATTCCATTCGTATATCACCTGCGGCAAATAGCCCTTTTATCGAAGTTTTCATATTCAAATCCACTACAATCTGCCCCATATCATTCATTTCACAAAGCATACTGCCATCATCTTGCTTTAGGATTCCATTATTTACATCATATCCAACGAATACAAACAAGCCCGGGACATTTAACTCTCTTTTTTCATTTGTATCTAAGTTGTTTATCCTTATCCCCGTAACGCCGCTATTATCGCCATATATTTCTTCGATGATATTTGGGGTAAGTATTTCAATTTTTGGATTCTTTTTTATGTGTTCGATAGTGATAGGGACGGCTCTAAATTCATTTCTTCGATGAATTAAATATACCTTGCTACACATTCTAGTAAGATAAATTGCTTCTTCAAGCGCGGTATCGCCACCGCCAAGCACGGCGACTTCTTTGTTTTTGTAGAAAAATCCATCACAAGTAGCGCAAGTGCTAACGCCTCTTCCTATAAATTCCTCTTCGCCTTTGATATTTGCTCTCTTTGGTCTTCCGCCCGTGCATACGATAACAGATTTTGATTCTATGGTGCTTCCATCGCTTAGTTTTATTTCAAAATGATTTTCTTTTTTTGATACCATTTGGACTTCATTCATATTGTGAATCAAGCCAAATCGAAAACATTGCTCCTGCCATAATTGCATAAAATCAAGCCCGCTCATTACATCTTTTATGCCGGGATAATTTTCTATCTCACTGCTACTTGTGATTTGTCCCCCGGGCATTCCGCGCTCAAATAACACTACATCTTTTATCCCACCTCTAGTAGCATACAAGCCCGCAGAAAGTCCCGCAGGTCCGCCACCAATAATCGCCAAATTAATCATTATTTCACCTTTTTTATTTTATTTGTTGAATTTAAAACTTTACTACCTTGCTTATTTGAATAAACTTAAAAGAACTCTTTTTTTGAATCAAAAAATATGCTGGTAACTTTGTTATACGAAAATCATTAGATAATTTTAATAATGTATTCATTCCAGCACTAAGTGGAATAATATTATCTTTTATATTTTTATCTGTATCTTGATAAAAATCAATAGCCAAGATTCTAAGATTATTTTCATTTGGTATTTTTTTTGCTATATCAAATACATTGCTTGATTTAGAATTATAAAAAAATACTATATATTCTTCATCTAAAGGCGAGAATATATAGTCCTTACCATATAAGACATTATTTTGAAAATCAATGAATCTAAATTTACTAAAAGTCCATTGAAAATAAAAAAATGACGCTGCCAAAAACAAAACAGCAAAAAATGGTAAAAGAAATGAAAATCTCAAAGGATTCAAACTTTATAATAAAGAATTGATTTTATCCTTTAAAACTTGCTCAGAAGTAACGCCTACCATTTGTCCTACAACTTCACCATTTTTGATAAAAATCATTGTAGGCACGCTTCTTATGCCAAATCTTGCTGCCAGATCGTTTTCCTCATCGGTATTTACCTTGCAAATTTTTGCTTTTCCCTCAAATTCATCGACTAATTTTTCAATGATAGGATTTAGCATTTTACAAGGACCGCACCAAGGCGCCCAAAAATCGACCAACGATACGCCATTACTTGTAACACTATCAAAATTATCATTATTTAATTCTATATATTTACCCATTGTTATTCTCCTAATGAAACTTAAATTTTAGTTGAGTATTCTAGCATAAATTAAAATAAAATATTTTAACCATAACTAACATTACTAAAAAAATCTATTTTATTTTGGCAGATTCTAATCACATCTACACAATATACAACATCAATATTATTTTTACTCAAATATATATCGATTGATTTGTAGATTCTCTCTAGTTTTTTTGGTGTGATATTTAATAATGGCTCGATTTTATTTCCACTTTTTACCTCAATAAAATGATAGATTTTATCTTTAGTGGCAATAATATCAATCTCACCATAAGGCGTATAATAATTACTTGCAAGAATCTCAAATCCATTATTTAATAAATATTCTTTTGCCATCACTTCTGCGATATTGCCTTTTTGTCGGCTACTTAGTTTATTATTCTTCAATTCGAATCATATATGGTTTATCGTGGATAATATCTAGCTTGCATAGGCTTGATATGGCTTTTTGGATACTAAGTTCGTTGCTTTTGTGAGTGGATAATAACAATGTCGCGATGCCATTATTTGAGGTTTTTTGTAACAAGATTTTTATTGAGATTCCATTATCGCCTAAAATCGATGCGATTTTAGATAGCACGCCAGCCTTATCTAAGACATTGATTCTCAAATAATATCTACTCTCAATTGTTGATATTTCCTTGATTTTTAATCCACTCTCTAATGATTGCTTGAATCCAAGCATAGGCGAGTTTGAATCTCTAGCTATTTCTATCAAATCCGATACAACAGAGCTAGCCGTTGCATTTCCGCCAGCACCAGCACCATAATACATCGTCTCCCCTACTTTATCACCAATCACGCTTATACCATTCATAACGCCTGAAATCTTACTTATCATTTCATCTTTGTGAATCATCGCAAGATGCACTCTAAGCTCCACTTCATCATCTATTTTTTTGGCAATTGCTAGTAATTTTATCGTATATCCAAATTCATTTGCAAAAAATATATCATCTTGATTTATATCGCTAATGCCCTCAATCAAAATATCTTGCGGCATTGCATTTACGCCATATGCGATACTTGCAAGTATCAAAAGCTTATGTGCGCTATCCATACCATTTATATCAAGCTCTGGATTGGATTCTGCGTATCCTAATTCTTGTGCTTCTTGCAAACATTCATCAAAATTAATATGCTGATTGGTCATTTTTGTTAGTATATAATTGCAAGTGCCATTTAATATTGCGCGAATGCTTGTGATATGATTTGCACTAAGTCCATCGCGCAATGCCTTTATGATAGGAATCCCGCCAGCCACGCTTGCCTCAAAGCCAATTGGCGAATCTAGTGCGATTTTTTGCAAATCATATCGATGATACGCAAGCATTGCTTTATTTGCGGTAACAAACGCTTTCTTTTTACTCAAAGCCTTTTTTGCTACCTCAAATGCAACATCAACGCCGCCCATAAGCTCCACAACAATATCAATACTATCATCTTCTAAAATATCATCTATATCATTGCTAAGCGGAATCTTTACATTTTTATCCGTTTTGCTTGTATCTCTAACCACGCCTTTTTTTACTATGAGATTTGCACCTGCGCGTGCCGATATAATGTCTTTATTTTTTTCTAATAATAAAACCGTGGCACTTCCAACAACCCCAACTCCAATAATTCCAATATTAATATTTTTCAAAAAATGCCTTTATTTGTTGTTTTTTAGATATTGTTTTATATTTCTTGCTGCTTGTCTTATCCGCTTTTCATTTTCTATCAATGCGATTCTCACATAGCCCTCGCCATTTTCTCCAAAACCAATGCCCGGACTAAAAGCGACCTTTGCTTCTTGTAAAATCTCTTTACAAAACTCCAAACTGCCTAAATGTTTATATTGTTGCGGAATCCCAGCCCAAATAAACATACTTGCCTTTGGCTTTTTTATATCAAATCCCGTTTTTTCAAAGCTATCTATTAATACTTGCATTCTATTTTCATATTTATTTCTTATATCAATAATGCAATCTTGAGGACCATCTAGTGCGATTGTGGCGGCTATTTGCGTGGCTGTGTGCATACCATAATCAATCCAGCTTTTTATTTTTTGCAAGGCTTCTACCATTTTTTTATTTCCAACGACAAATCCCACTCGCCAACCTGCCATATTATAAGTTTTAGATAGCGTATAAGTCTCTACGGCTACATCTTTTGCGCCATCTACTTCAAAAATGCTAGGCGTTTTAAAATCCCCAAAACACAATTCCGCATACGCAATATCGCTAATAATATAGAATCTCTCTTTTTTTGCGATATTTACTAATCTCTCATAAAAATCCTTATTTACAACCGCCGTTGTGGGATTGTGAGGGAAATTTACCACAACAAATTTTGGCTTAGGAAATGCACCTTTTAGGGCTTTTTGCAAATCACTAAAATAAGATTCATAATCTAATAGCATTTCACTATCCCATTTAATAGGGATATTTATCACATTTGCACCATTTAAAATAAAAGCATAATAATGTATAGGATAAGCAGGAGAGCAAACAATCGCATTGTCGCCGGGGTTTGTGATTGCTTGGACTAAATGGACATATCCCTCTTTTGAACCCATAGTAGCGCATACTTCGGTATTTGGATCTAAATCTACCCCATATCTTCGTTTATACCAATTAGCAATAGATAAACGAAGCTTGTAGATTCCTCTACTTACCGAATATCCGTGATTTTTGTCTTTTCTTGCGGCTTGGCATAATTTATCTACGATATGGCTTGGCGTTGGACCATCTGGATTCCCCATACTAAAATCAATCACATCTTCGCCATTTTGCCTCATTTTAAGCTTTATTTCATTAATACTAGCAAAAACATATTTTGGTAAGCGCTTTATTTTTTCAAATTCAATTTCATCAAACATAATGCAACCTTTATTTAAATCTTATATCTATTCCACTATTGATATTAAAAGACGAGATAGAATCTTTTATTTTTACAAATTTTGTATTTTTTACTACATTGATATTTACATTTGCCCTTCTGCTTAGATTTTTGACATCTAAGATATTTAAATCTTTATCAAAAAATACAATCGATGGATTAAAACTTCTATTATTTCTTGTTGAAATCTGCAATCGCCCATCAAATGAACCCAATTCAAGCCAATATTCGCCCGCAACTTCTGCTATGGATATGGCATTTCCTTTTGATATGAATCTAGAATCTGGAATCTTAGAATCTCTAACAAATAGCTTGTATTCCCATTTATTATCTGCTTCTCTTAAAACACTCACGCTTACAAAGCCATTTTTTTGCAATTCATTTAATAATGCGACAGGATCGACAATATGCTCGGTAGTTAGGCTTATAGTTAGCTTTGATATATTTTCTTTGTAACTTGCCTCATTTGTAGTCCAATATGAATATCCCATACTAGCCAAACTGCGATTAATCGTCCTAAGCAAAAATATCGGGCTTGTTTCTGCGATAAAGATGATATTAAATTCTTGTGGATTCTTGAATTTTAGCTTTAATAAGCCATTTGTTTGCAATGTAAATATAACTTGATAAATATCTAATGCACCATTTTTGTAGAATCTTGCTTGATTGCTAAATATTTTATTGATGAATTTTATATTTCTATTATATGAGCTTTCCCCAAGTATATTTTGGATTTTTTCTTGCAACATATCATTAGCATTCAAAACAACGCAAAATATAGCAATAAATACGAATCTTACCACTCTTCGCCCCTATTAAATGCTAAATATTCATCTTTTGTTATCTCACTAAATCCATTTTCTCTTGTATAAACAAAATATTTACTATCGCCGCTAATGTAATTTTTGTTGATATTTGGGGATTTTATATCAAAATATCCGTGTCCTGTTCTTATGATCTTTGAATCATCTAATTTGATAGAAAATGCCTCTGTGATTGAGACTTGTTTTTTCTTGTATGTTTGCAAATCAATGATACCAACCCATAGCGGCGAATGCGGAATAATCACTGCTTCTTCTACCCCAAAATGATTAGAATCTATATAATTATTTTCT
>X235_Pygmy_Slow_Loris__coassemble_21_pt1 | contig 29522 bp, 29 predicted proteins | sample X235_Pygmy_Slow_Loris__metabat2_high_PE_008 | metagenome-assembled genome bin X235_Pygmy_Slow_Loris
TGGCTCTTTTGGATTTTCTTGTATTATTTCTGCTTGAGATTCTGCGATATTATTAGATTCTGCGATATTGTTATCAATTGCGGGCAAATCATCATCAAAGCTAAAATTATGATCCAAATTTGTTTCATCTATCGCTTCGCTAAAAGCCTCTTGGGTGATAGAATCTAGCCCATTATTTGCGATTTTTACATCATTTGAATCCAAGTGATTGAGATTTTGCGTTCCCTCTAAAATATGCGTTACTTCATCAATATCATTTTTATTTAATATTTTTGGCTCTTGTGGCTCTATTGCGGGAGTTTGCTCTTCTTGCAATCTCAATAAAGTTTCATCATCAAGGTCGTCCCAATCCTCATCGCTTAATTTATCAATATCAAAATCATCAAAATCATCGCTTTCTTGCGGATTCTCTTGTGGATTTTCTTGTGGATTTGCAATCGGCAAATCTTGTTGATTGAAATCATCAAGGTTTATATCATCATTAAAATCAACATCGCTTAGGCTATCTAATTCATCAAAATTATGCGTTTCTTGGATCTGCGTATCATCTGGCTCTTGTGAGATATTTACTTTCATTGTATCTGTTGTTTGCATATCTTGAATCTGCGAATCTTGAATCTGCAGTGATTGCGGATTTTCTACGATAGGTAAATCATTGTGAGGAATCGTTGTGGTTTCTTTTTTTGTGTAAATATCGCCGCCAATAATGCTTTTTGGCTTGTTTTGGCTTTTTAGAAATTCATCTTGCATCGCAAAAACCGAACTAAAATCTATATCATCACTAGAATCTACATTGTTTGCTTGATTATCTATCGTATTTTCTTGGGTGTTTAGATCGTTTTGTGGGATTGTTGTAGTTTCTTTTTTTGTGTAAATATCGCCACCAATAATACTTTTTGGCTTGTTTTGGCTATTTAGGACTTCATCTTGTAGCTTAAATGCGGAACTAAAATCTATATCATCGCTAGAATCTACATTGTTTGTTTTAATATCTGGCAAAATATCGTCATCTTGGGCGTGAAAATCATTGTGCGGAATATCATTTGTTATTTCTGCATCGACTATATTAGAATCTATGGCAGAATCCTTAATATCTATATCATCAAGCATATTTGAATGATTGATTTCATTTGAATCCAAATCATCATTAAAAGTAAATTTTATTTCATCGTTATCATTTAAATGGTTGTTTCTTATCATCGTCTCTTCGCTATTTTGTGGATTTAAAGCTGGCATATTGCTATCTTTCATACCAGATAGGAATTCATCATCATTGTCGTCAAATTGTGATAAATCTATATTATTTAGATTCATATTTACATTAGAATGATCCATTTCATCTAATAAATCAATATTGTTTATTTGATTTGTAACTTCGCTATGCGGCGCTTCTTTTTCAAAAGATGAAAAATTCATATCACTGCGCTTTTCCTGCTTTAATATCTCACAAATATCCGCTGGCAAGAATGGCTTTCGTATGTATTCATCAAAACCATCAACGATTTCAGAATCTTTAGAGATAATAAGGCAGAATTTCGTATCTATCATTTTATTTTTGATACTAGCAAAATCGCCTGTGTTTAGCACTCCATCGTCAATAAAGATACAACTATAATCTTCTTGAATAGATATTTCATTAATAGAAGTAATAAAATCAAGAGAAATATCAGCTTTTCTTGCAGCAATAATAAAAATTTTTTTGACTGCACTATTTGTATTAACAAGTAAAAACTTCATTCATTCTCCATAAAATAGCTAAAGCTATACAAAATCTAAAAAATATGAAATTATACTAAAAATTACTATAATATAAAAATTTAATCACACAAAAGAGTAGTTTTTATGAGATTCTTATTTATTTTTATCATTTTTCCATATTTTTTATTTGCAGATTCTATGTATTTTATGCCCTATGATGCAACAAAAGCAGTAAATGCCCTCATCAAAGAAATAAAAGCCGCAAAAAATGAAGTAAATATCGCAATATATACTTTTACAAATAGGGAAATAAGCAAGGCAATTAGAGATAGTGCAAAAAGAGGCGTGAAATTTAATATTATATTTGATCATAAAAGCAATATTGACAATGATATTTCAGCGATAGGTTATTTAGCAAAACTAAAAAATATCTACGCTTGCACGCTACAAGGCAAAATATCAAATAATAAAAAATATTTTGGGATTATGCACAACAAACTCGCAATCATTGACAAAAAAACAATCATCTTTGGTTCGGCAAACTGGTCGAAAAGTGCATTTGAGATAAATTATGAAATGCTAATTATTAGCCAAAACAAAGATTATATCAATCAAGCAACGAAATATTTTGATAAAATGCTTAGCGAGTGCGAAAAATACTAATTTTTTTGCATTTTGTGTGTTTTCATTATAAAATACGCTAGAAATTTTAATCAAGGATTTAAATATGGCAATGCCTAGTGTTCCAGAATTGTTGATTATATTGGCAATTGTTGTTTTATTATTTGGTGCAAAAAAAATACCAGATTTGGCAAAGGGATTAGGAAGCGGGATTAAAAACTTCAAAAAAGCCGTAAAAGACGATGAAGAAGAAATAGAAAAAGTAGCCACAAAAGAAGTAGAAAACACTCAAAAACAAAGCAACGCAACAAAAAAAGAGACGGAAGAAAAAGTATAAAATATGTATAAGCACATAAAACAGCTCTTAGATTCGACAATCAACGAAGATACAATCTTAGAGATTCCAAAAAATCCCAAAATGGGGCATTTTTCTACGCCAGTGGCATTGATGCTTGCAAAAAAACTTCATAAAAATCCAAATGAAATAGCACAAGATATTAAAAAAAAATTAGAATCTGCATTTGAATTCAAAGATATAAACATAATCAATGGCTTTATAAATCTCGAATTAAGCGATGAATTTCTATCAAAAATAGCCAAATCTACCTTGTCAAACCCAGATAATTTTGCAAAAAACAATTACAACAAAAAAATATTACTAGAATTTGTAAGCGCAAATCCAACAGGACCACTTCATATAGGACACGCAAGAGGTGCTATTTTTGGCGATACGCTAGCTAGAATCGGGACGCATTTGGGTTATAACATAAAAAAAGAATATTATATCAATGACGCGGGCAGTCAAATTGATATGCTTGGAGTTTCTATACTTCTAGCAGGCAAGGAGATTTTAGGATATGAAGTAGAATATCCCGATAAATATTATCGCGGAGAATATATAAAAGATATAGCAAAAGAAGCGCTAGATTCTTTTGGGAAAGAGGCTTTTATCAATGATGATACAAAGATTCTTGCAGGATTTGGCATAGAAAAAGTAATCTTGCTTATCAAATCAACGCTAAAGGACGCAAATATAATATTTGATTATTTTGTGAGTGAAAAAGATTTGATGAGTGAATTAGAAAATATATTAGAAAAACTAGAGCAAAACAACGCAATATACAAGCAAGATTCTACCATATGGCTAAAATCAACACAAAAAGGCGATGAAAAAGATCGAGTGATTATTAGAGAAAATGGCGTGCCTGCTTATTTAGCGGGCGATATTATCTATCACGATAATAAATTTAAAAGACAATATGACAAATATATCAATATTTGGGGTGCGGATCATCACGGATACATAGCAAGAATCAAAGCTAGCATAGATTTTTTGGGATATGATAGCTCAAAGCTTGATATTATATTATCTCAAATGGTAAGCTTGTTAAGATATGGAAAACCTTATAAAATGGGCAAAAGAGAGGGGATTTTTATATTAATGCAAGATGTAGTAGATGATATAGGAATCGATGCACTTAGATTCGTGTTTTTGAGTAAAAAAGCGGATACGCATTTGGAATTTGATGTGGATATATTAAAAAATCAAGATTCTAATAACCCGATTTATTACATAAACTACGCAAATGCCAGAATCCACACGCTTTTAGAAAAAAGCGATAAAATCTCTTATGATTTTAGCAAGCTAGATTCTATGTGGAAAGATTTGCTTATCTATGCATTATTATTACAAAGGGTATTAGAGAGTGCATTTGATGAATATGCGATCCAAAAACTGCCTGAGTATTTGAAAAATTTAGCCTCAAAGCTTCATTTTTGTTACAATACATCAAGGATTCTAAATAGTGAAAATGAATCTAGCATAATTTGTATATTAAAAATCGTATCTTTATCGATTACAACGGGATTAAATCTAATGGGAATCAAAGCAAAAACAAAAATGTAACAAGGTAAAAATGAGTAAAAAAATAGATATAGCAGTGATTGGTGGCGGCGTTTGGGGAAGGGCTCTTGCATTTTGTTTTAGTCAAAAAAACAATGTAGGAATCGTCTCAAGAAGAGAATTGAGATTTTTAAATACTTATTATTCTCACCAAGTAATACAAATCGACCTAAAAGACGCACTAAAATGCAAATACATAATCATAGCGATAAAAAGCCAAGCTATGCGAGAATGGCTTGCAAATGTGAGATTCCATAGAGATTCTGTGGTTATTATCGCTTCAAAAGGCATTGAGGAAAGTAGCGGTGCTTTTATGAGTGATATTTTTAATGAATATTGTCCAAAAACAAAAACGGGCTATTTGATGGGTCCATCTTTTGCAAAAGAAGTATTAGAGAGTATGCCTTGTGCGCTAAATATACACACGAAATACGATATAACAAGCATAGCAGATATTTTTCCTAATTTTATGAAAATCTATTTTAATGATGATGTTATCGGCGGTGAAGTGGCTGGTGCTTACAAAAATATCATTGCTATTGCAGGCGGTGTTAGCGATGGATTAAATCTAGGAAATAACGCAAAGGCTTCTATGCTTGCAAGAGGATTGGTTGAGATGTGTAGATTTGGAATGTATTTTGGGGCAAAAGAATCTACTTTTCTTGGATTAAGCGGGGCTGGAGATTTGTTTTTGACGGCAAACTCGCAATTATCGCGCAACTATCGCGTAGGCATTTCACTAGCTAATGGAAAATCCCTAAAAAATATATTAGATGAATTAGTAGAAATTGCTGAGGGCGTTGTAAGCACGAAAGCAGTGGTAAGACTGGCAACAAAACACAATATATACATACCAATAGCAAGTCAAGTATATCAAGTATTAAAAGGCAAATCGCCACTAGATAGCGTAAGAGAGCTTATCGGGGCTAATTTTGAGATTTAAGATAAATCTTTTAATTTATTCTTGCCCTCGCCATTTGTAAGAATCTTTAACAAACCATAAAATATTGCTTGATAATAATATTTAAGCACGAGATAAAAAGGTCGCTTGTATTTGGCAATCAACACTTCTTTTTTTGTTGTATTTTGATGTTTTTTATAATCATTAATGATATTTTTTGATAGAGAATAAAGCATAGAATAATCATACAAAACTCTATTTCTTGCCTCTAGCAAGGCGTCAAAATGCTCTTCATAAAAATTAGAATCTAGTATCTTTTCAATCATATTAATTGAATCTTGCAGTTGATAAATATCGATTTTTATAAATGAATCTTTTGGAAAATATTTTTCTACATTATTTGCACCAAAATAAATTGGAATGCTGTATCCAAGATAAGAATCCATTATTTTTTCGCTAACATAATCATCTTGCGCGTTGTTTTCTATGGCTATTGTGTATTTGTATGGCAAGATTCCGTCTTTTTTTTCTTTTAGTTCAAATTCTGTTTTGTTGCCAAAAAAATCGATTCTCTTGCCTATTTTTGATTTTTTTAGTGCAATTACAAATTTCATTCTATCTAAATGCCCATAAAACGCCTTTTTATCAAAGCTAGCAATGCAAGAGATTTCTTTTGTTTTCTCTACTTTTGGCATTTTACACAAAGTATCAAAAGGCATATTTCCAAAGCAAAAATAAAGTGCTGGGTGATGTTTTATGAAAGTAGTGTTGTTTTTGATGAATGTTTTTGGATTGTTATTTATTAGATTCTTGCCTTTAAATAATTCATCATTAAAAGCAAAAACAATATCACAAAACAAATAATAATCTTGGCTAATCGCCCATTCGTTTTTAAAAGGAATGGCGTATTTTTTGGATTCTCTTATATATGGCTCTTGTTGCAGGGCAAATACTCTTTTTGTTGTGAGTTTTATATTTTGATTAGATTTATTGATTACTACAATATAATCACAATCTATACTATGCAACCCCCCCCCATTAGAATCATAAGATACAAATTCTAATATATAATCATCAATTTTGATTTTTGAATCATTATTTGGCGATAAAATCTTTATGAAATTCTCCATACCGCCCTTATAATCACTCAAGATTCCAATTTTTAGATTCAAAAAAAACTCCTAAAAAAATAATTGCTATAATAGCAAATTGATTTTTATAAAGGCAGAAAATGAATATCAAAAACACAATAAAAACAAAAATCCAAAATATGCTTGGATTAAATAGCTTAGAAAAACACTTAAGAGATATAAAAGCAACAAATATCATCTCTCAATTAAAATTTGATAATAGCCTGCAAGATGAATGGCTACTAGCTTGCTTTCCAACACATAGAGGCGGAATCAAATCTACAAACAAAATAGAGAATCTAAAAAAATATCTAAATCTAGTAAAACCCATAAAATGGGGGGGTTGCAACGCGTTGGCGGAAAAAATGATGGCGGTTATATCCAAGCAATATCAAAAATAGAAAATAACGCCACTGCCATATCGCTAGGCGTGTCTTTGTATTCGCCTTGGGATTTGGATATGGCAAATATGGGATACAAAGTCTTGCAATACGATGGAAGCATTAAAAAAGCTCCATACAATCACCCAAATATAAAGTTTTTTAAAAAATTCGTTGGGATAAAAGATTCTAGCGATACAATCACACTTCAAACCATCATCAAACAAAACAATATCCACACAAACGCACATAATATCTTGCAAGTCGATATTGAAGATAATGAATGGGATATGCTAGAAAATATCGATTTAGAAGTATTATCCACATATTTCACGCAAATTTTATTTGAATTTCACAATTGCAATGTAGAAAATGATGAATTATCGCAAAGACGATTTAAGATCTTAGAGAAAATAAATCGATATTTTACGCCCATTCACACGCATTTTAATTGTTGTGGAATGATATTTTATAGCAAAGGATTGTTTTTAAGCGATACGATTGAGGTTTCGTATATGAATAACAAAAACATAGAATCCTTTGAATACAAAAGCGGATTTGCAAATATCATCGGGCTAGATTCACCAAATCTAGCGCATTACCCAGAGATTCCCGTGATTTTCCCTCTAGAATCTTTGGGCGACAAATCCTCGCACAAAAGATGAATAATCTTTGTAAAAATAAAAATGATCGTAATTGATTAAATATTTTTTTAAGGATTCTTGATTGTATCCTATTTCACAACATAAATATTTTGCATTAAGATTAATTATATCTAGCAATATTTCATCGCCTCTCTTGCCTCCAAAAAGTGCCATTTTTGGCTCAAAAGATAGATTTGGCGGAATCTTATAAGAATCTTTAATATACGGCGGATTAGATACGATAAAATCATTTTTTGTTCTATCGATTCCATCAAGCAAATTCGTGCAAACAAGCGAGATTCTATGATTTAATGAAGAATCCAAAATGCTTTTTAATTTGATATTTTTTCGTGCCACTTCCAAAGCTTCATTGCTTTTATCAATAGCCACAATCTCCAAATCCTTATGAATAAGTGCCAAAACAATGCTAATTACGCCACTTCCTGTGCCTATTTCAAAAATCTTTTTGATATGATTTTTTGCAATCATATTTGATGCGTGATCAATGAGCAATTCCGTCTCTGGACGCGGGATCAAAGCACCTTTATCGATATAAAAATATTGCGAATAAAAACTTACTTTGTTTGTGATATATTCTATCGGGTAGTTTTCATTTAATTTATTTATATATTTTATCAACGATTCAAAATCGCTATTTGCAATCTCAAAATCGCTATTTGTATGCAAAAAGATTCTATCTTTTTTAAGAATATGGCAAAGCAGAATCTCGCATTCTAATAATCTTTTTGTGTTGTTTTGTTGTTTTGCTAAAAAAAGCGCCTCTTTTATTTTCATTGAAATTGATAATTTAGCGCCTTTAATCGATCAAGCAATGGCGGGTGAGACATATAAAAAAATATATAGATTCTATGCGAATAAGGAAATGCTTTGTTTTCGTTTATAAGCTTTATGAGGGCATTTCCTAAATCTGTTTTGTTTGTTAGTTTTGAACCAAATTCATCTGCCCTATATTCTGCAATCCTGCTAAAATAATTAATAAATGGCAAAAAATAAAATGAAATAAGCGATGAAATTAATATCAAAACGCATAGAATACTTGAGTGCGTTTGACTAAATCCATCAAAAACAAAGCTAGGCAAATTGCCCGCAACAAAAAACAAACAAAATAGCACAACTGCCATAATTCCTATATTTTTGATTAAATCTTTGTGCTTGAAATGGGCTAATTCGTGTCCTAAAATCGCAAGAAGTTCATTTTGCGTAACTTTTGATAATAATGTATCAAACAAAACAACTCTCTTGCTTTTTCCAAGCCCGCCAAAATACGCATTCAATCTGCCATCTCTTTTGCTTGCGTCCATTACAAAGATTCCATTTGCCCTAAAACCAACGCTATCCATCATTTTTGTGATTTGAGATTCTAGATCTTTGTTTTCAAGCGGGCTAAATTTATTAAAAAGTGGCGCAATAATCGTTGGATAAATGAGATTTATCAACACCACGATTAAAAACACCAAAATAAACCCAAAAATCCACCAAAAAGAATAATTCATCAAGTAAATCAACACAAAAGACAATATCGAAGCAAAGATTACAAGCAATAAAAATGATTTGATTGTATCGATGATATAGAGTTTTATGCTAGTTTTGCTAAAGCCAAAGCTTTTGTCCATTACTAGCGTTTTATACGCGCTAAGTGGCAAATTAAGGATTGCATTGATGATTAAAAACGATACGACAAAAACTACATCGCTTAAAATCCCGCTAATTCCGCATATTTCTTGGAGTAAATAAAATCCAAATACCACCCAAAACACAAATAAAATCGTGCTAAAAACACTCTCAAATATATGAAAATATTGACTAATGATTGCGTAATTTTTTGCAATATCAAAATCCTTAGAATCCAAAATCACGACCTTATCACTCATCTTTATATGTCTTATTTGAAAGATTGCTATCAAACAAACAGGTATCGTATAAAATACAATAAATATCGCACTAATTAGCATAGAATCTTACCTTTATAATTGTTGTTTTTTGATTGCTTTTTTGCGGATAACAAACAAAAATATCATCGCAATGAAAAATGTAATTATAGACAATATTTGCCCCATTGAGATTCCATAAAAATATCCCATTTGAAAATCCGCTTCCCTAAAAAACTCTACAAAGAATCTTGCAATAGAATAAAACAACAAATACAATCCTATCAATTCGCCTTGAAATGCGAGTTTGCGCCGAATAAAAAATAAAATGATAAATATGCAAAATCCCTCTAAAAATGCTTCGTATAATTGACTTGGATGAACGAGTTTGTTATTTACCAAGATTCCAAATGGCAAATCCGTTTGCCTGCCTATTAATTCTTGATTTAAAAAATTGCCAATCCTGCCTAAAATATATCCAAGCGGCAAGGCAATCGCAACACAATCCATTAAAAGCAAGATATTTTTTTTATAAATCTTTGCATACAAAAATGTCCCAACAACAAAGCCAAAAACAGCGCCGTGATAACTCATACCGCTAATGCCTACAAATTTGCCATTTACAAATGGATTAAACATCTCCCAAGGGCGAAATAAATAATATGAAGTATTTGTATCATATATCAAAATATAGCCGATTCTAGCGCCCAAAATAATGCCAATTTCAACATAAACAAAAAACATTTCCAATTCATCATTTTTTAGCGGATATTTATCTTTTTTCACAAAATATTTCACGCCTAATATCGCCACAATCAAAGCAGCCGCATAGCAGATTCCATACCAATAAATATTAATCCCAAAAATATTGATTGCAACCCTATCTATGTGGCTATATATAAGATTCCAATTATTCATATTCTTTTATCTTTATGTCAAAAAAGCGATCAAAATCGATATTTCGCAAGAAATTATAAAGCTTTGCGTTGCTTACGATAATATCGATATTTCGTTTATCTATTTCTTTTAATTTCAATATATATCCCAAAATATACGAGCTAATAGAATTTGCATTCACAAAATAAAATATCAATCCTAGATTCTCATCAATCTTTGATTTTATGATATTTTTCATTTCCAAATATTCCGCATAATCATTCATCACGCCAAATATGAGAATCTCGACCTTATTTTCTATCAATCTTGTAGATATTTCCAAAAACTTCCCTCTTTACTGCAAAATTCATAATCAAACAAAGATATTTTATAGCTATGCAACATCAATCTAGCAAATGGCACTTTTCCATAGATTTTATCGCCTAAAATCGGGTGATTGATAGAATCTAAATGCAATCTTATTTGATGTGTTCGCCCTGTTTTTATCACTATTTTTAATAATGTATTTCTGCCTATTATTTTAAGTGGCGTTATATTTGTAATCGCCCTTTTGCCTAATTTATCATCGATTTTACTCTTTGCATAATGTCCTTTTGTCGTCAAAATCGCCCTATCAATAACCAAATCTTGCGGGATAATTCCCCTAACCAAAGCAAGATATTCCTTATACACCAAATTATTTTTAAATTCATTGATTGCTTTGTTTTTAAAATCCATATCTTTTGTAAGCAAAATAACGCCACTTGTATCCTTATCAAGCCGATTGAGTAATGTATATGGGCTAAATTTTTTCTCTAATATATAAGAATCAACAAATGGCGCTTTATGCGCAGCAAGGATAAAACGATCCTCAAAAAGAATCTTTGAATCTTCTAGCGATAATATTTTTAGTGGCGTTTTAAAAGCGATTAATTCGCTTGCTAGAATCTTCTTGCCATTGCAAAAAACAAGCCCCAAATCAAGCATTTCTTTTGCTTTTCTATGAGAGATATTTTGTTTTAATGCTAGTATTTTATATGCTTTATCCATTTATTTTCTCAATTTATATATGCTAATAATCTATCTAATTTATCGCTTTGATTTTTTATAAAGCTATTTTTTAAGGATTCTAAAGATTCTAGAGTGCTTTTTAGCTCGCTATCTTGCACTAATCTGTAATTTTCTATCAAATCAAACAAGGCATATTGATTGAAAATATACACTCCAGAAATTAGTTTTACATTAAAAAACGCGCATTCAAGCGGATTGTGTCCGCCAACTTTGACAAAACTCCCGCCAAGAATCACGACATTTGCCACATTATAAATATTGATTAATTCGCCAAGTTTGTCAATCAAAATAATATCATAGCTATAATCAAGCCCCACTTCGCTAAATTTCGCGCATTTGATGTTGTATTTTTTTATGAGATTCCACACTTCATCAAATCGCTCAGGATGTCTTGGGGCGATAATCAATCGATGTTTTTTAGAATCCAAAAAAACATTCATATAATTTTTTAATATCAATTCCTCCTCGCCTCTATGCGTGCTTGCTGCAAAAATCAACTCGCCACAAAAGCGCTCAAACTGCCTAGAGATATTAAATGTATTTAACGCCTTTATATTTCCAAATATTTCAATATTCTTTGCACCAAGTTGAGTAAAGCGATTTTTATCCATTTCACTTTGAGACAAAACAATATCAATATATTTAAAAATTTGCTTATATAAAAAAGACATTTTTTTGTATTTTGGAAATGATTTTGTTGAGATTCTAGCGTTTAATAAAATCGTATTTGCGCCTCTTTTTTTGGCACAAAAAAACAATGCAAACCAAAGCTCCGCTTCTAAAACGATTAGTTTTTTTAGATTTTTTGGCATTAAAAATGGCAAAAAAATCTCAAATGGCAAGAATCTAATTTCTATATTTTCATTATCGCAAAAAAGCTCCACTGCCCTTTTGTATCCCGTGTTTGTTATCGTTGAAATAATCGTTTTTTCTTTTATGTGAGGCTTTAAAAATGCAAGCGAATTAATCTCACCAAGCGAACAAGCGTGAATCCAAACATAGCCTTCAAATCTTGTATTTTTTAAAAAGAATCTATTTGGGATAGAATCTTTATATTTTGGCTTAAAAAGCGCAAAAAACAATAAAAAAGGAAAAAATAATATATATATCACGCCACAAAAGATAAAATAAATCGTGGCAAACACAAAAATCCTATTGCGCTATGTATAAGATTCTGCCACAATGCGGGCAGGTAATAATATCATCTGATTTCAAAAGCTCACTATAAATCATATCATTTATTCGTATATAACACCCGCTACAAGCCTGTTTTTTGACTACGACAATGCTCGTATCCTTAGCCCATTTTCGTATTTTTTCATAAAAAATCAACACTTTATTATCGATATTTTTTGCGATTTTTTCCTTGCTATCAAATATCTTTTTTAGCTCGGCTTTGACTTTTGCAGTCTTTTTTTGCACATCTTCTTGGCATTTTTCTATTTCTTTTTCCAAATCTTTTATTTTATTTTGCACAGCTTCTTCTTTGCCTGCAAAACTTGATAATTCCTTTTCAATATGCGATATTCGCTCATTTGCATATGCGATTTTTTCCTTTGCAAGCCCATTTTCTGCATCAAGCGCTCTTATTTCTTGCTCGCTTTTTATTGTCGCCATTTTTTTATCGATTTGCTCGATTTTCTCGCTATTTTCTTGAATGATTAATTCATTTGCCGAAATATCTACTTTTGCCCTTTTTGCACTATTTTGCAAAGCTTCTAACTCATCTTGCGTTTTTGTTAGCAATTTTGTTTTTTCATTTAATTCATTGTTTATCTCTGTAATCTGTGGTTCTAGCTTTGATGCTTCTTTGTCAATCTCAGCTAGTGCAATCAAACTTTGCAAGTCTTTATTCATTGTTGTTCCTTAAATATACGAAATGGATTCTCTAAATCAAAGATTATAGCATTATAGGAAATATCTTTCAAATATGGAGACAAAATCGCACCAAAAAATCGCTCCGAGTGATAGTGATTTGCATCGATAATAGAAATACAAAGGCTTTTAAACTTCATTACATCGTGGTATTTTACATCACCTGTAATCACGCAATCAATATTATTTTCTTTATAAATAGATTCTATTTCACTCATTCCAGAGCCGCACACAATGGCGATTTTGTGGATTTTATCTTTGCATTTGCTATATCTAATGGGATAATCAAATTTTTTTAATAAATCATCAAATTCAATTTCCTCTTCCACAATGCAAGCAATCCCTTTTGTAAAATAAGAGAATCCTAGAATCTTTTCTACAAAATATTTATTTAAATGCGTAATATCAAAATTTGTATGCATTGCGATAAGTGAAATATTCTTTTTTATGAGAATCTCAATAATATTACTTGGATAATCCAAAAAATCAATTTTATTTAATGGCTTAAAAATAAGCGGGTGATGAGCGATAATAAGAGAATCTTCTTTTGCATTTTGTGCTAATTCTTTTGTAACTTCAAGGCTTAGATAAATATCTTTTATTTGAGATTCTATATTTCCTATCAAAAGCCCGCTATTATCCCAAGATTCTTGTAATGAAAATGGTGAGATAGAATCCAAATATTGATAAATTTCTTTTAATCTTAGCATTTTTTTAGGCGCTCCATTCTGGCATTTTCTTGTTCTTTATACATTATCGCGCAAGCCTTTGCAAGCTCTCGAATCTTTAAAATATAATTCTGCCTTTGTGCCACAGAAATAGCCTTTCTAGCGTCTAATACATTAAAAAAATGCGAACACATCATCGTGCAATCATACGCTGGAAGTGGAAGATTTGCATTTAATGCGGCTTTTGCTTCATCGCTTAACATATCAAATAGCGAAAAAAGCATTTTTGTATTTGCCACTTCAAAATTATATGTCGAAAACTCCCATTCACTCTCCAAATGCACATCTGCATAGCTAACTATTTTAGAATCTATATTTGAAAATACTATATCAAAGATAGATTCTACGCCTTGAATATACATAGCAAGCCGCTCTACGCCATAAGTTATTTCAATTGGCACAGGAAAACAAGGCACACCGCCTACTTGCTGAAAATATGTAAATTGCGTTACCTCCATACCATCAAGCCACACTTCCCAACCAAGCCCCCAAGCACCAAGCGTGGGCGATTCCCAATTATCCTCGATAAATCTAACATCGTGCTTATTTGTATCAATGCCAATTGCCCTTAGGCTCTCTAAATACAAATCTTGAATGTTAGCTGGACTTGGCTTTATTAGCACTTGGAATTGATAATAACTGCCTAATCTATTTGGATTTTGTGCGTATCTGCCATCTGTGGGTCTTCTTGAGGGTGCTACATAAGCCACACTCCACGCCGTAGAATCCAAACTCCTAAGCAAAGTAGCGGGGTGAAATGTCCCTGCACCTGCTGGAATATCATATGGTTGCAAAAGAAGGCAACCTTGCTTTTTCCAAAATTCTTGCAACAACAACAAAATATCACAAAAACTAAGCACCTTTATCCTCCTTAGGAATTAATATATTACAAGCATCATTGATTTTATTTAGAATCTTGTAATTATCTGGGAGATTCTCTTTTGTAAATTCGCAATCTAAAATCATAGGCTTATTTTCTCTTAAATATTTATCAAATTCCTCATCCATATCGCTAAACACGCTTTTTCTATCAAATGTGCCATAATAATAAGGAAATTTATGCGCGATACCTACCTCTGGACCACTAAATAACAAAAATAAATAATTGCTAATATCAACTAATTCTCCATTAAAAATAATCTTTGTATTTGGATTTTTGCGGTGGTAATATTCTATCGAAACAAGTAATTCATTTAGATGAAGCGCATAATCATCTCTAAAAATCATATTTTTATACGGCGAATTTGATGGCATTTTTTGATGATTATCTCTAATATGAAACATATAAGTATAATTTGTTTGAAATCTTTGTATAAATTGAGTGATTTTAGAGTGATGAATGGATAAAAACACGATTGATATAAATAAAATCGAAAAGAGCTTGATATTTTTATGATAAAAACACAAACGCAAAACATCGATAAAAAGCCAGATTCCAAGCCCAAATTGCACTTTCATTCTGGCATCTTCATTGACTGGATAATTAAAGACAATCGTAGATAAAACAATAAGCGAAGTGATAAATCGTATGATATTTTCATTTGAAACACTAGAATCTAGCCCAAATCGTATTTTTAAAGGCTGATACAAAAAATAAAAACAAGGAATAATCACAATAAACCAATAAGACAAATATTTCATACTATATCCGTGCCAATCAATGCCATCTGCGGTATAGTTAAATATAGAATCTGCCACGCTTGCTATGGTGTTTTCATATGCAATTGCAGGCTGTGCCATATCCACAAGCGTCCCAAAACTCGTCCATAGAATCTCTAATCCCCCAAATCCATTTCTAAGAATAATAAAAACAAAAAATAATATATTTGCTATCAAAAATGAGGAGATGATGAATTTAAGCATTATTTTTTTATCAAAATCTGTTATTTGTTTTGTATAAAATAAAATCATTGGCATTGCCAAAAGAGCAAAACTAATAACAATCCCTTGCTGGCGCAAATATGGCAACATAAAAGCAATGATTCCTATGATAATTAAACATATTTTTTTATGCGAAATCTTATCAAGCTTAAAATAAAGTGCAAAAAAGTAAATAGCCATAGCCACAAAAAGCATAATCACATCATTAAACCAAGGAAAATCTTTTCCATTATGACAAAGAAGAAGCGTAATGATGGCGAATTTTGCAAAGGCACTTGGCATAACAAACCGCGCACATTTATAAATAAAAATCATTGTTATAAAAACGATGATTCCAACACTTATACCAAGGCTAATTTGACCAACACCAAAAACACTAAAAAAAACGCTAAGCACAATTGGAATAAAAACAGAATGCGGCGAATAAAAATCAATCCCAGGGAGTATGCCCTCTTTTGCCATTGCACCAAGATAAGCAAAAAATGCCAGATGATGATCGTGATTTTGTTCGTATGCAAAAACACTGCCTGCGGCATAGAAATTAATCAAAAGAATGCAAAATACCGCTATCCAAAAAATGAGATTTAAAATAATATGAATAGATGATTTTAGATTCTCTTTTGTTTTAAATAAATTAAAATTCACTTAGATTTCCTTATAAATTTGAATAAATGAAATGTTTATTGTAGCTAAAAAGCGTTATATTTAAATTTTAAGATATTTTAAAATTATTTTTAAGTAGATTTTTTTAACGATTTTTTAAAGGAAGAGAAATGAAAATAATAGAATTTAATGGAAAGAGACCAAATATCCATAAAAGCGTGAGAATCTTTGATAATGTGATGATTATAGGCGATGTGAAAATCGGCGAAGATTCTAGTGTATGGTTTGGAAGTATCATAAGAGGCGATGTAAATAAAATAATCATAGGCGATAGGACAAATATACAAGATTTAGTCATTATGCACGCATATCAGCCAGATGAGGTTGCATTCCCAAATGGACTTAGCGTAAATATTGGAAATGATGTAACAATAGGGCATAGAGTTACCTTGCACGCTTGCAAAATAGGAAATAGATGTTTGGTTGGAATGGGTTCAGTGATACTTGATAATGTGGAGGTTGGAGATGATTGTTTTATCACTGCAAGTAGCGTTTTGCAAAAAAACAAAAAATATCCGCCAAGATCGCTAATCTCTGGGAATCCCGCAAAAGTTGTCCGCCCGCTTAGAGAAGAAGAAATACAAAATATCAAAAAAGAAGCGAAGTTGTATGTGAATTTAAAAAACCAATATAATTAGGCTATACTTTTAGCTCATTTTAATTTAAGGAGAATGTATGAAAATCAGTGCGAGAAATCAGCTAAAAGGCAAGGTTGTAGGCATAGAAAAAGGTGCGGTAAATGCAATCGTAAAGATTGATATTGGCGGGGGAAATGTTATTTGTGCGACTATTTCTTTGGAAGCTATCAATGAGCTTAAAATAGAAATTGGCAAAAACGCCACTGCAATCATCAAAGCCACTTCGGTAATGGTAGGCGTGGAGTAAATCTTGCAAAATAACAAAATCTTAGATTCTATAATCCTTGTTATCGCCTTTCAGAGATAATCACGCCTAGCAAGGTTATAGCACTTCCAATGAATGCTGTGAGGCTAAGATTCTCATCTAGCACGATTAGAGAGGCTATTATGGTGATAATTGGCGTAAGATAAACATAGATATTTGTCTTTATCGCGCCAATTAACAAAGTAGCCTTATTAAATAATATAAAGCAGATTCCAGAAGCAAAAAGCGCCACAAAAAGCAGATTAAATAAAATCTTTGGTTTAAGTAGCGCATTTAGATTTGGCGAAAAATCCAAAAACAAAAATGCGGGCATCATAAAAACAATCCCATAAAAAATAATCTTTCGCGTAGAGAGGATTAGGTCATAATCCATTTTTGTAATCTTAAGAATAAAAATAGCATACGCACCCCAACCCATAGCCGAAATAAGTGCCAAAATATCGCCTAGCGGGCTAAAAGAAAACGCACTTCCCCCAAAGCTAAGCAAATAGATTCCAACAATGCAAACAATAAATCCTATGAAAAAATTCTTATAAGGCTTTTCGATTTTAGCACTAAAGGCAAAGATTGCACTAAAAAGCGGTGCAGTGGCGATAATCACGCTGACATTGGAGGCATAGGTTTTCTCAAGTGCGAGATTTAAGAAAAGATTATAGATTGTGATTCCACAAAGCCCAGAGAGCATAAACCACAGCTCTTGCTTTAGTGGAATCTTTAGAATCTTAGGCTTTAGCAACAACAAAAACACATAGCCCAAAACAAATTGCATAAAAAGCAACTCCAAAGCGCTAAATTCCTCAAGCAAGACCTTTACACAAACATAAAGCGCTGACCAAAAAAACACACTCACAAAAGCCAAAAAATGCCCATAACTCATACACAACCTTTGAGTTGCAAAAGATTATTTGAAAATCTCCCAAGATAGCTTCTGCCTAAATCGATTCGCTCATATATCCAGCCCCACAAAGCCCAGATATAATTAGAAATAAGCTCTCCTTCTAGCACTTCTTGCAAATCTATCCCGCCATAGAGGATTGTAAGCTCTTTTATTTGCGCCATATTTAGCTCTAGCTCCGCACTTAGATTCCCAAGCTCCCAGATAATAGAGCTAAATCCAGCGTATTCAAAATCAATAAGTTGCAAATCCCTGCCATTAAATAAAATATTTGGAAGCTGTAAATCCCTGTGGCACAAGACAAATGGATAATTTGTATCTATTTTTCGTGCAATATCAAGCACGAATTTATGCTCCTTTTTTGTCGTGAGGCTGATTTTGGCGAGATTCTCATATTTTTTTATTTCATCTAAAAGCAAGATTGGGCTAAATTGCGGATAATCTGCAAGCTTAAAGCTATGCAAAATTTTTAGCTTCTCTACCAAAAGTGGCAAGATATTTTTATGTGCTAAATCGCTAGATTCTAAGCATTTATACTCCTCTAAAAAACTTGTAGTTTTAATCCCGCTTTGATAAAACTCGCTTTGTGGCGCGATATTTGTAGAATCTAAAAGCTCTAAAATCTGCTTTTCATTTTTTCTATTAATCGTTTGCTCGGTATTTATCCCGGGGATTCGAATAACCTTATTTTGATTTAAGAATCTAATCTTGTAATTGATATTTGTGATTCCTCCAAGCCTCTCAATCTCGCCATTATCCGAGCATTGGATTGCTATTTCTTCTGGCGTTAGGAGGTGATTTGAGAGTGCATCATAAAAAGAATCTATCTCGGTATAGAATCTAGGACAATTAAAAGCATAAAAATCCATTTTTTTTATCGCTTTTAAAATGCAAGATTCCCAATATTCATTATCATCGCATTCTAAAAGTGCATTTTTAAAAATCTCTATATCTTTTGTATTATCCAAAAAGGCTATTCCATCGCCAAAGCCAGAAGTCGCATAGGTATCAATATCTAGTATTTTGTTATTTTCATCAGTGATATAGCCCCAAGAGGGAATGTTTTGCGTGATATTTTGGGCTAGGATTTGTGAGATTCCATTTTTGAGATAGCTAGAAAATGAATGCGTGATATACAAATCGCCATTTAGGATTAAGCTCCCAGATTCTAATTCATCAATGGCGCATTTTAGCGAAGCTGCGCTATTTTTGTTTTCATAATCACGAAGCAATATTTTTTTAAAACCTAGCTTTTTTTGCAATGCATTAAAATGCTCGCTCTTATAGCCTGTAACAACGACTATATCCTCTATATTTGCCGCTTTCAAAAAGCCAATCATATTTTCTAAAATGCTTTTCCCGCGAATCTCAAGCAAAGGCTTTGGCTTATTTAGAGTCATTGGCAAAAGCCTCGTGCCTTTGCCCGCTGCCAAAATGATTGCTTTCATTGCTTTTGTGTAGAATCTATTTGCGTATTATTAGATTCTATTTGGGATTGCGTTTTTTTACCTAGCACTTCTTTTGTAATATCACTCCAATTTGAGAGATTAAAAATGCTATTTTTTACTTTATAGCTCATAACAATATCATATTGGCTATTTTTCTCTCTACCCGTGCCACCATCTACAAGGCTAAAGATAAGCTCGCGATTTGGAATTTCGCGCTTTAAAATACTTGGGGCGATATTTGGACAAGTAGAATCTATCTCATCACAAGCGATAGCTATCGCATCGGAGTTGCTTACAAAAGTCTTGGTATCAATTTTTAGCTTTCCTTTGGCATTAAAATCCTTTACCAAAAGCAAAATATGCGCATTTCTTAATTCGCGTCTTGGAAAATCAATAAGCGGCGCTCCAACTCCGCCATTGCCGTGATCGCTTACGATAATAATCTTTGTCTTATCATAAATCTTAGAATCTTTAAACCATTGCAGCCATTTGGTGAGATTCCGCACATAGCAAATATGATTTGAATAAGCTAGCTCATCTTTTGCGCTAATGCTTTTTGTGCGGTATTTGAAATCAGAATCTATTGGCTTGCAGTCATTATCTTTGTCAAGTAGCCACGGGAAATGCTCGGTTGCCTCATAGATAAATTTAAATGTAGGCTTTTTCTCACTTGCCTTTGATACAAGTGCAAAGCTAGGAAGCCTTGAGGCGTTTGTGGTGGCGTATTTGTAGTGATTATATAAGAGGGAATTCCCAAAAATCCAGCCTTGCGCAAGATAGATTCTACTCCTAAAAATATAAGGCGCAGCGCGAAATAAGCCAATAGAAAACAAATCGCCAATTGGCATAGAATCCTTAGAATCCAAATCTTTAATATTGTAGTGTTGCTTGTATAAATCCACCCAAGCGCTATATTCACTCTTTGGCACAAGGAAAATATCTTTGTTTAGATTTTTTAATAATATACTCTCTTCGCCCGGATAAGCCGTGCCAAGCGATACTTTGTATCCAGCGTTTGAAAATGAGTTTGCCACGCCAACTACGGCTTTTGAGCCTTCTACATAAAGAGGGTGGCTAAGCTTTCTTTTGTTGATATTATTTGGGTGATAATACACGCCACCACTAATTGCAGGAGCGGAGGCAAAAGTGATATTAGCCACTGAGAGGGCATTTGTATAATAAGTAAAGCCCTCAAAACTCTCATAAAGCTCGGGATAATCTTTTAGAATCTGTGTGAAATTATCGCTTTGCACCGCATCAGAAAATAGCACCAAAATATTTTTTTCTTTAGAAAAATTCAAATAAGGCTCTACATAATCTGGGATAAGCGCTTGCTTAGATTCTGTATTTTGGGCTTTGTGCGTGGTTTTTAGAATGCTTTTATTATCATAAATAATCTTGCCTAAATCAATAAGGCTTGAAAGCACCAAAAGCGCGAAAAAGCCAGCTAAAGCAAATCGCACAAATTGCTTTAAAAATCGCAAGATAAGAAATGCAACAAGCATCAAAAACACACCATAGCTTATGTCAAAATATTTTGCCCACACGCTTGAGATATTTGCCCCGCCATCTCGAAATAGCAATCCATCAAGCTCCGCATAAGCCCTGCCATTAAAAATATTGCCCGTGAAAATAAATGTATAGCTTATCGCAATCAAAAAAAGCACCAAAAGCGCGAAAACGCCAAGTTTCAACAGCCCTGAGTGATAAAAAAAGCTTGTAAAATAAATCGATAAAAAGCTTGCAAGCAAAAAGATTCCAAACAAAATAGCAAGTGTGGGATAAGTCTGCAAGGAATCAAATTGACTCACATCAGAGCTATACACAGCATAAGGGCTAAAAACACAAACCATAAAGCAAAGATTAAGGATTGCAAAAATGCTTATATCGCGATAGATTGAATAAGATTTTGTCTCCAAAAAGTGCTGGGGCTTTGTGGCTTTGGATTTTGTGCTTTTAGATTCTATCTTTTTAGATTCTATGAATTTCACAATAATGCTTTTAAGCAGGGCAAAAAACATATTACTTGTCCAATACAGCACCAAAGCACTTGGCATATTATAAAGCAGCACCAAAAATATCAGCGTAATAGCACTGCCTTGCAAAATCGCGCTTTTATCTTTTGAGATGATAAAAACATTTATAAGCGTAAAAACACTCATAATAATAGGCAACAAGTGGATTCCGCCAATAGAATCTGGCTTGCTTAAATCCGCTATATAGCCAAATGCCACATTTTGCAAAAATGAAGCGTCCTTAATCACCAAATACATAGCCCAAAAAAATGGAATCTGCAATGCCAATCCGCCAAGCCCTCTTAGCGCATAGATTGGGTGGTATGCGTTTTGCGCGTATAATGTGTGCGTCAATCCATAGAGTTTTGCCCTCTTATACACACTTTTCCAATTTTTAATGCGTTTATCAAGCTTTGCCTTAAGCTCGCTTTCCTCTTTGGCTTTTTTATCGGTATAAAGGATAATTTTAAGCAAGGCTAGATTTAATAACAAACTCAACACAATAATACTAAGCCCATAATTCCCAATCAATGTATAAAGCACATTTAATAAAAATCCCAAAAGCTGCTCTAATGGATAAATGCTTATAAAATAGAGTATCTCAATCATCGCTATCCTTTATCTTAGAATCTTTTGTGCGTAAATCACGCATTTTGGTAGATGTATCCTCTAAGATTTTGTTTAAGAAAAGAAGTTGTTGATAGGTTTGATATTGTGAATGAAGCGAGGATTCTAAAATGCGTTTGTGAATCTTAAGTAGCTCTAGCGCACTTCTCTCTCCCGCCTTGCCTTGAAAATGCCACAAAAGCGCTTTTAGCTCTGCTATATTTTGTGCTATTTCCTTTGTGCGTGCTTTATCATAAAGCACGGAGTGAAGTGTATCTTTGAGATTGCTAAAGTCCTCTATCACAGCGCCAATTTTTGGAAGGATATGCTTTACCCAAGGCTCTTTATTTGTATCCTCTAAATCATAGCCTATGGTATTAAATTGGAATTTTATCGTAAGCACGGGCTTTTCAAAAAGCGAGATAAAATCAAAAATCACCCCGCTAAAATCCCCTATCATCAAGTCCGCTTCACTCATCGCATAAATATTATCTGTCGTGCTATCCCATTTGAGATTATTTGCGTTTTTATGTTTATTAATACAATCTCGCAGGGAATCTAAAAGCTTGGATTCTGAGATTAGGCTTTGAGGGTGTGGGCGAAGAATGATATTAACATCGCATTCTAAAAGTGGCGTAATTAATTGCATACCATATTTGCTAAGCAACGCCTCGCGTCCCCAAGATGGAGAGAGCAAAATAATAGGCTTTTTGGTATTTGGGAAAAATGTGGGCTTTAGGGCGTTTTGTGCTTTTAGAGAATCTAGCTTTTCTTTTAATACATCAAGATAGGTGCAGCCTGTGATTGTAACTTGCTTTGGCTTTAGCCCTCGAATAGATTCTATCTCGCGGATAAAATCCGTGTGGATTGGAGAGTTTGTAAAAACGCTATCAAAATAATCCAGTGCAAAAACCTCATAAATATCAATATGCGGGAGAGAGTGGATTATATGGCAGTAATGTTTGACTTTCTTGCTTCTTTTGAGTTGCAAGACATTGAGTTGCGGCGTTGTGAGGAGCATTAAATCCGCGCTTAGTGTATTAAGCTTTGCAAAAGAGGAATTGCTAGAGCCGATATAAGAAATATCGGCATTTGGGGAGCTTTGGCGCTTTAGGGCTAGGTCATCTTTGTGTGCGGCAAAATATGTATAAGGATAGGAGATAGAATCTAAATAATCAAGAATGGGCTTAAAAACATTATAATACTGCTTTCCCTCGCTATAAAAGCATAAAGAAGTTTTGTGCTTGCCCCCCCTTCGTATGATTTTTTGTAAGATTTATGGACTATTTTATAAAAAATCCCTTTAGCTAGAAATATCACAGAGGCAAAAAGCGCGATAAATGAAGAGAGCAAAAGCGATCCTGTGCTTGGGTCAAGATAGGCAAAGCACACAGAATACGAGCAAACAAGAAGCACAAAAACCTTTAGCATAGCAAACCTTAAATTTTGGGACTTAAAAATGTGCGATTTTAGCAACCTAAATCAAAAATTAAGCTTAAAATCTCTAGCCGATTTGAAAATAGAATCAATAACAAATCATCATTTTTAGGCAGAAATCTCATAGAATCTTTTAAAAAAACTTATATTTTTTGATTTAAATAGTAAAATTGCACTCTTAAATTGCAATAAAAGGATTCACAATGAAACAAAATTTAGCCTTTGAGAGTTTATTAATCCACGCGCCAAAGACGACTGATAGCCTCACAGGAGCGGTAAATCGCCCCATATATCAAACTTCGACCTTTAAGCAAAGTGCTTTAGGCGAGCATTTGGGTTATGAATATTCACGCACGAAAAACCCCACAAGAGAGGGCGTTGAGAGCCTTGTGGCTGCACTTGAGGGTGCAAAATTTGGCTTTGCTTTTGCATCAGGTATGGCAGGGATCGCTACGACTTTGGCACTTTTTAAAAGTGGCGATGAGATTATTATTTTAGGTAATGTTTATGGTGGCACTTTTAGAATCTTAGATAAGGTTTTTTCACATTTCAATATCACTTATAGAATCTTTGAGGACGATGATATAAGCAAACTTGAGGATTTTATAGGACAAAAAACAAAAGCTGTGTTTTATGAAACGCCCGCTAATCCGCTTTTAAATGTAGTAAGCATAGAGCAAATTAGCAACATAGCAAAGAAAAAGGGGGTCTTGAGTATCATAGATAATACATTTATGAGCCCTTATTTGCAGAATCCTTTGAAATTTGGTGCGGATATCGTGGTGCATTCTGCGACTAAATATCTTGGCGGACATAGTGATTTGGTAGCGGGAGTTGTCGTGTGTGATGATGAGAATCTAGGTGAGAGACTTGGCTTTTTGCAAAATTCAATAGGAGCTGTGCTTGCGCCAAATGATAGCTTTTTGCTTATAAGAGGCATCAAAACTCTAGCTCTTCGTATGCAAAGACATAGCGAAAATACGCTTTTTTTGGCAGATTTTCTAAGCTCTCATAAAGCGATAGAAAAAGTATATTACCCGGGATTAAAAAGCAATAAATATTATACTTTGCAAAACAAGCAAGCAAAAAGTGGCGGTGGAATGCTAAGTTTTACCCTCAAAAAAGGCTATGATTATAAGATTTTTTTCAAAAGCACGAGCATCATTACCTTAGCTGAGAGTTTGGGAGGCGTTGAGAGTTTGATTTGCCACCCTGCTTCTATGACGCACGCAAGCATTCCAAGAGAGATTCGGCTAAAAATGGGAATAGAAGATGAGTTGATTCGGCTTTCTGTGGGAATAGAGGACAAGGGAGATTTAAGAGATGATTTAGATGAGGCGCTGCAAAGGGCTAGGCTTTGATTTATCAAAGTATAAGGGAGCTTGTAGGTGCTACGCCTATTTTAAAACTAAATAAAATTGAGATTCCAAATAATAATGCAATCTATGCTAAATGCGAGTTTAAAAACCCCGCTGGAGGCATAAAAGATCGCTTTGCGTTTTTTGCATTTGAGAGACTTTTAGAATCTGGCAAAATAAACAAAAATAGCATTATAGTAGAAGTAAGTGCGGGAAATACGGGGCTTGGTGTAGCCTTAGCGGCTTTGGAATACAAAATAAAGGCTATTATCTTTGTGCCAGAAAAATTTAGCCTTGAGAAGCAAATTTTAATGCGCGCTTTAGGGGCTAGAGTTGTCCTCACTCCAAAAGATGAGGGCTTAGAGGGTGCGACTATTAGGGCGAAAGAATTTTTAGCAAAAACGCCAAATGCCTTCAATTTAGAACAATTTAGCAATAAAGACAATCCAAAAGCCCATTATGAGACCACTGCAAGAGAAATTTATGCGGATTTGGGGAATAATATCGATTATTTTGTATGCGGAGCTGGCACGGGCGGGACTTTTAGCGGAATCTCTTTGTTTTTAAAAGAGCGTATAAATAATATCAAATGCGTGCTTTGCGACCCAAAAGGCTCTGTAATAGGAGGCGGAAAAAAAGGCGAAGCGCATATAGAGGGAATTGGAAATGATTTTGTGCCAGAAAATATGGATTTAAGCCTTGTTGATGAGGTTATCAAAATAAGCGACAATCAAGCTTACATAGGGCTAAAAATGCTAGCAAAAAAAGAGGGAATCCTAGCTGGCATTAGCTCGGGCGCTTGCCTTAGTGCTGCCTTAAAACTCGCCAAAAACATAAAAAATAAAAATATTGTTATTATTTTAGCTGATGGCTTGCAAAATTATCTAAGTAAGAATCTTATCTAAGCGTGCAAGAATCTTAAAGATTCTTGCAATAATATATAGATTTACCAAGTGAATCTAATTTTATTTTGCCACAGGCACGACATCTGGGATTATGCCATTTAATAAAAAGGCGATAATGCAAGTCCAAATGCCTATTAAAATGATAAACGCCACGGAATATTTAAATGTAAATTTAAACAAATCAGATTCCCTGCCCGCAAGTCCCACCGCAGCGCAAGCTATGGCTATACTTTGAGGGCTTATCATTTTACCTACAACGCCGCCAACGGAATTTGCTGCCAAAAATAGAGATTCTTTTATGCCAAGGGCATTAGCGGAAACTTGTTGTAATGGTCCAAAAAGCAAGTTTGCACTCGTATCAGAACCTGTCAAAAACACTCCTATCCAGCCAATTACTGGGCTAAAAAACGCAAAGGCAGAGCCAGTTTCTGCAAGTGCCGTGCCTAAAGTCGCACTCATACCTGAATTTTTAGCAATAAACGCAAAAGCAACAACAAGCCCTATTGTGATACAAGGCATCGCCATTTCTTTTAGCGTATCGCCCAAAGCCTCTTCAACTACATTTGATTTGATTTTTAAAAACGCTATGGTTAAGAAAGCCGCCACCAAAATCGCCGTGCCAGCTTGAAGAGCGATGAAATTTATCGGCAGATTAAGCCCTATTGGTTTGCCATCTGGATCGACTATACTTCCTGTAAGGCTATTAAATGCCATTGTTACTTGCGTATAATTAAGCACGCCTACTTGATTATAACCGATAGTAGCATTTGTAACCTCATCGATGATAGGCTTGATTGTAAAAAAGAGGCTCTCTGCGGGCAATGTTGTGATATTTTCATTAAACATTTGAGTTTTTACCTCAAATACGGCTTTAAACCAAGGTTGAGTCCAAACAATAATACAAAGAATAAGCAAAATAAATGGCAACCACGCTTTAAATACCTTGCCAAATTCAAGTCTTTCGTGATTTGAAAAATCTTTTAGGTCATCTAATCTAAATACATTTTTTACAGACCAAAATTTCAAAAAAATCGTGGTGCAAGCAAGAGAGATGACTGCTGATACAATATCTGGCAACTCCGCGCCAAGATAATTTGAGCTTATAAATTGTGTGATTGTAAAACTCAAAGCAGCCACTAAAATCGCGGGAAAAGTCTCTCTCACGCCCTTAAATCCGTCCATCAAAAAAACGATAAAAAAAGGCACGCTAAGGCTTAAAGGCACAAGCATTCGACCGACCATTGCCGAGATTGCGTGTTGTTCTACGCCAACCAAATTTGCCATCGCAATGATTGGAATCCCAACTGCCCCAAATGCAACAGGTGCGGTATTTGCTATCAAACAAAGTCCAGCAGCAGTAAGTGGCTTTAGCCCAAGCCCTACCAAAAGTGCCGCCGTGATTGCCACAGGACCGCCAAAGCCAATAGCCCCTTCCAAAAATGAACCAAAACAAAAACCTATCAAAATCACTTGGATTCTATGATCAGGCGTAATTGTCATTACACTTTGTTTGATTACTTCAAAAGAGCCACTTTTGATAGAAAGTTTATAAAGAAAGATTGCAGCGATAATAATCCAAGCAATGGGCCACATACCTTGAGCAAAACCTTGTACGAAACTCGCCCCTATCAAAGAAAAAGGCATATCATAAACATAAAATGCCACCAAAGTCGCCACGATAACGGTAATAAAACCAGCTTGATAGCCTTTCATTTTAAAAACAAGCAAGCAAAGCAAAAAGCACAAAATAGGAATAAAAGCGATCAGCGCACTAAACCAAATGCTACCTAATGGATCAAAATTTTGAACAAACATATATTTTCCTCCTAAAACATATTTTCCAAGTGTATAGATGATTCTAAACTAAAATTGAGTAATATTACGAAATATTTAAAAAAAACACATTCAAATATCTATTTTTTGGTAACATTTTTATATTAAAAGGACAGAAATGAATAAAATCAAGGCTGGGGATAAAGCACCTATTTTTAATCTCAAAAATCAAAATGATGAAAATATATCGCTAAAAAACTTTGGGGATAAGATTGTTATTTTGTATTTTTATCCAAAGGATATGACAAAGGGTTGCACGATTGAAAACAAAGAATTTAGCGAATTGATAGAAGAATTTGAAGCGCTAAATGCAGTTATCATAGGCATTAGCCCAGATAGCGTAGAATCTCATCAAAAATTCATAAAAAAAGAGAATCTAAAACAAATATTACTTAGTGACAACACAAAAGAAATAGCGGATTCTTATGGCGTATGGGTAGAAAAAAATATGTATGGAAGAAAATATATGGGAATCTTGCGCTCGACTTTTATCATAAAAAATGGAATCATAAAAGAAGCATTTTACAATGTAAAATCAAGCGCTCACGCAAAAGAGATTCTAAAAATCATTAAAAATTTTTGAGAAATGAATGGAAAATACAGATATTCAAGAATTAACCGAATTTTTGATGGATTACACAATCTCTATGCTATCTGTCGGAACTTATACTTCAAGGGTCATCAAATGCACGACAAGAATTGGCAAGGCATTTGGCTATGAGGTGCATATTTCTATATTTTCAAAAAATATCACTATTAGCGTTTTTGCAAAAGAAGATTATTCGCTGCAAAGAACTTATGTAAGAACATACACAGAATCCGCTATTGATTTTAATAATATCGCTTTATTAAGCGCTCTTAGCTGGCACGCTTATGATGAGAAAATCACGCTAAAACAAATAAAAAAACTATATCAAAAAATCATTCACAAAAAACATTATGGCTATTTTACCACTCTAGCTTTGACTTGCTTTGCTCATTCTGCGTTTTGTAGATTGTTTGGCGGGGATTTAGAATCAATGCCAATCGTGTTTATATCCACTTTTGTAGGATTCAATCTACGAAAGATTCTATTAATGCTTCATATGGATATTAGATTTATTTTTGCACTTTGTGCGTTTGCCTCTTCGATGAGTGCATATATCGGCACAACGATAATAGCTAGCAAAACGCCCGATGTCGCTATCGGCACGAGTGTGTTATTTTTGATACCGGGCGTTTATCTAATCAATTCTGTGATAGATATATTAGATGGGCATTCACTCATTGGAATCTCAAGGGCAATAAGCACATTTATCATCATATCTTGTATTGCAATTGGACTTTATATCACGCTTAGCATTTCTGGCATTAGAATGGAGTATTGATGGAGATTCTAGTATCGGCACTAATCGATGGTGCATTTGCCGCAGTTGCGGGGCTTGGCTTTGCTTTTACTTGCAATCCGCCGATGAAGACATTATTTTTATCGGCATTGCTTGCGTCAATTGCACACGCTACTAGATTCTATCTTTTGCATTTTATTGGAATTGCAAGTGCTACTTTTTTGGCTTCGTTTTTTATTGGATTATTAGGATTGATGTTTGCAAAAAAAGTAAAATGCCCAATGGAGATCATCACATTTCCCGCACTTCTGCCTATGATTCCGGGAATGTATGCGTATAGGACGATATTATCTATCGCATCTTTTGGAAGTGAAAATGATCTACAAATGCAATATAAATTGCTTGTAGAAATCACAAATAATCTAATGACTACGATTTCTGTGGCATTTGCGCTTGCTGTGGGAATCTCAATCACGCTTATTATATTCCACGAACAAAGCTTGATGATGACTAGAAAAAGCTTGAAAAAAGAGAGTT
>X235_Pygmy_Slow_Loris__coassemble_22_pt1 | contig 29045 bp, 27 predicted proteins | sample X235_Pygmy_Slow_Loris__metabat2_high_PE_008 | metagenome-assembled genome bin X235_Pygmy_Slow_Loris
GCTTTTTGTGCTAACCCCGCCACTGCTAGAGGCTTCACCACTTTTTAAATAGGCTTTTTTTAATAATTTGGGGCTTTAAGCCCCTAAATTATCACAATTTATTTGCAATAATGGGCTATATTTATGGATTGCTTCACTCTAAAGGCTTATATTTTGATAGAGTTTGCAAAAACTCGATACTTCGCACGCTCATTAAATGCGTTTTATCGTAATGATAGAATCTCTAAAAAGCAAAATAAATTTAATTTTATTGGAATCTTTAAGAAGAAAATAAAGCTATGTAATATATAATCATCGTTTTTAAAATTTATTTAAGGAACGCAAATGCAAGCAATAATTAAGAATGGAGGCAAACAATACAAGGTCCAAGTAAATGATATTATTTTGCTTGATAAAATAGACCTTGAGCCAAAGTCAAGCATTGAATTAGATGAAGTCCTAGCTTTGATTAATGCTGATAAAATCGAATTAGGCACTCCAACGATACCAAATGCTAAGGTAACCGCCGAGATAATCAATCACGGAAGAGCAAAAAAAGTGATTACATTCAAAAAGCGAAGAAGAAAAGATAGCAAAACAAAGCGCGGATTTAGACGCGATTTTACGAGGGTTAGAATCCTAGAAATAAAAAACAAAGGAGTATAAATGGCACACAAAAAAGGGCAGGGTAGCACTCAAAACAATAGAGATTCCGCAGGACGCAGACTTGGTGTAAAAAAATTTGGCTCACAATTTGTTAGAGCAGGAAATATCATCATAAGACAAAGAGGAACACAAATTCACCCCGGAAACAATGTAGGAATGGGAAAAGATCACACTATTTATTCTCTTATTGATGGCATCGTGAAATTTGAGAGAAAAGATAAATTTAGAAAAAAAGTATCTGTAATAAGCGAATCTTAAAAGCCTCACTAAATGTTTATCGATAGTGTTGATATTTTTGTATCTTCGGGCAATGGCGGAGCTGGAGCGGTTAGCTTTAGACGCGAAAAATTTGTCATTCAAGGCGGTCCTGATGGCGGTGATGGCGGTGATGGCGGTGATGTTTATTTTGCGATAGACAATAATAACGACACATTATCCAAATTTCGTGGCACAAAACATCATAGAGCAAAAAATGGACAACCGGGACTTGGCAAAAAAAAGAGTGGAAAAAAAGGTGAGGATATAATCATTAAGATTCCGCTTGGCACGCAAATATTTGATTTTGATAGCGGTGAGTTATTGTATGATTTTATCAACGATGAAAAATTCTTATTTCTAAAAGGTGGCAAAGGCGGTGCGGGTAATTTTAGATTTAAAAACTCAATCAATCAAAAGCCAACTTACGCACAAAAAGGCATAAATGGCAAAGAAATACATATACGCCTTGAATTGAAAATGATTGCAGATGTGGGCTTGATAGGATTCCCAAACGCGGGCAAATCGACCTTTTTATCGGTTATCTCAAATGCAAAGCCAGAAATCGCAAATTATGAATTTACCACTTTAATCCCAAATCTTGGCGTTGTAAATGTAGATGAAATACATTCTTTTGTAGTGGCGGATATTCCGGGGCTTATTAATGGTGCGAGTTTGGGAAAAGGGCTTGGGATAGAGTTTTTAAAGCATATAGAGCGAACAAAAATATTTTTATTTATGCTAGATTCTAATAAACCACTCTTAGAGCAATTTAGATTGCTTATCAATGAAATTAGGAATTTTAACTCAAGCTTGGAAAATAGGGCGTTTGGCATTGCCATTACAAAAATAGATAGCGTAGATTGTTTTAGCGAGTTTGAGGAGTTGTTTGGATATTTTGATTTAAAAATCGATAAAGATGGCTATATTTGCGAAAAAATCTTGGAATCTAGCCATTTTGATAAACCGCGCTTTATTATCCCTATCTCATCGCTTACAAATATGAATATCAATAAACTTAAATTTTTGTTGTTTGAAAATGTTAGATTCTAAGCAGTGGTTATCAATAAAGGCTTCAGCAGGGAGCGGAAAGACTTTTTCTCTTACTACTAGATTTATTTATCTTTTGTTTTCTGGGGCAAAAGTAAGCGAGATTTTGACCCTTACTTTTACAATCAAAGCAAGAGAGGAAATGCAAGAGAGAATCCTAAAAACACTTCACACTCTGTCAAATTTAGATGATGATTTTGATAATAATCCATATACGCTTGAATTAATCAAACTAGGATTGTCCAAAGATTTTTTAAAAGCAAATATCAAGCATATTTATTTGGATTTTTTGCATTCCAAAAATTATATTATGACTTTTGATTCGTTTTTTAGTATGGTGCTTAAAAAATTTAGCTTTTATGTCGGTTTGCTAAGCAATTATGAGATTCAAACAAATTGCGATTACTCAAAAGATGCGTTTATAGAATCTATAAAAAATATGAATGATAAAAAAATCAATGATTTGATTTATTTTTTATACGCAAATAATCTAAAAACAAAGGATATTTTAAGATTCTTAAAAAGTTTTAAAATCACTGATTTTAAGCCAAAAGTTTTATATTTGGATTCTACTTGGAGGGAGAATCTAATCAATGATTACACGGAATTGCGGCTTTATATATTAAGTTTTATTGAGGATAAAAATGGCGTAGAAAATATAAAAAAGCGCCTAAGATTAGAGTTAAACACAGAATCTAATATAACAGATATTTTAAAATTATTAGATAAAAATGATGTTGTTTTCACTGATAAAATGATAGAGAGTTTAATCAAAAAAGGCATTGATGAGGATTATTTACACACCAAACTTCAACATATAAAATCATATTTTGCAATCTATTTTAAAAATAGAGAATATGAGATTTTAAATATGATAATGGCACTTCACAAAGATTTTGATAAAAATAAAAATGCACTTATTTCTATGTATAATAAGCTTGGTTTTGATGATGTGAGTGCGTTTTGTTTGTTGCTTTTGTATAAACATATCGATAGAGATTTCTTTTATTTTAGATTAGATTCAAAAATCAATCATATTTTAGTTGATGAATTTCAAGATACAAATATAATGCAATATTTGATTTTAAAGCCATTGATCGATGAGATAAAAAGCGGTGCAGGAAAAGATAGCCTAAGTAATCGAAGTTTGTTTTTTGTGGGCGATGAAAAGCAGTCGATTTATCGCTTTAGAGGCAGTGATAGCAGATTGTTTAATGCAATTAGCAAAACACTAGATATGCAGATTAATACACTAGATAAAAATTATAGAAGTGCAAAAAATATCATTGATTTTGTCAATGAGACTTTCAAAAATCAATTTGAAAACTATAAAGAGCAATTATCTCACAAAGATTCTAATGGATATGTGAAAATCATCACAAGAGAAAAAGATCAAATCTTTGAATCCATTAAAGATAGAGTCTTGTTTTTGTTAGAAAATAATAGAAAAGATATAATGATTTTGACTAGAAATAACGATACAGCAATAGAAATTCGCGATTATCTAAACAAACAAATAGATGGCATAAAAATCTCCTTGCAACTAAAAAGTATCACAAATCCAGAATTTTTAAGCATAAAAAACGCCCTAAAATATATCCACTCCAAAAATCCCCTCTATCTAAAAAACGCAATCAAGCTAAATGGCGGAATGTTTGTTAATGAGATGAGTTTTGATATAACAGATGATTCAAAGCCAAGCGAGATTGTGTTGTGCGTGATGGATAGATTGCAGATTTTTAGCAAAGTGGCGCTTTGTGTGCTTACGATTTCATTTGATTATGATGAGTTGCTTGATTTTATTAATGATTTAGAAAAGATAGACATTGATATTGATGAGGATAAGAAATATGATATTAGGATAAGCACGATTCATAAATCAAAAGGCTTAGAGTTTGATGATGTGATTGTTGTGGAATATAGTAAAGGAAGTAGAGATAATGATTTATTTTATTATGATTATGAGAATCTCACATTAAAGCAGATTTATTATTTGAATAATGCAAAAAAACGGGCGCTTGTGGATTCTCATTTTTTTGATATTTATGAAAAACACCAACAAGAGCGAACATTAGATTCGATAAATCTCTTATATGTTGCTTTTACTAGGGCAAAAGAAAGCCTCTATATCATCAAACCACCAAAAGGCGGAATCCTAAATATTATCCCATTAAAAAACGAATATGAAATCGGCGATGATGTGAAAAATAGCACTATTCCCCAAACTTTAGACAAAAACGAACCAAATATCATCAAAGAAGAATCCTTTGGAAAACAAAATGATTTTATTGTGGATTCTACGCCTCACTACAACAAAATCGCACAAATCAAAGGCATCGCTCTTCATTTGGCTATGGAATACGCCCTAAAATACAATGATTTTGATGATATTAAAGAAATATTAATCAATCGCTATGGATTATTTTTAAATATAACACAAATAGAATCCATTCTTCATAGCTCAAAAAAGATTTTAGATAATGAGATTTTCAAAAGTTTATTATCAAAAAAGCCAAAAATAGAATGCGAATTGTCATATTTAGACCACACAAAAGCGTTGCATAGGATTGATTGCTTGTTTATTTTTGAGGATTCTATTTATTTATTTGATTTTAAAAGCAGTGCTTTGAATCTAGATTCCAAACAAGAGCAACTTAGAAATTATATGGATTTTGCAAAAAATTATTTTAAGGATAAAAAAATATTTGGATATTTATGTTTTGCAGATGGAAGTGTGCTAAGTGTATAATGTTTTATGATAGAATCCTAGATTTAATATAAAAGAAGGTTTGGTTAATGGATGTTGTAAGTAGAATTGCTAAGACATTTTCATTATTTATTAAAAATGAAGCAACAGGCGGGATTTTGTTGTTTTTGTGTGCGGTGCTTGCTATGATTATTGCAAATTCGCCAATCGCGCATTATTATTTTGCATTTTGGGAATTGGATTTTGGTATCAAGCTAGGCGAGCAATTTATCGGTATGAGTTTGCATCATTGGCTAAATGATGTATTTATGTCGCTATTTTTCTTGGTTGTTGGCTTGGAGATAAAAAGAGAATTTTTATTTGGAGAATTAGTTGGCTTCAAAAAAGCCGCCTTTCCCGTATTAGCCGCACTTGGCGGTATGATAGCACCAGGAATCATTTATTTTAGCCTAAATGTAGGCACGCCCTCACAAAATGGTTTTGGTATCCCAATGGCAACAGATATCGCCTTTGCGCTTGGGGTTATGATGCTTCTTGGCAAAAGAGTGCCGCTAGCGCTAAAAGTATTTTTGGTAACACTCGCAGTTGCAGATGATTTGGGCGCGATTATTGTCATTGGCATATTTTATACGAATAATTTTGATTTTATGTATTTTATCGCCTCTCTTGTTATCGTTGCAATATTGATTTTGTTAAACAAAAAAGATATTAGATCGCTTACGCCGTATTTATTGCTTGGGGTGTTATTATGGCTTGCCGTCCATAGCTCTGGAATCCACGCTACAATCGCCGCTGTTGCCCTAGCTTTTACCATACCAATCAAGCCAAAAAATAGCACAAAAGAATTTGTAGATAAAATCGCTAATCATTCTCTGCCATTATTTACACAAGAAGATAAAAAAAGAGAGACGATATTGCTAAATCACGAACAATTAGAGACGCTAGATTCTATTATCAAAGATTCTAAAAATGTGCAAAATCCCTTGCTTAGATTGGAGCATACGCTGCAATATTGGAGTGCTTTTTTGATTATGCCTTTGTTTGGTTTTGCAAATTCTGGCGTGGCAATTAGCGATGATATTAATTTTGGAATCGATCACATTATGCTAGGCATTATTTTGGGGCTTGTTGTTGGTAAGCCAATTGGGATTCTTTGTTTTACATTTTTATGCCACAAATTAAACATCGCGCAAAAGCCAGAAAGCGTATCTTGGATCAATATTCTTGGTGCTGGAATGCTTGGAGGAATCGGATTTACTATGTCTATATTTGTATCAAATCTTGCATTTAGCGATCCATCAAGCACGGATTTATCAAAATTATCTATTCTTATTGCATCAAGTTTGGCGGGAATCTTGGGATCATTGTTTTTGATTATCGAACACAAAATAGAACATAGAAAAAAACTAAGTTCAATTTGATAAAATACTAAGTTTTAAGGAGAATATGATGGAAAATAGTGGTAGTTTTATAGGTGCGTTTTTGCCATTGATTGTTTTATTTGCGATTTTTTATTTTGTTTTGATAAGACCGCAATTAAAGCAACAAAAAGCACATAAAGAAATGTTATCAAATCTCAAAAAAGGCGACAAAGTAATCACAAATGGCGGTTTTATTTGCGAGATTGTAAAGGTTGAGGAGAAATTTTTTAGCGTTAAGCTTAATGATGATACGCAAGCAAAGCTTTCTAAAGAATTTATATTTAATAAATACGAAGAAACAAATAATTAATGATGAATTTTTTTAATATCAAAACAATAATCTTTTTAGCGGTGTTTGTATTTGGAATCGTTTTGTCGATTCCATCTATTTTTGGGACACAAGGTCCAAAAGTTACGCTTGGTCTTGATTTGCAAGGTGGATTGAATATTTTGCTAGGCGTTGATACAAATGCCGCTATCAAAAGCAGGTATTCGACTTTGGCTACACAAATCAATCACGATACGCAAAATAGCGATATTTTGATAGATTCTCTGCAATCAAGCGACAATAATCTTAGTTTTGAATTGCTTGATATTTCAAAAAAAGCTACTTTAGATACTTTATTATCCAAAATCAAAGGCTTAGATATTAATGAGGACAATGGAAAATATAATATTTCTTTTACCCAAGAAGAAATAAAATTCATTCAATCCTCATCAATCGATCAAGCAATCGATACGATTAGAAATAGATTGGATATTTTTGGTTTATCTGAACCAAGCGTTACAAAACAAGGCGAAGAGGATATATTAGTGCAATTACCCGGCATAAAGAATGCCGAAGATGAGCAAGCCGCGCTTGATTTGATTATTCGTCCAGCACAATTAAAAATGATGGCAGTTGATGAAGAGCGAAATGCTAGAGTGGATTCTATGAGTGAGGAGGAGGCAAATAGATATGGTGATGTGATTCTGCCTTTTACAAATGATCCAAATGCAAAGATTCTGCTAAAAAAAATACCAATTATAGATGGCAGTATGCTAACAGATGCCAGAGTTGCATTTGATAATCAAACAAATCAAAGAGTGATTTCATTTACTCTAAATAGCATAGGAGCGAGAATCTTTGGCGATTTTTCTGGCAATAATATAGGCAAGAGAATGGCAATCGTGCTTGATGACAAGGTATATTCCGCGCCAAATATTAGAGAGAGAATAGGTGGCGGAAGTGGGCAAATTAGTGGTTCATTCTCTGAGCAAGAAGCAAAAAATATCGCCATTGCACTTAGAAGTGGTTCGCTAACTACGCCATTAGAATTATTAGAAAAAAGAAGTATTGGTCCAAGTCTTGGGGCAGATAGTATCAAATCATCTCTTATTGCTTTGTTTGGGTCATTTTTGGCGATTATTTTATTTATGATTGTTTATTATGGATTTGCAGGCGTGATTGCGGTAAGTGCGTTGTTTGCGAATATTTTAGCAATTATTGCTTGTATGAGTATTTTTGGGGCTACTTTGACCTTGCCTGGTATGGCTGGAATCGTCCTTACTATCGGTATGGCTATCGATGCAAATATTATTATTAATGAGCGCATTCGTGAGGCTTTAAGAAATGGGGATAATATCATTAAATCTATTGCATTTGGATATGAAAACGCCACTAGAGCGATTTTTGATGCAAATAATACAACATTAATTGTCGCTGTGTTGTTGTATGTTTATGGGACGGGATCGATTAAGGGATTTGCCATTACTATGGGTATTGGTATCGCGGTGTCAATCATTACTGCAATCATTGGGACTCACGGAATCTACCTTTGGCTTGGGCAAAAAATCAATCATACAAAAAGATTAAATTTTTGGTTTGGAATAAAAAAGGGAGTTAATTAGTGGATTTTTTTAGGCACGATAAGGTTTATGATTTTGTTAAATATAGCAAGTATGGGCTAGTTTTCTCTTGTGTTTTGATTGTGGGGATAATCGTTTTATTTTTCATCAAAGGCGTGAATCTTGGCGTTGATTTTGCTGGCGGAAGTGTTATTCAACTTCAATACACAAACAAAGACGCCCCAATTAGCCAAATTAGAGAGATTCTAAATGATAGCGAGTATTTTAAAAATGCAAATATCACGGAATTTGGTGCAAAAAATGAGATAATCATCAAATTTCCATTCGTTCAAAGCGATGTAAAGATAAATATTAGCGATGAGATAAAAGAGACATTAAAGCAAACAGGCGAATTTGAAGTGCGTAGAGTGGATATGGTAGGTCCAAAAGCTGGCAGTGAGCTTGCAAAAAAAGGCGCGATTTCACTTGTTCTTGCGCTTATTGCTATGATGATTTATGTCTCATTTAGATATGAATGGCGATTCGCATTAGCGGGCATTGTGGCATTAATCCACGATGTTTTCATATCAGCAGCGGCAATCATCGTATTTGATGTGGATTTAAGCCTTGATGTGATTGCGGCACTATTGACGCTTATTGGATATTCGATCAATGATACAATCATTATTTTTGATAGGATTAGAGAGCAAATGTTGTTGAAAAAATTCAATAATATAAATTTTGTTATCAATGAAGCCGTATCAAAAACACTCTCAAGGACATTGCTTACTTCACTAACGGTGTTTTTTGTGATTTTTATATTGTTTGTATTTGGTAGCGAGATTTTAAAGGGATTTACCTTACCTATGCTTGTGGGATCTATCGTAGGGACTTATAGCTCTATGTTTATCGCGCCAAAATTAGCCGTTTTGTTTGGATTTAATATCCAAGAATATTATGAAAAAGAAGCAAAAAAACAACGAAAAAAACAAGAAAAAGAAAAAATGTATAAAATGTATGAAAAAGGCAGAATCTAAAAGGAGTTTGTGATGGATTGGGGTAGAATCTTATTTATTTTTTTTACATTGATGTGCCTAACTTCAACGATTGGATTTTTGTTTGATCCAAATATCGTGCTATTATTCTTAGCCGCAGCGATTAATTTCATCTCTACAACTCTAAGAATTGGCACAAGAAAGCCTTTGTCCTCCGAGCTTTTGGCTAGCTCTATTGTTGCGGATTTTCATTTGATACCTGCATTTTTGTGGTATCAAATACTAGGTGATTTAGATGTTGCTTATGCTTTGGCATTTGGCGCTCTTGTTGCAAATGTATTTTCTGTCTGTTTGATATTAATTGAGAGTGCAAAGATTCGCGATACAGATTATTAAAAAAGGGATTTTATGAATTACAATCCAAAAGAAATAGAAAAAAAATGGCAAAAACGATGGCTGGATTCTAATGAATTTGAGCCAAAAGATGATTTTAGTCTTCCAAAAAAATATATTTTGAGTATGCTTCCATATCCAAGCGGGAATCTTCATATGGGGCACGTTAGAAATTATTCAATAGGCGATGCAATTGCTAGATATTATAGAAAGGCGGGCTTTAATGTGCTTCACCCAATAGGCTGGGATTCTTTTGGATTGCCCGCAGAAAATGCCGCAATAAAACATCATCTCCACCCAAAAACTTGGACTTATGAAAATATCGCAAATATGCAAGAATCTTTAAAATCTTTGGGCTTTTCATTTTCACAAACAAGAGAATTTGCAACAAGCGATCCGATTTACACAAAATGGGAACAGCAATTTTTCACGCAAATGTGGGATAAAGGTTTTGTTTATCGCAAAAAAGCATATCTTAATTGGTGTCCAAAAGATCAAACGATACTTGCAAACGAGCAGGTTATTGATGGCAAATGTTGGCGTTGCGATACAGAGGTCATTCAAAAAGAAATGTATCAATATTATTTAAAAATCACTAATTACGCTGAGGAATTGTTGAGGGATTTGGATACATTGCAAGGCAAATGGTCAAATCAAGTCATTACTATGCAAAAAAATTGGATTGGAAAATCTATTGGGCTTGAATTTGGTTTGAAATTAGAGAAAAAAATCGGCGAGATTGATTTATTGGAGGTTTTTACAACAAGGGCGGATACGATTTATGGCATAACTTATTGTGCGATTGCCCCAGAACACCCGCTAGCTAGCTATTTAATCGATAATAATCTAATAGAGCAATCAAAAATCAATGCGATTAATCAAATGAAAAATACGATTGCCAAAGATCGAATGAGTAAGGAAAAAGAGGGAATCTCTCTTGGAATATACGCAATTCACCCGCTAACAAATGAAAAATTAGAGATTTTTGTAGCAAATTTTATTTTGATGGATTATGGTAGCGGTGCGGTTATGTGCGTGCCAGCTCACGATGAAAGGGATTTTGAGTTTGCAAAAAAATACAATCTACCCATAAAACAAGTAATCAAAAGCGATATTTCAAACAAAGCCTTTTGCGATGATGGAATATTAATTAATAGCGATTCTTTTGATGGCTTGTGTGGCGAGGAAGCAAGGGAGGTAATCATCAATCATTTTAAGAATCTTGGCATTGGAAAAAAAGTGATTAATTTCAAACTCAAAGATTGGGGAATCTCAAGACAGAGATATTGGGGAAGTCCTATTCCGCTTATTCATTGTAAATCTTGTGGAATTGTGAAAGAAGTAAATTTACCTGTATTATTGCCAGATGATATAAAATTAAGCGGCGAAGGGAATCCCTTATTCCTTCACCCAAAATGGAAATACACAAAATGCCCAAATTGCGGCAAAGATGCGATAAGAGAATGCGATACGATGGATACTTTTATGGAATCTAGTTGGTATTTTTTGAGATACACAACCCCAAGAGAATTATGGGAAGATTGCGCATTTAGCAAGAAAGATTTGGATTATTGGCTAAATATCGATGAATATATAGGTGGCATCGAACACGCTATTTTGCATTTGCTTTATGCAAGATATTTTACAAAAGTCCTTAGAGATCTTTCATATATTCATATAGATGAGCCATTTGAGCGCTTGCTTACTCAAGGTATGGTGCTAAAAGATGGCTTTAAGATGAGTAAATCAAAGGGAAATGTGGTTGATCCAAAAGAAATAGTAGAGATTTATGGCGCAGATACGGCAAGATTGTTTATTTTGTTTGCAGCCCCGCCGATAAAAGAATTAGAATGGAATGACAATGCGCTTGAGGGAGCGTATCGATTTATCAATAGAATCTCTAGCAATGCCTCAAAAGTTACAAAAAAAGATTTTAATCATTTAGATTTTGAGAATCTTAATAAAGAAGAAAAATACGCTAGAAAAAAGATCTATGAAGCATTGTTGAAATATGAAGCAACATTTGCAAATAATGAATATCCATTTAATACCTTGATTGCTTCTTGTATGGAGGCTTTTAATGCGATTTATGCCCAAGATAACGAAAATATTTGGTTTGAGGGATATTATATTTTATTAAATATATTAGAGCCAATTATTCCGCATATTTGTTTTGAATTGAGTGAATATTTGTTTGGTTTGGAGAATCTAAGGACGATAAAAATCGATGAGAGTGCGCTATATTGCGATACGATTAATATCGCAATTACGATTAATGGAAAAAGACGCGCTGAAATAGAAATCGCTAATAATCTATCAAAAGATGAGATTTTGAATCTCTCAAAAAATAGAGTTCAAAAATGGCTAAGTGGAAAAGAAATCATCAAAGAAATCATCGTCCCAAATAAACTTGTGAATTTTGTAATAAAATGAGAAAAATATTTTTTGTATGTTTATTTGGCTTATTTTTTTCATCTTGTGGATATTATCCTGTGTCCTATTATAGCAAGCAATCACTTGGCAAAAATATCTATGTCCAAACGATTATTACGCTAAGTGATCCTGAAAATTCTATCATCGCAAAGGACGCACTTCTTCAAGCAATAGCCACTAGATTGCATTCAAATTTAAGCAATAAGGAAAATGCAGATACGATTATTACGATGAATATGAATGAGGTAAATATGTATTCTATCGCTGATGATGAAGATGGATTCCCTAGATTCTATCGTATGCAAGTTGGTATCAATTTTTCATATACGGATAAAAACGGCGTTGCGAGGAATTTTAGCAATACGGGAATCTATGATTTTTCTGTTGAGGGGCAATCAACGATTACTGATGAAAGACGATTTAGCGCAATCAATCAAGCCTCACTTCAAGCAATCGATAAATTTGTAGCCAAAGTCGCAAATACTTGGAGATAGAAATTTGAGTGAGCAAAACAAGATCAAACAGGCAATCAAAAACGCCTTTATTTATATGAAAGAAAATAATCTTGATTTTTTATTAATCGATTTATTTAATATAAAAGATCTAAAAATATGAATGAATTAGAGCAGTTTTTGTTGCAAAAAGGGCAAGAATATAAGAAGTTTGACCCAAATAGAGCAAAAAATATCTATGCAAGATTAAAAGAAAATCTAAAGATTCCAAAAACAATCCAAATCATAGGCACTAATGGAAAAGGCTCTAGCGGGCGATTTTTGACCCTTGCATTGCTTCAAAAAGGATATAAAGCTTTGCATTTTACAAGCCCGCATATTTTTAGATTTAATGAGCGATTTTATAAAAATGGCAATGTTATTAGCGATGAGGATTTGCTTGGTGCGCATAGATATTTAATGCAATTTGATTTTATGAAAAATGCTAGTTATTTTGAATATGCGACATTTTTGGCGCTAATCTTGGCTATTGATGTTGATTATTTGATATTAGAGGCGGGAGTTGGCGGAGAATATGATTCTACAAGCGTAGTAGAGCGGGATTTGGTTTTATTTACTATGATTGATTTTGACCATCAAGAAATGTTAGGTTATAGCATAGAATCCATCGCCAAAACAAAACTAAATGCAATGCAAAATACTGCAATACTTGGAATCCAAAAAAATCATATCGTGCAAGATATTGCAAAAAATATCGCTGTTTTGAAAAATGTGAATCTTTATATCTTGGATTATATTTTAGATTCTGCGCTAGATTACACAAACAAGCACAATCTTCCAAGTTTCCTAGCACAAAATCTTTCCCTTGCATTAAAAGCCCTTGAGATTTTAAAGATTGATTTTGATATTTCTTTGCTTCCGCCTCTTGATTTGATGGGTAGATTCCAAAAGATAAAAGATAATATCATCATTGATGTAGGACATAATAAAAGCGCTGCAAGTGTCATAAAAGAGAATCTAAAAAATAAAAAAGTAATACTTGTATATAATAGCTACATTCAAAAAGATATAAAAGAAATATTAAACATACTAAAAAACCATATCTTAAGGCTTGAGATAATTGATATAGATAACAATCCTAGAATTATAGAAAAAAAAGATTTGATAGAGATTTTAAAAGCCCTTGAGATTCCATATAGTGATTTTAGGGGCATAGATAAAAATAATAATTATCTTGTTTTTGGTTCATTTAGCGTGGTTGAGAGATTTATGAGAGATTTTTATGAAAAATAGCAATATACGAGACAAATTCATTATATCTATTGTTGATAATAATGGAATCAAGCAATTTAGCATACACAGGCTTGCAAAGAAATTTGCTATATATTTTTTGTTGTTTGTGGTGATTTCAAGTGTGTTGATTTTCGTTAGTATTAGGCTTTTGGCAAGCGAATTAAGCGAAATGAAAAGCGAGCGATACGCACTTTTGGATAAATACATCGCTATTTATGATAAAAATGAAAATATCAAACAACAAGTTGAAATAAGCCAAAATAAATTAGATGAAATCAATGCAAAAATGTTTGATCTAGAAGATATTGTCAATATGAAAGACACGATAATCAACGATTCTAGCGTAGAATCCTATGATATTTCATCTTTGAGTGAATCCAAAAAAGAAACTATTTTGCAATTATTACCAAATTCGCTTCCATTTGATATTAACAATGACTTTAGCAAATCCTCTCTAAAATCTGGGATTATTTTCAATCTCCCAAAAGCCGTGCCGATATATGCAACTGCCGATGGAATCATTGATCTAAGAGGCGATAATAGCACAAAAGATACAGGGAAATTTGTAAAAATCATTCATTCTTTTGGCTTTAGTTCTATTTATGGATATTTATCAAAAATCGCCCTAAAACGAGGCGATGTGGTAAAAAAAGGGCAATTGATAGGATATAGCAATACCACGCCAGATAAAAATCTCTATTATGATATTCGATTTTTAGGAAGTGAGGTAAATGTGGAATCATTTATAATGTGGAATATTGATAATTTTTCAAATGTGGTAAATGAAAATAGTATCGTTAATTGGAATGGCTTATTATGGACTTTTGATGATATTATCAAAATAAAAGACCACAAAATTTTCTCTCGCCCACTTACTTTTTTGGATAGAAAATGAAAAATGAAAATAGATTGATTTTGATGATTTCTAGCCCGTATGGTGCGAGATATTATAATGTGAATCTTATTTTTAAACATATTATTATTTATTTTTTGACTTTTGTGTGTTCTATTATATTTTTTATTTTGATAGTATTACACACATTAGCAAGAGAAATTGATGATATAGAAAGCAAATACAAATACATAGAAGACAATTATCAACAATTATTAGACAAGAATCTAAATCTAATCAAGCAAATTTCTAGCAAAAAGGAAGAGTTTTTGCTTGTTGCAGATAAGATTGAGGATTTGGAGAGTATTATTGGCGTGGATAAGGAAAATTCTAATTATGGCTTGCAAAATAGAGTTGAGGCAGCTAGCATTACAGGATTGCAAAAAATGTTTATTATGAAATTCGTGCCAAATGGCTTTCCATTAGAGAGTTATAAGAGAATCTCATCTGGTTATGGTTATAGGATTCACCCATTAAATTACTCAAGGGAATTTCACACGGGCATTGATTTTTCCTCAAATCGCGAGACGCCCGTTTATGCAACCGCAGATGGCGTAGTAGATTTTGCAAAAGATGGCTGGAATGGAGGTTATGGCACAATGGTAAAAATCGATCATTCTTTTGGTTTTAAGACATATTACGCGCATTTGCATTCTTTTGCCGTCCAAAGAGGGCAATTTGTAAAAAAAGGTCAATTGATTGCTTATGTGGGAAATACAGGCGTAAGCACGGGTAATCATTTGCATTATGAAGTAAGATTCTTAGGAAGTCATATCAATCCTAAAAATTTCATACAATGGGATATGAGTAATTTTGATAAAATTTTCAACAAGGAGAAAAATGTAGCATGGCAATCTTTACTAACGACAATAAACAATTTGATGCTCCAAATTCCAACGGAGCAACGATTATCGCAGCAAAAACAAGATTTAAAGGTGAATTAAATATCGAATGCCATATCCACATAGATGGCGAATTTGAGGGCAATATCAATTCTACAAACACTATTTTAGTGGGCAAAAGCGGCGTTGTAAATGGAAATATCATAGCAAAAAGGGTTATTGTAAGCGGCAATTTTGTAGGGACGATAGATTCTGAATGTATTGAGATTATGCCAAATGGCAAGGTTGAGGGAACGATCATTTGCAATGAATTATACATAGAAAAAAAGGGCATTTTTGAGGGCGAGAGTAAAATAAAATCAAAAATGCAAGAAATAGAAAAAAATTAAAAGGTTTTGTTTGCTTAATTCGAATTTTTATAGGATTCTAAGTCAAAAATTAAAACACAAGATATTTATTTTTAAAGATTCTATTGAAACGCTAGAGGCGCTAGAGGTTTGCAAATACAAAAAACTACAAGACAAAACATTCCCAAATGCTTATATTCTTAGCGATTTTAGGGCAAAAAGAGGCGATGATTTGCGGAGTTATTCATTTGAACTTGGTGAATTATTGCTTTCTTTATGGAGATTCTACGATGATAAGGATTCTATACTTTTAGCGCCCTTGCATTCGATTTTGTATCCACTTCCTGCGGATAATCAACTAAAGCCATTAGCATTAAAATTATATGGCAATTATCATTTTCTATCCTTGCAAGATACGCTTTTAAATTATGGCTTTGAAAAGCAGGATTTAGTTTATGCACCAAAAGAAATAGCCATTCACGGCGATATCATCGATATTTTTCCGCATAATTATGAGAATCCTATTAGAATCTCATTTTTTGGTGATGAAATTGAGAGTATCAAATATTTTGATTCTACCACTCAAATGTGTTTTGGCGATGAAATAGAAGAAATTAGCATATTTCCCGCGCTTTTTAGTTTGGATTCTATATCTTATAAAAAACTTGATGATTCTAGCAAAAATAGCGATTATGACGCATTTATCAAGGATATTACAAGTCTTGGATTCTGGTTTATTAATGAGCCTTTGATAATCAATAAATATAATAGCCTGCTTATGCCAAGCGCAAAGCAAGAGCTAGAATCTCTAAAAGAAATTGCGTTTTTGAATGATATTGATTTTAAGAGTTTTGAGAATCTTGAAATTTGTAGCATTGATGAGAATTATAGCGATATATCTTTGGATATAAATGCCATTCCAAAGCTTTTTTCTTTGCATAAAGATAAAAAAAAGATTTTGCTTGGCGTAAATGAGCTTTTGTTAGATTCTCTGCATTTGGGAAGCGATGTAAAAATAATCAAAGAATCTATATCAATTAATATCATTACAACAAATGAAATCATTCTCTCTTTAAATAAAATAATAAAAAAGAAAAAAAAGACCTATAAAACAATCCATTTAAATGAGCTAAATAAAGGCGATTATGTCGTCCATAGAGATTATGGAATAGGCATTTTCAAAGGCATCAAACAAGCCACAATCTTAGATACCACAAGCGATTTTATCGAAGTTACATATCAAAACGATGATAAATTATTACTCCCCACACACAATCTCCACTTACTTACAAAATACATAGCAAATACTTCTAGCATTCCTATTTTAGATAGGCTTGGAAAAGGCTCATTTGCAAAAATCAAAGAAAAAATTAGACCAAAATTATTAGAGATTGCAAAAGAAATTATAGAAATTGCCGCAAAAAGAGAACTCATAAAGGGCAAAATCATTGATACAAATAAAGTTGAATTAAGCATTTTTAAACATAGTAGCGATTTTGAGCTTACAGAAGACCAAGAGCGAAGTATCAAAGAGATTTTTAGCGATTTAAATAGCGGCAAAGTGATGGATAGATTGCTTATTGGTGATGTTGGCTTTGGAAAAACAGAAGTTGCGATGAATGCGATATTTGCGTGCATAAAAAGCGGCTATCAATGTGCGTTAATCGTGCCAACTACGCTTTTATCAAATCAACATTACAACACGATTTGCGCTAGATTTGCGCCTTTTGATATAAAAATCGCAAGATTGGATCGATTTAGCAAGGACAAAAATAAAATCTTAGCACTCTTACAAAGTGGCGAGATTGACGCGGTAATTGGCACGCACGGATTATTAAATACAAGATTTAAGAATCTTGGGCTTGTTGTCCTTGATGAAGAGCATAAATTTGGCGTAAAACAAAAAGAACAATTAAAAAATCTTACCCAAGATGTGCATATTTTATCGATGTCTGCTACGCCAATCCCAAGAACGCTAAATCTTGCCTTATCAAAAATCAAAACCCAAAGCGAGTTAAATGTGCCACCATTAAGCCGCGTTGCGCCAAAAACATTTGTGAAAAATTATAGTGATTTATTATTGCAAGACGCCATAAAAAGAGAACTAAATCGCAACGGGCAAATATTTTATATCCACAACAATATCGCAAGCATTGAGGATCGAAAAAATGAGATATTAAAGATTCTCCCAAAGCTAAAGATTGGAATCTTGCATTCTAAAACCGCCCAAAATACGAGTGAGGATATAATGATTAAATTTGCAAATGGCGCATTTGATATGCTTTTATGCACTTCGATTGTAGAATCTGGAATCCATCTTCCAAACGCAAATACGATTATTGTGGATTCTGCGGATTGCTTTGGTATGGCGGATCTACATCAATTAAGAGGGCGAATAGGGCGAGGAAACAAAGAGGGATATTGTTATTTTTTTGTGGAGAATAAGGATTCTATAACAAATGAGGCAAAAAAGCGACTTTTATCATTAGAATCTAATTCATTTTTAGGATCTGGCGGGATTCTATCTTATACGGATTTGGAGCTTAGAGGTGGCGGAAATATACTTGGTGAGGCGCAAAGCGGGCATATAAAAAATATAGGTTATAGTTTGTATTTGCAAATGTTAGAAGAAAGTATCAATATTTTAAGTGGCAAGGAATTGCAAAACAAGCAAAGCGTTGATATAAAATTAAATGTAAGCGCGTTTTTAAATCCAAATATCATTCCCTCAGATACGATTCGGCTTGATTTGTATCGCAGGCTTGCTAATGTAGCTTCAAAAGATGAAATATACAATATCGAAAAAGAAATTAATGATCGATTTGGGAAATTAGATAGCTTTAGCATTCGATTCTTGCAATTAATACTCATAAAATTTATTGCAAATATGTTAAATATTAAAACAATAATGAATTATAATCAGCATATCACTATTATCTATCACGATAAGCAAAAAATAACATTTGATGCAAAAGAGCTAGATGATAGTAGCGTTTTGGAATCTATATTAGAATATTTAAGAGATAAAGAGAGGGAAAATGGCTAAATTGCGTATAGGAATCATCGGGGATATTGTAGGTAGAGTTGGTAGAGATATGGTAATAAACAATCTGCCATATTACAAAGAAAAATACCATATAGATTTTGTGATTGCAAATGGTGAAAATGCGAGCGGCGGATTTGGGCTTAGCAAAAAAAATGCAAATCAATTACTCTCAAGCGGGATTGATGTGCTTAGTGGCGGAAATCATTCATTTGATAAATTAGAGATTGTGGAGTTTATGGATATTATGCCGATTTTGCGCCCTTTGAATTTTCCACACAACACGCCTGGGAGTGGAATCTATTATACGAAAATAAAAGGCGATGAAGTGGCAATCATCAATGCAATGGGGCATTATGGAATAAATATCAATCTTGATAATGTCTTTCACAAGCTAGAAGAAACGATTAATTTTTTGCAAAAGAAAAATATCTCAAATATTATCATTGATTTTCACGCCGAAGCAAGCAGTGAGAAAAGAGTGGCATTTTGTCAATTAAGAGGCAGAGTCGCTGCTTTGTTTGGGACGCATACGCATATTGGTAGCGATGATTTGCATATCCAAAATGGCAGTTTTTATGTAAGTGATATTGGGCTTTGTGGCGGATATGATGGCGTTATTGGAATGGATCACAAAATGCCATTAAATAAAGCGATAAGAGGCTATGGAGGCGGTAGATTCGAGGTTTTAAAAGATGGAAATAATATTTTTCAAATGATTGTTTTGGAGCTAGAAAATGGAAAATGCAACAACGCCTTTAAGATTAAAAAGATCAATAACACAGAGCTAGAAAATATCAAGGCGTTCTGCCTAGAATCTTAAAAAAGATTCTAGGGTTTTGCTATTTAAAGCTGCCTTTTATACTTTCAATCCAAGCATTTAACCTATCGCTTGTTAAATCGCTTTGATTGTCTTCATCAAGTGCTAATCCCAAAAACTCATCGCCACTTAATCCTTTTGATTCTTGGAAATCATAGTTTTCGTTTTTTGTTTTTCCTATGATTGTGGCTTTTTTTGCCAAATCCGCTAATAAAGCTATAGAATCACAAAATGTATCGCTATAAGAATCTTGATCGCCAAGTCCAACAATAGCTACTACTTTTCCTGCAAAATCATCTTCACTCAAACTTGAAGCAAAATCTTCCCAATCTGTTTGCAATTCGCCATCGCCATAAGTCGAAGAAGCAAGTATGAGATTTTCATATTTTGCTAAATCTTCTTTTTTTGCTTTTGAAACATCGATTAATTCACAATCTCCTAGCTTTGATGCAATCGCTTCTGCTATTGTTTGTGTATTTCCTGTTGTGCTTCCATAAAATATACCAATTGTTTTCATATGTTTAATCCTTACATTTTAATTTTTATCTATTTTAGAGATAGAAATTGTAACAATAGATAAAAAATGCTAAAACTGCAATAAATTAATGCAGATATTATTAAAAATATCTTATAAATCTCTTTTTGTAACTCTCTTTAGGAAATATTCATATGACCGAAAACATTCAAGATATTAGCACAACAAAATATGTCAAAAATAAACTACAAAGGGCATTGCATACATTTATCAATCACGAATCATTTGGTGGTGTGTTGTTGTTTGTGTGTATTGTTTTGGCTATGGTAATAGCAAATACAAAATATCATCATATTTATTTTGATTTTTTGGATCTAAAATTTGGTGGATTTATCGGGCAGAATTTTGTTGGGATTAATATCTTGCATTTTATTAATGATGTGTTGATGTCGCTATTTTTCCTTATGCTTGGGTTGGAGATGAAAAGAGAGATTTTGTATGGCGAATTAGCAGGATTTAAAAAAGTCTCTTTTTCTATACTTGGGGCAATTGGCGGAATCTTGATTCCAATATTAATTTATATTCATTTCAACAAAGGCACAGAATCTATTAATGGCTTTGGCGTAGCGATGAGCACGGATACGGCATTTGCGCTAGGTGTTTTGTTGTTTTTAGGAAAGAGAATCCCACAAATTCTAAAAATATTTCTTGTTACGCTAGCGATATTTGATGATTTGGGTGCGATTTTGATTATTGCGATTTTATATACGAGTGATATTAATTTATTTTGGATATATATGGCTGTTTTTGTTACTTGCGCGTTGATTTATTTGAATTATCGCGATACGAAATATATCTCAAGCTATATATTGCTTGGAATCTTGCTTTGGATAGCGATATATAATAGCGGAGTCCACGCCACTATCGCGGGCATCGTGCTTGCGTTTTGCATTCCTGGGCGATCTAATATTAGAAAAAAATATTTTCTTAATGTGGTAGATATATTAGAAGAATGGAAAAGTCAAACAACGCTAGAGGGCAAAAAAATCTTATACACAAAAGAAGATAGACAAGATAATATTTTTGTAGCGATGTTTAAGGGAATTATTGGATTTTTTACTTCAAATGAATGCAAAAAAGTAGATATGGAGGAGACGAGCAAACAAGTTTATATGCTTGATGTTGTGGCAAAATATTCAAGATATGCGCAAAATCCACTTGTAAAAATGGAGATGTTTTTGCAACCCATTTGTGCGTATTTTATCGTCCCGATTTTTGCATTTTTCAATGCTGGAATAAGAATAGATTCTAATATGAATTTTAATATTGATGGCATTTTGTATGGGACTATTTTGGGGCTTGTTATAGGAAAACCGCTTGGCATTGTTATATTTACATTTTTGGGCGAGAAAATAAATATCGCAATTCGCCCAGAAGGACTTTCATACAAGCATATATTCGCAGTTGGCGTGATTTCTGGGATAGGATTTACGATGTCTATGTTTGTTGCAAATCTCGCTTATGGAAGTGAAGAGCAAATCGTGCTTGCGAAATTATCAATTTTGATTGCCTCATCGATTGCGATTTTCCTTGGAGTGATAGCCTTGTTATTTTCTACAAAAAAGCAAGAAGATTCTGCCAAAGAAATGTTGATTGCCACTTAAATGATTCTTTAAATGAATTTTGTTAAATAATATCATAATTTTGTATAATCACAAGCACTAAAAAAATAGAAGGATATATGGATAAGATTCTCATAGGGACTAGAGGTAGTAAATTAGCTTTGTGGCAGGCTAATTTTATCAAAGATGAGTTAAAAAAGCGATTTGGTTTAGATTCAACATTAAAAATCATCAAAACAACGGGCGATAAGATTCTAGATGCCCCGCTTGCAAAAATCGGCGGAAAAGGGCTATTTACAAAAGAATTAGAAGAAATGCTATTAAACAACTCCATTACGCTAGCTATCCATTCTCTAAAAGATGTTCCCGTGGTGTTGCATAGCGATTTAATGCTTGCTGCAATAACAAAGCGCGAAGATGTGCGAGATTGCTTTGTGAGTTATCATTTTAGCGATATTTCTAATCTCCCAAAAAACGCAAAAGTTGGCACGACTTCGCTTAGGCGCTCAATGCAATTAAAATATATAAGAGATGATTTGGATTCTATTAGTTTGAGGGGAAATATCCAAACAAGATTACAAAAACTCCAAAATAACGAATTTGACGCAATAATCCTTGCTAAAGCGGGCTTAAATCGATTAAATATCAATGATATAAATTTCACTAAGCCGCTTGATACTTCGATAATGATTCCAGCGATGGGACAAGGCGCGCTTGGGATAGAATGTAGAAAAGATTGCGAGATTCTGCCATATTTGCAAATGTTAAATGATGAAATTACTAGCATTGAGTGCGGATTTGAGAGGGAATTTATTAGATTGCTTGATGGCGGTTGTCAAGTGCCAATTGGCGTTTATGCAAAATATATAGATTCTAATATCTCTATGAGTGCGATTATTGGGCTTCCAAATGGCAAAGAAATCATCAAAGATTCTATTACTGGAAGCAAGGATTCTAATCTAGCAGGGGAATTATTGAAAAAAGTAGAGGCAAAAGGCGCTAGAGAAGTATTGAAAAAAGCTTTGTGTATGATTGTGGAAGAATCTTGAATAAGTTTTGTTATAAAAATGCCGTATTTTATTATTCATTTGGCGATTGTGCGTATATTTCTGGCAATGATACGAAATTTAATTATGCATTGATAGAATCTTGTAGTGAGGATTTTTATAATGCTTTATTGGAGCGCGGTTGGCGGCGATTTGGGGAAGTGTTTTTTGCGCCATTTTGTGATTATTGTAATAAATGTATTTCTATTAGGCAGCTTGTGGATCATTTCGTATTTTCCAAAAATAATAAACGCGTGATGAATAAAAATAAAATCCTTGATATTCGCATAGGAATCCCCACTTATAGCATTGAAAAACTAGAGCTTTACAACAAATATCACACAATGATGAATATCAAAAAAGGCTGGGAGTATAATCAAATCAATAGAGATCGATATTTGCATATGTTTATAGATGGCAAAAATAGCTTTGGAAAAGAGATTTGCTATTATCTTGATGGCAAAATAATAGGCGTTGCTTTTGTGGATATTTTGAAAACGACTTCATCGATGAGTGCGATATATTTCTTTTATGACCATAATTATTCATATCTCTCGCTTGGGACTTTTTCAATTTTAAAACAATTAGAAATTGCTAAAATGTTTAATCTAAAATATTTTTATCCCGGATATTGGATAGAAAATCATCACTCTTTAGGATACAAAGAGCGATTTAGACCATTTGAATATCTAGTAAATCGCCCAAATATTTATGAGAATCCCATATGGAGATTACACACAAACGAATAAAAGGACAATAATGAAAATCACAAAACTCATCTCACTTTGTTTTGGGGTCGTTGCGGGTATTAGATTCCCGCCATTTTTACAAAGATTTATAAACAAGCAATATATTAGAATCTTTGATATTGATTTAAGTGAGTTTTATCCGCTTCATTCGTATAAAAGCTTGAATGAATTATTTACTAGAGGCTTGAGGCAAAATAGAGATTTTAATAGAGATGAAAATATTTTTATATCGCCAATTGATGGTAAGGTTATGCAAGTAGGCAATGTAGAAAACAAAAGAGCATTGCAAATCAAGGGATTTAGTTATTTGGTGGAGAGATTAGTAGGGGAGAATATAGAGTCAAATCTTAGCTATGCAAATTTGTATCTATCGCCAAGTAATTATCATCGATACCACGCGCCTTGTGATATGTTTGTAGAAAAAATCACGCATTTCAAAGGCGCACTTTTGCCCGTGCATACAAAATCACTTTACAAAAATAAGAATCTATTTGTAGTCAATGAAAGAGTGGTTTTAAAAGCAAGGGATTGTTTTGGTGAAATCTTGTATTTTGTCGCTGTTGGTGCGTTAAATGTTGGCGGTATTTATTTTTATATCGAGCCTAGAATCCAGCAAAAAAGTAGCGAATATAAAAGAAGTTTTGAATACAAAGAGCCGATTTTTATCAAAAAAGGCGAAGAAATAGGAATGTTTAAAATGGGTTCTACGATCGTGTTTTTTGCTAGCAATGTGGAGATTTTAAAGAGTAATTGTGATATAAAGTTTGGTTGTGATTTGTTTAAGAAAAAAGATTAAAGGCGGGAAAATGGATATAAAAGATAAAATACAATCTTTAAAAGAGCAATTAGATGCCTTGATTGTGGCACATTATTATCAACGCGATGAGGTAGTGGAATTGGCGGATTTTTGTGGCGATAGCCTAGAGCTTGCAAAAAAAGCAAGTAGCGCAAAAAATGATCTAATCGTTTTTTGTGGCGTGAGTTTTATGGGGCAGAGTGTAAAGATTTTATCGCCCAAAAAAAATGTAATTATGCCGCGCCTTGCGTGTTGTTCTATGGCAAGAATGATAGATTCTTCTTATTTTGATGAGAGTATCAAAAAGCTTGAATCACTAGGCATCAAAAAAGAAGATATTTTTCCTATGACTTATATCAATTCAAATGCCGACATAAAGGCTAAAGTCGGCGAAATGGGCGGCGTTGTTTGCACGAGTTCTAATGCAAAAAAGATTTTTCAATTTGCGCTAGATTCAAACAAAAAAATATTTTTTATGCCAGATAGATGTTTGGGGGCAAATTTGGCTACTTTTTGTGGCAAAAAATACTCCATTTTTGGAATCTCAAGTGATGATGAGATTAAAAATAGCGATGTGATTTGTTATGATGGATTTTGTTCAATTCATCAGCTTTTTAGCCTTAGTGATATTGAATTTTACAAAGAAAAATACAAAGATATAATCATCGCCCTGCACCCAGAATGCGATCCTAGCGTGGTTCGTGCGGCGGATTTCGTGGGATCGACAAGTCAAATTATTTCTTTTGTATCAAATTTAGATGAAAATGCAAAAGTCGCCGTTGGCACGGAATTCAATCTTGTAAATAGATTAAGAAAGAAAAATGGAAATAAGGAAAATATTTTTGTTTTATCATCAAGCAAGCCCGAATGCCCTACTATGAATGAAACAAGTATCCAAGATGTATATGATGTGATGGAATCCTTTAGAGATGATATGCCTTATAATGAGATAGAATTAAGCGAGGATTGCGTGCATTATGCAAGAAAAGCACTAAATAAAATGTTGGAATTATCGTGAGTGAGTTAGAATTCATCAAAAACGCATTAAATGAAGATATAGGCAGAGGCGATTTATTTTCAAAAATATGCGATGATAAAATAGTCAAAGCAAATGTCCTTGCAAAAGATAATGGCGTATTTTCTGGAGAAAAATATATATCGATTTTGCTTGATTTTGTGGGATTAGAGGGCAGATTCTGTGTTAGTGATAAAGATGAATTTCACAAAAATGATATTTTATTAGAGATAAAAGGCTCGTATCTTTGGATATTAAAAATCGAGCGGACATTATTAAATATATTGCAACATAGCTCTGGGATTGCCACAAATGTAAAATCATATACAAGAATCTTGCAAGAAAATAAGCTTTCCACGATTATTTTGGATACAAGAAAAACAAGACCAAATTTGAGGGATTTTGAAAAATATTCGGTTTTAAATGGCGGTGCGAGAAATCATCGCTTGGGGTTAGATGATTGCTTGATGTTAAAAGATACAAATCTATTTCATATCTCAAATATATCTAGTTTTATCAAACAAGCAAGGAATAAAATCCCTTGGACTTCAAAAATAGAGATTGAATGTAGTTGCATAAAAGACGCAAAAGAGGCGATGAAATGCGGTGTTGATATTGTTATGTGTGATAATATGACACCAAGTGATATTAGCGAAGTGGTGATTTATAGGAATAAATATTATCCGCATATTTTATTAGAGGCAAGCGGAAATATCACAAAAGAAAATATCTTAGATTATGCAAAAACAAAGATTGATGCCATTAGTATCGGCTCTTTGATTCACCAAGCAACTTGGATTGATTTATCGCTAAAAATGGCATAAAATGAAAGATAGAGAAGCGTATTTTATCGCTAAATTGCAAGATTCGCCTTTTTCTTTGAATCTTGATGATGATGGAATCTTGTTAAATGATTATATCTATGCGATGGATTTATTTTGCGAGGGCGTGCATTTTTTAAGAAAATATTTTAGCCCTTATCAAATTGCAAAAAAAGCAATGCTAGTAAATATCTCCGATATGCTTGCAATGGGTGCTTTGCCACAATATGCAATGCTTGGAATCTCATTTGCAAAGGATATGAGTTTTAGTGAGATTGATGATTTTAAGCGTGCAATCTTTGATATTTGCAAGCAATACAAAATCAAAATCATCGGCGGCGATACGATTTTGGGTGAAAAACTAAGCATTGCTATTACGATGTTTGGCAAGATAGAATCTAAAATCATCAAAAGAAAGAATTTCAAGGCTGGCGATATTGTATTTTTTAGTGGCGATATAGGAAGCGTATCAAAAGATATGAAAAGCTTATACAAAGGGCATAAAATCCACAAAGATTCAAAATTCTATACGCCAAGATTAAATATGAAATTTATATTTGAGATTCTGCCTTTTATTCGCGGTGGAATGGATATTTCAGATGGATTGTATTATGAATTAAATAGAATCTCAAAACTAAACAATGTCAAATTTAGATTCTACAAAAAAATAAACAAAGCAAAAGCCACAAGCGGCGAAGAATATGAATTATTATTTTCTGTATCGCAAAAAAATATAAGAAGATTAAAATTAATCGCCACTAAAAATCGAGTGAAAATCACCAAGCTTGCAAAAATGATTCGTGGCAAAGAGCGATTTTATTGCCCGCCACATCATAGTTAAAGCTACCTGCTTATATCCCTTTTTGCACCGCCTTCATCTTCTAATATCGTGGCTTTTTTGCCCGCCATATCAGATTCTGTTTTTGTTTTGTGATCTACATAATCTTTATTTGCTTCTTCTACTGGATTTGTCCAAAATTGTGCCAATGGATTTCTCTTTTCAACAAAAGTATAATAACACGCTGCTCCTACAACTCCAACGACTATTAATTTTCCTAAATTACTCATATTAACCTCCTTAGAAAAAAATTAATAATTATTTTCTTGTTGATTATACTATAAAGTTTATTATTGTTTATAATTCATTTTTTGTTATTTATTTTAAATTTTTAAGGACGATTATGCAAAATACGATTGATTTATTGTTAAAACATAATGAATTGAGGATTATCAAAGAAGAATTAGATATTGAATTAGAGATTCCTCATATCGCGTTTATCGAAGCAAAAAAAGAAGATTCCAAAGCATTATTATTTACAAATCCAGTTTGTAAAAAAACGGGTAAAAAGTTTGAGATTCCCGTGTTGATGAATATTTTTGGCTCTTTTAAAAGGCTTGCTATATTTGGATTAAATAGCGAAGAAATCGCAAAAGAAATAGAATCCTATCTAAAACTTTCCCCGCCAAAAAGCTTTATAGAAAAGATACAAAAAATAAGGTCGTTATTAGCTTTGAGATATATTTTTCCAAAAAAAACAAAAAAGGCTTTGTGGCGGGATCGTGTTTTTTTAAATGAAAATGTCGATTTATTTTCTCTGCCGATATTAAAGACTTGGGAAAGAGATGCGGGGAGATTTATTACAATGGGGCAGGTTTATAGCACTTCACTAGATGGAAATATCAAAAATCTAGGAATGTATCGCCTGCAAGTATATGACAAAAATCATTTAGGATTCCATACGCAAATACACAAGGATTCTACGCATTTTTTCAATGAATACAAACAAGCAAACAAAAAAATGCCCGTTACAATATGCATAGGTGGCGATCCGCTTTATACTTGGTGCGCTCAAGCGCCACTGCCTTATGGAATGTATGAATTATCGTTGTATGGATTGATAAGAAAGAAGAATCCTAGAGTTTGCAAATGCAATACAAATGATTTATTTGTGCCTTATGATTGCGATATTGTGATAGAGGGATTTGTTGATGTTGATAGATTGAAAGATGAGGGACCTTTTGGCGATCACACGGGATTTTATACGCCAATTGAACCTTATCCAGTAATAAAGGTTACTTCTATCTCACACAAAAACAATCCCATATTTTTAGCAACGGTCGTAGGAAAGCCGCCACTAGAAGATAAATATATGGGATATATGACAGAGAGGGTATTTTTGCCACTTCTAAAAACGACAAATTCATTTTTGCTAGATTATTATATGCCAGAAAATGGCGTTTTCCACAATCTAATCCTAGCAAAGATTGATTGCAAATATCCGCACCACGCAAAACAAATTATGCATAGTTTTTGGGGCGTGGGACAAATGAGTTTTGTAAAACACGCTATATTTGTGCCAAAAGATTCTCCTCCATTAAATAATCATTATGAAATAAGCGAGTTTATTTTAAATCATTTAGATATTGATGATTTAATCATCTCAAAGGGAATCTGCGATGCGCTAGATCACTCCTCGCCAGATTATGCAAGTGGCGGAAAATTGGGGATTGATTGCACTATGGAAGTAGAATCCAAAAATAAATTAGAGATTTTGCCAGATAATAATTTGCTTCAAAAAATAAATTATGATGAAATAGTCGATCTAAAGCAGTATTTCACGCACACAAAAAATCCCATCACACTTATTTCAATCAATAAAAAAAGCCGAGTTTTAGAGCATATCGAGGCATTTCCCGCACTTCATTGTAGGATTATTTTCGTGCTAGATTCTAAGGATAATGATTTGTCAAATCTCTATATGTGTATTTGGCGAATAACAAATAATATTGACGCACAAAGAGATATTTTGGTGAAAAATGGAGTGGTGTTAATCGATGCAACCGCAAAAGGAATATTAGAAAATCACAAAAGAGAATGGTCTCTTGATGTTACTTGCACGCGTAGCGTAGTAGAGCATTTGGTAAATATCGGCGTTATTGATAGAGATGAGGAATTATGGAAAAAATATCAAATCTTTTAGTAGAATCTTATTTTTTTTAAAAGGAGTTTATATGAAAGTTTTTTTAGCGATTTTTTTGGCATTGTTTTTTAGTGCTTGTGGTGATAGCAACGATACACAACAAAGCGAAATAAAAAGTGATTCGC
>X235_Pygmy_Slow_Loris__coassemble_25_pt1 | contig 27857 bp, 25 predicted proteins | sample X235_Pygmy_Slow_Loris__metabat2_high_PE_008 | metagenome-assembled genome bin X235_Pygmy_Slow_Loris
GCCACGATCAAATAGGGATAGTGGCGGGATAATACCCTTATCTTTGGTTTTATCTACAATTCGAATCTATATCGCTTTTATTTATATTCATTCACAAACATTTCTATATCAAAAGAGTCGTTTTTATTCAAAGGCTTGACTTTGAGGGGTGGTTTGGGGCATAATATATTCAGAAGCTGATGAAAGTGTGCTTGACACAACATTCGCGCCCGTGTAGGCTTGTCCTACTGTGTGGAGAGAGAGGGCGTCTCCACCATTAGCTTCCATCTTTGCCTTAATTCTTAACAACCTATCAAAGTCCCTCACTCTTTTCTTATTTGCGTGTTTGCATTCCATTTAATCTATCATAAATCAATCAATTTTAAGATTCTAGAATCTCTCTATTTTTATCCCATAAATATCACTTAGATTCTTCGCATTTATGATACTTTTATCGCCATATTTAAATACATTAGAATCCTTTAAAAGCACGATTTTATCGCTAAAAAAAGTATTGTGCGGATTGTGCGTTGTTTGGATAATCATTTTATTTTTGATATTTTGCAAAATCTCCAAAACCTTAGCACTATTACCAAAATCAAGCGCACTTGTAGGCTCGTCCAAAATCATAATCTTGCAATCTTGCAACATCGCCCTAGCAATTAGCACCATCTGCCTTTGTCCGCCGCTTAGATTGTTGAATTTGTGATCTATCAAATGCAATAATTTCATATCATTTAGCACATTTTTGGCTTTGTTGATTATATCTTTTGAATACCCAAAAAGCCCAGATTTCGCATAAGCGCCCATCAAAACTATATCAAGGACGATAAAATCAAATGAAATATTGCTACTTTGTGGCACATATGAAATAATCTTGCTTAAATTTTTTGTGGATATTTTTTTGGTGTTTTTATTGTCTATAAAAATCTCGCCTCCAAATCTAACAATCCCCAAAATGCACTTCAAAAGGGTCGATTTACCGCAACCATTCGCCCCCAAAATGCTAATTGTTTCATTATCCTTAAAACACAGATTTATATCTTTTAGAATCTCATTTTTTCCAAAATTTACATTTAGATTCTTGATTTCTAGCATAAAAATCCCTTTATAGATTCTTTCTTGCTCCCAAAAGCACGGCAATAAAAATAGGCACGCCAACAAAACTCATCAAGATTCCAAGCGGAACTTCCACTTTAAAAAAGTGTCGATTGATATTATCTACCAAAAGCAATAAATTTGCCCCAAACAACGCACAAAACGGCACCAAATAGATATTTTTCACGCCCATTATAAATCTTGCGATATGTGGCACTACAAGCCCTATCCAGCCGATGATTCCAGCCAAACTCACACTTACTGCCGCAAGCAATGTTGCAATGAGAATAAAAATAATCCTAGAGATTTTGACATTTACGCCAAGTGCCTTTGCTTCCTCTTCTCCAAGGCTCAAAATATCTAATCTCTTTGATAAAATAAACGAAATAACAATCCCAAAAATAAACACAACAAAAGCAAAAAATAATCCATTTTTATCGATATGCGACAAGCTTCCAAGTAGCCAAAATACGATATTTGGCAAGACTTCCTCACTATCGGCTAGATATTTGATGATTCCTACACCGCTACCAAAAATCGATGAACTAATAATCCCGCCCAAAATAAGCATCAAGATTCCGCTATTTCGTGCAATCACAAATGATATAAATATCGCAAAACAAGTAGCAAGAATCCCAAAAAATAGGGCTTGGATCGAGACGCCGATATAATTTAATCTCATCAAAAGCCCAAGTGCCGCTCCAAAAGACGCGCCTTGCAAAACCCCCAAAATCCCCGGACTTACAAGCGGATTTGTAAAAACGCCTTGAAAAATAAGCCCACTTAAAGCAAGACAACCACCTACGACAATCGCCCCTAAAATACGCGGGATTCTAATTTCATTTAAAATAATGCGAGATTCTTGTGCTTCTTGCATAAAATCTCCTATCCCAATATTATTAAGCAGAATCTTTATAATATCCACAAAACTAATCTCTAAGATTCCAAGCCGCAAGGACAAAAGAACGCTAAAAATAAGCAACAAAAATAAAACAATCAAAATTGTAATCTTAAACTTAAAACCTAACATTGTTGCCTATTTTTTTATATACAAAAGCCCATTTTCCATTTTGGTTGTGTATGTTGTGATATTATCTTTTGTGTATTTTTTGGCGATTTTTTCAATCATCTTAGAATCTGGCTTGATTTTGTGTGCTTCTAACTGCCAAGCAATATCTAAAATCGTTTGTTTAAGCGGCTTTTGATGAGTGATTTCTTTTTGTATATATGTTATTTGCGGAATCTTTGCATTCATTTTTTTCAAACACTCACAAACAAATTCCGCACCATTTGGCAAAATCACTTTAGCATTATGGGCGCTAAATACTTCATTTAAAAGCCTAGATTCTCTTATTCTTCCCCAACCCACATAAAAAATCGCCTCTTTTGCCAAAATATAAGCCTTTTTAAACCTCTCAAAAGTATTTAGCGCAGGCGTTAGGCTTGCAAAAACAATATCGATATTTAGATTATTTGGCACGAAATGCTCCCAGTTAGCACAAATAATCTCTACATTATAAAATCCAAGTTTTTTAGCGTCATTTGCGACATTTTCAAGCATTTTAGGCGAAATATCAAGCATATAAAGCTTTTTTGCCAAATCTGCAAAAAACAGCCCATATCTGCCATTTCCACAGCCCAAATCTAGCACTATTTTATTTTCCCAGATTCTTCCCTCTTTGCTAAAATACTCAAAAACTACATTATCCTCATCTTTAAATTCCCCAAATCTTGGAAAATTCTCTGCTTTTTTATCCCATAGATTTTTTGTCATATATTTACTTTAATATTTCAATCTAAGTTCCACATAGATTCTGCGTCCCTCTTGATTGTATCCCGGAGTATAGTAATAATTTCTATCCAAGAGATTATCTACGCCAACTCCAAGTTCGAGATTTTCTATCACACGAGTAGTGATCTTTAAATCTGCTAAAAACACCATAGGGCTAAATCCTTGATTATATCCTTGATATATCTTGCTTGATAATCTCGTGCCTGCGATTATATCGATTTCTTTGATAGGCTTTATAATCATTTGAAGATTCCATAAATGTTCTGGTAGATTGCTAAATCTCCTATCCCCATTTGTATCTGCCCTTTGTCGTTTGTAGATATAACTATAACTTGTATAGGTTGTAAATTTGTCATTAAAGTTGTATTGCAAGCCTACTTCAGTGCCAAAAGCGTGAGTATTAAAGCCCTTTACATTATAAAACTGCACGCAATTATTCCCAGCGATGCAGCTATCATTTGGCATATCTCTCTCATCTAGTGCATTTAAATAGCGATTATAATAAAGTGCCAAGCTAAGATTCAAATCCTTTATCACTTCATAATTTCCACCAATTTCAACATTTAGCGAAGATTCTGTTTGTAGGTTTGGATTTGGCACAAAGCCCCCGAATCGCTCCGAATATTTTTCTTTCATTGTAGGAATATTGTCTTTTTTCCCAATAGTTGCATAAAATGAAAGATAATCAAATGGATCATAATACACAATCGCTTGCGCATTTAATCCATATACATTTGATTTAATAGAATCTTTTTGTCCGCCAAGATTTAGATTTAGGATATGATTAAATACAAAACTTCCTGTAAGCCCAAGCCTCCATTTATCATCAAAAGCGTGAGTATATTCGGCACTTAGATAATGCGTCAAATCGCTAATTTTTGTATTGTTTGTTGGGTTGTTTTCTTTATTGTTGTGATTGTCGTTTTTTATGTTATAGATAAATTTTAATAAATCATTACTACTCAAATGATAATCAAGCCCTAAATACGCACCAAAGGTCCAATCATCATAGATAGACCAGCCACGAGGTCCGCGTCCACTAGTAACAATCTCGCTTCCATTCCATTGACCGCGCATTTTTAGATCATTATAAAAGCTATCAATCCACGCTTTTGTATGTAATAAAAAATTCTCTCCTAATTTTGTTCTGCCTATATAATTTACATTCCATTTATCATAATCCTCCCAATCCCAAAAATTGCCTTGTGATTGAGTGCTTGGAATCCCGCCTTTATTGCCTAGAGAATAGCTAGCATTCAATACATATTCATCGCTTTCATTTGGCATTACGCCTAGTTTTAGGGCAATTTTCGTGTTTTGATAATATGAATTTACCCGCTCTAGATTTTTTTGAAATTGCGTAGGGCTAAAGCTTTTTGACATAATGTAATAATTGCGTTTGATATTTGAGAGGTTCGCACTCATATAAACCTTGCCTAGATTGCTACCTACGCTTAAATACTCTGCGTGTTGCATATTTGCAGGCGATAATTGTGCTTTGAGGTCGATTTCTAATGCTTTTTTTGGCTTTTTAGTAACAATATTTATCGCACCGCCCATTGTATTTGCACCATAAAGGCTACTTACATATCCCTTGCTAATTTGAATGAGTTCTGCATCATAGATTCCAAATTGCGCCCAATCTGTTTGCCTATCATAGATACTATGGACTGGAATCCCATCGATGAAAATCCCCACTTTTCCGTGGCTAAAACCGCGTATAGAAAAACTTGGCTCTCCTCTTTGTCCTCTAGGTGGCGAATAAAAAACTCCGCTTGTGTATTTTAGAGAATCCGCTGCATTGCTAGCATTGAAATATTCCATTTGTTTAGAAGTAATCGTTTCTGTGGTTTTATTTTCATTTAAATCGATTCCATAATTTTCTACCACGCCAAGATTGCTTTTTTCTATATCTTTAATAATCTCTAAGCCCCCCCCCAAGCCAGAATCTTCGCCAAAAACAAGCGCACAAACTACCATTGCCAAACTAATTTTCTTTAACATAATATCTCCTTATTATTTGATTTTAAAAAGTTTTTTTAGATCATTGTCATCTAATTTAATCCCTAAAAATAAAGAATAAAATTCCTTGATTGCATTTTTGTTGTATTCATCTAGTGGAATCTCCTCTTTTGCAAAAAAATCTGCATTCTTAACTACATCAAACGCCCATCTTAGTCCCAATCCTTGCATCAAAGAAGGCGGTCTATGAAGCCAATTTGAAGGCGAACTGGGCGCATAAAATATTTTTTTGTTTTTCACTGCATTTAAACTAGTCCAAAAGCCTTTTGGATTCTCTTTTAATTCCCTAAACATAGCCACTTCACGCACAAAAATAATATCTGGCTGTGCTTTTAAGAGTTGCTCGGGATTGATATTTATGCGTGAATTTTTGTTGTTATCGCATTTGATGATATTTTCTCCGCCAATGATTTTTGCCAAATCACTTTTTCCTCTATCGACACAAAAGCTTTGCAAGCCATCTACACCTTGCGCAAAATAGATTAATGGGCGATTTTGTGGAATCTCTTTTAGGACTTTTATATTGTTTTCTATCCATTTTTTTAAATCTTGTGCTTTTTGTTTTCTATTCAATTCCTCGCCCATAATAAGCAAGGAATCTAGCATTTCATTAAGATTGCTTACTTTTAGATTGATTGTGCGGATATTTAGTTTTTGTAATTGTTTTTCAAAATCGCTAATTATTCCGCTTCCGCTTGTAAAAACGACTTGTGGTTTTAGCTTGATTAGCGTTTCTATATTTGTTTGCGCTCCATTCATAAAGCCGCCCAAAATAGGCAAATTGTGGATTTTTTTGTCCATAAATTCTAAATCTTCTTGATATGGTTTGTAATTAAATCCAATGAGGCTTTGTGGATTGAGTAGGTAGATCATATTTGTCAAAACGGGATTACTGCCATAGGCTTTTATATTTTCTGCATTGCAAAAAAATACAATCACCGCAAAAATCGCCACAATTACACGCATTTTGATGTTTCCTTGAATACAAAAAAATATAGCGGATATTATTCAACAATATTGATTAAATGTCAAGCAAATATTAAGCTTATTTCCCCAAGCGCTTTTTTGCTTTTTTTATGGAATCTAGCAAATATTCTATATCATTAAAATTATGGCTATAATGCAAGCTTACCCTTAGCCACGCTGGTTTTAGGCGCATATTTTTGTTTAATTCATTTATATCTTTTATCGTTTGCAAATGTAATAAATCGTGTCCATAAGGTCCCGCACAAGTGCAACCCGCGCGAACTTGGATATTGTATCGATATGACAATTCATAAGCCAAATCATAGGGCGAAATGGATTCTATATTAAAGCTAATTGTAGGAATCTTTGAGTGATGATTATTTATCCCATATATTTCTATGCCCTTGATATTTTTTAACTCATTTATAAAAATCTCGCTTAAGATTTTCTCTCTTTTTTGTATAAAATCAAGTCCTATTTCGTTTCTATATTTGAAAGCAAGTGCGGCTTTTAATAGCCCCAAAATCGGCGGTGTGCCTACATCTTCTCTAGATTCTATATCATCGATATAATAATGCGAATCTTTTGAGGCATATTTGATACTTCCACCGCCGCTAAAAGTAGGTGGCGTGTCGATATTTAGGTATTTATTGCGAATACATAATATGCCACAACTTCCAATTCCGCCTAGAATCTTGTGCGGTGAAATATATGCTATATCAAATAAATGAGAATCCACATTTTTATGAGGCATAATCGCTGCCAAATCATAGGCTATATCGATATTGTGTGAGCGAAAGATTTGTGAGATTTCCTTATAGGGCAGGATTATACCGCTTACATTTGAGGCGATATTGATGGATGCTAGAATCTCTCTATGTTTATTTGAATCTAATATATTTCGCAAAAAATCCAAATCAATCATTTCATTTTTAAGCGGGATTCTAATGCACTCACAAATGCTTTCTCTCAAACTAATTTCATTTGAATGATGTTCTATGGGTCCAACAAGCATAAGCGGCGTGCTATAATTGCTATCTTTTAATCTATCTTTCAATCTATATTTCAACCTATTTTTTAATTTGGGCGAGGCGTAGATTCCAAATATTTCTTGGTATTTTTTCATCGCACCAGTTGCACCAAAGGCACTTGGAATGATGATAAAATCCTCATCTAATTCCAAATATTCCTTTATTTTTGCTTTGGATTCTATGTATAGATTTGAAATGATATTTGCGTGTTTTGTGGTCGCTGAGTGCGTGTTTGCGTATATGGGTAAAATGGATTCTAGTCGATTTTTTATACATTTGGATTCTAAAGCGCTTGCAGTCCAGTCAAAATAATAATGATCTTTTTTTAGAATCATATCATTTCGAATAAATTCCAATTTATCATCACAAAAAATCAATCTATCAAAAAAATTCATTTACAAATCCAAATATTAAAGATAAATAAAAACTAATTTAGGTTAGCATTTTATCAAAATATTTTAGGACTACTTTTGAGACATTATATTGATTTTATAAATACCAAAAATTTATCTAAAAATAAGCTTATAAAAAGCCTTGATTGTTCGCTTGATGAGGCAAAAATATTGCAGTTTTTATCGCTTTCTTTGCTTGAAAATCATAATAGTTTTTTGGTTTCAAATCTCTTAGAACAGGCTTTTGGCACAAAGGGCGTTGAATCTATCAAATATCTAAAACATATAAAATCATTACTTCATTTAGAATATATTTCTTTAAATGGTGATATATACGCTAGCGATATTACTTTGCTTGAACTTTTAAATGCGAATATTAGCCTAAGTGTGAGTTTTTTAAAGATTTTAGAAAATGGGCAAAATCATTTTAATCTGCCAAAAATGATTGCTTATAAAGATGATTTGGATTATCTAAAAGATGAATTTTTGCGAGTAAATTTGATGCAAAAATTAGCATATTTGCGCCGAATCTCAAAAGTAGAATCCAAAGCCTATTCGCAGATTCTAACAAATCTAAATTCGATTAAAAATTGCATAAACAAGAGATTGGATATAACGCACAAAAAGCTAAATATCGTATCATTTCTAAAGCCTTTTGAATTAAACGAAGAAGAAAAAATCATATTTTTTGCATTATTAAAAGAAGAATATTATGCCGAAAACGAGCGAGCAAGAGAGATTAATTCATTGATTGAGTTAGTTAGCACAGATGATTATTCAAAGCTTAGCAATAAATATATTTTTGATGAAAAAAGTGCGCTTATAAAAAATGGCTTGATTGATTATGATGAGGATTTTTTAAGCTCCTTTGGTGGAATCATCAATAAAAGCTTTTATATTCCAGCAAATATTTTGCAACAATTACTCCACCCGCAAAGAAAATCAAACAAAATATTAATTGATTCTGTGATAAAAAATCAGGATATTTTTGAATTGGTTTTTCCAAAAGAGAATCTAAACAATATCATTCTTCCAAGCAAAACAAAAGAAACGCTAGATTTACTCATCAAACAGCTAGATTCTAGTGTTGTAAATCGCTTGAAACAATGGGGCATAAAAGATAGCACAAAGGGCATTAATGCAAAGATTATATTTTATGGTTACCCAGGCACGGGCAAAACAATCACGGCTTATGCTTTGTCAAATGTGCTAAAAAAGCCGCTGCTTTGTCTTGATTGCTCAAAAGTGCTATCGATGTATGTAGGCGAGAGTGAGAAAAATGTCCGCCGCATTTTTGATACATACAAAAATATCACAAGAGATATAAAAAAAGATGCGATTTTGTTGCTTGATGAAGCCGATCAGTTTTTGGGTCAAAGGAGTATTTTGGGCAGTAGCGTGGATAAAATGTATAATCAAATGCAAAATATATTTTTGGAGCAAATAGAAAAATTTGATGGAATCTTGATTGCTACGACAAATTTGCTTGATAATATTGATTTTGCATTTTCTAGGCGATTTAATTATAAAATCGAATTTCAAAAGCCAAATATATCCCAAAGAAAAGAGATTTGGAAGATTCTACTTCCAAAAAAGGCTAAATATTCAAATGATTTTGATATAGAAAAACTAGCCTCTTATGAGCTTAGTGGCGGGCAGATTAAGATAATCATTGAAAACACGGCATACAAGGTCGCAACGATGATTGATCCTATATTTACTAGCCAAGATTTTATCAATGAAATCAATAGAGAATTAAATAGCAATTTTGAAGATTTTAGATCATTAGGATTTTTAAAATAAAAAAAGCTAGTATTTTGAAATTTTTTATGTTATGATTTCAATATCTAAATGATAAATTTTATTATTTAGAAAATTTTATTAAATTAAGGAGAAAAAAATGAAAGTCGTTCAACTTTTAAAACAGATTCAAGCAGATAGTTTGGTATTTTATACTAAGTTACATAATTTACATTGGCATATAGAAGGACCTATGTTTAAGCCTATTCACGAAGCTACCGAAAAAATTTATGATGAATTTGCAGATGTTTTTGATGATGTAGCAGAAAGAACAATCCAACTAGGTGGCGTGCCATATGTAACACTAGCAGATATTTCAAAAAATGCAAAAATCAAAGAGGAAAGCAAAACTAAATTTAATCCAACTCAAGTTTTAAATATCATTCTTGAAGATTTTGAATACTTTTTGAAACTATTCAAAGAATTATCCGATGTAGCAGATGAGGCAAAAGATAAAGTAAGCGCGGATTATGCAAATGGAATCTTAGCAGTGTTAGAAAAAGAAATTTGGATGCTTAAAGCGCAATTAAAATAAATTCAACAAAACCCCTTTTTAGATATTCTTAATTTTTTAAGAATATCTAATCCTTATCTTTTTATAATATCAATTTAAATCAAAATCTAGGAAAATCAATGCAGATCTTAAATACAAATGATAGTGATTTTAGTGCAAAATTTGGCGAATTACTAAATCGTGGCAATATGGATATAGAAAATGTTTCACTCGTAGTTAAGGGAATCTTAGATAGTATTAAAACAAATGGCAATAGTGCGATTCTATCCCATATTAGAAAATTTGATTCTTGGAATCCTAAAAATTTTGAAGATATTATCATCGATAAAAATCTATTACAAAAAGCCTATAACAATCTATCAGCAGACCTAAAAAACGCCCTAAAATGTGCGTTTGAGCGCATTAGTGCATTTCATAGCAAACAAAAAGAAAAATCTTGGATTGATTTTGAAGAAAATGGCACGATGCTTGGCGTAAAAGTAACGCCAATAAAGCGCGCTGGATTGTATATCCCCGGCGGAAAAGCCGCATATCCTAGCTCACTTCTTATGAATGCAATCCCTGCAATCGTAGCTGGCGTAAAAGAGATTATTATCTGCACGCCCACACCACAAAACAAACCAAATGAATTACTTCTAGCAGCGGCTTATATATGCGGTTTGGAGGAGATCTATAAGGTTGGCGGTGCAAGTGCTATTGGGTTTATGGCGTATGGTAGCGAGAGTTTTAAAAAGGTTGATGTTATCACTGGACCGGGAAATATTTTTGTAGCTAGTGCAAAAAAGCTTGTATTTGGCGATGTAAATATCGATATGATCGCTGGACCTAGCGAAATTGGGATTATTGCTGATAAAAACGCAAATCCAAAATATATAGCCCTAGATTTGTTATCGCAAGCAGAACACGATGAAATGGCTAGTTCGATTCTAATCACAGATAGTAAGAATCTCGCAAAAGAGGTAAAAATCGAGCTTGAGAGTGAATTAAAAAAACTAAGTAGATTTGAAATCACTTCAAAATCAATCAATAATAGAGCTTGTATTATCATCACCAAATCACTTCAAGAATCTATCAATCTTATGAATGAAATCGCCCCAGAGCATTTAGAGATAATGTGTGAGAATCCGCATAATTTACTGCCTTTTATCGAAAATGCAGGTGCGATATTTTTGGGTGAAAATACGCCCGAGCCAATTGGCGATTATATTGCAGGACCAAATCACACACTCCCAACAGGCGGAAGTGCGAGATTTTTTTCTCCACTTAGCGTGGAACATTTTGTAAAAAAGAGTTCGATTATTAGCTTTTCAAAAGAGGCGATTTTATCTATCGGCAGATCGTGCGCGATTCTAGCGGAAAATGAGGGCTTGGAGGCGCATAGGAAATCTGTTGAAATTAGATTGGGGAAAAATAATGGATTATGATATTTTTGATGGCGATGTAATAGAGCATTTAGTAAGAATCTTGCAAAATGCCTCGCCACAAGCGGTGCAAAACACGATTGAGGGATTTTTGAGTGATTATGCGATTTTGGAAATAGCACAAGAAGAGGGCATAAATAACGATATTGATATAAAATGCAATCATAAAGACAAAATAAACAGCATAAAGCAGGATTTGGCAATTCGGCTTATGTCAGAAATTTTAAGCCAAGAGTAAAGGAGAAAATATGAATAAATTGAAAAAATATATGTGGAATATAATAAGATTGATTGGTAATGAAAAAATAGAATCTAGAATCAAAGAAATCATAAAAAAGCTTTATTTTATTTTGCCATTTGGTTTTTTTGCCTTTTTATTTATTCCAAAAAATATCAAAAATCGAGTAAAATTAATATTTGGCTTGAATTATTTTTATGATCTAAACAATGATTACGCAACTCCAGATTTAAATATGAAACTCTCAAGAATCTCTATATGGGGGGGGTATAAGGCAAAAAACAAAATCGCATTTTATTTTAAATTAGATGAGATTGCAAAAGTTTGTTCTATTTTAAATGATGAATATAGCAAGAATCTATATCTTAGTGCGGTTTTTAACTATGTAAGCAAGAAAAAAGGCTTTTTAGTATGCCTTTATTATAGTCATATTTGGAAATATTATCAAAATATTCTCCTTGCGTGCGAGGATTCTACGCATTTAAATTATAATTTGTTTGATTTATCAAAGATTAATCTAGCACCGCTAAAGTTGTATTATTCAGCACAAGGCATTTTTTGTAATTTTTATTTGGAGCAATATTGTTACAAGAATCTAATCAAAGCGCAAAAAGGGGATTATGTAATCGATGGCGGTGCGTGTGGCGGCGATACGGCACTTTATTTTGCAAATCTAGTAGGGGAGAGTGGCAAGGTTTTTGCATTTGAATTCGTGGAAGAGAATATAGAATTATTCAATAAAAATCTTGCGCTAAATTGCCATATAAACAATATATCCTTGGTAAAACACCCGCTATATGCGGATTCTAATACTTTTGTAGATTACATAGGAGGCGGTAGCAGTGCGACTATAAATCTCAATTCCCCTAGAATCCAAACATTAAGCATAGATGATTTTGTGAAAAATAATCATATTTCTAAGATTGATTTTATCAAATTAGATATAGAAGGAAGTGAGTTTAGTGCGCTATTTGGGGCAAAAGAGAGTATCAAACGATTTAAGCCAAAGCTTGCAATCTGCCTTTATCATAGCGCAAAGGATTATACTAGAATCCCATTATTATTAAATGAGATTCTGCCAAATTATCGATTTTATTTCGATCATTTTACACTTGGACGATATGAGAGTGTGCTATTTGCAATTTGTAAAGATTGAATCCTAAAACTCCACATATTGCTGCATAATCTCTAGGGCTTTTTTGATTTGCCTTGGCTCAAAATAAACGCTCTCTTTTTGTGGATGCATAGAAATATCAGTCGTTTTGCCAACGATATAAAAATATTTGCAGCCCTTAAGAAGTGCGCTAAGTTGTGGATTACTATCGTGATAGTATTCTGAAAATAGCTCAAATACAGCAATGCCCCTATTTGCAAACAGCACATTATCAAGCCCTGAGCCGTGCATTCCTGCAAGAATCTTTGTCTCCCTCATCATCTCTATTTGCTCTCTTAGGCTTAATATATCTGGCAAGATAACCTCAAAGCCAAAGTCCTTAAAAATCGCCTCTACTTCATTGGCATTTTCAATATTGCGATTAGAATCTTTTGGACGCGAGAGAAAAATCTTGCGCTTAGGCTCTTTGTAGGCAATTGGCAGATTATCATAGATAAAAGGCGTAATGGAGCTTTGTGTAAGCGTGCGAAAATGGAGATTTTCCCTGTATTCTACTATTTCATACTCGCATAAAAGTGTGGGGATAATAAGATTGCTTGCTTGAAAAAGCGTGTGAGGCAGTGCTTTTATGACCTTAGATTCTGGGATATTTAATAATGCTAGCATTTGCTTATGATAGGGTGCGGTAAGTGGTAAGAGATAATAATCAATCTTTACCCCGCTTCTTTTAATCTGCTCTAGCCCTACAATGACCTCGCGTATAAAATGCCCATAATTCCCCACTTCTCGATACAGCAAAGCCATATTTCCTTGAATATGTATAACCTTAGCGCTATAAAAAAATCTAAGCCAGTTTTTTATAAGCCTTAGGACTTTGATAAATGCTTGCTTTGGGGCTAGATTTTGTGGAGCATATAAAATATGTTCTCGATAGTTTGTATAAGAAAGCAAAGCCTTTTTGCTCGCAGTAAAGACTAAGTCTATATCCCCGCTTGCATAGGCATTTGGCAAGATTCTCACAATAAGCTCTTTTGCTTTGTAGGTATAAGGACGGAAAAATCGGTGGTAGTTGCCAAAAATATCTTGAAAATGGAAGTTTGAATAGGAGGGCGATTTAGCGTGATTTAGCGTTTGCCCCCCCTAAGTTGCATTTTTGAAAGCTCTTTAGAATCTTTATACACAAAAACCCCATTTCCGCACACTAGCATATTTTCCTTATCTTTGATGAGAATCTCTTTTGTTATTTCGCCATCTTTAAGGGCTTTAGCAAAATTGCTTGTTTTGTTTTTGAAAAATTTTAGTAGCATAGCAATCCTTTCTTAGCATCATAAAGATGTTAAATATAACTACCAAGTGTAAGCGGCGCTTAGGAATATGTGGCTTCTATCGTTTGCTACGCTGCTTTTATTGATAGGATTTTCTAAATTTCTCATTTCTCCTAAATCATTTTTTGATAAATCATAGAAATATTCTAGTTTTGCAGCTAGAATGATTTGTTTTGTCAAGTTGTATTCCAAGTTTAGCGCAAGGCTTTGTTCGTTGCTAGCCCTTGAAGTCGTTATTCTACCTAGCACTTCCCATTTAAAATCATTGATTTTATGCCCGCCATATAGCCAAAGATTAAACACATCTTCGGCATTTGCGTCATTTAACGCCCAGCCATCTGTTCCAAAAGTAAATGCGCTAGAAGTCCATACATCGATTTTTGCCAAACTTCCGTGCGTGCCGATTTTGTTATTTCCATTTGGATTCCCAAAGTTTTTCCACACACCGCCACCAAAACTCCAATTATTATACGCCATATCCTCTTGTAGTATCAATATCGCGCCAAGCCTTTTATTCGTGCCATTTATATATTTATATGTATTTTGCGCAGTTTTATGAGATAGCACAAACAAGGACAAAAGGCTTGTTTTTGCGCTAAAAGATTCGCCTTTGTATTCATAAAATGCGTTTATTCCGGGGGCGATATAATCATTTCTGTGATACCAGATTTGTGGTTTTATAGCAAAATTGTCAAATTTCAGATCAAAAGCGCCCACGATAAAATATCTAGTAGCGTAGTTAGCGGAGTTTATATCACTATTGATTATATAAAAATCATTAAACCATTGATTATAAGCAAGTCCTCTTCTATTGACAAAATTTAATTGAAATTTAATATTCTCATTTCCTATCCACAAATGAGCGCCCTCGCTAGAGCCACTAAACCAGTCAAGCCCGTGATCTAGGTATCTCCCCGCTTTTATTCCTGTGCTTAATATATCATTTTTGTATTCATATCCAAGATATGCAAGCGATATGAAATAAAAATTATTTCTTGTGTCATTTAATTGATTGCCATTTGAGCTTCGGCGCACCGTTCCATTGATATATGCACGGCTTGGGTATTCTCCACGATATGTTTTATCCCAAACTGGAGCAGATAGCATTGCACCCAAACCATAAGTAAATCCCTCTACAAAGCTACCTGCCACATTTGCCTCTAATCCTATGCTAGCCCAGCTATCTGTTGGATATTTGCCATTTGCTAAATCAAGATTATCATTAAAGCCGATTTTGCTAAAGGCATAAGCCCCGCCAAAAAAATCATAGTCAAAAGCGCTTAGATTGCTAATGCTTATCATACTTCCTAAAATACCTATAAGAATTTTTGTTTTCATTGATTGTTCCTTTTTATAAATTTGAATTGCAAGTATATCATAATTTGATATGTATTTGTAATTTTATGTATAAAATTGTGATAAGAATCACAAGTGATAATAAAAAAATCGCAATATAATTTGTTATATCAAAGTATTTTAATGCGTAGTTTGCGATATTATTCGTATATATATGTATTGTATAAAAAAACACAGAATGTATTCCAAAAAATTTGAAATTTAATATTTTTTGGTATCGATAAAACACAAAAATAAGCAAAATACAAAAACAAATACAAAATGCAAGAGAAAAAATCCAGCTAAAATTTCTATATTCTAAAACATTTATTTCTACAAAAAGATAGCAAAATACACTTACTCCAAGCAAAATCATTATTTTTAATCCGCTAACAAATGAAATATATCTAAAACAAAAATATCCAAAAATGCAAAATATAGAAGTGATGATTCCTATATCTAGGACAAAAGGTAGGTTTATATTGTATTTTAGTATCAAAATAATAGCCGCGATATATGGCAGAAATAGCCATTTTGTGTATTTTAGGATAAAAAAAGCCGTGATTTTTGCTATAAGCAAACTTGGCAAAAACCACAAAACTAACGCATAGCTATTTTGTAGATGTTCGTAATCCATATAAAACAAAAGCCCAAATACAAGCTCTTTTATCTCTATTTCTCTATTTAATATCAAATCTTTTAGAGATTCTGCACTAATTCCTAAGATTCCAAAGATTAGATAGATTCCCATTAGATTTTTTGTGTTGTGTTTGATGAAATCGATATTATTTTTGTTTGGATTGATAAAAAACCCGCCGATAAAGAAAAACAAAGGCATATGCCACAAATATATAAAACTTGAAAATGGATTTGCAATATGCCCCAAAATCACGCACAAAATCCCAAAGCCCTTTAGATTATCCACAAAAGCAATTCTATTCATCTAATAAATACGCCTTTTTCATATGTTTGTATCTTGTTTTAAAGTCGATTTTTAGGGCATTTTGATGAAAATATCGATGATTTTTATTCATTTCTTCTAATGCGAGTTTTAGGCTATCTAAATCATTATTTTCAAACACGATTCCACTTTTATACGGGCTTACTAATTCGCCTTTGCTACCTACATTTGAGCTTACAATTACGCTTATTCCACAAAGCAGCGCCTCATCTACCACAAGCCCCCAAGTTTCGCTAATGGAGGGCAAAATCAAAGCAATGTGATTTTGGAGGAAATTTGCTAGATTCTTATTATCCACATAATCAAGGCATTCTATATTGTTTGTGTTTGTATCGATTTTGCCACCGATGATATTTAAAAAAAATCTAGAATCCTTAAAACAATCCAATAATAAATCGATATTTTTTTCTTTTGAGATTCTGCCTATGTATAAAAAATGCCCATTTTTTGGGTGATAATGCTCTCTATTAATATTTTCATAAAATAGATTTGGAATCCCAACGCCATTTGCAATAAAAATCTTTTTATGTTTGTTGATTTTAAATGCTAAATCCTTGTGCGACCCCCCCCCAGCGACAATAATAGCGTCATTAAAAAAGAAAAATATCTTTTTTAAACACAATTTCAACAAACCAAGTTTGCTCTCAATAATGCTAGATTCTATGATTGTTGCTTTTTTGCTTTGTTTAAAAATCTTGCAAAAAATAAGCGCAAGCCAAAAATGCGGCATATCATAACCGCCTACAATGATTTTTTTAAAGCTAATTGTTTTTAGTATTTTTAGTAGTTTTATGCTTGTTTTGATTTTGTGGATTTTCTCAAATTCGCATTCCTCTAACACCAAATAATCAAAATTCATCGCGCCTTTTATAAAATCATCGCTTCTTTGCACGCTTTTTAGCCCGATAAAAATCACTAAGATTCTATTATCTTTTGCTATTTCATTAAAAATATTTATCTTATAAAAACTCGGTAAATGCGTGATATACAACGCTTCATAATTCATATTGTTTTCCTTTTTAAAAGAGTTTTGGTATAAAATTTAAACAAACTCCAAAAATACACAAGATACAAAATCATCTTATTTGCGATTTTGTTTTCCATTCTATTTTGATGATATTCTCTTAATATTTCCCTTGTTTTGCCCGCTCCAATGCCGCCTTCTTTCCACCTTGATATAAAGATATTTTTATAAAGCAATTTTAATTTTTTTCTATCTTTATATGCGCGCAAAAGCTGTTCATAATCCATACTATAAGTTTTATCAAGCCTAAAAAGCCCGTATTTTTTGAAAAAATTCTTATTTGTAAAAAGCGCTTGATGAGGAATACTCATCTTATAAAGCAAAGAATCTAATTTGAATTGTTTATAATCTTTAGAAAAATACAAGATTTTATTATATTCATCATTGCTAACTCGCTTTATCCTGCCAAGTATCAAATCAAAACTACAATCCACGCCGCAAAATAGCTCCTCTAGCGCGTATTTATTATCCAAAATATCGCTTGCGCCTTGGAAGTTGATATAATCCCCGCTTGAGAGATTTATGCCTTTGTTGAATGCATCGGAGATTCCCTTGTCTTTTTGGCTAATAAATATATTTATATCGTGTTTTAGGTGCTTTGGCTTGTTGTTTATATAATCTTTGATTATCTCAACGCTTCCATCATCGCTTCCGCCATCAATGATAATATATTCGATATGTTGATATGTTTGATTTAGGATAGATTCTATTGTTGAGGCGATATTTTCTTTGTCATTATAAATCGCTGTGATAATGCTAATTTTCATAGATTTCCTTTAGATTCTCCAAATATTTCTTTTCATTCATTTCTCTTAATATCTTTTCTTGCCATTTTTTTAGATTTAAACAATATTCATCATAATTTTCTAGGACTTTTTTGATTGTTTGTTTTAGGCTATTTTTGTTATTTACTTCAAATTTATATCCGCCAAAATGCTCTATCGTCTCGCTTAGCGCTCCTATATCGCTTGCAATTGGAATGATATTTGATAATATCGATTCGATGATTGTTAGCCCAAAACTCTCATACCAAATACTTGGCAGAATGCTAATTTTTGCGCTTCTTAATCTTTCTTTTAATTTTTTTGAATCTAAATGTGAGATAAAAATGCAAATATTGTTGTTTTTGAATAATTTTTTTGCTAGATTCTCGCATTTTTTCTTATCATCGCCATCACCAACAATCAACAATCTATAATCGCTAAAATCCTTGTGTATTTCATAAAATGCTTCGATTAACAAACTCACATTTTTTTCCTTACTCACTCGCCCAAAAAAAATAATGATATTTTCTTTTTTTACACTTGGATTAAAAAAGCTAGAATCTATGGGATTTGTGATGACTTTCAATTTGCTTTTGTCGTAATTATCCTCGATATGTTTTTGCATTTGAAAATTGCTAACAAAAATGATTTTATCAAATAGATTCTGCTCTTTTAAAAAGATTCCTTGATAAAACATCGTCCTTATGGCTTTGATGATAGAATAGATTCTGCCACGCCTATCGCAATTTTTTATGGCAATTTGTAATTTTGTGCTTTTTATACAAGATTTACAAACTTGCTTTTTGTGATAATTATAAAAACACGAATTTCCGCACGCGCCAAATGTGTGCTGTGTGTAGATGAGTTTTGTGTGTGGATATTGTTTTTTGTAGATTTTTAGTGCAAAAAGCACGCTTGGACTTAATAAAGAGAGATAATTTTGCGTGTGAATAATATCTGGCTTTAGCGTTTTTAGAGAGTGAAGTAGAGTGAAATAATTTTTGATATTAAAGATATATTTGAAGATTCCCGTGATTTTGTTGTAGTTTTTGTAATTATCTAAAATAATATGCTTTTTTGAATCTTTGATCTCTTTGTCGCAACTTGCGCTAAAAATAATAAAATCATTGCTTGTGATTTTTATCGTATTGCGAAATACACTCTCTGCACCGCCAGTAAAACTATCGCTTGCAATGTGGAGAATCTTTAGAGTTTGATTTTGCTTAAGCTCATTATATAGGCTAGAATCCTCACATAAGTTTGCCACTTGTGATGATATTTGAGGGATTTTAGCGCGGCATTTAGATATTGAGGTAGAGGAGAACATCTACAATTCCCCCCCCCCAACGATATTAGAGGCTATATCTTTTGGTAAATATCTAAATTCTAATTCTCTTTGTGCTTTTAATATATTTTTTGTTTTTTCTTTTGAGATATGGAAATATTTGTTTTCTCTTATTTCTTTTATCTCGCCAAATCTATCCAAAAAATCTAGCACCAAATCAAAATCATTGATTTTTTTTCGTATCGATTGCTCATCGATTCTTTTTGTGATGGATTGTTGATTGTCGCAATAAATATACAATCTATCTTTTATGCCAACGGATTTTTTTGCCAAAGCAAGTATTGCAAAGCTTTTTAATGCGTCCTCTGCCATATTTAATCGCGGAAATTCGCCCATATATGCACGGAGTAAATCTATCGTTTTGTTTATGTGCGAAGCTTTATAAAGCTTCGCCCATATATGCCACGGAGGCGTGGAGTGATTGAAAGTTTTTTTTAGAATCTCATCATTGTGTAATTCCTCTAAAATCACGGGCGGCGCGACTCTTTTTATCGTTGGCGGATAGAATCTCATACCAAAAAATATAATATCTGGCAATGTGGATTCTTTGTATTTTAGTGCTTTTGTGTGGGCTTTTTTGCAAGTATCATTATCGATAAAATCATCAGAATCTAAAAATAATAAATAAATCCCTTTTGCCTCTTTTATGCCCTTTATTCTTGCATTAAAAGTGCCTAAGTTTTTTTCATTTTTTAGGATTCTAATTCTTTTATCTTTTTTTGCAAATTTTTTTGCGATTGCTATGCTATTATCACTTCCGCAATCATCAATGATTAGAATCTCAATATCACTAAAACTTTGATTGATACAAGATTCTAGGCAACGAGAAATATATTTTTCTACATTATAAACGGGAATAATGATAGAAATAAATGGAGATTCTGTGTTTTTTGAAATCATTTTCCCTACTAAAATTATTCTAAAAACTTGGATTATAGCAGAATCTAGATTCTTTTTTTGCTAATTAGGACTCTAGCTTTGTTTCTTATCTTTTTTGGCAAGGAGATTCTAATGATATATCTAGGAATATCTCTAAATATGAGTTTTAGGGCGTTTAGCAATGGAAAAAGCTTGTTGTATTTGTAGCCGATAATGCAATCTTCTTTAAACATTTGATAGCTTATTTTGCCACTCACACCATCTACGCTAAAACTACTAATAATCTCATCGATATATAAAAATTTGTAGTGATTATTGTAGAGCATCGTAAAGAGATTTGTATCGCCAGCGATTTTAAAGCGCGTGTCAAATTTGTATTTTTTGAGGATATTTGTATCAATAAATGATGATTGATGAATGAATTTGTGATGAAATCTGTGATTGTGCGAGGCTAGGAGAATCTTTTGATGTGAGTTGTCATAAATCATTTGCGTATTTCCATATATCACGCTAGATTCTATGGGATTTTTAAATACTTTTTCTATCGTATCATTGCTATAAAATCTATCTGCGCAATTCATAAAATTGCAATATTTTCCATTTGCAAATTCGATTCCCTTATTCATCGCATCGTAGATTCCGCTATCTTTTTGGCTAATGAATACAAAATCAAAATTGATATTGTCTTTTTTTGTGGCGATTAATCGATAAAAATCATTTGTGTTTATTTCATCTTTTATATTTGCGATATTTTTGATTGTTTTTTCTATCAATTCTTTTGTGCCATCAAGGCTTTTTCCATCGATGATTATGTATTGTAGATTTTTGTAGCTTTGATTTATCACAGAATCTAGCGTCTTTTTGATATTGTTTATATCATTAAAAACAATCGTAATAATGCTTATTTTATCCATCGCTATACTCTATACACCGCGTGTATTTACTCTATCATTTTCACATAAAATACATTTCATTATAATCCTTTTTATTTGCATTTGGGGATTATATCAAAAGACTTACTTGTTTTGTAAGATTCTTAAGAATTAGCCATTTTGTCATTGCGAGAATGCGTAGCATTCGTGGCAAGCAATAGAATCCGCCATAAATCCCCTTAATGTGCCAAAGCCTTTATTTCGTAGCTAAATACTTGCGGGCTTGGGGCGTGAAATGCGGAGTTTGTCATTTTGCACCAAAATTTTATATGCAATTTATAGAATTTTAAGAATATCTTTTTTATCCATTTTTTTATGCCTTTACTTCCCGCTAGAGCGTCCTTATCGATGATTTCAACACTCTTAAATCCCGACATTTTTAGCACATAAATAAGACTTCCAGCGGTAAATAATGTATGGTGCGTAAAATCCTCATACGCCCAGTAACAGCCCGTGAAGCTTTGCGCGTTTGGCACGGCAACAAAAATCGCGCCATTTTCTTTAAGTAAAAATTCCCTGAAATATTTCAAAATATTGATGAGATTCTCCTTTGGTAAGTGTTCTAGCGTGTGTGTGGTGATAATCAAATCAAACCTTTCTTTTGGCTTAAAACTAAAAATGTCCTCTATCAAAATAGCTTCTATATCTAGGCTTTTTACAAAATCTATTGCATTTGGATTTATATCGATTCCAACAAGCCTAAAATCCTTGCTTCCCCCCCCCATTTTCCATTCAAAGCGTTTATTTTTGATTGCAAACAAATTTTGCCCAAATCCGCATCCAAAATCCAAAATCCTCGCATTTTGCGGAAGATTCTCTAATATCTCTTTGTAATAAGCAGGCAGTTTTGAATCTTTATAAAACTCCGCGCTTACTCCTCTTGCTTCAAAATAATCTGTCATATTTTCTCCTTTTGTAAAGTTGAATTAATCATCTCAATTACATCTAAAAATGAGATTTCGTTTATATCTAGCGTGCTTTTATAGGCATATTCGTTGCTTAGCTCCTCGTATTTGTCGATATTTTGTCGTATAAAATGATGAAATATCGGGTAGTATTTTTCCCTTAATTCTTTTGGATATGGGATAAATCTGCCTAGATGATTGCCGTTAGATACAACAAACACATTTGTCGTGTCTAATATCGCACCTAAGTGAGCGCAACTCGTTTCGTTTGTGATGAGGCATTTGCTATTATGCACGATTTTTGTGAGGTCTAAGAGGCTTGTTAATCCCGCTAGATTGTAGATTTTGGATTGTTTGGATTCTAGGATTTTTTGTAGTTTATCTGCATTTTCTTTGTCTTCTTTTCCACCACAAATGACGATATTTTGCGCGTATTTTTCTATTAAATATATTCCTACTTTTCCAAAAGATTCTATATTCCATTTGCGAAAAGCAGTGCTTGCACCGATGAAAAGAATGCTATAAGGCGTTTTTAAGGTAAATTTTTCATTTATTTCTAGAATCTTTGTGTAAGAAATCTCTAATCTTGTTTTTAGTTTTTTATGTAAAAAATGCTCAAAAAACTCCATATTTCTATAAAACTCAAACAAAATCTCTTGTTTATTAGGATAGATTTTTGTGTAGATTCTGTCATTTTTCTTTTTTGTGCTTTTTGTGGCATTGATACAATCGCCCTTGGGTGCGGTGCTAAAATCGGCATTGATATATGTTGAGAGCAAAAAATTAATAGAATCTCTTGAATATAGCGTGTTTATGAAAATGCTATATTTATTTTGTTTTAGTTTGTGCAAAAAACGCACGGCATAGAGGGGATTTTTTGTGAGTTTTACTGGGTGAAAGAAAATGAAATGATCGATATTTTCTTTGTCAAAATACAAGGCTAACTCACTCCAAGTAATATTTCCTAAAAGCGTGATATTGTGGCTTGGATAGGCGATTTTAATCTCTTTTAAAAAATTGCGAAAAAGCAAATAATCGCCGATTGCATCGCTTCTTAGGATAATAATAGAATCTTTAATATATCGCGGTTTTTTAGAAATAATATTTGCAAAGATAAATACAAACAAATCGCGCAATTTTTTTAGGATAAATTTGATTGATGATTGTTTAAACGCAAAGATACGCATTTATGCGACCTTGCGCTTGATTTGGATTGTTTGGGGTGTTTGTGTGGATTTTAGGGAAGTAGATTTAAGCGAAATATAAGCAAGATTATATGCTAATTCCCCCCCCCATTAAGCATATTTTGGTATTGGGCTATGTATTTTTTTGCTACTAGATTTGATTTGAAATGTGTTTTTATTTTTTGCAAGGCATTTTGTGAGAGAGATTCTCTATTTTGTATCGTCCATTTTATACCACAAGCTAGGTCATCTATATCGTTTTCTCTTGCAAGATAGCCATTTATTTTATGTTCTATCATATCGCTATTGCCACCTATATCAAATGCCACCACAGGCGTGCCACAAGATAGAGATTCCATTATTGCGTTGCTTAGATTTTCCGCTAGGCTTGGCACGATAAAAATATCGCTTGCGTTGTATATGAGATTTAAAGTCGTATCATCGTGAATGTAGCCTAAAAAGTGAGTTGGTATATTTTCTATGATTTCTCCACTACTTGAGCCAAAAATAAGCAATGAAAAATCAAAATCTAGTTTTTTTAGCGCATTTACTAGCTCTTTGTAGCCTTTTCTGGCTATATTTGTGCCACTTATCGCGCCAAAAGTGATATAGAGAGTATTTTGTTTGAAGAATATTATTTGTAAAAGTTCTTTATACCCCCCCCCATTAAGCATATTTTGGTATTGCGCTATGTATTTTTTTGCCACGATTTTAGAATCAAAATTCATCGCTTTAAGTCTTGGATTTGTGTTTAAATCATTTTCCATTACCCATTTTATGCCACAAGCTAGGTCATCTACATCATAGCATTTTGCAAGATAGCCATTTATTTTATGGTCTATTATATCTTTTAATCCACTGGTATCAAATGCCACCACAGGCGTGCCACAAGATAGAGATTCTAAGGCTACTTGCCCAAAAGATTCTACCTTGCTACTTACTACGACTACATCGCTTAGGCTATATACGATTCTAAGGCTCAAATCATCATATAAATGTCCTAGATAGATTGCCTCAATCCCCTCTATGTGATTTTTTCCCTCGCTTGCGCCAAAAATGATTAATTTTATATTGTTTTTATCTAGTTTTTTTAGTGCGCTTATTAATTCATTATAGCCTTTTCTATCGGTATTTAGGGCGTTTATCGCTCCAAATGTGATTATTTTTTTGTTTGTGTTTAAGCCTAAAATTTCTCTTGCTATTTGCTTGTTTATGGGTTTGAAAATATTTGTATCGATTGGATTTGGTAGATTTATAATCGTTTTATCTTTTAGTAAAGCAGAATCTTTTGCGCAATTTGCAATCCACTTACTAAGCCCATTTATCGTTAGATTTAGCTTTGGATAAGTCTCCTTTTTTGCCCTAAAAGTCCAAAAACTTATATCGTATTTAAAATGTGAGTTTAGCAAGGGACATCGCATACAATGATTTTTAACGCCTATACAGGCGGCTGCCACATAGTGGCAGCCGCCTGTATAGGCGTTAGCATCGTGCAAACTCCATATCATAGGGATTTTTATTTGTTTTAGATCTTTGATATTTAAAAAGCCATTATTAATCCAGTGAATATGCAAAATATCGGGCTTTATTTCATTTATTTTTTTAATCAATGTCTTATTGCTAAGCGCATTTGGCGAGAAAATATCTTTATGCCTTTTTGGATAAAACATAAGCGGCAAAGTGCTAAGGGCAGGGCGAAGCTTTTCTATCAATTTTTCTTTTTTTGTTTGCGCAAGTCTTAAAACACTACTTAAATCAGTGCTTTTGTTTTGCACTAGCATTAAAGATTCTATATTTTCTGCTAAAAGCGCTTTATGAAGCCTAAGGGCAGCTCTTCCTGCTCCACCAGAATCTTGAGATATTAAATGTAAAATTTTCATATATTCTCCAAAAAAGAGATTCTATTCATTTTAACTTTTTTAATTCTTATAGTATTATTTTGCATTTTTATTTAAGGAGATTCTATGATTAGATTTAGGGGGGGGGCAGCAGCAAGAGAATAGAATCGTGGTATTTTTAGAGGGCGGACTTGGAAATCAGCTTTTTCATTATGCCTTTTGCTACGCATTAAAAGAAATCACAAACAAAGATATATATTTAGATTGCAGTGAATACAAAAAGATAAATAATCCACGCAATCCACGAAATTTGGAAATCAAGCATTTTGATTTGCATATCAAACTCATCACAACAAATAGAGAATTAAGCAGAATCTTAAAAATAAATTTTTGCTTTTTATTATTCAAAAAAATCCTTAATAAAATCTCTATTCGCTTTTTTAAAAAGAAAATTTTCTATCCATTAAACAAGCGAAAAATCATTTTCTATCCGCATTTGCACTATAAAAATATCTATGAATTATCACTTGATCTAAATAATAAAATCTATATTTATGGCGAATATTTGTGGCATTTTTCTAATTTTATGCCTTTTAGAGATTTTTTTATTTCTACTTTGTATCCAAAAATAAACTTAGATTCTGCAAATAATCTCATCTATCAAAAAATCAAATCTATCAAAAATTCTTGTTCTATTCACATAAGAAGAGGCGATTTTGTGGGCGTTTATGAATTGCTTGATATGGATTATTATAAAAAGGCTATGGATATAATGCGAGAAAAGCACAAGGATATTTTGTTTTTTGTCTTTGGCAATGATTTTGATTTTATGCAAGAAAATTTTATCGATGATGATTGTGAAATTATTAATATAAATGATGAAAGCAAGGTCATTTTTGATTTTGTTTTGATGCAAGCTTGCAGGCATAAAATACTAGCAAATAGCACGCTTTCTTGCTGGCTTGGATTTTTGGGAAATGGCGATGTGGTTTATAAAAAAAATATTAGCCCAAGCTTTACTTATGAGGCTAAGAATCTAATTGCGATATAATTCGTTTTTATATTTTTTTTATAATTGCCAAATCAAACCACGAAGGAAACACAATGGAATCACAGACTAAAGAAAATACAATGACACTACAGACTATTGAAGTTTTTTTTAAGGGCGAAAAGCAATACACCATACCAGTGTATCAAAGGGCTTATTCTTGGGGAGAAAGTCAATGGAGTGTGTTTTTAGAGGATTTAAAAGAAGCAACAAATGGAAGCAACAAATATTTTTTTGGCAATGTCTTGCTTGAAGAGCTAGAAAATAGCGATACTAAGGATATTATCGATGGGCAGCAACGCCTCACAACTATAACAATCTTTGTTAGATCTCTTGTAAATATTTTAGAAGAACCCAAAAATAATAAGGAAAAATTCGATGCCCAAAAAAGCAATGAGGAATTTATCAAAAATATAATAGATAATTATCTTATCAAAAACGATAAATCCAAACTTAGGGCTGTGGATTATGATAGGGATTATTTTGATAATATAATAATCAAAAATGACAATGATATGCACAAACCAGAAACCCCATCTCAAAAGCGTATAAAAGAGGCAAAAGAATATTTTAAAAAAGAGCTTGAAAAACTAGAAAGCAAAGAGCTTGTGAATATTTTTCAAGCGATGCAAAATGCTGAAATTCTAAGCGTGCCATTTAAGAGGAAAAAAGATTCTGTGCTTATGTTTGAGTTGCAAAATAATCGCGGCAAAGACCTAACTAATATGGAAAAGCTTAAATCTTATCTTGCTTATCAAATTTTTATATATAGTGAGGATGCCGAAAGTAAATTAAATGATACTACCGATATATTCAAAGAAATTTATCGCAAGATAAAAAACATAGGATTTAATGAAGATTCAATTTTATCTTGGTTTAATATCTCTCGCTCAAGCATTGGCTATAATTATAGGGAAAATGATGATTTGTTAAATTATAAAAAAGAACTAAAAGATATACAAGCAGATGAAAAGATAAAATGGATAGAGGATTATGTCAAAGAGCTTAAAAATGCCTTTGTTGATTTTAAAGATTTTGAGGAATCTAGCAGTGTTTATAAGACTTACTTGCAAATACTTGATGTTTGGGAAGTGTATCCATTTATCATCAAGGCTTATCGCTTGTTTAGAGATGATAAAAACACATTAGAAGAAGTTTTTAAAGCCTTAGAAATCATAGCTTTTAGACATAAACTTACTAGAAGAGGGGCATCTTTATCCTCTAGACTTAATGATGTTTTAAAGAATTTTACTAGCGTGGAAAACCTTGTAGAAGGCTTGAAAAAAGTTTGTAGCACAAAAGAATTGTATTGGAGTGATGAAGAGATTAAAAATAATTCTTTAAATGTAATATACAAATACTATAGCAGTGAAAAGCAAAAAGATTATAGTAGCGAAAAGCAAAAATGCAAAACTTTAACTTATTTATTTATGCACTATGAGAATTTTTTAAAAAGTAAATCTGCTGAAAAGAAGGGCTATCCTTTTAAACCTTTTAAACTTGAGGATATAGAAAATCCAGAAATAGAACATATCGCCCCACAAACTGAGACTATCGAAAAAAATGGCGAAAAAATAGAAAATGGGTATTGCGAGTATGATGAGAAATTTAAAGATAAATTTTTAAACTGCATTGGCAATCTTGTGCTTATTAGTGAATCGCATAATTGCTCTATCGGCAACAAGCCTTTTACTGATAAACTAAATAGCTTTACGCATTTAGAGCAACAAAAAGAGATCAAAGACTTTGCCAGCAAAGATACACAAGCTAAGCCACTATGGGATAAAGAGGCGATAAATAAACGCCACAAGAAACTTGAGAATTTCGTGCTTGAAACTTGGAGTTTTAAATAAGCCCTTTGCCCCGATAATTATCGAGTTTTATGAAATCTCTGTGATATATTCCCATATTACGCCGTCTTTTGTATCCATTAAATGGATATTTTGGGCT
>X235_Pygmy_Slow_Loris__coassemble_26_pt1 | contig 27715 bp, 28 predicted proteins | sample X235_Pygmy_Slow_Loris__metabat2_high_PE_008 | metagenome-assembled genome bin X235_Pygmy_Slow_Loris
TTCCCGCTTAATTCTATGTATTGGGTAAAAAATGCACGCTCGAATTTTGAATTTGAAGTGCTTGATGGACAGCAACGCACTATAAGCATTTGTGAGTTTTATGAGGGGAATTTCTCGCTAAATGAGCGATATTTTCATACTTTGGCTGATGATGAGAAAAAGAAGTTTTTAGATTATGAGCTTATGATTTATGAGTGTGAGGGCGAGGATAGCCAAAAGCTTGAGTGGTTTAGGGTGATTAATATAGCTGGCGAAAAGCTATACGAACAAGAATTAAGAAATGCGATTTATACAAGTGCGTGGCTAAGTGATGCGAAATATAGATTTTCAAAGCGCAATTGTCTAGCGGAACAAAAAGGGGCTAAATATATAAAAGCAGTTGCGATTAGACAAGAGATTTTGCAAAAGGCGCTTATGTGGTTTGTGGGTAAAAATGATGATAAATTGATTTGTGAATATATGGCAAAAAGTGCAAAAGATGAGAAAAATGCTGATGAACTTTGGGGATATTTTTGTTCTGTGATTGATTGGGTGGAGATGAAATTTGTCAATTATAGGGAACAAATGAAAAGTGTTGAATGGGGATTTTTATACAATCAATTTAAAGATATTAAACTAGATAAAGATGAATTAGAAGCAAAAATAGCTGTGCTAATGCAAGATGAGGAAGTGCAGAAAAAAAGCGGGATTTATGAGTATGTTTTAAGTGGAGATGAGAGGAAACTTGGTTTAAGAAGCTTTGATGAGCGGACTAAAATCGAGGTTTATGAAAAACAAGCTGGAATCTGTGCGGGAATAAAAGGTTTTGTTTGTCCTTATAAAGATAAAAAAATAGAATTAAAACAAATGGAAGCCGATCATATAATCCCGTGGAGCAAGGGAGGCAAAACAACCAAAGAAAATTGCCAAATGCTTTGTAGGGAATGTAATAGAGTTAAATCTAATAAATAATATTCTTAATAATAAAATTTATCATTTAAGTATTTAAAAGAATTTTTATTATATTATCCCTTTTGTAATTTTTGTAACCTTAGGTAGTGTTTTGAATAATATAAATATCAATACAAATGAAGCAGTAGTCCTATTAAATATGGGCGGTCCAAATAATTTATTTGAAGTTGAAACTTTTTTGAAAAATATGTTTAATGATCCATTGATTTTAACGATTAAAAATTCTTTGATACGCAAAATTACTGCAAATATGATTGTCAATTCGCGATTAGAAAAAGCAAAAAATAATTACAAACACATAGGCTCTAAATCGCCTCTAGTTGAGATTACATTTAATTTAACCAAGGTTTTACAAAGATTAGATAATACGAGATTCTACACTTATGCGATGCGTTATACTCCTCCATATAGCGATTTGGTAATCAAAGATTTGATGAATAGAAATATCACAAAAGTAACGCTTTTTTCTATGTATCCACAATATTCAAAAACAACAACACTCTCTTCGGTGCGGGAATTTATGCGATGTGTGAGGGAATTGGATTTTAAAGCAGAAATAAATATAGTCGAAAATTACCCAACTTATAGCGGTTTTATAGAATCTTGCGTAGAAAAAATAAAAGAATATGAAGTGGATTATAGTGATTATGTGTTGTTATTATCGGCGCATTCGATTTTAAAACAAATGATAGATAAGGGCGATCCATACAAAGATGAGGTAGAAAAAAGTGCCTTAGCGATAAAAGAAAGGCTTATCAAAGAAAATATACATTTCAAAGACATAGTGATTTGCTATCAATCAAAAATAGGACCAGCAAAATGGCTAGAGCCAACTACCATTGATACGATAAGAGAATATAGAGATTCTAATATTATGATCTATCCGCTTGCCTTTAGTATTGATAATTCAGAGACGATATATGAACTTGAGATTGAAAATCGAGCGATAGCAGATAAACTTGGGATAAAAAATTATCTTGTTTGCAAATGTTTGAATGATTCGCTTACATTTGCTAAGAGTATTATTGATTTAATTAATTTAAAAGGAAAGAGTATCAATGAAGCAAAGATTTAGTGCCGTTTTTATAGTATTATTTGGTTTATTGTTTGTATCTTGTAATGACAATAAAATAGATTCTAGTTTAATATCAAGTGGTTCTGTTATGGATTCTAAGGCAAGGGAAGCAGAGAAAAATCTCGATAAAGGAAGTTATGCCGATGTGTCCGATGTGTTTTTGGATACGAATGAAATTAATTTTGATAAAGATGTGTTGATTGTGTTTAGCAAAAATAATTGCAAATATTGCGATAGCATAAAAGATATTGTCAAAAAAGATGAGAATCTAAAGCAAACGATAAAGGACAATTTTAACGCATATTACATAAACACCAGCTATCTAAAAACGCATTTAATCAATTTTAACAACAAGCAAAGCAAGATAAATACAAGCGATTTTGCGCAGATTTTTGCAGTCGATTTTACGCCCTCTATCGTGTTTTTAAACAAAAATGGCGATGTGAAATATTTATTTCCCGGATTCACGCCAAGATTTAAAGATATGGTATTAGATGTAATAAGCAAAGATAGCGCTATGGGACAATATGAGGATTTGAATAAAAAAATACAAAATTTATAAAAGGCTTATTTGATGAAATTGTTAAAGATATTATTTGCTTCTTTATATACCGCAATTCCGCTAATGGGAATCTATGCAGCTTTGATTGCAATTGCTACATTTATAGAAAATGATTATGGCACAAATGCCGCAAAAGCCCTTATTTATAATGCGTGGTTTTTTAATATTTTGCATTTGTGGATTTTGGTGTGTTTGATTGGTGCTATTTTGCGATACAAATTATTGCAACAAAAAAAATATGCCTCTTTTATCCTTCATCTATCTTTTATCATTATCATCGTTGGTGCGGGCGTTACGCGCTTTTTTGGACACGAGGGAATGATGCATATTAGAGAGGGAGAAAGCACTTCGCTTTATACAAGCAGCGATAATTATCTAAATCTAATCGTCCTTGATGGCGATAACAAATACAATCTTCATATTCCAACGAGTATTTCTTTTGCATCTTCAAAAAAATTAGATGAAAAAATCATATTTGGCGATAAGAGTTTTGAGATAAAATCAAACAATATCACAAAAATGAATGACAACAAAGGCGATCCCACTTCTATACTTGAGGGCGTTATATTGTATGATAACAAAGAATATCCACTCACATTAATCGGTGGTAGTCAAAACGCAAAGGATTCTGTGATTAATCTAAATGGCATAAAAGCAATCATAAATTGGGGTCCAAGAATGATTGAATTGCCATTTTCTCTTAAATTAGATGATTTTATACTAGAGCGCTATCCGGGATCTATGTCGCCGTCTTCTTATGAGGCAAAAGTCGTTTTATTAGATGAAAAAAACAATGTTGAAATGCCATATCATATATATATGAATCACACGCTTGATTATGGCGGATATAGATTTTTTCAAGCGCATTATGATGAAGATGAATTAGGCACGATTCTAAGTATCAACAATGACCCGGGCAAGATTCCAACTTATATAGGATATTTTTTGCTTATTGTGAGTGCTTTTTGGATTATTTTTGCAAAAAATGGACGATTTAGAAAACTTGGTAAATTCTTGCAATCTCAAAGTATTTATGTTTTGGCGCTAGTTGTGTTAGTGTCGCTAAATACGCCATTAATTGCAAATGATAAAAATAAAATCGATGATGAAGCAATAGTAAATCGCCTAACAAAACTACAAGAAAATTCAAAAGAGCACGCCGAACAATTTGGCAGACTCCAAGTCCAAGATTATCAAGGCAGAATCAAGCCTATGGATACTTTGGCAAGTGAATTAGTGCATAAAATAACCAAAAGGGACAATTTCAAGAATCTAACAAATATGCAAATTATTCTTGGAATGATTGTGTATTCAAACGATTGGCAAAATATCAAAATGATAAAAATATCCACGCCAAGATTAAAAGAGATTCTAGGCGTTAGCAAGGATAGTGCTTATGTTTCATTTAAAGATATGTTTAATGAAGATGGCTCTTATAAGCTTACAAATTATGTTGAGGAAGCAAATCGAAAAAAGCCCGCTGAGCGCGGAACATTTGACAAAGATTTATTAAATGTCGATGAGAGATTAAATATCGCTTATGGAATCTTTACTGCGCAATTTGTAAAAATATTTCCACTTCCAAATCACGGCGAGACTTGGCTTTCCCCGATTGATATTATCACTTTTAGCAATCAAGATGTATCAAGCAGGATTCAATCGATGCTTGTGGCGTATTTTGATGGCTTTAGTAAAGGTGTAGAGGATAATGATTGGAGTGCGGCTACAAAGGCATTAGAAGAGATTATGAATTACCAAAAAGAAAACGCCGATAAATCGATCTATCTTACTGAGGATAAACTAAATGCAGAGATTATGCTAAATAAATTCAATCTATTCAAACAACTCATACTTCCTTATATTCTCATTAGTCTTATTATGTTTATTATTGTTTTTGTTTATATTTTTAAGCCAAATGAAAAACTCAAAAAAATATTAAAGGTTTTTTATTTTATAAGCGTAGTGTTGTTGTCGCTTCATTTATTTGCATTGTTGCTTAGGTGGTATGTAGCTGGACACGCACCTTGGAGTAATGCTTATGAATCTATGTTGTATATCGCATTTGTATCGGCGGTATCGGGGATTGTGTTTTTTAGAAAATCGTATTTGGCGGTTTGCGCGTCATTATTCCTTGCGGGCATTTGTTTGCTTGTGGCAAATCTTGGATTTATGGATCCACAAATTGGCACGCTTATGCCTGTGTTAAAATCATATTGGCTAAATATCCACGTATCTGTGATAACTGCTAGTTATGGATTCTTGGGACTATGCTTTATCTTGGGAATTATTGCGCTTGTTTTGATGATATTTAGGAGATTTAAATCAAATAAATTAGATTCTATTATCAACTCAATCACGATTATCAATGAAATGTCTATGATTCTAGGATTGCTCTTGCTTTGCGTGGGAAATTTCCTTGGTGGCGTTTGGGCAAATGAATCTTGGGGTAGATATTGGGGCTGGGACGCAAAAGAGACTTGGGCTTTGGTATCCATTGGAATCTATGCTATTATTTTACATCTTAGATTTGTTTGTAAAGAAAATTTGCAATATATATTCTCAAGTGCCAGTGTGATAGGATTTTTTAGTATATTAATGACTTATTATGGCGTGAATTATTATCTATCGGGCTTGCATTCGTATGCTGCGGGCGATCCTATGCCAATTCCTACATTTTTATACTTTATGGTCGCTGGAATCCTTGCAATCGTAATAGGTGCGTTTTTTACAAGAAAAATGCAAAAAATAAAAATATAAAGAGAAGTGTGAAATGTTTAAGAAGATTTTATTGTTTTTACTTGGATTGATTGTTATTGTTTTGGTTGCGGCTTTTGTGCTTTTATTTACTTCATTTGGTAATGATTTTTTAAAGCCGCATTTGCAAGCACAAATCGACAAACGCTCGCCGATTCCATTTGTTTTAGATGTTTTTTCGCTTAGATTTGGAAGCTTTGATATAGCATTAAAATCAGGTGATGATATGAATATCACATCAAATGGGACTTTTTCATTATTTAGTCAAAATATGGACATTGCATTAAATATCTCGCTAAAGAATCCTATGCTAAAAAACTCGCCTAATGCCACGCCAAAAGAAATATTAATAGAAAATATGATTAGAGGAAAAATTAGCAATTTTGAAATCAACACGCTTAGCAATTCTTTGAAAGGCGAATTTAGAATCGATACAAATATTGTCGATTTCAAACCAACAAAAATTATTGCAAATATCAAGGATTTGGAATTAGAATCTTTGCTTGCTTTGCTTGGGGAAAAGCCTTATGCAACGGGTGAAGTTGATATTGTCGCAAATATCATAGGTGATAATAATCTAAAATTCAATGGGCAAGCACTAGCAAAAGTAAATAATGGCAAAATATCACAAGATCTAGTCAAAAAGGATTTTGGTATCGATTTGCCCGCTAATTCATTTATGATAAATCTTCTTGCTAATTTTGATGATACAAATATCGCGCATAAATTTGAATTAATATCTAATGCAGGCAATATTAACTCCACTGGAAATACGATTATAAAAACATTGCGAACAGATTCTACTTATGATATTAATATGAGTGATTTGTCTTTATTTACTCCAGTTGTTGGTATGCCACTTAGGGGCGAATTTAGGACAAATGGAAAGGTTATAGGCGATGCAAAATGGATGAATATAGATGGCAAAAGCGATATAGCACAAAGTGCTACAAGCTATTCGGTATCATTACAAAACTATGTCAATCTAAAAGATATAATGCTAAAAATAAAGAATCTAAAAGTCGAAAAAATCTTATATATGCTTCATAAGCCGATATACGCAAATGGCTTATTAAACGCTAATGCAAATTTGGGAAATATTAGCTCTGGTGTAAGCGGGGATTATGATCACACGATAGACGGCTCTATTAATTCTAAAGTAATGAAAAGTGAATTTGATATGAATATGCAAGATGATATGAAATACAATCATCAAGCAAATATCAAATTCAAAGATGGCGCTGGCACATTGAATGCGGATTTGATTACTAATGCGGCGATTTTAAATATAAAAAACGCTTTGGTAAATGTAACTTCTCTAGGCGTTAATGCCCCATATACGATTGAAATCAATGATCTAAAACAATTAGCATTTATCACAAGCAAGGAATTAAAAGGAAGTTTGAGTGCGTATGGTGATGTTGTTTGGACGCCTATTTCTCTTCGTGGAAGTATGAAGAGTGATTTATTTGGCGGAAAATTAGATGCGGAGTTAAACAATAATCTCCTTAGCGCGACAATAACAAATATGAATTCGCTTTTTGTCCTAGATATGCTTCAATATCCAAAAATATTTGATTCAGCGATAAATGGCAATTTGAAATATGATAGACAAACACAAATGGGAAATATGAATTTTATACTATCAAAAGGCACATTTACTCAAAATAAATTGATGTCAATACTAGAAAAAACCCTAAAATTTGATGGCACAAAAGAAATTTATAACAATATCAAAATTGATGGCGTGATTAATAAAACGCTAGTTAGCGCAAATCTCAATATGCAAAGCAATAATACGAGCATTACCTCAAATAATGCCACTTTGAATCTAGAAAATGACAATTTAAACGCCGATTTATTATTAAAAGTGCAAAAATATGAATTAGCTGGAATCTTAAGAGGAAATGCGAAAAATCCAAATTTGCGCATCGATACAGGCAAGCTTGGCAGGGATATTGTCGATAATGTGATAAAAAGTCCAAAAGTCCAAGAAGAAATCAAAAAAATAGAAGATAAAGCAAAAGATGCGCTAAAAAATCTATTTAAAAAATGATGGATTCTATCCATAAGCCCGTTTTATTAAATGAAGTCCTTAGCGAATTTGTAGATTCTAAAGGGATTATAATCGATGCGACATTAGGGCTTGGCGGGCATTCTTTTGCGCTATTAGAACAAAATAAAAATATCAATATTATAGGAATCGATCGGGATTTAGAGGCTATTTCACTAGCAAAAGAGAGATTAGGTCGATTTGGCAAGAGATTTGAGGCTTTGCATTCTAATTTTTCAAATGGAATAAAAGAGATTCTATCCAAACACAATAATATCGCTGGAATCTTGGCTGATATTGGCATATCTTCTTATCAAATAGACAATCCTAATCGAGGCTTTGGTTTTTATAGCGATAATCTTGATATGAGAATGGATTTATCATTGCCACTAAATGCGAAGATGATTATTAATTCATATCCAAAAGATGAACTTCATAGAATCTTTACCGAATATGGAGAGATAAAAAATCCAAGTTTGATTACAAAAATAATCCTATCTCACCGCAAAAAACACACAATAGAATCCGCAAGAGAATTAAGTCAATTAATAGAATCAAATACCAAGATTCACACCAAGATTCACCCCGCTACGCTTATATTTCAGGCATTGCGTATAGAAGTCAATGATGAATTAGGGGAATTGAGGCGATTTTTGGCAAATATAGAAAATCTAAAAAAAGCAAAAGTCGCTATAATTTCATTTCATTCGCTTGAGGATAGAATAGTCAAAGAAACATTCAAAATTTGGTCAAAATCGTGCATTTGCAGCAATGATAATCTCAAATGCACTTGTGGCAATAATCACAAAAAAGGCGAGATTTTGAATAAAAAGCCAATTATCCCAAGCAAAGATGAGATTATGGTAAATAGACGCGCACGAAGTGCTAAGATGAGGTGTTTTCAATTTTATGGATAAAGTTAGTTTGGACGAAAAAGAGGAATTGTTAGATCATTTAGATGAGGAAAATGAGGGCATTGAGATTAAGGATATATTTTTTGCATATGCGATTTTATTCCTTTGTGCTATTTTCTTTGTGCCAAAAATATATCTATCAAGCAATATTTATTATATTAGTAAAGAAATAAATGATTTGCAATCAAGAAAAGAAGCACTAAAAGCAGAAAACGCCGAATTGCAACAGCGATTAGAAAGCGTGAAATTTAATTTTCTCACGCTTGAAATCGAAGAGATAAAGTGATAAATGATTATCTAAAACTGGATTCCAGCCTCAACTCCATACATTTTTAGGTTTTTCATAGGTGTGTTGTATGTGAAAAATGCTTGTGCGAATATATCCATCACGCCACCAAATGAATATCCAACTCCTGCATATACCTTTCCACCTAGCAAGAAATCCCATTTAAATTTATCAGTCGAATCATCAAAAAGCATTGCTTTAAAATTCAATCCATATCTTGTTTTAAAGCCACTTTCACCGATTGCATCCTCACCCCAGAATCCAAATGGCAAATATATATAATTTGTTGTATATTTATCATTACTTATTGTGTCTTTAAGAGTCCAGCTTTGGTATCCAAGTCCTAGATAAGCACTTCCAGATAGCATTCCAAGCTTTGCCATATCATTATCCATTCTATAACCAAATCTATATTCCGCTTCCCAAGTATTGTATTTGGCTTTTTCATTGTCTATTTTTGCACTTGGTGAGAATGTGTATCTCCCTAATACCTCGTGTGCGAAATTTTCAGTAAAAAATATCGCCCTAAGAGCACCACTATGTGAGCTTCCTTTTAGTTTGCCGAATTCTGTTGGCGTGCTTTCGTATCCATATCCATACAATGCTTCTAAATTGAATGTTTTTGCAAAAATAGGTGAAGTAAGCAAAATAGCTATAATTAATTTTCTAAACATATAATACCCTTTATTTTTAAAATAAATTCGTTATTCTATCATAAGTTAGAATGATTACATAGTAAATTTATATTTTTATAGGATTTTTTTGATGAATGATTTAAAAGAACTATTAGACAAGGAATATCAAGCTAGAAATACGACATTTGAATTAAGCCAAGATAAGCCAGACCCGCTTTTTGCGGTAAAAAAATATTTGGATTCTAAATATCTTAGCGAGATTGCCCTCATTTGTGCGCTTTTATCCTATGGCAATGCAAGGCAGATTCTAAAAACGCTATTATCAATCGACTTTAATATCATCAATGATAGAAAATCAATCTTAAATGCGTCTTTTCCATTGTATAGATTCCAAACAAAAGATGATATAAAAAATATATTTTTGTGTGTGAATCACATAATCCAAAACGGCGGAATAAAGCATATTTTTTTAGATTCTTATAAACAAGAAAATAATGTTTTGTTTGGGATAAATGCGATGATACAATCACTTAGAGATAATATAGAAATCACAAAAGGGCTTGATTTTTTGATTGGCAGAAAAAGCACAAAACCAAAAAATAGCTCGCCTCTAAAAAGATGGAATATGTTTCTTAGATGGCTTGTTAGAAAGGATAATATCGATATTGGAATCTGGGGCGATAAAGTATCCACAAAAGATCTTATTTTGCCGCTTGATACGCATACATTTAAGATTTCTAAAAAGCTTGGGTTGTTGAAGAGAAAAAGCTATGATTTGCAATCGGCATTAGAAATCACGGAGAATCTAGCCAAATTTGACAAAAACGACCCAATCAAATACGATTTTGCACTATATAGAATAGGACAAGAAAAATTGCTCTAATTACTTAATTGCGCGCTATTTTCAATATCATTTAACCACAATAAAATCTTTGCTACACAAAGGCTAGATTCTTCATCTATTTCATCATCGATATTAAGGTTTATTAGAGAATCTACCAAATCTTTATTTTGAAACATAGGAATATTGTATTCTTTTGCTTTTTTGATAATCTCAAATGCCACTTTATCCCTCCCACTTGCAACGACTTTTGGTGCGATTGTTTTTTCCCCATATGCAAGTGCTACGGCTTTTTTTATATCCATTTAATAACTCAATAATATAGAATCTATTTCTTTAAAATTGATATTAGATTCTGGCTTTGTGTGCTTTAATATATGATAAATGCTTCGATTTATAATATCTGTTTCAATATTTACTCTTCTGTTGATTTTGTATGTGTGAAATAGCGTATTTTTGAATGTGTGCGGAATGATTGTAAGCCTAAAGATATTTTGTTGCAAAGAATTTATAGTAAGGCTCACGCCATCAATAGCAATGCTTCCTTTTGGCACGATTAAGGGGATTTTGCTCTCATCAAATTCGATAAAAAAGTCAAATCCATTTTCGCTTTGCTCTATTTTTCTAATAATCCCAATGCAATCAATATGCCCTTGCACGATATGTCCATCTAACCTATCATTTACTCTTAGGGCTTCTTCTAAATGGACTTTGTTTTTTAGATTTTCAATTGCGATATGATCTCTACTTTCTTTGCTAAGTATCGCGTCAAACTCGCCATTTTTGTATCTTGTTGTTGTCAAACAGATTCCATTTACAGCGATACTCGCACCGATTTTTGGGCTAAGGGTGCTTTTTATTGTGATTATTTCGCCGCTAAATTGCTTGATTGTGCCTATGTGTTCAATCATTCCACTAAACATAAAAACTCCTTTTAGATTCTGCTATTATTTTAACTTATTTTTTATTATGGAGTTTAGAGTGTTTATTGATACGCATTGCCATTTAGATAGCAAAGAATACAAAGAGAATCTAGATTCTATAATCACACATTCTTTAAATCTTGGAGTGCAAAAGATTATTATTCCTGCGGCAAATATCGATGATTTGCCATATGCGGTGCAAATTGCCGAAAAATATAGTGGCGTATTTTTTGCAAGCGGGATTCACCCAACAGAAATAGGCGATTTTAATACAAATATGCAAGCAAAAATCAAAGATGTATTAAATCATTCAAAATGCGTTGCAATCGGCGAAATAGGGCTAGATTATCATTATTTGGATTCTTCTTGTGATGATACAAAATTAGCACAAGAGAGGGCTTTTAGATTCCAAATAGAACTTGCAATCTCAAATCATCTACCAATCATCATACACACTAGGGATTCTAATGCCGATGTGCTTAGAATCTTAAAAGATTATGAAAATGAAATTTTGGGCTTGGTTTTTCATTGTTTTGGTGGCGATAAAATGCTATTAAACGCACTAAAATGCGAGGTCTATTTTGGCATTGGTGGCGTTGTTAGTTTTAAAAGCGCACAAAATTTGCGAGATTGTTTAAAAGATATGCCACTAGAATCATTGATTTTAGAAACAGATTCCCCATATTTAGCCCCAGTGCCACATCGAGGCAAGATAAATTCACCAGAATATATTCCTATTATCGCGGCGCATTTGGGGGAAGTTTTGCATTTGGATATAGAAAAAATCGCCAAAATTACGACACAAAACGCGCATAGATTATTTAAAATTTGATATAAAAAAATAATTTAAGAAAAAATAAGTATAATCCAAAATTTTACTTTTTTTATATAAGAGGTTTTTTTGCAGAATTTAACAAAGCTTATATTTGTTTTTGTATTTGTTAGCATAAGCAACGCTAATTTTTATGGGAATAATTTTAATGCGGTGGATAATATCTTAAGTGCGTTTGATATAGATACTTCATTTCAAACAAATGCGAGTTTATTTGAAATCCAAAATCAAACCATTAGCGGCGAGCGATGGGAATCTTTTGTTGAGAGTTTTGAAGAAGGATATGTTTATATTCCTATCGTAAAGCAAATGCTAAGCGATGCGGGAATCCCACAAGAATTTTTATATCTAGCAATGGCAGAATCTGAGTTTTCCCCAAAGGCATATTCGCCAAAAAAAGCATCTGGTATTTGGCAGATTATGCCAAGCACAGGAAAGCAATTAGGGCTTAGAATCGATGATTTTATCGATGAGCGAAGAGATCCGATAAAATCCACGGCAGCTGCTATAAAATATTTGAAGTTTTTATACAATATAACAGGAAAATGGTATCTAGCGGCAATGGCTTATAATTGCGGCATAGGACGATTGCAAAAAGCCATAAAAGAGGCTAAAAGCGATGATGTTTGGGTATTGATGGACGAGGATAAAAAATACATTCCGCTAGAGACTAGAAATTATATACGAATGATTGTATCAATGGGGATTGCATTTAGCGATATTGGAATCCTAAAAAATGAAGAAAAAGAATATTTTTTAAATCGTGGCGTTACAACTACGCTAACTTCAATCAAGATTCAAGGTGGAGTTAGCCTAGATTCCATTGCAAAGGGAGCGGGAATTAGCCTAGAGGAGCTTAAAAAATACAATAGACAATTTAAATATGATTTTCTGCCTTTTGATAAGGACGAATTTGATGTTTATCTGCCATATGAATATTTATTAAGCTTCAAACAAAATTTTGACCCAAAGAAAATCGATTTCAACAAGCATTTTATCACATACAAAGTCGCAAAGGGCGATAGTTTGTATAGCATATCAAGAAAATATGGCGTTAGTATAGATTCTATAAAAAGTGCAAACAATCTAAAAAAATCCTTTCTCTCTATCAATCAAAAATTAATCATTCCGCTTGCAGATAGCAAATACGCAATGATTAGCAATGCAGTTAATAAATTTGAATAAATGGAGGCGAGATTTATTGATGGATTGGTTTAAAAATATTTTTTTGTGTTTATTGTTTGTTTTTTTGGCTGGTTGTGCTAGCACTTCTACATATCGTGGCGGTGTTGGGTCATTTCAAGATTATGCGGGATTCCAAGATTATTTAGATGGCTATTCGCCCTCAAAATCCGATTATTACAAAGATAACACATATAGTAGCGATTATGATAAAAAAAGCAAACAAAATATCTCTACTCTTCCGCCTCCAGAAAACATACAACTAGGCAACGCAAGGGATTCTGAGGCATTGCAAAGGGCTACTATGAAGCCATATCAAATTAATGGCAAATGGTATTATCCGCAAAAAGTTAGCATTGGCGAGAGTTATGATGGCATTGCTAGCTGGTATGGTCCAGATTTTCATAATAAAAAAACCTCAAATGGTGAAATTTATGATATGCATTTACATACCGCCGCACACAAAACTCTTCCTATGAATACCATCGTAAAAGTCGTAAGCAAGGATACAAACAAAAGCACGATTGTGCGGATAAATGATAGAGGTCCATTTGTCGAAAATAGAATCATAGATTTATCGGCTGCTGCAGCAAAAGATATTGATATGATAAAAAGTGGCACTGCTAGGGTAAATATCGAAGTTGTTGGCTTTAATAATGTCGTATCAAATACCATTGCAAATCAATCAACAATAGTAAGAGATATGGTCAATTCAAGTGAATTAAGCGATGAATTTAAAGTAGGAAATGTAGAATCTAGCGTATCTGGTGGAAATTTTGCCGTGCAAATTGGTGCATTTAGAAAAGAAAGCGGGGCAAGTATTTTCAAAGATACTCATCATTATAAAGGATATTCAACGATTATTAAGATTGGTGAATTAAATGGGGCAGATATTTATAGAGTGTTTGTAACTGGCTTTAAAAGCGAAGATGAGGCTAGAGATTTCATAAAGGATAATAAAATCGATGGTTTCTTAATAAGAGATTAGGAGTAATTGATGAAAACACTAACTAGAACTACAAAAGAGACGAATATTAGCGCAAAACTAAATCTTTATGGCAATGCAAAAAGTGCCATTGATACGGGCGTGGGCTTTTTTGATCATATGTTAGATTCTTTTGTAAGGCATAGTTTGATTGATTTGGAATTGCAATGCAAGGGCGATGTAGAAGTTGATTATCATCATAGTGTCGAGGATTGTGGTATTGTTATTGGTGAGTTATTATTCCAAAGTCTTTATCCAGCAAGCGGGATTGAGAGATTTGGTTATGCGAGTGTTGTGATGGACGAGGCTTGCGTGGAATGTAGTATTGATGTATCAAATCGTGCTTTTTTGGTATTTGAGGCTCCATTAAATGGGAAAATAGGGACATTTGATACGGAATTGATAGAAGAATTTTTTAGAGCATTAGTATATAACGCACATTTAAGCGTCCATATCATCTATAAAAGAGGCAAAAATTTGCACCATATAAGCGAAGCAGTATTTAAAAGCTTTGCGGTTGCATTTAGAGAAGCAATAAAATTAAACAATAGAATCGCACTTCCATCTACAAAGGGAATGTTGTGATTGAATTATTATGCCTTGATGTAGATGGCACATTAAGTGATGGCAAATTGTATTTTTCATTTAATACAAATCTAGGAAAATCTTATGAAATAATGAAATCATTTTGTATCAAAGATGGGCTAGGAATCGCATATTGGAATAAAATCGGTAGAAATGTAGCCATTATCACAGGTAGAAGTAGCCCGATTATACAACATAGAGCAAAAGAAATAGGGATTAAATATATTTTTATGGGGATAGAAGATAAGGGCAAATGCGTTAGGGAATTAAAACAAACATTAAATTTAGATTCTAGTGCTTGTGCGGCAGTTGGCGATGATCTAAATGATATATCAATGTTTAATGAAGTCGCACTCAAATTTGCGCCAAATAATTGTGCTAGCGAAATAGCAAAAATTGCAATCAAGCTAAATAATAATGGCGGCGATGGTGCTATTAGAGAGGCGATTGAATATATATTGAAACAAGAAGATATGTATGAAGAATTTATTCAATATTGGAAATAGTGTTTCATTATTTTTTGCTTTTTTGTTATTTCTTAGCATAGTAGTGATTTTTTCATTTGATAAAAATGCGGTCTCTCCTTATGTAAATCCGGGCGATATACCAAAGATTGAATTAAATAATTTTACCATCTATCAAATCGACAATGAGAATCTACTCACCAAAATGCACGCACAAAATGCCAAGCAATTTGAAAAATTTGAAGAATTTAGCGATGTGGTTTTGGAGCGATTAAATAATAATATCATCGATACGATTACAACAAAAAAAGCCATAAAAAAGGACGATACTATATTTTTTGATGAGGGCGTGAATGACAATAGAGATGGCTATGATTTATATTCCACAAAAGGCATATATCGAATCGATGAAAATACCCTAGAGGGAAGCGGTTTTTTTAGCATAAAGGGCAATTTCCAAGATATACAAGGCGATGATATATATTATGATGCAAATGCGGGCTTGATTAGTGCGAAAAATATCAACGCAAAACTAAATATCAAAAAGAATCCAAAAAAATGAAGCGAATTTTATTTTTGTTTATTGGCATATTTTTATGGGCTGATGATACTTTGGAAGTAAAGGCTTTGCATTTGAATGCCGATGAAAACAAAGGCATTATTGAATTAAATGACGATGTAGAAGTCAAGCGAGGCAGAGATGAATTATATGCCTCAAAAGTGATTATACATATAGACAAAAATAGAATGCCTACAAATTACGCGGCTTATGGCGGTGTAGATTTTGTTGTTGTTACAAAAGATAATAGAATCTTGCAAGGCGAGGCAAATGAAGTATATTACAACGCATTAAATGGCGAATATCGGCTTGTTGGAAATAGCAAAGTCGTAGAAAAAGGCACTACAAACGCCGTTAGAGGCGAGGAAATCATCATCAATAATGACATTGGCTATGTGAATATCACAGGCACGAGCAAACAACCAGCAAAGATTATTTTCAAATTAGAAGAAGACAAAAATGAATAATATTTGCGTCCTTTCCTCATCATTTATCAAATCAATAGAGAATCTCTCACAAGCCCCAAGCGTGCTTTATAGCGAAATTGCGATTTTGGGACGAAGTAATGTTGGAAAATCTAGCGCGATAAATTTGCTTTTAAATCACAAGAATCTAGCAAAATCCTCATCTACGCCGGGCAAAACAAGGCTTATTAATTTCTTTTTGTCCTCGTGGCGATTAAATGAAATCATTTATGATTTGAGATTGATTGATTTTCCCGGTTTTGGATATGCAAAAGTATCAAAAAAAGAGAGAAATTTATGGGATAAGAATCTAAGTGCGTTTTTGAAAAAGCGAGATTCGATAAAATTATTCGTTCATTTGGTAGATTCAAGGCATACAAATCTAGCAATCGATGATGAGATAAGAATCTTTTTAGAAAATATCAAAAAGCCAGATTCTAAGATTCTTCGTGTTTTTACAAAATGCGATAAATTAAATAAAAATGATTTAACTAAGCTAAAAAAAGCAGATTCTATTTGTATCGCCCAAAATGACAGAAACAGCGTAGAATCTTTGCGATTTGCGATATTAAATAATCTTTATGGAGTGAATTTGTGAAGTGTGATAAATTTACCATCATAAAGCCAAAAATCGCGGATATTCCATATATGCGGAATCTTGTATCAAAAGAAGTTCAAAATGGCGTGATTTTGGATAGAAGTGAAGATGAGATTGCAAATACAATCCGCTCATACAAAGCCATCAAAAATAATAATGATGAAATCATCGCATTTAGCGCGCTTTATATTTATTCTATGATTCTAGGTGAGATTCGATCATTGATCGTCAAAGAAGATTTTAGGAGAAAAGGGCTTGCTAGCTTGCTTGTAAAATCATTGATAAAAGACGCAAAGGATTTGGGATTAAAAGAGATTTTAGTGCTAACATACAAAAGAGAGGTTTTTGAAAAATTAGGTTTTAAAGAGATTGACAAAGCAAAAATACCAAATCACAAAATTTGGGCAGATTGTATCAAATGCAAGCGATTTCCTATATGCGACGAGATAGCACTTATCAAAACTTTGTAAAAGCAAGTCTTTTTCAAGGTTTTTTGTTTGTTTATAATATTTTTAGTAGTTTGTATTTGTTTTTGCCGCCATTATTTGGCGTGCTTTTTTTGTATTTTATTTTGCTTTTTAGGAAAGAGCGATATTATTCGCTTTATTTTTTTATAGTGCTTATGTGCGTATTTGAGGTTAGCAAGGGATTTTATCCAGGAATCTTGTTTGTTAGTTATGCGTTGGTGTATATATTTTTGTTTCCAAATATTATGAAAATATTTGATAATTTTAATATTTTTGATATTTTTTATCCGCCAATTATTTATATTTTGTATTTTCTGTTGAATTTCTTTGTGTTGCTTTTTTATAATGATGATGTGGATATTTGGAATTCTATGATTGTTTATTATGTATTTGTTGAAAGTATTATTATGTTGGTTGCAAGATGGATATTCGATATAAAATAGTCATTAACATTGTCGCTTTGGTGTTTTTAATCATTCTAGCTAGATTGTATTTTTTATCTATCGTATCACACGAAAAATACGAAAAAGAAGCAAGGCATAATATCACAAGAACAGAGATGTTAGTGCCAGCGCGTGGGCAGATTCTAGATAGAAATAATCAACCACTTGCTATTAATTCACTTGGCTATTCAATCTCACTTAGTCCATATTTAGGCAGAAAGAAAAATCTTGATATTTTGGATAAAGAAATATCAAAAATAGTATCTCTACTCCCAAATCTTGATGCAGATAAACTAAAAGATAATTATATGAATTTGTATTCTTCTTATAATCACAACTATATAAAAATCATTGATTATATCCCATATGAAGATATGTATAAAGCCTATACGATACTAACCCAAAGCGATAATATAAAAGTTAGCAATGCCATAAAACGATATTACCCAAATGATACTCTCGCATCGCATATTATCGGTTATATCGGTGCGGCAAATCCTAATGATATAAAAAAAGATGAGAGTTTGAAATTTATAGGATTGGTTGGCAAGAGTGGATTGGAGCGTTATTATAATGATTTTTTGCAAGGTGAATTAGGATATATCAAAACAAAAGTCGATGTTTTAAATCAAATGGTCGAAGTGATAGATGAGAATCTAGCAAATAAAAGACGCGATATGACGCTTGGCATTGATATAAGATTGCAAAAAATGCTTGATAGTGAGTTTGAAGATAAGGCTGGAGCGGCTATTGTTATGGACGCGCATAGTGGCGAGATTCTCTCTGCGGGAAGTTATCCAGAATATAATCTAAATTATTTTATCGATGGCATATCAAATGAACAATGGAGTGAGCTTATAAATAGCCCAAATAATCCTTTTTTAAACAAAATGATTAATGGCACATATCCGCCAGGAAGTGTTGTAAAAATGGGCGTTGGATTGTCGTTTTTGGAATTTGCTGGGATTAATGAGCATACCATTATCGATACGCCCGCGTATTTGGAGGTTGGCGGGAGGAAATTTAGGGATTGGAAAGCAGGCGGTCACGGAAGTGCGGATTTGATAAAAGCAATAAGAAGAAGTGTAGATGTGTATTTTTATAAACTTAGCCAAAAAATCGGCGATGAAAAGATGGCTTCTACGCTTGCAATTATGGGTTTTGGTGAAAAAACGGGCGTTGATTTGCCAAATGAATCTAGCGGAATCCTGCCTACAAAAGAGTGGAAACTCACAAATAGAGGCACGCCGTGGCTAATTGGCGATACAATTATCACTTCAATTGGGCAAGGATTGTTTTTATCAACGCCTATGCAAGTTGCTAGATATACCGCATTGCTTGCAACCGCAAAATTGCCAACGCCGCATTTTGTAAAAAAATTAGGCGATGAAGAGATTATTTTTGAACCAAAAGATGTGTTGAGTGATTTTCAAAAAAGCAAATTAAATAGCATTGCGCTTGGTATGTATCAAGTATGCAACGCAGAAGATGGAACTGCATATTACGCTACTATCTCATCTCCTATTCCGCTTGCTTGCAAAACAGGGACGGCGCAAGTTGTGGGGATTCCACAAGATATAATCGATAGAATCCCAGAATCTCAAATGGAATATTATCACCGCTCTCATTCGTGGATCACGGCATTTTTGCCATATAAGAATCCAAAATATGTAATCACTATTTTAGTAGAACACGGAGGCAGTAGTGCTAGGGCAACAGGTCCAATCATCACAAATATAGTAAAAAAAATGAATGAACTTGGATATTTTAAAAACACAAAAAATAATAAAGGCTAAATCTTGCAAAATAAAATTGATCATAAAACGATACTAATCACAGGTGGCACGGGAAGTTTTGGCAAGGAATTTGTTAGAACATTATTAGAAAATTACAATCCAAAAAAAATCATTATTTATAGTCGCGATGAATTAAAACAATATGAAATGGCATTGCAATTTAATGATAAAAGAATGCGCTATTTTATCGGCGATGTGCGGGATTTTAGACGATTGCTTAGTGCGTTAAATGATGTAGATATATGTATTCACGCCGCTGCGTTAAAACAAGTCCCAATCGTAGAATACAACCCAATGGAGTGCATAAAAACAAATATAAATGGTGCTAGTAATGTAATTGAGGCTTGTTTGCAAAAAAAAGTAAGCGATATTATCGCTCTAAGCACGGATAAAGCGGCAAATCCAATTAATTTATATGGCGCTACAAAATTATGTAGTGATAAACTCTTTGTGAGTGCAAATAATATCAAAGGCGCTTTAGAATCTCGATTTAGCGTTGTTAGATATGGCAATGTTATTGGCAGTAGAGGAAGTGTAGTGCCGTTTTTTAAGCAATTAAAAGAAGAAAATGCGGCATTTATACCAATCACAGATAAGCGAATGACTAGATTTTTTATTACTCTAAAAGAGGGCGTGGAGTTTGTGATAAAATCACTATATCGAATGCAGGGCGGAGAGATTTTTGTGCCTAAGATTCCAAGTGTAAAAATCACCACTCTAGCAAAGGCTATTGCCCCAAAGATTCCGCATAAAATAATTGGCATTCGTCCGGGCGAAAAACTACACGAGATAATGATTCCAAGAGATGATTCTAGACTTTGTTTTGAATTTGAGGATTTTTATACGCTAAAGCCTAGTATCAATTTTACTTCAAATATCAATTATGCCACAACGATGCTAGATGAGCGTGGCGTGGCGGTGCGTGATGATTTTGAATATAGTAGCAACACAAATACAAAATGGCTTTCTCAAATGGAATTAAAGTCGCTTCTTTAGTGTTTTGAAATATTTTATAAACTATAATATGAATTTTTATATAAATTTTTAGGAGAGGCTTTGACTTTAGGTTATGAAATACCGCAGGGCAGTAAAATACATTTTGGGGCTAGTGCTAAAATCAAGCGTGATATAGAATCAAGGGCAGTTGATATTTTTTATAAAAATGGATTTGAGGAGATTCTAACGCCTAGTTTTAGTTTCAATAATGATAATAAAGTATCAAGAAATACGATTCGAATAAGCTCAAATAACAACAAGCAAATGATTTTGCGCAATGACAATACGATTGATGTAATAAAAATCATTCATAGGCATTTAGGCGATACAAGCCATAAAAAATGGTTTTATATACAGCCATTTTATTCGTATCCAAGTGCGGAAATCAATCAAATTGGCGCAGAATTTTTGGATAAAGATTCTCTTGGGAATCTCTTGTGTGTGGCAGTTAGCATTTTTTTAGAATTAAAAATAGAGCCGATTTTGCAAATTTCAAATATGAATATTCCTAAGCTTTGCGCAAAAGAGGGGAATCTTGATATAGAAATATTTTCTAGGACAAATATCGATAGCATTTTGAAATCGGCTTCATATTTTGCACCATTGGTTTCAGTGCAAACAAAACAAGAATTAATATCTTATATCAAAATCGCCCCTAGTTTTTTGAAAGAAGAATTAGAGAATCTACTTCATATGGCTAGTTGTTGCCATTATGAAAATACGATATTTTCGCCACTTTATTATTCGCCAAATGGCTATTATGATAGTTTGTTTTTTAGAATGTTTGAGGGGAATAAAATATTTCTTCTTGGCGGAAGATATGAGATCGATGAGTTTCAATCGTGCGGGTTTGCGATTTATACAAATGATGTAGTTGAATATATTTTAAATAAGGTGCTTTGATGAGTAAATGTGATGTTGTAGTGGGAATCCAATGGGGCGATGAGGGAAAAGGCAAGATTGTAGATAATCTGGCTAAGAATTATGATATTGTTGTAAGGTATCAAGGCGGTCATAATGCTGGGCATACAATCGTTGTAGATGGCAAAAAAATAGCACTTCATCTTATTCCAAGCGGAATCTTATATAGTGATTGTATCAATCTTATAGGAAATGGCGTAGTTATCAATGTAGAGGCGTTTATCGCTGAGGTTTCGCAATTTAAAAATGTAGATAATCGAATCTTTATTAGCCCAAAAGCGCATTTGATTTTGCCATATCACGAGATGATTGATAGATTCAAAGAAAAAAACTCCAAGCGATCCATCGGCACGACTTGTAAGGGAATTGGTCCTGCGTATGTCGATAAAATCGCAAGAATTGGCTTTAGAGTTGGGGATTTGCTTGATGTTGATAGTATGATTGATAAAATGAGAGATTATCTACAACAAATAGAATTTTATAGTAGTGTTTATGGTATCAAGATTCCTAGTATAGATGAACTTGCCAAAAAAATCATTATCTATTCAAATCAATTGCGTCCATTTATCAAAGATACAAATGAAATATTATGGAATGCGATGGATAATAATAAAAAAATTTTACTAGAGGGCGCACAAGGAAGTATGCTAGATATTGATCACGGAACTTATCCTTTTGTTACAAGCTCAAATACGATAAGCGCGGGTGCTTGCAGTGGTAGCGGAATCTCGCCTCGTGATATTGGAGAAGTAATTGGCATCGCAAAGGCGTATTGCACGCGGGTTGGGAAAGGATATTTTCCAAGTGAGGATTTTAGCAATGATGGAGAGAGATTGCAAAAAAATGGCTTTGAGTTTGGAACTACTACTGGTAGGGCTAGACGATGTGGTTGGTTTGATGCGGCTGCTTGCAAATATGCTATTAGATTAAATGGCATAACTTCGCTTGCATTGATGAAACTTGATGTATTGAGTGGATTTGAGAAGATAAAAGTTTGTGTTGGTTATAAAAAAGATGGAAAAAAATTAGATTCTTTTCCATATAGTTTGGATAAGGTAGAGCCAATTTATATGGAATTTGCGGGCTTTGAGGGCGTGAGTGGAATAAGGGAATTTAATAAATTACCAAAAAATGCAAAGGATTATATTTTAGCATTGGAGCAAATTTTAAAAACAAAGATTTCTATAATCTCAACAAGCCCAGAAAGAGATGATACGATTAAGCGATGAAAACAAGATTTTATCCCATATTAAAAATAAAAAAAGATATTTTAAATAATATAGAAAAAGAATTAATAAAAATCAATCAAAAAATCTCTATCAAAGAAAATGAAATTTCTATGTTAAAAGAGGAATTAAAAAATATGAAAGCGCCAAGTGTAAGCGTGTATAGGGAATTGTTGACATTTAAAGATTCTGCGGCGGCATTTTTAGATGAGATTTCAAAAGAGCAGAATCTCTTAGAGATGATGTATTCAAGCAGGATTGATATAAACAAAAAATATAAAATGGCAATGATTGAATATGAAAAGATTAATTATTTGCATACAGAGGAATTAAAACTAAGAGTTGATAAGCTAAGAAAAGAAGAGCAAAAATTCATCGATGAAGTCGGCGGAATCTTGTATCATCAAAAAAATATACATTAAGAGAGTTTTCAATGAGATTTTTTATTTTTTATTTTTTTTGTGTTTTGTTTGTGAGTGCGGCGGAGAATCCAAGCAATATTGTGGATTGTAATATCATTTTTGAGCAACGCAAGGGTGAATTGCTTAGTGAATTGCAAAAAATAGAAGAACAAAAAAGATTAATGACAACGCTTTATAACGAGCAACAAAATCAAAACAATCAAAAACTTCAGGCATTAGAATCAAAAGAAAAAGCAGTAGAATCCTTGCTAAAAGAGGCAAAAGATAAAGAAGAAGAAATTAGAAATTTGATAAAACAAAATGAAGAGATTCTAGCAAATATACAAAATGCAAATAATGAAAAAATAAGCCAAACTTATTCGCAAATGCGAGATTCTAAAGCCGCGCCGATTATCGAAAATATGCCACTAAAAGATGCCGCAGAATTGTTGTATTCGATGAAAGCAAAGGATATGAGTAAGATTCTCTCAAAAATGACGCCACAAAGAGCCGCAAAGCTTACTGAAATGCTTAGGCTTGGACCACCATTTGAGGATATAGAATGATTTAAATATTGCCAAATCTTCTATTTCGTTTTTTGAAATCCTCTATGATTTTTTTTAATGCTTCGCCATTAAAATCTGGAAATAATGTATCGCAAAAATAAAGCTCCGCATACGCACTTTGCAATAATAAAAAATTTGATAGCCTTTTTTCGCCACCTGTGCGTATCAACAAATCAACATCTGGGATATTTGCGGTATCAAGATTTGCATTAAGTAAATCCAAAACCTGCTCTTTTGTCGCATTATTTGGGATTTTTGTTTTTAATATCGCCCTTGCAATCTCATCTTTTGAGCCATAATTTAGCGCTAGAATCTGCGTAAGAGAAGTGTTTTTTGCCGTTTTTTCCTCTAGTTTTATAATCAAATCTCTAAGCTTGTTTGAAAAGCCATTCATATCGCCAATCACTCTAAATTTGATATTATTATCCATATATGTTGAAACTTCGTTGATTAGGTATTTTTCTAATAATTTCATCAAAAAATCAACTTCTATTTTTGGGCGCGACCAATTTTCTGTCGAAAACGCATATAAACTCAAAAAAGAAATATGATTTTTAGCGCACCATTTTGTTATATCTCGCACAACATTCGCACCCTCTTTATGTCCTTCTGTGCGCTTCAAATTTCGCTTTTTTGCCCATCTGCCATTTCCGTCCATTATGATTGCAAGATGTTTTAGTTCATTCAACTAAAATCCTTTGAAGTAACCTCATCTACCAAATATGCGATATTTTGCCACGAAATATTACTATAATCATTTAGCCCAATCTCGCAAGTTGTAGAGCTACTAAAACCTCTTTTTATCGTTTTTGTATCATAGAAATTTGTTAGCTTTTTTAGGGCGTTTTTGTTTAACTCTGGCGTAAAAAAGCCTTTGTTGCCCGCAAATCCACAACAAAAAACATTATTTTTTATGATTTTTCCATTGGTGCAACTTTGACTAATATGTTCTATTATAGAATCCAAATGATTCTTTTTTAACGCACACATCGCATAAACTGCAATATCTTCATTTATTTTATTGATTTTTACTTTGTTTAGAATCACTTCATAAATATATTGCGGCAAATCATAGATTTTTAGCTTAGAATCTTTTAGAATCTTCACTAAATGCATACTGCAAGCGCTGTGGTCAAGTATGATTGGTATTTTTCCATTATCGCTTATTGTAAGTAGAATCTGGAGTATTTTTTGTGTGTTTTCATCGTGCAATTGTTTGTATTGGAAAAATGCCTTGCCACAGCACATATTTTCTATTTCTTTTGGATATATTACATTTATATTTGCTTTGTTGCATAAAGATTCTACTACCTTATAAAGTGGCGTATCATTTGTCTTAAAAGTCCTATTTATGCAAGTTGTAAAATACACAACGCAATCATTATTTTTTATTTGATTTTTGCTTGGCTTGAAATGATTTCCTCTTGGGGTGTTTTTGTAGATGTATGGTAGTTTTCTGCTTATTTTTCTAGCTTTTGTAGAGAGATTTGAAAATAGATTTGGACTAAAATGAATCATATTTAGCCCACTTGACGCACTTTTTGTGTAAAATGGCATATTTTTTATGATATGTTTTGCAAGTTTGTTTGTCTCTCTTTGTCGCAAATTTAGGGCGATATTTGCAGTATCAATCTCCAAAGGACACAAAGTCGCGCACATCGAACAAGCCGCACAGGTTTCATTCCCTAAATATTCATATTGTTTTTGCAATGTATCCAAAAGCAACATCGATTCTTGTGAGTTTTTCTCTCTTAATCTCTCCATTTCACGCCATATTGTGATTCTTTGTCTTGGATTTAGCGTAAGAGCCTCGCTAGGACAAGCTTTTTGACAAAATCCGCATTCCATACATTTATCGATAAAATCCTCTACTTTTGGCATTTCTTTGATGTTTTTTGTGTGGATTAGCGGGTCATTTGTGATGATTACATCTGGGTTTAGTAGATTTTTTTTATCAAAAATATCTTTGATTTTTTTGTTTATTTCATAGGCTTTTTTTCCCCATTCCATTTCTACAAATGGCGCTACCATTCTCCCTGTGCCGTGTTCGGCTTTGATACTTCCGCCCATACTTGAGACGATTGTTGCCATATCAAATACGAGATTTTCAAAATTTTCTCTTTCTTGTTTGTTGTTTAGATTTGGCGTGATGATAAAATGCACATTTCCGCTTAGCGCGTGCCCAAAAATGATTCCATTAAAATCATATTTTTTGAATAGATTTTCAATCTCATTTATTCCATCGCCAAGTTTATCAATCTCAAAACACACATCTTCGGTAATCACGCTACTGCCATCATTTCTTGCCATTGAAGCAATGGGTAATAATCCCTTTCTAATCTTCCACCATTTATTAAACACCTTTTCATCTTGGCTATATAATGCATCTAGTGCCATATTTGTATTTTTTAGAGAATCTTTGATTATTTTTAGATTCTCATTTATTTGTTCTTGTGAATCGCTTTCTGTTTGTATCAAAATGCAAGCATATCCCTCTTTTATCTCAAATAATATTTCTGGAATATCTTTTAGATTCTGCACGCTTTTTAATGAGCCATAATCCATAATCTCGGCGCTTTGGATAATATCATCATATCTAGCTAGAATTTTTACTGCCTCGCTTGCCTCTAGCATATTTTTGTAAAATAGCAAGCCACAAGCCTTAAACTTGCAATCTTTGATACTATATAATTCAACACTTGATATAAAGCCCAAAGTCCCTTCACTGCCTACAAAAATGTGATTTAAAATATCTTTTATGTTATCAAAATCAAGGAGTGAATTGATCGAATATCCAGTGGTATTTTTTATCTTGTATTTTTTGCTTATCAAATCCCTTAGCGTAGAATCTTGCAATATTTTTTTTCTTAAATCAAGCAAAGAATCCGCCATTGTTTTATGCGTTTGTAGAAAAGATTCTATGTTTTGTTTGTTTGAAGTATCAAGGATTGTCCCATCTTGCAAAATAACGCGAATAGATTTGATTGTTTGATAGCTATTTTGCTTCACGCCACAGCACATTCCGCTAGAATTATTAGCCACGATTCCGCCAATTGACGCCATTGTGATAGTCGCTGGATCTGGACCGATTTTTTTACTGCTATCTTTTAAAATCGCATTTGCATCATTTCCAATCACGCCACAATCAAGCCTAATTGAATCGCTATTTACTTGGATTTTATCCCAATTTGTCGTTGTTATAACCAAAATGCTATCACTCAATCCCTGCCCTGAAAGAGAACTTCCATAAGCCCTAAATGTGAGCGCTAGATTGAATTTGTCGCTTAATTTTAATATTTTTATGATTTCATCTTCGCTATAAGCCCTAATAACGACTTGAGGAATATACCTATAACAAGATGCGTCCGTGCCTAACGCAAATCTCCTCAAATAATCAATATAGATTCTATCTTTTAAAAATTCCTTTGCTTGTTGGTAAAATTCTCTATGTTTTGGTGAAATTTCAATCATACAAATATCCTAAAAAATGAGATTCTCATTTATGTTGTTTGTTCTTTGTTTTGGAATCTTTGATTTTGTCGTGTAGTAGTAGTTTTTGCCATTTACATTTTGCCTCCAAACGCCCTCTGGCACATCAAATTTTCGTTTTAATCCGGGTTCAAATTTGATGATATTATTAAAAAAATGCGAAAATACAGGTGCTGATACAACGCCTCCAGATTCATATTTGCCAATGGGCGTATTATCATCTCTACCATACCAAACAACGACTTGCAATGTCGGCGAGAATCCGCTAAACCACGCATCAATATTTTTATTTGATGTGCCTGTTTTGCCCGCTAATTCTATGCCTCTTACTCTTGCCCTTTTTCCCGTGCCACTATCAACGATATTTCTCAATAAATCAATGCTAAGAAAGGCTTGATCTTTTGTTGTTTGTTCTATTTGTTTGTTTTCTATTGCGTATTGTTCGTTATTATTCATATCTAGCACGCTTTTGATTAATCTTGGTTCATTTATCGTGCCATAATTTGAAAAAATTGAATAGAGTTTTGCGGCTTCAAGTGGCGATAAAACGACACTTCCTAAAATAATTGACATATCTTTTTGAAGATTTTTAAATCCATAATCCGTCATTTTATTATAAACATTATAGAATCCCACCAAATCCACAAGATTAATCGTAGCGAGATTTAGTGAGTATTGAAGTGCTTCTTTTAGCGTAACCAAGCCACTAAAACTCTCATTAAAATTTCTAGGCTTCCATCTTGTATC
>X235_Pygmy_Slow_Loris__coassemble_27_pt1 | contig 26985 bp, 29 predicted proteins | sample X235_Pygmy_Slow_Loris__metabat2_high_PE_008 | metagenome-assembled genome bin X235_Pygmy_Slow_Loris
ATTTTACAAAATATTCAAGCATTAAAATCGGTGGAATAAAAACGCTAAAAATAGCACAAAATATCAATGAAGCACTTGATTTATCAACAACACATTTCTTACTTGGCAAGGCAAGCAATACGCTAATATCGCCCAGTGCCAAGAATCTTTTTTGCCTTGGCGATGAATTTGATTATATAAAAGAATATAATGATTTTATAGAAATTGGCGCAAAAAGTAATGCAAAAAAAGTATTTTTGTATTTTAAATCGCAGAATCTAAAAGGCGCAGAATTCTTAAGTTCAATCCCCGAAAATATCGGTGGAATCATCAAAATGAATGCAGGTATGAAAGAATATGAAATAAAAGATTCTATCATTGAAATAAATATCAATGGAAAATGGATAGAATCCAAAAATATAGATTTTGCTTATAGAAATAGTAATATTGATGGCGTGATTTTTGCGGCAAGATTCAAAAAAGAAAAAGGATTTAGGTTAGATTTGGAATCTTTGTTTAAAAATATGCGGAAAAATCAGCCAAAAGAACCTAGCCTTGGGAGTTGTTTTAAAAATCCAAAAGAAATGCCCGCAGGAAAATTACTCGATATGGCGAATCTAAAAGGATACAACATAGGAAATATGGCTTTTAGCAACAAGCACGCGAATTTTATGATAAATCTTGGAAATGGAAATTTTGAGGACGCGCTAAGATTAATAGATATTGCAAAAAATAGAATCTACAAGCAACACAAAATCACATTAGAACCCGAAATAATCATCATCAAAGGAGAATAACATTGAAAATCTTATTTATATGTTTGGGAAATATATGTCGCTCGCCGCTTGCTTTGGGAATCGCAAAAGAATACATAAAAAATCATAATCTAAATATCGAAGTGGATTCTTGTGGAACTAGCAGCTGGCATATAGGCGAAAGCCCAGATAAAAGATCAATTGAGATTGCAAAAAAATATGGCATTGATATAAGCAAGCAAAAATGCAGGCAGATTAGCATTTATGGCGATGCAAACTGGGATTATTATATCGTTATGGACGAAAACAATAAAAGAGATTTGATTGATATGGGATTTGACAAAGAAAAAATCAAAAAAATAGGAGAATTTGGCGCAAATAACGCCGATGTCCCAGATCCATACAAATACAAAGATATAGAGGGATTTGAAAATGTGTTTAATATGATTCATTCTTGTATCGAAAATATGTTTAGCAAAGAGGCAAAAATCATATAATTTTTTTGTTACAAAATGTAAAATGGATATGCTTTACAAACAATAAATATATGTATTAAATATAAATTATCATTTATAATTACTCTTACTTACAAATTTTGTTAAGGCTTATGTATATGGATGATCTAAATCCACTATTTACAATGCTAAATGAAACTCAAATCGAAATATTAAAAAACGGATATGAAATTTTATTATCAAATATCACGCTAGATTATCAAAGCGATATTAGCGTGGATAATGCGATATTAATCGTTGGGGAAAATGAATTAGCAAGAGATTTTATAAACAAAACAAAAGATAGATTTAATATCACACAAAAACCATATATAGAACAATATGGTGGCGATCTTGGGGATTTTATATCTATTATTGGCGATGAGGAAATCCGCTCCTCACAGATTGTATTTTTTATCAAAATAGAATTAGATTCTAGAATCCAAGATAAAACAACACAGCTTGGAATCCATTTTGTCAATCATTATGAAAATATAGATTCTATGATAAATGAAATAGAGAATCTAATCGGCGATTTTACATACGAAAATACGATTTTATTTGATGAAAACAAATGCCAATACCACCACAGAGACAAAACAACAAAATCATATTGTAGCGAGTGCGAAAGCGTGTGTCCTACATTTGCCATTACAAAAGATGACGAAGCAAAGGAATTAAGATTCTCAAATATCGATTGTATATTTTGCGGAAAATGCGTAAATATTTGCCCAAGCGGTGCTATGCAAAAGGCAAATGCTCCATTTATCGAAATAGTAAAAGCCATTCAAATTTATCAAAACAAGATTCCGCTTATCCTTAGCAAAGAAGATATAGAAAAATTTGTAGATTCTAATATCGATATAAAAGATTCGCCCCTCGTGCCGTTTGTTCTTCCAAATATTCATTTATTAAATGAAGTATATTTGATCTCTATTTTGCAAACAACTAGCGCGCAGTGCATTATCTATGGAAATGTAGAATCCAATCTAAAAGATTCCATTGATTTTATCAATGATTTATACAAAAAAATCTACAACAAAAAAGCGATATTTTTACACAATGAAATAGAATCCTATGAAAATATCAACATAGAAAATCTTCCAAAATATCAATACAATGCAGAATCTAGCGAATTTAATCGAGCAGTTTTTAGCGAGCGAGTGAAATTTCTCATCAAAAATAATAATTATGGCAATCTTGCAAATAAACCAAGCATCAAATACACAGATTTGAATATTGATTCAAATAACTGCACGCTTTGTATGAGTTGCGTGGAATCTTGCAATACAAAAGCCCTTATTACTTCAAAAGATCATTTTGAATTATTATTAAATCCCTCACTTTGCACGGCTTGCAATCTATGTGTCGATATTTGCCCAGAAAATGTAATAGAAATGCCGCTTGGTGGAATGGATTTGAATCTTTCATTTTTCACATACAATACAAAAGCAAAAGATGAGCCATTTAAATGCGTGGAATGCGGCAAAGTCTTTGCGAGTGCAAAATCAATCAAAAAAGTGCAGAATATGATGTTTCCAATCTTTGGAAATGATGAAATCAAGAAAAAAACGATACTTTGTTGTGGCGATTGCAAAGTAAGAGTAATGTTTAAAACAAGCTAAGGAATATTTATGTTAAAGAAAAAACAAGATTCACAAAACAATCAATTCGAAGCGATTGAAAAAGCAAGAATCTTATATTATGATTTTTTTGCAGGATTGTTTTTGTATGATTTGCTTATAAATAGAAAAGATTTGATTTTAGAACAAATCAAAATACTCAAAACTCAGCCATTAAATGACGATGATTTGGCGTTTTTTGAGGGTTTGGAAAATGAAATAAAAACAAATGGAATAAAAAATATCTTGTTTGAATATACTCATTTTTTTATGCTTCCATTTGATACAAACGCCCCAAAAGTGATAAAAAAACGAGATAAAAACGAAAAAAAACAAAAAAGCGCCTCACAAATTATTTTGTATCTATCATATTATTTAGATGGCACGATCGCTGGAAGTGGCTTGATTAGGGCAAAAGAAAAGATAAGAAAAAGCAAGGTTAGGCTAAATGAAAAGGAATTTAGCGAAAATGAAGAGCATCTGGGCTTTCTTTTTGTCTTTAGTAAATATCTGTTACAAAACGGCGAAAACTCTTTGCAAAATGAAATATTTAAAGATTGCATAATGCCAATGCAAGATAAAATTATAAAAAGCATAAAAAATCAATATCCAGATTCTATGTATTACAACATAGCAAGTTTAATGGAGAGTTTTTTAAATTTTGAAATGGCTTTTAGTCGTTAGATCGATTAGAATCTTTATAAAAAAAGATTCTACTGGGTTTAACCCGCTAATTCACAAAAAGGAGAAATATGAAAGATAGACGAAATTTTCTCAAAACGAGTGCAAAAGTAGGCGTAGGTGTGGCAGTTGCAGGTATCGCAATAACGGCTTGTTCAGATAAAGTAGAACAAAAAGAAATAACAAAAGGCAAGTCAAGAAAACAAGAAGTGCTTTACCAAAAAAGCAAATACTGGGATTCTTACTACAAAGTGGCGTATTAAAAAGGAATAAAAATGAGTGAAAATAGAAATCTACAAAATAGACGGGCTTTTCTAAAGCTTTCTTTGCTTGGGTCTGCAATAGGCGTAACTCAGGCATTAGGTAGCGAAGAAAATAGAGTTTTAAGACAAGCAACTCATCAAGAGTTAAAAGAAAATTTTCCAAATTCCACGAGAATAAAAACGATATGCACGCATTGTTCTGTTGGTTGTGGAATCATTGCTGAAGTTGTTGATGGAATCTGGGTGCGCCAAGAAGTAGCACAAGATCACCCCGTATCACAAGGCGGTCATTGTTGCAAGGGTGCGGATATGATTGATAGAGTAAGAAGCACAACTAGGCTTAGGTATCCCATAGAAAAAGTAAATGGAGAGTGGCAAAAAACATCGTGGGATAGCTCTATGGATAAAATTGCCAAAAAGCTTATTGAGGTAAGAGAAAAATATGGTCCAGATAGCATTATGCTTATTGGAAGTGCCAAAGTTAGCAACGAACAAAGCTATTATGTTAGGAAATTTGCGGCATTTTTAGGAACAAATAATATAGATCATCAAGCTAGAATCTGACATTCCCCAACAGTCGCTGGTGTGGCGAATACATTTGGATATGGTGGAATGACAAACCATCTAGCAGATATGATGAATTCTAAGTTTATTTTTATCATCGGGGCAAATCCAGCTGTAAATCACCCTGTAAGTATGGTGCATTTTTTGCGTGCAAAAGAAGCGGGGGCAAAAATCGTATGCGTGGATCCGTATTTTGGCAAAACTGCCGCAAAAGCAGATGAATTTATAAGGATTAGAAGTGGCACAGATGTAGCGCTTGTGTATGGTATGATAAATGTAATAGTAGAAAATAATCTATATGATAAACAATACTTAAAAGAGCGCATATATGGCTATGAGGAGATATTCAAAGAGGCAAAAAAATATACGCCTGAGGTAGCAGCGGATATTACTGGGATTCCAAGTGAGACGATTATTAGAATCGCAAAAGAAATGGCAAACGCAAAACCAGCGAGTTTGGTTTGGAATCAAGGAATGACACAACACACTACTGGCACAAACAATACAAGAATTATGCCTATTTTGCAATCGATATTAGGAAATATAGGCAAAAGTGGTGGCGGTGTAAATATCCTAAGAGGACACGATAATGTTCAAGGCGCTAGCGATATGAATAATCTTGCAGATTCACTTCCGGGATATTATGGGCTTGGCGAGGGTCCTTGGAGACATTTTTGCAAGCACTGGTATGTTGATTATGAATGGATGAAAAGTCGCTTCAAAAGCAAAGAAATGATGGAAAAAACAGGATATGCGCTATCGACTTGGCGATTTGGGGTCATTGATGAGGAAAATTACGCAAACAACGCCGATACTCAAATAAAAGCACTCATTGTTATTGGCAATGGAATCTCAACTACTTCGTTGCTTGATAAAACAAAAGAAGCGTTAGATAAATTAGAATTAGTTGTTTTTATCGATCCTTATGTCAATGATGTAGCGGTAATAACCGATAGAAAAAATGATCTTTTCTTACTTCCTGCTGCCTCACAAATGGAAACAAGCGGAAGTGTTGCTGCCACAAATCGTGCATATCAATGGCGATACCAAGTAATCAAGCCTATGTTTGAATGCAGAGAAGATCACGAGATTCTATTTGATTTGGCAGAGAGGCTTGGATTTAAAGAAAAATTCCAAAAATCTCTATATGAAATCGCCAAAAAAGACGGCAGAAGTGAGTTTATATGGCCCGATGATGCTACCACAGAAATGGCACAAAGCATTAGAAGTATAGGCTTGCAAGGAATGAGTGCAAAGAGATTAAAAGCTCATTGCGATAATTGGCATATGTTTGATAGCCTCACACTAGAGGGAAAAGGACCGATGAAAGGGCAATATTACGCACTTCCTTGGCCCTGCTGGAGTGAAAAACACCCAGGAACGCCTATAATGTATGCCGATGAATTGCCTGTGATGAAAGGCGGTATGGGCTTTAGAGTCAATTGGGGATTAAAATCGCCTGATGGAGTGAGTATGTTAAGTGAGAGAGGATTGCCAGATTCAAAAATCAAAGGACATCCCGCAATCACCGCAGATAATATAGAAAGCGTGCTTAATATAAAACTCACTGAAGAAGAGAGAGAAAAGGTAAAAGGCACGACATTTGCGACTGATAACACAAATATATTAGTTGAAAAAGCACTTGAGGCGGGAATCTGCCCGTATGGAAATGGAAAAGCTAGAATGGTTGTTTGGAATTGGTATGATAAGATTCCACTTCATAGAGAGCCATTGCATAGCTTTAGAAATGATTTGATAAAAAAATATCCATCTTTCCCAGATAAAAAAGATTTGTATCGAGCAAATATAAAATATATCTCAAGACAAAATGAAAAAGACTGGAAAAGCGAATTTCCGCTAAATATGCTAACAGGGCGATTAGTCGCACATATGGGAACGGGGACAGAAACTAGAAGTGCAAAATATCTAGCCGAAGTGCAAAATGAAATGTTTGTAGAGATTCACCCCGATACTGCGCTAAATTTAGGTGTTAGAGATGGTGATATGGTATGGGTGTATGGCACTTCTGGGACAAGAATTCTAGTAAAGGCTAGACATTCTTATAGAGTTGATGAAAATAGCGTATTCTTGCCGCAAAATTTCTCTGGCGTATATTCGGGCAAAAGCTTGTTAGAGCGCTATCCAAAAGGAACAGAGCCTTATGCCATAGGTGAAGCGGTGAGTTTGATAATAAGCTATGGATTTGATTTTAATACCGCAACTCCAGAGACAAAATGCGGATTATGTAGAATCGAAAAAGCATAAAAGAGGTGGTAAATGAGTGAAATAACTAGCGGTGGATTTAATGCCACAAATCACGCAAGAATAAAATTTTATTGTGATGAATTGCGATGTATTGATTGCCACGGCTGCGATGTGGCTTGCAAAGAGGCACATCACTTGCCTGTTGGAGTTAATAGAAGACGCGTAATATCGATGAATGACGGAATCGTTGGTAAAGAAAAATCAATCTCAATTGCCTGTATGCACTGCTCAGACGCCCCTTGTGCGCAAGTTTGCCCTGTGGATTGCTTTTATATTAGAGCCGATGGAATCGTCTTACACGACAAAAAAACTTGCATAGGTTGCGGATATTGCCTGTATGCTTGTCCTTTTGGTGCACCTCAATTCCCAAAATCCGATGTATTTGGTAGCAGAGGAACAATGGATAAATGCACATTTTGTGCTGGCGGTCCAGAAGAGACATTTAGCCAAGAGGAATATAAATTATATGGGCAAAATAGAATTGCAGAGGGAAAAGTGCCGATGTGTGCGTCAATGTGTTCGACAAAGGCATTGCTTGCTGGAAATAGCGATGAGGTAAGCAGTATCATTAGAACAAGAGCTACAAAAAAAGGTCAAAATTCATCCACATCATCGTATCTGTGGAGTGCGCCTTATAAGGATTAAGGAGTTTAAATGAGATTAGTAAAATTATTATTATTGTGTATTATTATAACGATCTCACAAGCCGAAGATTCGGGCTTTAAGGGTGCAATTGACTTTGAATACAATAAACATATTTATGGCAGAAATCAAATAGAAGCAATCAAAAATTGGGGGCTTGATGCCTCAAGTGCGGGCGTATCACTAGGCAATACGATTGATTTTACAGGTGGAAGTATCAATCCATTTACAAGCGGAGAGAAAATAGGCGGAATTAGAGGTATGAGTGGGCTTGGTGAGTTGTTTATGATATTGCAAAATAAATATTTTAAAATCATATTTTTTGGAATCATCATATTCACTCCGCTAGCGTTTTTTGGGCATTTTATGATTATTGGACAAAGAAAATTCAATCATCATCAAAAATTAAAGGTATTTTCAAAATTCAATATCATCATTCACTGGTGTGCTGCCGTGCCATTTGTGCTTATATGTATCACGGGCTTGATTATGGTATTTGGGGCGAATCTTGGTGGTGGGACATTTGTTCGGCTTGCAAGAGATATACACGGGCTTGCTACGCCTATGTTTGCTGTGTTTGGAATCTTGATGTTTATTATGTGGTTTAAGGATTGTTTGTTTAGAAAACACGATATTGAATGGTTTAAGATTATGGGCGGATATTTGAGTAAGGAAAACATACCTATTTCTGCTGGAAAATTCAACGCTGGACAAAAAATGTGGTTTTGGATAGCCACAATCGGCGGTGCAGTTATGGTAATAAGCGGTGGAATAATGTTTTTTCAATACACAGATATAAACACATTAAGATTAGTGGCAATCATTCATAATGTAGTTGGCTTTTTAATCATAGCGATGTTAATCACTCATATTTATATGAGTTTATTTGCGATAGAAGGCGCGATTGAGGCAATCATCAATGGCAAAATGGGCGAAGAGGAATTGTCGATTTTGCATAATATTTATTATAAAGAATTAGTAGATTCTGGTAGATTAGATTCTATGAGAGTTGTGCATTGATGACTGATGTACAAAAACATACATTTTGCGTGCCAATTATCAAAATCAACGATAATGGCATAGCAAATGTAAATGATACGATAATCAAAGAAGATCGCCTCAACCTATATCTAAACGGCAATAAAATAATCTCTACGATGTGTATTTTAAGCGATCAAGATTCTTATGCGGTTGGTTTTTTGATGAGTGAGGGCGTGATTGAAAATATCGATGATATAAAAAACATAAAAATAAGCAAAGATGGATTAAGCGTCTATATTGACGCAAAAATCAATGACGAAAATATCTCAAATCTATTTCACGAAAAAACACTTACTTCTGGTTGTTGTGTGGGAGTGAGTGCGAATTTTGAGGGAAAAATCATAGAAAAATTTCTATCACAAAAAGCGGCATTTAGCCTAGAGCAAATTAGATTCTATATAAATAGATTTCAAAATAATACAGATTTGTTTTCTAATACTGGTTGCACGCATAAGGCTATGTTGTTTTGCGATAATAGAGATTTTAGCAGTGAAGATATAGGCAGGCATAATGCAATCGATAAAGTGCTAGGAAAAGCAAAAATGCAAAGGGCAAATACAAGCAAATCAATCATCATTGTAAGCGGAAGATTATCAATGGAAATGGTCATAAAATGCGCGATGCACGATGTGCCAATAGTCATATCAAATGCTGCCACAACAGCACTTGGGATCAAATCCGCGCAGAATCTTGGCATAACGCTTATAGGATTTGCAAGAAATGGAAATATGAATATATACACGCATAGCAATCGAATTAGATTCTAGCGATGTTTTTTGGCGGTTTTTTTTGCAACGATAAAAATCACAACAACGATTATGCCTCCAATGATTGGGAATATATACGGATTTGAGTATTTGGTATATATATTTTTAATAATATCGCCCATCGCATAGCTAATCCCGCCGATAATCACGCCCCACGCAAAAGAAGCAAGAAGATTATATATCAAAAATTTCTTGCCATCAAATTTGCTAAATCCAATCACAAGCGGAATAATCGTTTTGATACCATAGAAATATTTATTAATAAAAATAACAAAATAGCTATATTTTTTTATCCAAATATGACTTAAAGCGATTTTTCTTCTATGCGCATTGAAATATTTCATCACTTCCTTTTTTTTGTATCTAGCCATATAAAAAAGCAAGCTAGAGCCAGTAAAATTAGCAATAGAGGCGATAATTATGCAAACATAAATATTTAGAGAATCAATAGATTCTATCACTCCGCTTGATAAAACAGAAGCCGCCACAATAGCCACAAATCCACCACCAAGCGAGTAAAAAAATAATATTATGTAGCCAACGATTCCAATTGATTGACTTAATGTTTCTAAAATAGATTCCAAGTTTTAATCCTAAATAAAAATAAAATGGATTCTATCTAAGATTTTATTTCTTTGGCTATAAAGTTTATTCAAAACTCCTTGCAAACAATATCATTTTAAGCTTTTATTTAAATTTATTTTTTTACACTACATCGAAAAAAGAGGGCAAATGAGAGAAGTATTATTTGTTATATTTTTTGTTATAGGTGCGATTATTTTAGTATATCTAATACCTATATTATTGATACTTGTGGCGATTCTAATAGCTACATTTATCACAATACTTGTCATTTTAATCATATTTAAGATATTATTCTCTCTTATCTTGCCAAAATAATTCAATCAATCGACTTCTACACCTAATCTTTTTTATGATTATATTTGCTAACACATAAAGGTAACAATTAGTGATGGATTCTAGATTCACCCACAATAACTGCGTGAGTATTTTCTTCATAGTAATCCAAAAAATAAAAATATAAATGATTATAACACAAACAAGAAAGAAGTGGCGACCCCTAGAAGATTTGAACTTCTGTTTCTACTGTGAAAGAGTAGTATCCTTGACCGCTAGATGAAGGGGTCAATGATAGTGGCGGAACGGACGAGGCTCGAACTCGCGACCCCCTGCGTGACAGGCAGGTATTCTAACCAGCTGAACTACCGCTCCAATGGTGGTCGCTACAAGACTCGAACTTGTGACATCTACCTTGTAAGGGTAGCGCTCTACCAACTGAGCTAAGCGACCAAATGGTGACCTCTAGGGGATTTGAACCCCTGTAACCACCGTGAAAGGGTGGTATCCTAACCGCTAGATGAAGAGGCCTAAAAAAGATTAATGGTGACCCGTGTTGGATTCGAACCAACGGCCCATTCCTTAAAAGGGAATTGCTCTACCTGCTGAGCTAACGGGTCTAAAAAAATGAATCTTAAGAGTTTGTTTAAAAGTAGAAATTATAATGGCTTTAATGCGTTTTGTCAATATTCTTATACAATAATTCAATGGCTGCATTCGTGGCATTTAATTGCACTTCTTCCCTGTTTCCCTTAAAAAATTTTTTGATAATAATAGAATCTTTGTTTTTTTCTTTAAATCCAATAAACACATTTCCAACCTTAATATCTCTAAAATCACTACCACTTGCAAGCCCGCTTGTAGCAAGCCCAAAAGTAGAATCACTAAGTTTCATAACGCCTATAAGCATTGATTCTACGACCTCATTACTATATGGCGAATGCAAATCCAAAAGCTCTTGTTTAACCCCCAAAATCCTCATTTTTGCGAGATTCTGATAGCTTACAACACTTCCTACAAACACATTTGAAGCACCGCTTATTTTTGTAAATTGATAGCTTAATAATCCGCCCGTGCAAGATTCTGCAATTGATAGAGTTTGATTATTTTTTCTTAATATTTCTATGATAATTTTAGGTAAATCTTCTTTCATCATACACTTTTATTAAATAATTTAAATTATAATTATACGAAAATAATGCAAAGGGGTAAAATGAGAAAACAAATTACAATACGACCAGAAGACAACAAAGAAAATGTGTATAAAAACCGCAATAATAGAATGGTTTTCAAAAGAAAATTTTACGAGCAAGAATTATACAAGCTTGAAATTGAGCTTTTGAAATTACAAAAATGGGTCATAACAAATAATGAGCGGATTTTAATCATAATGGAGGGCAGAGATGGCGCAGGAAAAGGCGGGACGATGAAAGCACTTACAGAAAAACTAAATCCTAGAGGATTTAGAATCGTTGCATTGCAAAAGCCAACAGAATCCGAAAAAAAAGATTGGTATTTTAAAAGATATATCTCAGAACTTCCAAAGCCCGGCGAAATCGTGCTATTTGATAGAAGTTGGTATAATCGCGCTGGAGTGGAAAGAGTGATGGGATTTTGCACGCAAGAAGAATATAGAGAGTTTATATATCAAGTGCTAAACTTGGAGCAAATGCTTATTACAAGCGGATTGCATATATTTAAATATTTTTTAAATGTATCGCGAAATGAGCAAAAAAGAAGAATTGAGAGACGCAAAACAGACCCGCTTAGAATGTGGAAGCTAAGCTCGATTGATAGCAAATCATTGAGTTTATGGGACGAATATACAGATGCTTTTCAAAAAATGTTTTCGCGCACGCACAATTCAGAATCGCCTTGGATTGTGGTAGATTCTACGGATAAAAAAAGAGCAAGGATAAATATCGCTAGAGATTTATTATCAAAAATAGATTATGATGGCAAAGACCAAAGCAAAGTATGCTTGCTTGCAGATCCAAATATCGTAAGTCAATATTCTCAAGCAAATTTCATAAAAAACAAAGGGAAGAAAAAAGAAGCCTCTAAAGATTTAAAAAAAGAAGAAGCAAAATCAAAGCAAGCAAAAAAATAAAAGATTCTAGAATCTTGCAAGATTCTAGAAATATTATATTTTCGTTCTAGATTCTAATGCTCTGCTTAAAGAGAGTTTATCTACATTATCCAAACCAACGCCCGTTGGCACGCCTTGCGCGATTTTAGAGAATCTAAGATTCTCATCTTTTAGATGCTCTTCGATATACAAAATCATCGTATCACTCGCAAGAGACGGGCTAAAGGCAAATATGATTTCTTTGATATTATAGAGATTGATATTTGTGATTATGTTTTTGAAATCTATATTATTTAATTCCTCAATAACCAAATAAAATCCATCAAAGACATTTGCCTCTTCGATTACTAATATATCTTTTGGATTCCCAACAATACACAATATCCCGCTATAAAGGCGACTTTCATCGCTACAAATATCACAAATATTACTTTGACTTATGCCGCCACAAATATCGCATTTTTGGATATTATTGACCGCATCTTCTATGCAATGTGCTAGATTTAGTGCAAGGATTTTATTTTCTATCGCAAGCGTGTATGCAATCTTTAGGGCAGATTTTCTCCCAATACTTGGAATCTGCTCTAATTGCTCGATTAATAATTCAAACTTATCTTTTTTCATTGATAAATTTTAGCATAAATAAAAATTATAATGGAATATTATATTGTTTTAGTATGTTTTGTGCTTCGATCATCTCATCATTTGTCGGCGCTCTTGTGTTTTCTAATTTGTATGGAATATGCAATTCTTTGTATTTGTGGCTACCTAATTGATGAAATGGCAATAATTGCACTTTTTGAATGCAAGAATATTTATTTAATAATGTCCCTAATTTGTGTATCTTCTCAGTGCTTAGAGTGTATCCCGGGACGCAAACATACCTTATCCATACGCATTTATTGATACTTTGCGCATAAGCAAGCGTTTTTAGTGTGTTTTGATTGCTATGTTCGGTCAAAACGATACAATCAAACTCATCGACTTCTTTTATATCAAGCAAAAGCATATTTGCCTTGTCAATGCACTTTTTTGAATATTTCAAATCAATAAAACCATTTGTATCAATAGCAGTGTGGAATCCTAAAATCTCAAGCGCCTCAAGCAATGAATATAAAAATTCGTGTTGGAATAATGGCTCTCCGCCTGATATGGTTACGCCACCATTTTTGTAGAATTTTTTGTAGGCAAGGATATTTTTTAGTATGTTTTTTACGCTTATTTCATTGCCACCTTGTGGATTCCAAGAATCTGGATTGTGGCAATAAAGGCATCGCAAATAGCAACCTTGCAAAAACAATACAAATCGTATCCCCGGTCCATCGACTGCACCAAATGTTTCAATCGAATGGACCCTGCCTTTTATTTTTTTGTAATTGTTAAGAATCTCTTCTTTATTTATTTTTGACATTTAGATTCTACATTCTTTGGTGGAATGTTCGAGATATAACATCTTCTTGTTGCTCTCTTGTCAATTTGATGAAATTCACAGCATATCCACTTACACGAATAGTAAGTTGCGGATATTTTTCTGGATAATTCATCGCATCTTGCAAGACATCTTTTTGCAACACATTCACATTCAAATGATAACCACCATCGGTAAAATATCCGTCCATTAATTGGACTAGATTCTGCCTTTGGGTTTTGTCATCATTGCCTATTGCACTTGGAATGATAGAAAATGTATTTGAGATTCCATCTTGAGAATATTTAAATGGTATCTTTGCAACTGAGCAAAAGCTAGCTACACAACCGCTGCTATCTCTTCCGTGCATAGGATTAGCACCAGGGGCAAATGGCTCGCCTGCTTTTCTACCATCAGGTGTAGTTCCTGTTTTCTTTCCATATACGACATTTGAAGTGATTGTTAAAACACTCATTGTAGAAATAGAATCTCTGTATGTATCGTGCAATGCTAATCTTTCAGAAAAGTTTTTTACTATATCAACTGCGATTTCATCTACTCTATCATCGTTATTTCCATATTTTGGATAATCGCCCTCAACATCAAAATCAACAATCAATCCGTCTTTGTTTTTGATCGGTTTTACTTTTGCATATTTGATAGCGGACAGAGAATCTGCAATCACGGACAATCCAGCAATCCCGCCAGCCATTGTTCGAGTTACATTTTCATCGTGCAATGCCATTTGGATTCTCTCATAGCAATATTTATCGTGCATATAATGAATCACATTTAGCGTATTGATATACAATCTTGCAAGCCAATCAAAAATCACATCAAGCTTTGCTCTTACTTCATCATAATTCAAATATTCACCTTGCATAGGCGCTATATTTGGTCCAACTTGAAGTCCTAATTTTTCATCTTTGCCCTCATTTATCGCATATAATAATGTTTTTGCGAGATTACATCTAGCCCCAAAAAACTGCATTTGTTTGCCAAGTTTCATTGGAGATACACAGCACGCTATGCCATAATCATCGCCAAATTCTTCAAGCATAATCTCATCGCTTTCATATTGAATAGATGAAGTTTGGATACTAATTTCTGCACAAAATTCTTTAAAGTTTTCTGGCAAGCGATGATTCCAAAGTATCGTCATATTTGGCTCTGGTGCTGGACCTAGATTTCTTAAAGTATGCAAGAATCTAAAAGACATTTTTGTAACCAAATGCCTACCATCTAAGCACATACCGCCGATACATTCAGTTACCCAAGTAGGATCGCCTGAAAAAAGCTCATCATATTCTGGAGTTCTAAGGAATCTAATCATTCTAAGCTTCATTACAAAATGATCGACCATTTCTTGAATCTCTTCTTCGCTATATTTTCCACTCTCCAAATCTCTTTGAGCATAAATATCCAAAAATGTAGAGATTCTACCGATACTCATTGCCGCGCCGTTTTGCTCTTTTGTGGCAGCAAGATAAGCAAAATAAAGCCATTGAATCGCTTCTTTTATATCAGTTGCTGGTTGTGAAATATCAAATCCATACGATTTAGCCATCACTTTTAATTCTTCTAAAGATCGAATTTGCTCAGATATTTCCTCTCTTGCTCTAATGGTATCAGAATCCATCACATCTGGGACCATTTTTTTCTTTGCTTTGATTTTTTCTTCTATCAATTTATCGACACCATACAAAGGAACGCGTCTATAATCGCCTATGATTCTACCTCTTCCATAAGCATCTGGAAGTCCAGTGATAATCCCTGCTTTTCTTGCCAAAAGCATTTCATCAGTATAAGCATCAAAAACGCCATCATTGTGAGTTTTGCGATATTTAAACACATTTGCCACATTTGGATCTTCTTTTTTGTTGTATGCTTCTAGCGAAGTTAAAACCATTCTATATCCACCAAATGGCATAATCGAACGCTTTAGCGGTTCATCTGTTTGAATACCAACGATAGATTCTAAATCTATATCAATATATCCGGGTTTATGCGATACAATCGTAGAAATAATATCTGTGCTTACATCATAAACACCGCCTCTTTGGCGCTCTATTTTCATCAAATCGCATACTTTTTCCCATAACTTAATAGTTTTTTGCGTAGGAGAAGCCAAAAAACTGCTATCGCCATCATAGGGAGTGTAATTTTTGACGATGAAATCTCTAACATTGATTTCATCTTCCCATAGACCACTTTCAAAATAACTATAAAATTTACCTGAATTGCTCATCGTTAATCCTTTCAATAAAATTTTGCGTAAGTCAAAAAACCTACGCTTTTATTATAGAAGAAATACGTAAATATATGCTTGATAAAAATCAAAATTTAATAGAATTTTAAAGAAAATTTTATTAATGCAAAAAATTATTTAATGATATGCGATACAAATTTTGCATAATTATCCATTATATCGCCACCACGGCGGAATCCAAGCCCACAACTTTCATACGCAAAAAATACATTTGGTTGATAATATAAGCCATTATGGGAATTTAACTCATAAAATTCTTGATACACGCTTTTATAATTGCCATATTCACCGCCTCTTTGTTCTAAGATTCCACTAGAATCCAAAATATCAATATTCGCACCCTCTCTACCAAATGAAACTTTTTTGACTTGCTTTTTATTTAGTGGCCCAAACGAACTCTCAAGCAATAATGGGTGATTTGGAAACAAATCCCATAGAATCTTTAGCATTCTTTTGCTTTGAAATAAAAGCGTGTAAGCAGGATTTAAAAATATCGTATTTTTATTTTTTATCATATTATTAATAATCAACGCCAATTCTGGCTCATCTATGCTAATAATCTCCCAAGGCAACAATTTAAACAAAAATTCATATTTAGCGCCATCAAAAAAAACGCCCTCATTCTCATTGAAATTCACCTCATCAATATAACAAAACTCACTCACAAAGCCCGCTTCTTTGGCACATTGCATTAAAAATCTTGTCGTCCTTTCTTCTTCGATATTTCCTCTAATGCTAGAAAACAAAACGCCCCAATTCTCATACAATTCATCAAATCTACTCACATCATCGCCAAGTGTAATCATTCGCTTGAAATTATCTCTAATTGCATCAAATATATTATTAAATTGCTTATTTTCATTTAGCCCATTGTGCTTTAATAACGCCCATTGAATAAGTGCACTTTCATAAAGCAGCGTAGGCGTATCGGCATTAAATTCTAATAATTTTATTTGCTTTCCATCTAATCCGCCCGCAAAATCAAATCTACCATAAATATGCCAATGCACTTCATTTTCCCAGCTTTGCTTTATCGTATCAACCAAAATCGTAGGAATATCCAATTCAAAAAACAAATTATTTTTTATCACATAATCGCCCGCTTCAATAAACATATCATAAAGCTCATTTCCTGCGTCATAAAAGGCGTTTGCCTCATCTTGCGTGATTTCGACTACTTCATTTGTAATATAATTTGATTTATCTGTATCTGTGTGCCAATCTAATCCAATTTCCTCTAGAATCTCATTTGTGAGAGGTTTTATTTTTGTGATTTTCATTTATTCTCCTATTAATTTTAATGCGTTTTCATAATCGCTTTGCGTATCGATTCCTATGGAATCTGTTGTTACCTTTATCATTAATATTTTTTTGCCATACCAAAGCGCTCTTAATTGTTCTAATTTTTCTATATCTTCAATTTGTGATTTAGGAAGATTGCAAAATTCAATCAAACTTTTAGCGCTAAATGCGTAGATTCCAATATGTCCAAAATATGAAGTTGTTGCATTATCTCTATTATATGGAATCTTACTTCTTGAAAAATACAATGCAAAATCATCGCTATTTAGCACGACTTTTACTAGATTTGGGTCATTTGCACTCATAGAATCTATTTCTTTATAACAACTCGCCATAAAAGCGCTTTTGGAATATATCGCTTTTTTCATTGATTCTCTTAGATTCTCTATAATATTAGATTCAATAAACGGCTCATCGCCTTGCAGATTAATCACCACTTCATCATCATTTAATTTCAATTTTTTTGCCACTTCCGCACATCTATCCGTTCCGCTTGTGTGTTCTTTTGAGGTCAAAATGCAATCAATATGATATTTTTTGCAAACATCAAAAATCTCCTTGCTATCGCAAGCTACAATCGTAGAATCTATTTCTTTTGCAATATTTGCGGTAGCAACAATCATAGGGATTCCCTTAATTGGCAATAAAAGCTTATTTGGCAATCTTGTTGAATGAAGGCGCGCAGGAATAATAATCATTTGTATCTCCTCATTTCTACACATAATAAAATAAATAAAATAGCAAATGCAAAAAGTGCAAAAGGCGATATAATTTTTGTTGAAAATAAATAATGAATAGCCCCAAGCAAGCTAAATGGAAGCATTAGAGGCGAAATTTTAAAAAATATTTTTTTGCAAAAAAAGCTAAAAACAAACATCAACAACATAAACAAAAACAACAAGAATCCAAGCAAAATATATCGTCTTTGCAATATTTCATAAAAGAAATTATTCGTGCTAAATGCGTATAAAACAATATGCAACAATGCAAACAAAAACGAGCTAATGCCAATTGCCTTTTTGTGTTTGTTGATAATGGATAAAAGCGGAATCTTGGTAAGATATTTGGATATTAACATCAAAATAAGCAACCAAATAGAGATTCGCCCAAACATATGCAAAACTTCCGTGCTAAATTCCACTCCAAAATAGCCCGCAAAAACGCCGATTATGATAAATATCAATGGACATACAAAAAAAATAATATATGGAAAAGCTTTTTTAACAAACATCACAAAACATTAACCTAAATAAAAATCAAATAATATTATAATAAATATTTATACCATAAGGTATAATTTCAAATTTCATATTAGCTATTTTTATAGCGCAAAGGATTTTTTATTTTGGATAGTTCGGCGAGCCAGTTTTTTATGGTTATCCTAGCAATTATTCTTGTTGGGTTAAATGGATTTTTCGTATTATCAGAATTTGCAATCGTAAAAGTAAGACGCTCAAAATTAGAAGAGTTAGTAAAAAAAAATAAGGCAAATGCAAAACTTGCATTAAAAATCACAAAGAATCTTGATACATATTTAAGTGCTACGCAGCTTGGGATAACACTCTCATCGCTAGCTTTGGGTTGGATTGGAGAGCCAGCTATTGCTAGGGTTTTAGAAAAAATGTTTGCTTCATTTTTTGAAAATAATCAAATCTTACTTCATTCTATTAGTTTTATCATCGCTTTTACCATTATCACTTTACTTCACGTAGTATGCGGGGAATTGATACCAAAATCAATAGCCATCGCAAAGGCAGAACAAGCTACATTATTTGTAGCAAGACCGCTATATATGTTTAGAGTTTTGTTTCTTCCATTGATTACGATATTTGATTTTTTGGCGGGCTTTGTCCTAAAAAGAATAGGCGTAGAGCCAGCAAAAGACAATGAACACGCGCATTCTGATGAGGAAATAAAAATTATTATAGGTGAAAGTCAAAAAGGCGGATATTTGGATTCTATTGAGAGTGAGATTCTAAAAAATGCCGTTGATTTTAGCGACACAATGGCAAAAGAAATAATGACTCCAAGAAAAGATATAGTATGTTTGTTTGAGGATAATACATATGAGGAAAATATAGAAATCATCAAGCAAACAAATCACACAAGGTATCCTTACTGCAAAGAGGGAAAAGATAATATCATAGGTATGATTCATATTCGTGATTTATTGCAAAATACGCTACAACAAACAAAAGAGAATCTATCAAGCCTCGTCCGTGAGCTTATTATCGTGCCTGAAAACGCCTCTATCTCAAATATACTAACAAAAATGAATAAAAGACAGATTCACACCGCGCTAGTAGTCGATGAATATGGTGGCACGGCGGGATTGCTTACAATGGAAGATATTATTGAAGAGATAATGGGCGATATAAGAGATGAACACGATGAGGAAATCGAGGGCATAGAAAAAATCGATGAGAATAATTACACAATCGATGGAATGCTTGATATTGATAGCGTGGCGGAAAAATTAAACATACCAGAAGATGTAGAACAAGTAACAATTGGCGGATATGTATTTAATCTACTAGGAAAAGAGCCTGTTGTAGGCGATAGCGTAGTAGATGAAAATTTTGTTTTTGAGGTTTTGGAAGTCGATGGAATGAGAATCAAAACAATCAAGGCAACCAAACTACAAGAAAACACAGAAGAATAGAATCTAGGCAATTAAAATTGCCTAGAGATGTTATTTTTTTGTATCTTGTTTTCTTAATTCTTTGATTCTTGCGGATTTGCCTTTTTTGTCTCTTAAATAATATAATTTTGCTCTTCTTACTCTACCTATTCGAACGACTTCTATGCTAGCCAAACTTTCACTATAAATAGGAAAAATCTTTTCAACGCCGATGTTATTTGCACCGATTTTTCGTATCGTAAAGCTTTTGTTTAGTCCGTGTCCTTTGATCGCGATACAAATGCCCTCAAAATACTGGATTCTAACCTTATCGCCTTCTTTGATTGTGATTCCTATCTTTATTGTATCTCCAGCTTTAAACTGCGGAATCTGCTTGTCTTTTATTTGAGATTGCTCAAACATTTCTATATATCTATTTTGCATAATCTTACCTTTTGGATTTATTTCTGATAAATATCAGGACGAAAATATTTAGTCTTACACAAAGACAATTCATTTTTAAAAGTTTTGATTTTACTATGATTTCCCTTTGAATACTCTGAAGGTAATCTTAAATTTGATATTTTTTCATCAATTTGTTTTGTAAAAACTGGAGATTCTAAGATTCCATTCTCAAAACTCTCGCCGCGTAGCGATTCGCTATTGCCTAATACACAATCAATATTCCTAGCGATACAATCACACAAACACAAAGCTGGAATCTCGCCACCTGTCAAAATAAAATCCCCGATACAAAACACCTCATCTACGCATTCTTCAATAACCCTCTCATCAATGCCCTCATATCTACCACAAATAAAAATAATATGCGAGTAAAACAAGGCTAATCGCTTTGCGTCATTTTGAATAAAATGCTTTGCAACAGGCGTAAGATAAATAATATGAGAATCCTTTGTCATAATAGATTCTAATGAGCGCAATAAAATATCCGCACACAAAACAAGCCCAGCTCCACCGCCAACTTGAAAATCATCTACTTTTTTGTATTTGTTTAGACTAAAATCCCTAATATTAACAATCTCTATTTCAATGATTTTATTTGCTATGGCACGCTTTAGTATAGAATCCTCAAAATACCCAGAAATGAGATTTGGGAAAAGCGTAAGAAATGTAAATTTCATCAAGAAGTCTCTAAAATCAAAATAGCATCATTAGTATAGATTGCTTTTTTATCCAAATCAACGCTAAGGATATATCTATCAATATATGGAATCATAAAGCTATGCGGCTTGTTAAATCGATTTTTGTTTGTTTTGATGATTAGATAATCCATATTTCCTATACGCTCTATATTTTCGACAACACCAAGCAATATATCATTATCAATAATATCTAATCCCACAATATCAAACCAAAAAAACTCATCATTGTTTAATTTACACATTTTTGAGGTTATATCTTTTGTTGTATATAATTCACAAGAAGTAAGGGCTTTTGCCTCATCAATCGTGTTAATCTCTAAAAATTTTATGCTATTTTGGTGCGGATTAAAATGCTCCATTGTAAGCAAAGTATTTTTACACAAAAAAATATTATTTGGTTTGAAAATATCGATAAAATCCGTATAAATAATAAGCTTCAAATAGCCTTTTAGCCCTATGCTTTTGCCACATTTAGCCACAAGAATATCAAAATCCATTATGTAGATTCTACTACTATTTTATAGCCTATCCCATCTTTTGCTTTGCAACAAGATACAAGTGTTTTAATAGAGCTAACCATTTTCCCATTTTTACCGACAATCCTGCCTACATCAGCACTATCTGTATAGATTGTTATATCACAACTCTTATTTTCTTTGTCGATTCTCTTAGCGACACTAACACTTTTGGCATTTGATGCTATTTTTTTTACATATAATTCAATAAATTCATCTACCATAGCTATTTTGTAATTTCTTTTACTCTATCACTCATTTTTGCACCAACGCCTATCCAATAATCCAATCTTTCTTTATTGACATTTTTAAAATCTGGATTTAGCGGATTATAATAGCCAATAGATTCTATCCAACCGCCATCTCTTCTTTTTCTGCTATCGGTTACTACGATTCGATAAAATGGTTTTTTCTTTCTTCCAACTCTAGTTAATCTTATCACTGTTGCCATAATGCTCCTTTTTTTGTTAAATTTGAAATATTATCTTAATTATTGCATTTTGTTAAGATTTGCACCTTTAATCATATTCATTATATTTTTTACGCCATTTGGTGATGACATTTGCTTTGCCATTTTTGCGGCTGTTTCAAATTGTTTTAGCGATCTATTAATATCACTCACATCAAGCCCGCAACCCTTTGCTATGCGTTTTTTTCTACTACCATTTAAAATAGAGGGATTATCTCTTTCTTTTTGCGTCATAGATGAAACCATCGCTTTAATATTTTTAATCTCCACAGAATTATCAATATCTACATTTTTAAGCGCATTGCCCATAGCACCAAGTCCGGGCATCATTGAAATGAGTGATTTCATAGAGCCCATTTTTTTGATACTTTCTAATTGTGATAGAAAATCGCTAAATGTAAATTCGCCTTTTCTTATTTTTTTTGTTAATCTTTTTGCTTCTTTCTCATCTACAACCGCCGTAGTTTTTTCTATAAATCCAGCAACATCTCCTGCTCCCATCAATCTACTTACGATTCTATCTGGTATAAAAATATCCAAATCAGCGATTTTCTCGCCACTACCGATGAATCTAATAGGAATATTGATTTGTTTGGTTACAGAAAGTGCTATGCCACCTTTTGCATCACTATCAAATTTGCTAAGAATAATGCCACTAAGCCCGATTTCTTTATTGAAATTATCGGCACTTCTTATAGCATCTTGCCCGCTTAGGCTATCTAATACATAAAAAACTTCATCTACTTTGATAGAATCTTTTATATCTTTTAGCTCATTCATCAATTCTTCATTGATTGATAATCTTCCCGCTGTATCGATAATCACAACATCATAAGTAGAATCTTTGGCGTGTTTAATAGAATCTTTTGCAACAATTGAAGCAGTGCTATTTTCTTTTGTGAAAATATCGACTTCGATTTCATTTGCAAGCTGTTTTAGTTGCTCGATTGCTGCTAATCGTTGCAAATCACAAGCAACAAGCAAGACTTTTTTGCCTCTTAATTTTAAATAGTTTGCTAATTTTGCACTACTTGTCGTTTTTCCACTACCTTGCAAGCCTACCATAAGCACGATAGTAGGCGGTTTTTGCGCATATGAGAATCCATAATTGCCACTAAAAACGCTATTTAAAGAAGTTGCAAGAGCCTTTGAAAAGGAATCTTTTCCTATTCCATTTTTTTTACATTCAATCTCAACTTGGGATACGATTTCCCTTGCGACTTTGTGATATACATCGTTTTTCAATAATGTTTTTTTTAATTCGTCTAAACTGCGAGTAAGAGCCTTTTCATCATCTAAGAATCTAATCTTATTTACAATGCCCCTAAAAGAATTAGTCAATGTATCAAACAAAATATTACTCCCAAAATATACTAAAGCAAAAATAAAGCTAGCATTTTACAATTATTTTTCAAAATAAACAACATTTTAAAATGCAAATTAAGGTTATTATTATGTAATAAAAATTATTATCCATAAAAATTTTATATTTTAAATATTAGGAGAAGGGTAATGAGTAAAGCCATTTTCACGGAAATGTTAAGAGAAAAAAAATTAAAAATAACTCCGCAAAGAATAGCTATTTTGGAAGAATTAGAAAAAAACGGGCATTCAAGCGTTGATGATATATTCAACGGAATCAAGCCAAAAGTGCCGTCTGTCTCGCTTGCAACGGTGTATAAAAATATTTTAGCCCTGCAAGGTGTAAATATATTGCGAAGTGTAAAAACACCAACACACAAGCAAAAATATGAAATCAATGCAAAGCCGCATATTCATTTATTTTGCAAGATATGCGAGAATCTAGAGGATTTTACACTAGATACTAGGGATTTTCAAGAATATTGCAAAAATGAAAGCAAATACCACTGCATAGAAGAAGTATCCGTGCTATTAACTGGAATATGCAAAAAATGCGCGGATAAGATAAATTAATCTTTATAGCAAGAGATTTTTTTGAATCTCTTGCTTTGATATCAACCACCGCCTTTTGCAGCAGCTCCTAATCCCCACATTGGCAATAAGATTCCAAGTGCAAGCAACAACACAAAACACGCCATAAAGAAAATCATAATAGGCTCGATATACGCAGATAAGTTGTCTATAATGTAATCATATTTGATTTTATAATATTCCGCCACAGAAGCAAGCATCTTGTCTAATTCACCAGATTGTTCGCCCGTATTTACCATTTGCAAGGTAATAGGCTCAAAATATCCCGTCTCAACAAAAGCCTCTGTGAGTGTTATACCGCGCTTGATACTAGAATCCACGACTATAAATCTATTTTTTATATAATCATTCTCAAGCAATGATGCAGAAGATTCTAATCCCTCTTCCAAAGATATACCCGCTTTTAAAAGAAGTGATAATGTCGTTACATATTGATTCATATTTGCCAAAAATACGATTTTGCCTATTAATTTGACTTTTAATATATATTGATCGTATTTAAGCTTGAATGACGGGCTATTTTTGTATCGATTTTTTACAAACACAATAAACAAGAATACACCTATACCAACTAATAAGCCATAATTCGTTAGCACTTCTTCTATACCGATTAATATCCTTGTTGGCAATGGCAACTCCGCACCAAGTTCGGCAAATATACTTTTGAACTGCGGAATAACAAGCAAAATAAGGGCGATAAATGCTATTGTCATAGCAGATAGCACGATGATTGGGTAACGCATAGCTTTTTTAAACTTCGCCTTATTATCTCTTAATTCTTCCAAGCTCTTAACAAGCATCGCCAAAGATTCTGCTAAGTTACCTGTTTTTTCACCCAAAGAAATCATAGAAATCACCAGTCCGCCGATGATTTTTTTGTGATCCATAAAGGATTCTGTAAGCGTTCTACCGCTATTTACGCCATTTAATACGCTATCAAAAACAACTACAAGTCTTTCATTTGATGTATATTTTACTAGATCTTCTAATGCAGTGTGAATAGATATACCCGCATTCAACATAAAAGACATTTGCTTAAATGCCGCAATCATATCATCATATTTAATCTTTTTATCTTTTGTTAAATTATTATAATATCTTAAATAAAATGGCGGTTCAGCCTCTACTGCCGATATTGGCTTTATTTTATACTTATTTCTAGCGACCTCAAAAGCCATCTCTGAAGTCGTTGCCCTAACCACAACATCAACTTTTTTACCATTTTTTCGTGAGGATACTTTATAAAATTTCATAATTTTGCCACCCTATAAACTTCATCTAAACTTGTTCTACCTGCTAATGCCTTTGCCAACGCATCTTCAAACATAGTAACAAATCCATCTTTTCTTGCTTCTGTCAATAACTCATCTTTTGTAGCATTTACAGAAATCAATCTTCTCATACCTTCTGTCCCAAGCACCACCTCAGATATTACCTCACGACCGACATAGCCTTGCATACCGCAATTAGGACAGCCGTGAGATTTGTAGAAATGATAATCTTCTGGTATGAGATTCCGAATCTCTGCTAACATCTTTTCTGGCGGTTCTACTTCATATATGCAATTAGGACAAAGTTTTCTTACCAATCTTTGCGCTTGGAATCCACATATGGTAGAACCAATAAAGAAACTCTCAATACCCATATCAAGAAGCCTTGCAACACCGCTAATAGCGTCATTTGTGTGCAGTGTAGCAAGCACAAGATGCCCTGTGAGTGCTGCTTGGAGGGCAATTTGCAATGTTTCTTTATCACGAATCTCACCTATCATTATTATATCTGGATCTTGTCTAAGTATCGATCGAAGCCCTGCGGCAAATGTCATACCCGCGCGTTCATTTACCATAACTTGCTGTATCATATCCATTTGATATTCCACTGGATCTTCAACGGTGATAATTTTGTGAGTGATATTTTTTATCGCATTTAATGCCGCATAAAGTGTCGTAGTTTTACCACTACCAGTTGGTCCAGTAACCAAAACAATGCCATTTGGTTGTTTTATGGCTTCATTGAATCTATTAAAATTAAGCTCTGATATACCCAAATCTTCTAGTTTAACAAGGACTTTACTTTTATCCAAAAGCCTTATAACGATACTCTCACCAGTAATAATAGGAAGAGTAGAGATACGAAAATCAAATGGCTTTCCAAGAATAATATCGCTATATCTACCATCTTGGGGTTTTCTACGCTCTGCAATATCCAAATTAGCCATTAATTTCATTCTTGAGCTAAGAGGCGCAAATATATCTTTGTCAAATTTAAACGCCTCTCTCATTATGCCATCTACACGATTTCTAACAAGAGTGGATATTTCTGTGGCTTCTATGTGAATATCACTTGCTTTTTGTTTGACTGCGGTCTCAAAAATAACATTAATAAGCTTTGTGATAGCGGATCGATTAGCACCATCATCATCTGCCATAATCGTGCCTGTGCTACCACTCATCTCCTCTCTAATGTTTTGTATAATCAATTTAACGCTATCATTAAGAGATAATCGAATAACAATTGCTACTATTTGCTCTTTTTTGGCTATACAAAAAGCGATCTTTTTCCCGCGAATAGATCTACTTAGGGCTTCTTTTGCCTGAATATCAAAAGGATCTGCTAATACGACTTTTATTACATCATCTTCTTGTGCAAAGGGAAAAGAAGTGTATCGCTCAATGATAGAAAATGGAACATTATCGGCAATCGTTGGATTGAATTCATACATATCCAAATTAACATATTCCATATTAATCAATTTAGATAAAAGCTTAAGAATATTTTCTTCGCTATTTGGGAAATCCTCTAAAATGGATAATAGATTTAATTCCCCTCTTTTACATAGCTCAACAAAAAAACCTAATAATTTAGATTCTTCTAAATATCCTAAATCAACAAGAACACGGACTATTTTCTTGCGTCTTACTTGTTTTCTTTGTTCTTCAAGAGCCTTTTCTAGCTGTGCGTTAGTAATCAAACCAGCAGAAATAAGCCTATCACCTATTCTAACTTTAGCCACTAAATAGTCCCTTGCCTTATATTTTCTAATGCCTCAATGGCATCTCTTGAGTTTGTTTTTGCGATATATCTATTTAATACTTCGATGGCTTGCTCTTTCTTGCCGCTTGCATATAATGATTTTGCATATATAATAAAGCTTTGAGATTTGGCTTTGCCTTTAGAATCCGCTTCTGAGGCATTTAACGCCCATTTAAGAGAATTTGGATAATCCTTGATGTCAAAATAATACTCTGCAATTTCAATTGCGGTAG